>Ga0099364_10002684_pt1 | contig 28181 bp, 40 predicted proteins | sample TergutTh196P3_FD_73070 | JGI IMG/M metagenome (GOLD analysis project Ga0099364, IMG submission 73070) | Microcerotermes parvus P3 segment gut microbial communities from Pointe-Noire, Republic of the Congo - Th196 P3 | ecosystem: Host-associated > Arthropoda: Insects > Digestive system > Gut ... | reverse complement strand
GGAAGCCCCTGCATTACCAAGAAACCTGTATCGTAAACTGATTGACAGTTTGCCATGAGCGCCAAAAACAAGAGCAACTTCCCCGCCAAGGTTAAAAGCCGCTTTTGTTTCTTTCGGCAAATTTGGACGATTTTCAACAGCAGGTTTGAAATTATAAGTAGAATGAAACAATGTAGCGCCCATCACAGGTCCGATATTCAACTGCATCCATCGGGTTAAATCGGGTGCATAAGCCCAAGTTCCTAAAATAGGAAATGCGCTATAACCTTTGGTAATTATTCCATCGGTATATCTCTGGCTGCTCCCTTTCAGCGTATATTCAAAAGTGCCTGCTTCTTTTTCTTTGCCAATAAAACCATGACCGCCTAATTCAAGCCCAACGTAACTGTTTTTGGTAACATACAAGCCAGCATAGATACTAATGCCTATAAAAGGCTTTAAAACTCTGTCAGACGGTTGAAGCAATAAAGATGAAAATCCCATTTCTAAAAATCCTTTTTTCTCTTCGTCGTATATAACTGCTTTGGACGTTTCTTTTTTTGCAATCTTTTCTTCTTTTCCAGTTTCTTTTTTAGTAGCCTTTTCTTCTTTTTCAGTTTCTTTTTTAGTAGCCTTTTCTTCTTTTTCCTCCTTAATCAATTCGGCGTATATTGCCGGCGGATTACCGTCCTGATACTTATAATATCTACCTTCTGCCCACTTAAAAGGGGCGACCAGATTTTGACCGGAGCTGATGTCCAATGTGTATTCATTTAATACGTAGTCAAAGACCAATGTTTGTTTTAATCTCATCGACATTTTCACCGCTGTATATTTCTCAATATTTAGCGTAATAGAAGACGTATTATACGAGTACGAGCCTTCGTAAATGTACTTTGCCATAGCAGTAGGGATTGAAAGATAAAATGTATTCCCCGAAAACCTTATTTCGCTCTTTTCGTTTTCTTTTTTATACGTACCTTCCAACGTTTTTGTCGCGTCGCTCTGTGCGTTGGCTGCAATCGTTGAACATATCAACGCAGTAAATAATAAATTCTTCATTGCTTTACAATTTATGCCCTTTTGGAGCGGTTTATACTAATTTATTTTTCGTCAGTGTCTAATTCCCATTCGGATTTTTCGAGGTTATAATACATATTTTTACCATCTGCAACAAACTTGATTTTTTTTGCCTTGAAAAAATGCTCCGTACTGGGAATATTAAAATTCATTGCACGAATTTCGGTTTCATCGTAAAATACCCCAATCTTGTTTCCGTCATCATCATCTTCGATTTTAATTGGCTCGGCAGACACTTTGTACGCTTTAAAACTTTTCGTTCCATCAACAAGAAACACTTCCAATTTTTTGATTTCTATACTTTTTGCTGGTCTAAACGCAATAAAATCAGGAACATATAGCGCTATTATTTCCAATGTTCCGTTACTCTTTTTGTCTTTACTTTGGGCAGACACTTGATGATTACTTGCCATAAAAACGGCGACCAAAACTGTTACTAAAAATAAAATTTTTCTATTCATGTTTTTACTTGTTTTATGCCCCTTTCGGAGCGGTTTATATTATTTTACTATTATTAATTAACTTTCAATTTTTCAATTCGTTGTCCACCGCGCTTTCGCCCGCTTGCGTGCAACGTGGTGGCGGCTTCACGCAGGCGGGGGGTTCACAAAGGTTCGAGCGGGCGACAAACTTCCAAATTCCCACAAAACTGTCAGCGGGCATACACCCCCGCTTGCGTGAAACCGCTCGTTGTACGCAGCGCATTTTATTCGTTATGCTTTTTTAGATTTTAGCATTTTCAACAATGCTTTTGCGTTTTCGTTTCGCTTATTTATTTCAAGTACTTTCTGACAGTTTTCCAATGATTTGTCAAATTGTTGCAAAGCAAATTGTGCCGCCGCAATTCCATAAATAATGTCTTCATTGTTTGGCTCTAATTTGTCGGCTTGTTGATAATATTTAACTGACGTTTCAAACAAATCATTATCATAGCAAATTGCTCCAAGATTAAACCAAGCACTAAGATTGTTTGGATTTAACTTTGTAGCCTGTTCCAAATATTTAAGTCCGTTTTCTATGTCGCCCTGCCAAGATAACATATTTCCAAGTTTGTATGAAACAATGTCTGGATTTATATTTTTCTTCAAACATTCACCAAATACAATTTCTGCATTATCGTAAATTTCAAGGTCATACAATTTTATCCCCAACTCAAAAAGGGTTTCATTATTATGACTTTCCATAAATTTCAGAAAACTTTCTTTTGAAATAAGCGGTTTTGTCGGGTCGCTATTTCCTAAATCAAATCCGTCATAAGAAACTCCGAATGTTGTTGCCAATTTCGTGAGATTTTGTTTTGTTACGAAAATTGTTTCCCTCGTATGTTGCTCAACTTTATCCATATGCAACACAAACATTCCATCATCTTTGCGAATTTCTACAAATGAATAGGATTGTTCTTCTAATGCTTGTTTAAGTTTTTCTAACTTCGACTTGTTTTTGTCATAGAAAAAGTAGCCATAAAGAAATTCTTGTTTCGTATTGATTCCTTGTACTTCAAGTCTATCAAAAATTGAGTTTATTGCTTCCATTATTTTAATTTTTTGTGTCCCTGTTGGAACGATTTATATTTTGTTAATTTTAAATTTCCCGCTTCGCTGTCCCAACGCACTGTCCCCCGCTTGCTGCTAACGTCAGAGCGGCTTGCAGATAGTCCCAAATGTATGATACACAAAAAGCATTGATAAACACTTATTTAACTAAAATGTTTAAAAATGCTTTTAACTTTTTTACAGATTATTTAAGTTTTATTAACTATTTTTCTGCAAAATTTTTTGAAAATTTTTAAAATCGTTCAATCTTGATTCGACTATTTTTTTATTTTCTTTCAAAATTCCGATTTCTTCGTCAATCACTCTTAATTGAATTTTCAAATCACTGATAATTTGTTCCGGATCCCATTCTACTTGTTCAACTGTTTTTTTGCGACCTCGTGCCATAATTTTGTTCTTTTGTTTGTTAATAATGGGACAAAGATATAAATATTATTTTATTCCAAGCAAATCATTAATATTTTCAAGATTTTTTATTTTATTTGGATTATGCCTTTTAATATGGCAATCTTCGCACAACTATTCCAAATTCGATTCGTCAAATGCTAATTCATTAGATACATTTCCATTTTGAATAAATGATCTTTTGTGATGCAAATGCACCTAACCTGCACGACCGCAAAATTCGCAAATTGGATTGGAATATAAATAATACAATCGTAGTTTTTGCCATCTATTACTATTGTATATCTATTGTCTTTCTTCTCTATTTTTGCCAAAATTAAAATCTTTTTTTTCCTATTTGGGTGCGGCGGAATATATTTTGGTATCTAATATTAACATATAATTATTTCTTTTATTTCATCTATTTTAATCTTTGGATAGATTTCTTTTAATTCCTGATACTATATTTCAAGTGATTGGCATTCAATAGATAATCTCTTATATTTGAAAACTTTCAATAATTTTGTTTCCTTCTTCAACTGATTTAATATTAATTAACTGATAACTTTTTTCGCAAATTTTTTTTAAATCCACATTAAATTCTTTCTCAAATGTTTCAAACTATTTGAAACCATTTTCTAATATACTCATTTCAAAAATGATTTTAGGTAGTTGGGGGTCATTTTGGGGGATTATCTAATGTCTATCAATTCCGGTTCTTTCCGATACAAATTTAATATAATTTTCTGTATGATTTTCATTGTTGGGGGCGTATCTGTTTATTATTTTTTCAATGGTATTCAGATTGTATAATTTGATATAATTTTGAATTAACTTGTACATCTACCTATACCCATAATACATATTTATATAGGTGGCAAAGCGTTTATGTTTACTTGGCAATATTTCGCCAATAAATGGTGTGCCTTTGCTCATTTCGATGTTACCGGGATTATTGATGTTTAGCATATTTTTATATAATTTATTTGATTATTTAATTTCCAAAAGCAATCCAATATATTGATCTTGACGTTGAATATGAAATGCTTGAAGATGAACAATTTGTAATGTAAAATTCTACAGATGTATTTGTGATATTTACCCACACTCCCAACTGTGGATTAACCGCTGTACCGCCATCCGCTGTACCTAATGTGGCAACAATCCCCCTGATATTATTAAAACCAACCAATGATCTAAATGTCGCAAGTGAAAAATTTTGGGTTAAAACTTGTCCGTTTGCGGGAATTATTAAATTATATAACGTTGCTCTCTCACAAAATATTCTATTGTAACTGCCTGTGGTATTGACATTACCGCTACCGCCACCGCCGCTAATTGTAGTCATATTTTGTGTCAATACTCCGTTTGCAGTGTTAAATGACAGTGAACTCACCTAATTACCTGAACCACTTGTAGATAATGATGACATTCTCGTACCAAGTGTCTTTGTCAGGGTGTTACCTGATAATGTCATATCTTGTACGCTATTACCACTTCCAATTGTATTTAATGTTGGTGTTAATCCATTAATGGTTACTATTCCTTTGCCATTGGTTGGTGATATGGTGATATTATTACCCTATATTATTTGTCTGACATCATTAGTCTATGTTACCCATTGTGAAGTGCTTGTATCATAGCAATATATTGTATCTGTATCCTGCGTGATCTATAATTTCAATTCTTCGGGGTGTGGGGGATTTGGTATTGATGAATACGTATCAAATATTCCTATTTCCTGCGATTCGGGTCTGCTATCATTGATAATAGTTGAACCGCCGCCTACGTTAATTTGTTGATTATCATTTAATCGGTATTGAAATCGTCTAGATCTCGGTTTTGATAATATTTGTCTTATTACTCTCATATTTATTATGTTATCTAATTTAATGTAAATGTATTTGGTTTTAATGTCGATATTTCCACATTACCGGTAGTAACATTGATATTGTAACCAATGGTAAATCTGTCGGAGTAGTTTTTGCTAAAATCATTTATTCTAATAACATCATTATATACAACACCTTTGCTGAATAATTGTGTCATACAGGCAATATAATTCCATTCCGGCTGATCCTGTCCGTAGGGATAATTCAGGTTGGTAATATAATTATCTGAATTAAACATTAACAATCCCTGCCCGAAGTTCTTATATACCTCATTATATGAATACATATAAAATACTTCACTTTCATTAGTTTCAGACTGATTTGTATTTGAATATACCAAGTCAGTGAGGCTTGCATCTTCGCTCACTTGTTGTTCTAAACTTCTCTATACCACTCTATTAATCGTAAATGATTGAGTGTCTAATAATATATTGGTTATTCCGCTACCGTCAAAACCGATCCCTATCTGTAATCTACCCATTGTGGTGGGTAGTCTACACCACGCACAAGCGGGAAATGTCGTATCACCGAAGTTTGCAAAACTGCCATCTTCCAACAATGGCGCGGATAAGAAGTTATCAGCGGGTGTATACCATTCAAACTCACGGTTTCCACCTCCGCCTCCTTTTGTCATTGGTATTATACCACCACTCATAGAAGAACCCCACGTCTTATTGATGAAATCCCAAATTTGGGTTGATCCGCCTTTTGGGGTAAATCTTATCACAATACGTAACGTCCAATAATTGAATGCTGCACTCCATTCAATAATATGTCTAATGGGAACCATTCCCAAATTCATATTGCTTGAATATGTAATCCCCGAACTTGAATTTAAACCATTATCAGCGTTATAGTTAGTATTCCACCCACGACCCCACGAATTAACATCACCATTGCCACCAATATTAAACATTCCCCTGATACCGTTAAATATTAAAAATGTGTTTGGTTCGGAAATAAAATTATCCAAATCGACAGACATAAGATTATCCTAATCGTGGATTGTATTTGTCGCTTTTAACCATATATACTCATCGTATGGAGTTAATGCAGCGGTTAATACATCATTACTTGGTTGTGTGGTGGTTGGTGCCATTGCAACACGAATTGGATATGCCCCCCCTACCGGTTCGCTACCTAAACCGCCGGGCATGTACTAACTTGGATTAAATTCGTCAACTTGTGAAAATCCGTTAAACTTATTAAAATGCCAAACTTTCTGACCCGGTTGGAATTGGTACATCTGTCTGTAATATCTCCAATATGTACCCACATTTGACCATAAATAGTGTTTGCCACGTCTAATTCTCATCGGTGTTTGATTGCCAAGAAATTGCGACCCCCCCAAAGTAAAATCGGTTGGTATATCACCAAATGGGGTATTATTCACTGTAACCTAACAGGTATCAATTAACTTATTAACACTCACCGTTTCATTGTCATCTACGTGTTCAATGGGGTATGTTAATGTACCTTGATCACTTTCGCAGGATGTGATATATAACGTTTTGCCAATCAATATTATATTAAACTAAAAAGTAGTCTAAATCCATTGTAATATTTTCATAAAATTTTCATTCATTCCGTCATCATTGGTAAAATTTCCCGAAAATATGTGAATGGATGACAAACTATTTGAAAATGATGTATTTATATCCAATACACAACCTGTCTAAATTGCAATCTTATCTAATATTTCTTGAATACTGAATAAGTCATTTTCTTCATCCCATATAAGACGTTCTAATTGCCCCAAAATACTTTCAAATTGGAGTGTAAATGGCACTGTATGACCTGTATATTCAATGTCGTATATCTGAGGCAAAAGAAATCCCCGAAATTCCATACCACAAGTTGTGATTATTACTTCGTGGGATAAATAATCAATATTACCAAACTCATTATAATTATTGAAACTTCCAAAAAATGTTATTGATCCTGTATAATCCCTAACAGCGGGTTTTAAACTATTATTATTTGTCTGAATACTAACATCTTTCAATACAAATGGTGCGGGTTGATTTTCCGTTATTATTGGTGTTGTACCATTGATAGTAACGGTTATTTCATTATCGTATCTGTCTTTCCATACTTCATTAATCATACCGGTAATTTATTTGTCTGTTTTTATTTAATGTGTTGTTAATCACACCTATCATTGATGTACCGCGCACCTCTAAACTCATCTAATTATTACCAAAATGACCTGTATTTAGTGCATTGGTTAACTTCTAATTTTGAAATGATGTCAAAACACGCTCATTAGCGTTTAACCATGCCAAATGCCTGTCACCCTGCATTGACAGATTATTTCCGCTTGGAGTAAATACACCACCGGTAGCAAATTTTGGTTTCTTTTGTGCCTATGCTAATACTGATCCGATTAATCCCAAACCAACCGCCAACCCCTAAACAGCACCGGGAATACCACCCTATGTCGCCCCACTCGAAGTTGTACCCTACACTGTTTCCACGTTTTTCGCCTATACCAATGCCTATATTTGGGGTAACATCTGCGCAACCATCTTAACCACCGATGCCTACGAAAAGTCCTGCATTTCCACCAAACTACCTATTGAATTTGCCAATCCATAATACTATGCTTGTTGTTGAAGTGCCTAATTTTGTGCCTATTGCCCCCTTTGGTATTCCTATTGTGATGCTTCTATATTTGCTTGCTACATTGATCTTAACTTTTCCGCTTCTTTGTCAAAATCTATGCCATTTGATGTGATATTAATACCCTGCTATTGTGCATCCTATATCTTATTATATTGCTACTCTAATTCTTTCAATTTGGCAATCAAACTGTCATATTCAACAAGTGAGATTGTACCGCTTGTTAGTTGTTCTTTTATTTCACCAATTTTCCCCTATAAATCAGTCAATAATGGATTGAAATTAATCTTTGGTGCTGCAATGGGTGTTGTTTCGATTGAACGTGTTAAACTTTGGATAATTGTTTCAATTTTAGATAATTCATCCCCTAATTGCCGTATTACGTATGGGTCGGTCTATTCAGATAATTTAATTCCTAATTGTTCCTATTCATTTTGCAAATCTACCAATGTTTTCAATGTTTTTTCAAAAGGTTTTGAGTTAAATGTTTTTTCCACCCTGTTACCAATCCTTTCCAACCATTTTTCAAAATTTTCATTTTCCTTGTTCGCCCCCGCTATTGCCTATTCAGTATTCCATACCGCCGTTTTTGCCGAAATATAGGCATCGTGTACTTTGTCCTGCGACTATGTTATAAGTCGATCAAATATTTTGATATTTTGCAAATCTTGTTGGGAGATTAATATATTATCCCTGTCATTCCATACTTTGAATAACTAATCGGAATTATAACCTATTCTTTGAATACTTCCGGTGACTTGCTGCGTCATATAATCCCATTTCTTGTATATATCTTTTATGCTTTCGTCCGAACTGTCGCCAATGCCTAAAAATGCAACTTTCAACGCTTCTTCCAACGTTGTACCCATATTGATAAAATCTTTTTCCGAAGATTTAATTGATGTTAAAAAATATTGCTCACCTTTTTCCTAAGCGTTTTTTTGGGTATTTAATCTTCGGGTTTCCACATCATTTAACATTTTGATAGTTTCCGTTCTTTCATCAAATATTTGGCGTAACCTATTCATGTGCATAGCGGTCTATACTTGATCGTCATTTCTTCTTGCTTTTTCTATTTCATTGAATAACTCCGCCTACTATCTGTCATACTCCGCCAATTGTGACCTGTATTTTGCGCCGAACATATCCGCAAACTTGTTGCCTGTCTAAACATTATCCAACTATTCAGATAACTTATACGCCGCCTGCATAGTATCTAATATATTAACCCTGACACCAATTAGATTATTTCCCAACTATCCAAATCCCTATGATAACGAATATTGTGTATTAACTATTTTATCACCAATTAATTGTGTGTCTTTTAACTATTCATACAATAATTTACCCGCCGCCACTGCTGCCCCTATCTATGCAGCATACACATTGATACTTTTGATATTATTACCAATCATATTACCGAACCCATTACCGCTAACTATATTCTTTTGGTTGGAATTATCTATTAATACATTTTGCTTATTGTATGCCTGCAATGCCTCTTGCTATCTTTTTACTTCAACGCTATTTTTGCCATACAGTTTTTCCTATTGTTGCAATGATCGGGATAATTTATTTTGCTCTTTTGTAATATCCTAATTGATTTTCGCATAGGATTTTCCGTCCTATATTATTTGCTGCATTGAACGTTGATAATCCCTCGTATCCTACGATACCGATATTTTAAAATCTGATGCCATTTTCTTATTTTATTTTTTTATTTAACTCATTAATCTATGTATTATTAAATACATCATATATTGTAGATTGTAATTTTGATGCCTAATTTACCAAAAAATGATACTAATTAATTGTACCAAAACTTTTACCCTATTTAAATCTTGGTTTAGAATAGTTTATATTGTTTTTTCCAATTGGTGGAAATGTATTTTTGCCTCTTTTATTTGACAGTCTTGGATTGCTTTTATAAGTGCCTTTTTCCAACCATCTTAACCTTGCATCATAGAATAAATTAACATTTCCGTTTAGATTTTTTTCTACCTGTTTGGTGGAAGATTGCCGTATGTTATTTTCTAATTTTCCATATTTTTGCGACCATTGCGATCTTCCGGAAGAATTGATATTTGATGATTTCAATGATTGAATTAATACACCCCTTGCATTGCCTAATGACTACATTACCTATTTGGTGAATACTTCTCTATTCACATCTTTTGTCAGGGCGTCCAATTTCTTTTTTAACGCCTAATCATTTATTTTTGTCGTTATTTGTGCCATCTTTTTTAGTATCTCTTTTTTTTAATTGACTTAAAAAATCACCTAATGTATAATCTTCCTATTCCTGTATTATCTCTTTTTCTTCCAAAGGATTTTCCATTTTGTGGAATTGATCCTATGTTCTTATTCCTTTTTTCAAATTACCTGAAAATAACTAATTGTTAAATGTGATTTCTCTTATTTTTAACCAATCCTGATATTCTCTATATTTTGCCTAATCTATCAATAATATCAATTCATCAATTCCTATCTTCCAAAAATATTCAGGGGTGCATAATCCCGACTATACTATTACTTTGTAGTAGTATTCAATTCTTTTACTTTCACCTTTTTTTTTATTTCTTTGGGTTGATCCGTTTCTGCTTTTTCGGGTTCAATTATTCCATTAAAAAAGTCATAAATATAGGTTTGGTTCTTATCCAAATACTCAAATAATTCTTCAACTGTTATCAATATATTATTTCCATTTAATACGGAATAAATAAACAACACTTTTGCATTTATTAAAAAAGGTTCTTTGTCATTAAATGGTGGCAAATCAAAGAATGAAATACCCCCCATTGCAAGTTCATAATAGGATATTGATTTTGTATTAATATTTAATATAATTTCATTATCTTTGAAAATTGTTTTAATTTTTGTAATCATTTTTTTCTTTTATTTTATGTTATTTTTTTACAATCTTTTAAACCATTAAACCCCGAACCCCAAGATTTTAAAAAAGGGTTCGGGGGCATCAATTTTTATTAAAAAAAAGGTTGTTTTATTTAATATTAGACAATTTCAATATTTCCATTTCCTTCGAAGGAAACAGAATAACTCGCTGAGTCTGAAACGCTTGCGGAGATATTATTTGCCGCAACGAATGCTTTTCCGGTTAATTTACTGCCTGTTATACTCCAACCTGTGGTGGTACTGAATGTGCCTGCAATACCGAACTCTAAATCGACTTCCGTACCTACTTTTGCAAGTGCCAACAACGATAAATATGTGTTACCTGCGGGTGTATCGGTGTTTTTTGTATCACCATCCCATGCCATAAGATTATCAGTTGTTACAGTCCAAGTATAATCCGTCATTATTTTACGTTGTGCATTCCCTAACGTATCTTTTGTTAGTGTCGATACGGTACTATATGTCGGGTTGAACTCAAACGTATGGTTAGTGGCAAACTAAACCGTTTTGCCATTGATACTTACCATTAAATCTTTTCCAAGGGTCATTTTTGTTTAAAATTTTTAAATTTATTTTTTGTTTTGTATTGTATTGTACTTTTATCCCATTTTTATATTGAAGATTAACGATTGAAGAAATGCATCCTCAAATCCTGTTTCTGTTATACCCTCAAAGGTAATCCATATATATTTATTGGTATCAATATCCTGATGCTGTCCTGATAACTAATTGATTACCTATTCCTAAATATCAATGCTTTCATAATAATTATCTGAATAAATATCTATTGTATAACCCACATTATTGACATAATTAATATCTTTCGTTTTTGTCATTTCTATTGCATTTCTGCTTGAAATAATAAAAGGTCTATCAGTTCCATTTTTTGCAACCAATTGAAAAATCTTATCATTGATTTTTGAATTAATTGCGGGATCATTTGCAATGATATTGTTTATGGTTTTCTAAATTTTTATCGCCTGCATTATTCATTAATTAATTCAGTTAATACTACAACCCTATCCGGTAATTCATCGGATATTGATAATATTTTATATGCTTTGCATCGGTGGATAATTCTATAATCTAATGCCAAGTATTTACATACATATTTTCGCATTGTGAATGTTAAACGGTCGGTAACAATTACGGCATCATTGATTATTTCCCGGTAATCTCTTTCTGAATAATCTTTGACATTTGCACGTGCAGAAAATACAGTTTGCCATTCTTCAATGTCTGCAAAATATTCATCTTTTTTTCGTGTTAATCGTTGAATATCTACCGTTTTATTTAATGTACCCTATGCTATCATTTTGTTTCAATTATTCCCTCTTTTATACCTAAACAAGTGCCTGTTTTTCTTTTATCAATGCAATCTTCCGTATTATTACTGATTGTTTTGTTACTATGACCTATATTTAGATTAATTCCCTCTTTTACAATATTTAATCCTAATAATCCCTACGATACGTACAGGAATATTTTAATCAATTCTATATGTTCGGGTTTGCCGTTATATCCAAAAATACAGGTCATTATGAATACGGTAAGACATGCAAGATAAGAAATTGAACCAATCCACAATCGTATGTTTTCCTGCGTGATATGAAATTCTATGCCAAATATTTTTTTCATATTAATAACTTCTTATTGCGTTAATTAAATAATCGTATGTCTTTGGCAATTCTTGTGCTTTTATACCTGTTATTTCACGGTTGGCATACCACGTTGAAATACGATATAATATCTATATTTTAATCATATCAATGTATTCATCACATATATTAATTGGTCTATTAATATCGTGTGCTACCTATTTGTGCGCCTAATGATAAAATGTGTCTAATAATAAGTCATCATCCTGATATCCAATTTCAATATTGCAAAACTATTTAATTTGATCAAGATTAATAATCATCTTCAATATGTATTTTTATGTATTGTACTTTTTTCACTTTTTTAGTGGTGTTGGTAATTCCGGAAGTGGATCGTTATCCAATTCTTTTAATAACTATTTTAGATAATTCAGTGAGGTGGAAGCGTTGAACTATGTTATTTTTCCTCTTTCCAACTTATCTAAATTTTCATACATTTTCTGTATTATTTCTTCTCGTGTCATATTCGTAATTAATTAATTTGGTGGAAGATATGGGACTTGAACCCATAACACACTGATTTAGAGTCAGTTACTCTACCATTGAGTTAATCCCCCATATCATAATATATTATTATTCCGCAACCGATATTTTATTTAATTCATCTTGAAAATCAATATATGATTGCTCATTATGGTCTGACAATTCACCAACTATATCTATTTCATTTAATATTTTTTTCATTCTTTTCTGAATAGTTTTATCAAATTTTCCATTTCTAAAAAATTCTTTTAATTCATCAATTCCATACATTTCGACACAAGCGTTAAAACTATCTTCAAAAGATTTGAAATAATTTATGTTATTGGAATATGATACATTATTCAGATGATCGATTAACGCATAAATAGGATTTGTGCTATTATTATTCAACGTGATTTTCATAGGTATTTTTTTTATTTTTTTTTATTTCTGTATTGTACTTTTATGGGATAAACTGAAATTATTTGCACATTTATTTGATATTTGTGCAGTTTTTTTGAATTAAAAATTACATAAGATTTATTTCAATTATTTTTCAAAATTTGGATTAAATAAATGCCGTTGGTTGAAGTTTTTGTTGAAAATTGATATAGATATTCATAAAAAATTTGAAGGGCGTGGTGCAACTGAAAACAACAAAAAATGGGATAAACATTAAATCTACCCCATTTCCAATAAAAGAAAATATAATAATCCTTTTATTTCTTATCACACGGTGAAAGTAACAAAGGCGTTATTATCTCTTGGCCCGCCGTTGTAATACATAGTAGCGGTGATAACCACCTGTCCGCAATTTGCTTTGGAATATGGATCAATAGTCAAATCGACACCATTACCCCAAATAAACAGATCGTAATCTTCCCAACTACCTACGATACCACCATTGGCAAATACATTACCGGATACTTCGACAGGATATCCATTGATGCCGTTCATATCTCTTACAAATAATCCTGATCCTGTATCTTTCGGCATTGTGAACAATTTGCCATTTGCAGCGGGATTTAATCCGTATTTTAACTCGTTATAATTTGCTAATTGTACCGCCGTTTGGAGTGCAACAATACCGGGGAAATCAGTTACCGCAATAGGTGTGATCAAGTTACCAATACCCTATGGTTGGGTAGCAGTGGCAGCACCATTGCCCAACAAAACACCTTCTATTTTTGCGGATAATTGTCTGATTATATCACGTTTAAGCATCTATTCTGCGCCTGCACCCTCTTGGATTAACCATTGCTTTGATACAGGTATAGTGGCGGTTACACGCATTGGAGAGTATATTTTTTCCGTCCATACACCCTATGTATCTGTTACACAGTCTGTTTGACCAATAGCATCTACAGATGTGCCACTATATATTGGTATTTGTTGGTTGCCCTGTAATCCTGTATGGATACGCCCACCTAATTTAGCAAGAATCAAGGCATTAGTCAACGGATCGGATACCTGCAATATATCAGTGCCAACCTATTCAACGCCTAATCCTGTCGCTACCTGAACATCCCTTTGTTCAAACAAATTCATTCTTATTTCGGTTTTTCCTGAATTAATTTGCCTGATAATTGAATTGTCATTGTTCATTTTTCTAATCTGCGTCATTGGTTTAATCGTTTTTGATCTTTCCGCCAATTCATCTACCAAATCTTCAATTTCTTGTGCAATGGCATCAATTTGATCTTTGATTTCTTCAAATTTGGATTGCTCATCTTCATTTAATTCTCTTTTTTGTAATTCTGCACCCGATACTAATGCTTGCATCTGTGATCGTAAATCTTCTCTTTTGTGTTTAAGTTCTGTTATAGTCATTGTTTTTAAAATTTTTTAAATTTATTTTTAGTAATTTTTCAAAAAATTATTTGTTTCAAAATTTTTAAATAAAACATTTTCATGGTATTTAAAAATGGATTTTATAATTGTGAAATTTTTGTTTTTAATTTTGAATAATATTTGGTTAATTCTTGTTGTCTTTGGAGTTCTTTTTGTTCTTTTTCTTGTTGGATTTTTCTTTCATTTAACTGTTTCAATTCAAGTGATTTTTGTTTTGCATCATTTAGACTTCTTAGGGCAACTTCGCTTGCTGCATACGCCTAACAAAAAACCTATGATACGTCAAATAATTCATTGATATTCAAAATAGTTCTTTTGTATGTTCCGTCCGGCATTTCTTCCCATTGATCTTTGTCACACGTAAAAGCAAAAGAAGATTGATCCAATTCACCTCTTTTGATATATTCATATAATTCATTGGCAATTTGTGTATTTGCCAATTCAAATCTGTATTTTAATCCTTTTTCGTCAATTGAAATGTCAAGTGTGCCATTGCCTTTTCTTCTTCGTGCCAATGGTCGGGATCTGTCGTGATCAAGCAATGCAAAAATATCACTACGATTGACAGTTTCCATATTGATCTATTCAGGCACAATAATTTCCCGAAATCCTAAATCTTCGCTTTGTGAATTGAAGACTATCTAATACCCTTCAATTATCCTACCCTCACATTCAAATTTAGATGACCGGTATTCTCTATTTGGATTGATCTTTGGTGTCCTATTTTCTATATTACTTTTTTCCATTTCTCATTCTCATTATTTCATCTAATTTTGATTTAAAAATATCCTGTTTTGACACTTCAATATTTTGAGGCATAACCTATTTTTCGACAGATTTAACCCCCTTTGTATTTTTATTTTTTTGTTCCATAAAATTTACTTTTTTCACTTTTATTTTTACAATTACATGGTCTTCTTGATCGCTTTGATAACTGATTTATTTTTTCTTTTTCCTGATTTAATTTTTCAGTCTATTTCGTCAAAGTGTCGTTAAATGACATTGTACTTTTGTATTGTACTTTTAATAACTGATAAATTTAGTTGGGGTTATATTAGTCCAACTTGCACTACTTTGATAGGTTGCAATTAATGATGGATCGACTTTGATATTTTGAATATAATTATCATTTAATCCCATGCTGTTTGTCGTAAATGCCCGAAGTGAATTAATCCACAATCCACCTTTTAATGTTATATTTTCCATCATATTACTTGAAGTAAATGTATTTGAAATAAATGTCGTACCTATCATTGATACAGTTGCAAAACTCCAATTAGTAGTGTCAAATAATTCAATATTTTTCAATGTATGTGTGCTGAATGTACTCGAAAGAAAACTATTGCCGACCCTTGTTATATACCAATTAGATGTATCAAATAATTCAATACTTGCAATTCCACCACTAAATGTATTCATCATAAAAAAGTTGGGTATTTGAGTTACATTCCAATCTTCGCCACCCTCTATATTAATAGTGCAATTTCCACCGGGATTTAGATTATTGAATGTATTCATCATAAAATATGTACCAATGCTTTGTACACCTTTTGGGAATTTGATGTTTGCAGTTTTCAATTGATGACAGGATGAAAAAGCATTTGACATGAAATTATTACCAATCGTTGTTGCTGTTATATTGGATAAGTCAATATCAATACTTTGTATTTTAGAATTGGATAAAAACTAACTCATAAAATTATCACCGATTACACCATTTATGGGTTGCTATAATTGAATATTAGCATTATATATCATTGTGTTAATTGTTGAAATATTGCCACTGAAAACAGGTATTTCATCAATCCATTTCATAATCAATTTGAATTGAACACCCGGATAAATATCATACGTATTTGATGGTAACATCAATAATAGATCAACGCTTGCTTCGTTCCCGAAATCCAATTTTAATTCAGTGATATTTGATGTTTGGATATTATTTAAAAACTGCGTGGTATTTATTTGTACCGATGATCCGCTGTTATTAACACAAGATAATATTAGATAATTTTCGTTTGGATTAACATCATCACCGATCAATTTGTAGATTTCTGTAATGTCATTTTCTGCGTTGGTTAATCTAACATTTAAGTCATTAATATCATTAATAATACTACTTATATCAGGTATTAATGGTTTATTTTGGATATAATCCAACGCTATGTTATTTGTCTGATTCCAATCGGATTGTATTTGCGGTACATTGACTTGTGCACCCTATTCAATACCACCTAATTTTGTTTTTTCTGCGTTGGTGAAATCATTTGTCGATAATCCCATACCCTATATTTTATCTACTTTGTTGGAAATGTCAGACTGCATTCCCATCATTGCTACATCAATATCAATTATATCATTTTGTATAACTGAAATATCTGTATTTATATCACTTATATTTGAATTAATATTGGTAATATCTGAATTAATTGTAGATACATCACTTTCGACAGTTGTCAGTCTGTTATCCAAGTTACCTATATCTGTAATGGCATTGGATAATCCATTGGCGGTGAGCGTGGAATCCAAATTTACCGATACATCACCAATATTTGTTGACCCCTGCACAATACCAAGTGTAGTATTGGTTGCAGGCATCACGGCGGTTATTCCTTTGAATATCCAAGTATTGGAAGATGAAAAATATATCCAAGCATATAACATTGTTGAACTATGGAATGATACAAGTGTATCACCGTCATTTGGGGTTGCTTTGCCTGTATCTGTTTGAAATATGGTTAATACATCATTTTGTGATAATGTTTCCGGTAGTGCCTGATGTGTGGCATACCGAACCCCTATTTGCTGCAATAATCCAATGTCAGATGTGTTTGTGGCAATTTGATTAAATGCAGCCGATGGCATTATACCGCCATTGGTAGCACTCTATAATTGTAAATCAATATTAATATCGGTTTCAATACCGCTCTATGGATTAATTAATTTTTTTATCAAACTGACTGTATTGGTATTCGTGTTATCAATGGTGATATCTTTGATTACCTGATTACCTAAGTTAGACAACCCATTATTGATATTGTCAATTCGTGTATTCAGGTCGTCCAATTCATTCATCAAATCTAACTGATCGGTTATATCACCTGTTATATTTCCCCATTCAATATTGATGTCATCAATACGGTTATTAATGTCATCCAATTCATCCATTAGATCAATTTGGTCGGTAATATCACCACCAATATTACCCCATTCAATATTGATGTCATCAATACGTGTATTAATGTCATTTATTTTTTGCATTAAATCTAATTGATCATTGATATTTCCATTAATATTTCCCCATTCCAAAGTTGAAATATTACTTGTAATATAATTAATTAAATCAGTTTGATCGGTAATATCACCATATATACTACCCCACCTTGAAGGGTTTGTCTAATCCGCACCCACAAATATCATTCTTGGAAATTTCAGTCCTATTGTACTCATATTTTTATTTATTTTTTATTTAATTTATTAGCAGCAACCGCCTTTGGTTATTATATTTATTTTTTCTTCCCTGTCTGTTAATACCTAATCCAATAATATGTAATCACTACCATGATATTTTCCATCATTGAAATTATTCTATATCACGGAATAATTAATCAAACATCTTATTTGCCCATTCTCCAAATTCTTCAATTCTTCCGGTTCAATTCTTAAAAAAAAGTTATCCCCATTTTCAATAATATTTTTAAATGTGTCGCCAACTGAATTATAAAAACACATTATAAAATTATTGGAATTTAATGTGTAAACTTTTATTTCAAATGTCAAATAATTTCGTATATTGAAACATTGTTTGCCACACTCATTTTGTATTCCAACCAATAAGCAATCAGTATATTTATTTATCTTTTCCATCTTTCAAATTATTAATATTTTCATTCTATTTGTTTTGATTTTGTTTCAGGTTTGCACCTTCCGCAAATTGATTTAATGGCATCATATTAACTTGCATATAGTAATTATCACCATTTGGAATATCGGGCAAATCTAACATTTGCCTGACATCATTTTGACTGAATACACCTATGTTTGTCATTGTTCTATAAAAGTCGCCACGACTTTTTAAATCGGTTCTTAACAAGTCATCAATTTTAAATTTGATTTCGGTGTATATTCGTTGAGAATCAGATAGTAACACCTTCTCAAAGCAATCTTCCAAACGGTATAATATTGGTTGAATTGTATCAGTCAAAAATGATATTTGATCCATTTCGGCGGAGTTATAGGAAGTGCCTTCTTTGCTGTTTAATTTCGACTACGGCACTCCAAACCAATTCTACAAAGTCAATACATTAAACTACCGTGTTTCAATTAATTGTGCATCGGAAGGATCAATAGAAATTGGTTTGATGACCTATCCACCCTCCAAGACTGATATTGTTGATCCTGTATTTTGTTTTATTTTTTGCAGGGTTGCAATTTGATCCTCTTTTTGTTGTTGGGTTAATTTGCCGGGATTTTCTATAACCGCCTGAATATTTGATCCCGATGCAAAAAAATCATTTGCATTTTCATCTGAATTGATTGCTATATTCAATGATAATGCCTAATATTTTATGACTGAAATACCCATTACACCGTCAATGCTTTTTAACATTAAATGTACCATGTCGCTATGTTCAATTAATCGGTCATATCCCACCACATTGTATAATACAGGTTGATCAAATAATATTGGATTGTAAATAGGTAGTACATAATCACTTGGAATGTATATCAATGATACAGGGTCGCCCTGATTATTTCTTTCAATCACCTAATACTAATTCCCCCGCAATAACATACTTTCCACCATTATTTTAATAAACATAAACTTTGTCATTCTTTCATTTATCTTGTGATTGAATAACTTATATACAGGACTGTCATACAAAATAGTCTTCTTTTCATTCCATACACGATACGGAATAATGGGTAATTGTGCCACCTGATCAGATATTAATTGTACACATCTATATATCTATGAAATAGATTGTGCATATTCAGGATCAATACTTTTAATTGGTGTCTTGCTCTAATATGGGTCATATTTTGCCTATGCAGGATTGCAATTTGCACCGTTCAATAATCCCCTGTTTTCGCTTTTATTTTTAAATAAATTTCTCAAATTCATAAATTGAAAATTGTATTTTTGTATTGTACTTTTTTTATGTTAATTGGGTCCCCGCAACCTAATTTAAAATGGCATAAACCCCATCTATTTTTTGATTTGCATTCTATTTAACAGGCTTGATATTTTCTTCGTACATTTTGTCCCTGAATACGACACAATTTCTAAAATTCCATAATAATACAGGATTTTTTTCTATTTGTATTTTCTTTGAATATATCTACCTGATTAACTCATTTGTCGGAATTGACATTGATCCCGTACTTTGGGAATACTATTTAGTTGTATACCCTTCCTGATTTAGATTAATCTAAAATTGCGTCTAATTCCATCTATCATATATCACCTAATCTATCACAAAATTTTCCGAAGTATATTTCATAATATCTTCCAAAATCATATTATAATCTGTTACATTACTGTTTGAAAATTTTATAAAATTTTGTTTGTTCCATTCAATTAAATTTTTCGTTAAATCGTTTTGTTTTAAATTGAATTTTGGATAATAAAAATCGACTTTTGTAATGTATTCACCGTTATTTTTTTTCTGTAAATATGCTACCTATGTTAAGTCCCCTGTAGATGCTAAATCAATGCCGACATACATTAATATATTTGGATCAAACTCTATTTTGTCAACCATACAGGGAATAACATAATCATCCGGAAACATTACTTCTTCTTTGGATTGACACCACATATTGAATGATTTGGTCAGCACATTTGTTTTCTCGCTTTGATACAATATATATTTTTGGTATTGTTCTTCAAGAAACTAATTGAAAACGGTTTGGCCAAGACTGACATTCTATTTAATCCATAATTCAGGATTATTTATTTCTTCTATATCATCTAATTCAAAGATTGCAACGAATAGATTTTTTTCTTCAATAACACCTGATACAACGTCTTTCTATCTTTGATAATATTTATAACAAACTCCATCTAAATCAAATCCCTAAGTCGTAATTGTCAATAATAATGGTTTTTCACGAAAGCCCATTGACGTCTTGATCTAATCATAAGCGTTGCTATTACTTGCTTGGTGGTATTCATCCACAATGGCAAAGGACTAATTTAATCCATCTAACTACTTTGATTGCTATGCAATGACTTTCAATGAAGCGTATAAATGTTCAAAGGATATTTTCTTTCCCCGAAGATGTCGAAAGTATTCATCGTTTGGATCTAGTTGTTTTGCCATCTGATATACCATCGGATAAATTGTTTCATTTACCTGATTTGATGTATTCTAAGTCAATAATACCTCCGCACCCATCTCACCATTCTATACTAAATAATACATCTATAACTATGACGCAAAAAATGATTTGCCTTGCTTTCTTGGAAGTTGCAAATACTATTCATTGTATTTTGGTAAGTCTGTATTCTTATTTTTCAACTATACCAAATTCTAAATAATAAATAATTGCCATTGCAAAGGTTTAAAAATTTCACCCTATGTCTTCCCTATATAATGCCTGATTAATCCAAAAAATTTTACACATTTTTCAAAAGCATTTTTATCAATATAGTAACCGCTTTTCAAATCATTTTCAAATCTTTTTACCTATTGTTTGATTGCATTACAGGCAATTATTTTACCTGATTTAATATCTTCACAATATTGAAATACGACATCAATATTATCTTGTAAATCTACTTTGTCTTGGTTCTTTTTTTGTAATTTTTTCATTGTTATTATTTTTTAAAAATTGTGCCAATGGCGATTCGGCATTGGAAGAAATATTTATTTGTGTCGGCTGATCCAATTTTTGTATTCGTTTAATTTGTGATATTTTATCATATACCCTTGATCTTCTATTGTCATTAAATGGCAAGAATTGTAAAACAGATAATAAATATTTCAATTCATTATCATACATTTTATTCAACTGTTTATCAATTCTTTTTTCCATTTTTTAATAAATTATATCTATTTTTATGATATACTTTTATTTTATCTGCGTTTTTCTTCCGGTATTCTTTTCGGTATTCTTTCAATTTATCCGCATTATTCTTTTGATATTCCCGATTATATTCTTTTCTTTCATTAGTCATATTATATGTATTTATTTTTTTTTATAATTTATAAAAATCTTCCAAAAGCATCATTTTTTCCTCAAATGTTTTTCCCGATTTTCCAATATTTTTTTGATAATCATTTTCAATAATTTCAACAAAATCTTCCGGTATTATATTTTTGTCAAAAAAGGATTTCTCTATTGTATCTTCAAATACAAAATCATTTTCATTGTCATTGAATAGGGAGTATAAACTGTCACGTCTTTTTGCTCCGGAACGAAAATTTAATCCATTGCAAAATCTAATCAAATCACGTTTTAAAATTTTCAAAAATAGACTTTCACCATTTTTTTTTACTTCTATTTTAAGAAATTTTTCGTATGTGGTGGAAATAATATCCTCAAAATCTTCATCCCTGATATTGTATCTTTGTTTAATGAAATAAATGTGTGTTCTAATATTTATTTTATCAAAATGTAGAGCCTCACAAATAGCGTATATCGTTTTATCCATATAATATAATTTAGATAGTTTTTATCAATTATAAATAGTTGGATAAATAAAAAATGTAAATAGAAAAATAGGTGATAATGAAACAGCCTAATTCAATCCAAAATATTTCTGAGGATCTAGTTTTTTCTATTTCATTGGTGATAATATTTCTTTGATGACCTTGTATTTTTTTACCAATTATAAATAAGAAGAAAAAGAAAGCAGGTATTATATATCTCATACATTCCAATACTATCATACACCATATTGATGCCATTATTGCACATATTAACTATGATATGAAATGAATTGTATTGACGTGTTTGTGGTATCTAAATTCGTAGGTCTAACCGACAAAGAATAATCCCGCACATGAAAGAAATATGAATGGTTGGTGGGGTGTGTTATCGGTTATTTCCAACCAAAATATAAACAGTGGTAATATGGTGGAAATTATCCAACCATAAAACCACTACGATGCCTTTTTTAATCCTGATAAATTCTAAATTTCACTTATGGATTGGAGTATACCAAATTTGATTGTATTATATAAGATATAGGATATAAATAGAATTAAACTTATCTAATATAAGACTATCATTCAGGGGATACAAAATATTTTATCTTATTCAATTCACTTTGTATCTGCTCATCAATATTGATATTCACTTTGTCATTGTATGCAGCATTTACAACGCTAACAACTTCCTGAATTAATCCAAAATCTTCAATTACTTTTTCTACATTCGTTGAATTTTGAACCAAATATAAGATGCCGCCAAATTGGTATACCCTAACATTCAGGTTAGAATATGCAGGTTTGGAACTTCTAACTAAATTAAATTCGTCCACCCATTTTTGTATCAATGGTTCCGATAATTCAAAATATATTCTATATATTATCTTTTCATTTGCAAAACTGAATTTACCTTCGTTGAGGTCGGTAATTGTCATTCCGGAATTAATCCCGATTACTTGTACATTTTTGTTTTCCATTTTGTTTAAATTTTTTGTTGGTTATTATTATTTTTTTGTATTGTACTTTTGGTTGGGGGTCTTAAATTTTGGGTTAAAATTGAACCTCGCAAAATTGTGATTAGGGGGTGGATATGAGGACGATTGAATTATATTTAGATACTCCCTATCCTTTTGTAATTCATTTGTTTATCCTTTTTTCTATTATATATTTTTTTTGAATTATGTGCATCTGTATAACGCCTAAACCCAACACCTCCTATGAGGTGCTGGGTTCTAATCTAATTGATATATTCATTCATTATCTGTTTGATTGTTAATTTCTTTTTCATTTATAATCTTTCGTACATTTTTTTAAGATCCGGATATGAATAATAATAATCCCAATTATCTAATTTGGTAAATGTATCTTTGGTTATCCCGAAGTCATTTAATCTAATCAATCCAAGTTTCATTATTTTTTTCAATGCTACCTTGTTTGCCGTATATTTTGCTTGTGAATGGGTATATTCGCTTAACTTATTCCATCCATATCCGCCACGACCCCAACACCTATTATATGATGGTACACTGTGTCGTAACCAAGTTATACATTGTGCTAATACATATAATCCCATTTCTTTTAATTCATCCATTAAATATTCACTTGTTGTATTCCATTCTGAATATATACCCAATGCCATAGACATTTCTTTTGCTAACGTAATTTTTTCTTTCATTTGATTAATTATTTTAATTGTTAATTATTTTAAATTTGAGTTGGAATACTTATTAAAATATCCCAACTCATTATTTTATTATTCACTTTTGTACTCACTTTTAATTACCCACCACGGATTCGGATTGCAACAATCACCGGTAATTACCATGCCTAAAATGATCCCATCATTCCCATTTTCTATGACTGTTTCAAAATCATATTCGACATCAATTCCGATAACCGGATAAAATGATCTATTGAAAAGATCAAAAGACATTGTTATAATGCCGCTATATTCTTTCATATATTTAATGGTTATTTCTTCTTCTTCACCATGCAATACTACTTTTATTTCTTCACCATTTAGCAGATCATTAAAAATATCCGCCGTATATTCATTTATTCCAAGTCGCGGGAATAAATATGATGAAATATCGTATACATTCATTATACACATCACCTCATCACCCATTAACATTACGTTAATAATACCACGATCACTCATCCATACGTTTTTTACCGCTGTCGTTTCAGCACAAATAAATTTTTTCATAATTTGTTATTTTTATTAATTATTATTTGAGATTTTCCCTCATTTATTTTATTATAAATAGTAAATATTTTGCAAAGTTCGCACAATTATTTTTTAAAAAAGGTATACATTGAAAATAATGTACAAAACCTTTTAATTATTGTACAAAACATATACTTTCTAAGTACAAAATTTCATTCATTTTATTTTTCTTTTATTTTATTATAAATAGCAAACTTTTTCAAAATACTTTTTAAAAAATGGATAATTTTAAAATTTTTTTTCAGGTATTTTTTAAAAGTTTGCTGGATGTTAAAATATTTTTTTCCACCAAGATTTTTTTTCTTCTTTGGTAATTGTAAATGATTGCGTATCTATACTCATCTCATTAGTTTCGTCAAAAGTAAGACTATTTATTTGAACATATCCATCATTCACAAATAGTCTTTTCGTATTTTCGGTTCAAACTGTAATTTAAAATAATTAGATAAGAGTAATTTAATCGCATTGGGATTATTGGTGTTAATAATTAATTGTTTATTCATTTTATTTTTTATTATTGGTTATTATTTTTATGTATTGATATACATATATCTTTTAGTTCTTGGATAGATTTCTTCAGAACATGATAATGGTCATGGATAGCAAGGATTGAATTATTGATATTGATCCATGTCTTTTTTTCTTCTTCTATTAATTCGTCTTTGAATTGTTGCTTTTCTTTCATTTCGTCTAAATTATTTGTTATTATTTGGTCTGTCATCTGTAAGTAATCGTTTGTCATAATTATATTGTATTTTGTTTGTTATATGTGTCATATTGCTTGTGAAAAAATGATCTTGTTAGTCTATTTTGGGTAATATCGTTATTCTTACATACGTATATTTCTCCCACTCTATCGGTATCATTATCGTATTTCTTGGCATATACATTTAATCCATTTTTCATATAATAATAGAAATCGGATAAATCACGATTAAATCTTTCTTCTAAAATTCTAATATCGTTGGAAGTCAAAATAGTGTCTTTTATTTCATCTATTTTAGTAATATTGGTATCGGTATTTTGTCTTATTTCAGTTATTTTTTCTTGGTGTTGGATAACTTCATTTTGACATGCCATTTCTTTTTGTTCCGGATGTGAAATATCATTATTTACTTGAATTGATGCAATATTATTAATGGCGTTATGGGTTGCCTCTTTCATTTCTTCATTTGCCAATGGGGGTAATAGTTCTTTTACCTCATTCAAATAACCTATTGTTTCTTCTTTTATTTTTTCTTTTTCAGTCATTATATCTTTGGGTTGTTTTTTCAATTCATTCAAAAGTTCATAATTAATCCATATTTTGGTTGCCCTCGTACTTCGGTATACTTTGATTATTCCGCCATCTTTTAATTTTCTTATGCAGCGATCCACTGTTTTTTCGCTGCAAACTAAATCATTAACTATATCACGGTAGTATGTGAAGAAATGCCATTGGTATAATCTATTATTGCACTTTGATGTATTTTCGTTGGTATTATTATTATTATTTCTCAATATCCAAGATAATACATCTTTTGTTCTTCCAATTGTTATTGGTGTACCATTTATTTTAATGTGGTTCAACCAATTGTAATCTTCACATTTGTTAGTCGTTTGACTGCTTTTCTTTTTGTAATTTTGATTCGTCATTTTAATCTATATTATTATTTTTATTTTAATTATCCACCATTACCCCACTTTCTAAATCGTTGGTTTCCTGCGGAGAAAGTGGGGGATGATGGTAAAATAACCCGCAAGAAAAATGAAATAGTATAATACTATTTGCTTGCTGTCTCCCGACAGTATGAAAAAAAAAACATTAAAATAATGAAAGTATTCCTCGCTTGGAATATATATTATTTATTATAAATAGTCGCTCATTTTAAAATATACTGATTTTTTTTTTAACTTCAAGTCAAAATACCCCTTTTTTGTTGAAAAAATGAACTTACTTAGCAAACCCCCCCATTTAATGATCAAAACACCTAATTCCGGCAATTTGGACTATACCATTTTCGTCTTCTTTTACATTCATCAGGGTAGGTATATAGTATGGAATTGCAAGCGTTGGGGGATTATTATTTAATTGAACTAATTCTTTTAATCCATATCCTGTAACCCTGTCATTGACATTTATAGAAAAGTCGTTAAATTTCCAATTTGGATGGAAGATTGGATATATCAAAATTTGATCCTTGTATATCATTGCTATTCTTATGTTCTTTTTTTCTTCGGCTTTTTTATTGCTAAATTTCATATAATCTGACTTATTGAATCCTATTGGCATATTCGTATTACTTGGAATATAACACCCTTTTACATCTATATTATAGATGCCGTAATAGCAATGGAGTGTAATATCATATTCGTTATACCTGTCATCAATATATATATGGCAATTATTATCACCGAAATAGTTATTTAATAATGCAGCACATAATTGCCTGTTTGGTCTGTCGTCATAGGCATTTCCTTTGGTATCATTGTATTCAGACTTATTTATGTTAATTATCATTGGTATTCATCTCATTTATTCCAATTATTTTTTTAATTATAAATAGCGGGTAAAATGAAAAATGAACTTGAAGATGTTATTTTTTTAATTATTCAGGTTGGTAATATATCATTTTTATCTCAAATTCAATTTAACGCCAAAATAAGACGATTTAAGCGACTTTTATTTTAAATGATAATGGTTATCCATCCAACACAAAAAAAATCAATCAGGATTAACCAAAATGATGCTTGAATAATAAATAATAATTATTGAAGTTGAACAACAAAAAAAATAAAAAAGATCAATGCTTTGCGGATTAGATCATGTTCTATTAACATACCAAAAGTAAAATACTTTGAAGATAAATATATCTTGAATTGATATACCCTAAAATATAAGTTCTTCAATAATAAGAATAAAAAAAAAAACAATGTTAAGTCGGTTTACTCATCTTGACTTGATCAAGCAAAGGAAAAATACTTTGCGGATTAGATCAACTTGTATTTTATACCAAAAAAACCACCATTTTTCAATTTTCAAAAAATTTTCCTTCTGAGAATCTCAGATAACTTGAAAGTATAATATGTTCTAATACCATCAATATTTCAATTACTATTTTTTCTTCAATATTAGTATATCATCTTAGATACGTGAATAGATAATATGATCCAATACGCACAATATAGTATTTTTTATTTTTTTTTTATTTTAAGATCAATAGAAAAAAAATATTATTAATAATAATTTTAAAATAATATATTAATAATATTAATACTATTATCACGGGGACAGTTTGACCTCGTGTACACAGGGAATAGGATGTACCCCCTGTACACAGGGACAGGAGTGTCCCCCTGTACACAGGGACACCCTTGTATTATGACAACAAAAAAAGGGGATAACCTGTAACAGTTACCCCCTTGTAAATACCAAGAAATAATAAGTCTATTTCTTCTTCAACTAAAACCTTTTTTCTATTAATTTATCCCATTCTACCGGCAAATACATTTCTTCTTTCTTCAATGGATTATATCTATATTCATATAGTCTGTCTTTTTTTCTTTTGTGATAATAGATATACTTGCTTTCTTCGTTGCAATATGTTATAATTGATATTGCTTTTGTTTTTTCATCAATATCATTTACTTCAATATTTTTTATATATAAATGTACAAGATCATATTTCTGTTTGTCATCAAATTCTATCTTTTTTTGTTGTTCAATCGCACCAATAATAACTCCCCATTTCTCACCAACTTTTTCTATTTTTATTGATTTTATCCATGCCTGCAATCTTTCAATTTCATTTTTATTGCCAATATTTTCATTTTCAATCTGAAGAAAATCTATTTTCAATTCATTTTCCAAAGTTTGTTCAAAATCTTTCAAACTCATATTTTTTAAAACTTTTTTCAAT
>Ga0099364_10002683_pt1 | contig 28181 bp, 24 predicted proteins | sample TergutTh196P3_FD_73070 | JGI IMG/M metagenome (GOLD analysis project Ga0099364, IMG submission 73070) | Microcerotermes parvus P3 segment gut microbial communities from Pointe-Noire, Republic of the Congo - Th196 P3 | ecosystem: Host-associated > Arthropoda: Insects > Digestive system > Gut ... | reverse complement strand
ATTACCCAATGGGATGTTATAGTCAGGAAAGAAAAATGAAACACAATCCATACGATGATGTTGTTGCTGTTATCCGCGATGCAGCAGAAAGATTGGGGCTTGGCGAAAGCGAATATAATACTTTTTTGCACCCCGAACGCGAGCTAAAAGTATCGTTTCCTGTCCGCATGGACGACGGCTCTATTAGAATTTTCAGCGGATATCGAATCCAGCATTCCAGTCTGCGCGGCCCCTGCAAGGGAGGTATACGTTTTCATCAGGATACAGATGAAAACGAGGTAAAGGCACTGGCTGCCTGGATGACCTTTAAGTGTGCAGTTACCGGCATTCCCTATGGCGGTGCAAAAGGCGGAATAACAGTAGATCCGGCAGAACTTTCCCGCGGGGAACTGGAACGTGTTACACGCACCTTTACCAAAATGATAGCGCCAATTATCGGGGCAGATCAGGATATTCCTGCACCGGATGTAAATACCAATGCTGCCATTATGGCTTGGATTATGGATACCTACAGCATATTAAAAGGACACCCTGTTCCCGGTGTTGTTACCGGAAAACCGCTGGACATAGGCGGCTCAGCAGGCAGGGTAGAGGCTACCGGGCGCGGTGTTATGATTATTACACGGGAGATTCTAAAAAAACTTAACATACCTATGGAAAAAACCCGTATAATCGTTCAGGGTATGGGCAATGTAGGCAGTATAGCTGCAAAGCTCCTTGACAGTCTGGGTGCAGTAATTGTCGGAGTAAGCGATGTTTCCGGAGGTATTTACCGTGAGGGCGGTTTGGATATTCCCGATATTATGCAATTTCTTTCGGCAAAAGGCAATTTGCTTAAAGACTATAAGAAGGATGGGATAAACCATATCAGTAATGAAGAGCTGCTTGTTTTGGATACCGACATACTAATACCGGCAGCAATGGAAAACCAGATTACCAAATCAAATGCAGCTGACATAAAAGCCAAGCTTGTTATCGAGGGGGCAAACGGCCCGACAAATGCAGATGCAGATAAAATTTTAAATGAGCGGGGCATTACAGTTGTTCCCGATATACTTGCCAATGCAGGCGGTGTTACTGTTTCTTATTTTGAGTGGGTGCAAAATTTGCAGTATTTTAGCTGGGAAGAAGAAGAAATTAACCATAAGCTTAACCGGGTATTGTGCAAGGCATTTGAAGAAGTGTATGCAATGCATAAAGAACATAAGACAAGCCTAAGGACAAGCGCCTATATGATAGCTTTAAAAAAGCTTGTTACCGTACAACAAACACGGGGGCTTTTCCCATAAAAGCTGCCTAACTTGCCGGTAAAGGATCTTTGCTTATACTTCCTGCATATATGGATAGTTAATATCGTAAATGGGAACCAGGGTTTCTTTTATAGTCTGTACACTCAGCCAGCGGTAAAGGTTTAGAGCGCTGCCGGCCTTGTCGTTAGTACCCGATCCTCGGGCTCCGCCAAAGGGCTGCTGTCCTACAACGGCTCCTGTTGGTTTGTCGTTGATATAGAAATTACCGGCAGCATTTCGCAGAGCGCCGGACATATGCATAATCGCCTCCCTGTCTCTGGCAAAGATTGCACCGGTAAGGGCATAGGGAGATCCCTCGTCACAGCCTTTCAGCGTTTCGTCGATTTTATCATCGGGATATACATATACCGAAAGAACAGGGCCGAATATTTCTTCTACCATGGTCTCATAGCCAAGCCTTTTACATTCAATTACCGTAGGAGAAATAAAATAACCTTTTGAATCATCATAAGAACCGCAGAGTACCTGTGCATCGGGGCTGCTTTTTGCCCGGTCTATATAGCCTGTGATCGTTTTAAAAGCAGTCTTGTCTATTACTGCACCAAGAAAACTGCTAAAATCCCTTACATCGCCCATTTTAATTGATTGAACAGCGGCAAGGAGTTTTTCCTTTACAGAGGGCCACAGGCTTTGGGGAATAAATGCACGGGAAGCAGCCGAACATTTTTGTCCCTGGTATTCAAAAGCGCCCCGTACCAAAGCAGCTGCCAGTGCATCTATGTCGGCAGTGTTATGGGCAAAGACAAAATCTTTGCCGCCGGTTTCTCCCACCAGACGGGGGTATGAATGGTAGCTCCCAATATTGCTGCCAATCTGTGCCCAAATATCCTGGAATACCTTTGTAGAACCGGTAAAATGTACGCCGGCAAGCCGGGGATGGCTTAGGATATGTTCACTAACTTGAGCCCCCCTGGATGGAATAAAATTAATTACTCCGGCAGGCAAACCGGCTTCCATGAGGAGCTTCATAATATAATAGTTGGATAGTATTGCTGTAGTTGCCGGTTTCCATAAAACAGTATTGCCCAGCATTGCAGGCGCTGTTCCCAGATTCCCGCCAATCGCTGTAAAATTAAAGGGAGTAATCGCCATAACAAACCCTTCCAGCGGACGGTAAACAGTGCGGTTCCAAACTGCCGGTGCATTTTCCGGTTGAATGCGGAAAATTTGATCGGCAAAGTATATGTTGTAACGCAGGAAGTCCACCAATTCGCAGGCAGAATCAATTTCTGCCTGATAAACAGTTTTACTTTGACCCAGCATGGTTGCTGCATTAAGCTGATACCTATAGGGACCTGCCAAAAGCTCGGCAGTTTTTAAAAAAATACTGGCACGCATTTCCCAGGGCATATTTTCCCAATTTGTCTTGGCCTGCAATGCAGCGTCAATAGCCAGTTTTAAGTGTTCCGGATCGGCAATACTGCATTTTGCCAATACATGACCATGATCGCAGGGCATGGTAAAATCTATGGTTTTTTCGGTAACTATTTCCTTGCCGCCAATAATAAGAGGAATGGTTATACACTGGGAGCTTTGCTTTTCTAGCTCTGCTTTTAATGCTTCCCGTTCCGGCGAACCGGGAAGGTAAGAGCGGACAGGGTCATTTTTTGGAAATGGTACCTGGAATATTGCGTTTGACATATATTGCTCCCTTGATAAACCCTGGTTTAATTCTACTGCGTTTTTCCCCCTTCGTCAAATACTTAAAATAAAGTATAATTACATTGACACCATATGGGTGATTACTATTTTTTAAAGGGATTTAAAATGATGAGAAAACATTTTGGACTTGCATCAATGTTGGTTTTTGTGTTGGTTTCTGTATTGATTTTTGCAATACCGCTGACATTTGCTGCATGCGACGGAGCTGGAACAGGGCAAGCTGGAACTCAGGATGGGGAGCAGACAGAAGAAATTCTGGACGATGATGCATTGATCGAAGCAATGCTGGCCATGGGAGAAGATGACGGCCCTGCTGACGATGCAACAACAGGAAATTTTGGCTATATTCGAAACGAAGGCGGGACTGGTGTTATTATTACCTATGTAATTCCAATGCCTTCCAATGTGGTTATTCCCGATGCTCTGGATGGTCTTCCGGTTGTAGGATTCCAGGCTGGAGTGTTCCGGGGTGACGAGACAATAAGATCTGTTACCATACCTGGAACAGTAACAGATATTCCAGCAGAGGCATTTCAAAGAGCCCGTAATCTAAGCACTATAGTTTTAAATCCGGGTGTAAGGACAATTGGCAATAATGCATTTAACGGTTGTCAGAATCTGGTCAGGGTAACTTTGCCCGAAGGATTAACAAGCATAGGTAATAATGCATTTTATGCTGCCCAATCGCTGCCTGTAATAAACCTGCCCGAAGGTTTAACTACGATTGGCAATGCTGCATTTTATAATAATGTAAGCCTGCGCAGGGTAACCCTGCCGGAAAGCTTAACTACTCTGGGTAATTCTGTCTTTTCCTTTTGTTATAATTTGACCGAACTTAATGTTCCGTCAAGGCTTAACACATTCGGCAGAACAGGAGATGCTGTTTTTCTTATGAACCACAAGCTTCCCCTTGCTACACGAGATGCACTGGTAGCCCGTGGGTATGACGGCCGTGGTTTCTAGGAGCTAGATTGTATTGATGGACACGGATTAACAAGGATTTGATTAAAATCCGGAAAAATCACTCCGTGTCCTCATTATCAAATTCTATAATTATTATTACCAGCTCGGGAGGATTAAATATCCGGGGCAAGCTTGGGTGGGTAAGCGACAGTCCCCTGCTTACGATCAGAGTAACATTATCCAGTTGATAAGCGCCTCCGGCATATTTTGGAAACCAGCCTTGATTTGGCGCATATAAACCGTTAATAAACGGAAGCCTGACCTGGCCCCCGTGGGTATGTCCGGCTAAGACTAAATCAAAAGAATAGTTTTTATAGCTTTCGATTAATTCCGGTCTGTGTGTAATTAATATTTTAAACAATGATATTTCGTCCAATTCCCTAAACCTTATTTCCATTACTTCGTTAAGGTTATACGGCGGCCTTTCATGATAATACTTTGCCGGGTCATTTATTCCCGCTACTAGTATAGTGTTGTTTCCTATTTCAACTGTTACATAAGTATCCGATAAAATTTGAACTCCATAAGATAGTAGTTCTTCCTGTATTCTTTGTATCTGTCCGGTCCCATATTCGTGGTTTCCTGTAACAAAAAAAACCGGCGCAATGCCGGCTATGCCTTGCAGCAATAATTGGGTACCTGTAATTGTGCCGGTATTATCTATAATATCACCGCTTAAGGCAATTAAATCGGGATTTGCGTCTCTAATTTTATTAATTAATACGGATTGATCTGCTCCATGGATCGAATTGTGCAGATCGGATATTAAGACAATGGTAATGCTGCTTTGTTCTTCCAGCAAAGCGGTCTTTACATCGTAAGTTCTAGTGGCTATTGTTGTACACGAGCTTAATACAAAAAACAGTGCGACTGTTACAACTGCTGTATGCTTTCTTGTTCTTTGCATTTATCGCTTAACGATTTGCCACCCCCGGCAAAGGCATTATTGTCCTAAAACGCAGGTACTTAAACGGATGAATGCCCATGGCATTGGGGAACCAGCCTTCCAGTTCATCTGTATCAACTATATTTACGCCAAGGCTAAAATAAAAGGGCAGTATTGTTCCGCGATCCAATAACAGCTGTTCTGCTTCTGCCAGGATTGCAAAGCGTTCTGCATCTTCTGCATACATGGAACGCTCCATTAATTCTTCATACTGTTGATCATCATGAAGGGCAAGGTTAAGGTTTGAATCCTTTAGCCACATCTGTAGAAATGTAAATGGGTCTGCAAAATCTCCAATCCATGTCATGGAGCCTATCGTATAGTCGTCTTCATAAAGAGACTCTAAATACCGGGAATAGGGAACTACATCCAGCATTACCGGTATTCCCAGCTGCATCCATGCATTGGCCATTAATTTGGCAAGACGGTCTGCATCTTCTGACGGTGTTATGCGGATAAGCAGTTCCGGCAGCCCCACTCCTCTGGGATAGCCGGCTTCTTCCAAAAGTTCGAGCGCTTCTTCTGTATTTGTTTCTTCTATACCGTCTATTTCCGGATATCCAAAAATGGGATAAATTAATGTCTTGGCAGGAATAAGGTATTCTTCGCGCATTTCTTCCCAGGGCAGGGCCAATGCCAAAGCCCGGCGCAGCCGATAATCCTTCCAGGGTCCGACAGAACGAACAAAATAATAATGGGTTGCAAACAATGGATTTATCACAATACCGCGGTTGTCTATGGCTTGGAGGTTAACAATTCCTGCAATCCACCGGGCTTCGCCGGAATTCCACATGGCAGCTGCTTCGTCTCCATCGTCGGTAAAGTACAGAATAATGCTGTCCAGCTCCACATTGCTTTGATCCCAGTATAAATGATTTTTGGATAAGGTAATGCTGTTGATCCCTTTTTCTGTTATATAAAAAGGGCCGTTTGATATCGGTGTTTCCCAATTGCTGCCCTGAGCCATGGCCTGGTGAATGGGATTAAACGAATGATGGCAAAGCATGCTGGGAAAGAACGATGCAGGAGCATTAAGCTGTACAATTAGGGTTCTGTCTCCCTGTATTCTTATTCCCACAGAAGAAGGATCGTTGTTCAGACCAAGTCTGTATTCCCTTGCTCCTTCGATAATATCAAAAAGCGATGAATAAGGGGTTTCATTTACCGGATCAATCATATAAAGCCAGGATCGGCGAAAATCTTCTGCCAGAACCGGGTCTCCGTTCCAGTACCGTGCATTTCTTCGAATGGTGAAGGTCCAGGTTTTTCTGTCCTCGGAAAGCTGCCATGACGAAGCTGCTGCCGGGACCGGAGCAAGGGTAATTGGATGGTAAGTAAATAGTCCTTCGTAAAGAGCTGTATATATCTGCGCTTCGCTGGCTAAATAGGATTTTCTAAAATCCAGTTCTACTCCATTTCCCGACATAACTACAGTTAATTCGCTGCGGCTTAACGGATCCGGTCTGGGTTGTGCATAGGGGCGGGGTAAAGGAAATATTTCCCTTCCGCCGTCAAGGACCTGGGCATCGAGGAATCCGGGTAAAAATAAACATATACCTATAAAAAAGACAATACCGGCATGTAGTTTAACTGTGTTTTTCTTAACATTTTTCATATTATCCTCTTTGATAAAGCGTCTAATTGGCACCGGAAACGGGATTAACTCCAAGCCGTTTAAACTGTTCTTCCTGTTCCAGCTGAGCGCTGTATTCATATCGTTTTTGATTAGCTTTAATAATTGCATTTTTAATTGTGGCCAGTTCGGGCTTTATACCTTTTACCTTTTCCCTGGATTCCCTGGGGGCTTCTGTCTTAAAGAATTCATCAAGTCCGGTAAAAACCTTCTGTAAGTATTGGGCATCGCGTATGGTTTTTTCGAGAATGCCAAGGAGCTGTTTTTCGTCCAATGCTTCCAGCTTGGAAGAATTTCGTACGCTGTAAGAAGCATAGTTTCGCAGCCGCTTGTCCAGATCAACACGAAAGACATTAAAATTAATTTTTTCCTTAACAGCAATGCCTTTTACCTGATCTATATACTCTATCTCGTAAATGATAGGATCCGGTTCCTTGTTAAACATCTGCCTAATAAGTTCCTTAAACTTTTCGCCAAAGCTAAGTTTACGGTTTTGTATAAGCATGTGGTTTTCGTCCATTTTGGGGATAATGTCACCAACGGCAGGGCCGACAGCGCTGATTATTAAAAGGCCGTCTATTAAAGTAACCTTAAAGTTTACTTCTTTTTTTATGGTTTTGGGTTTTTCTTCGGGAACTGCCAGCTGCTTAAGAATACCGCTGCGCAGCTGCTCTCCGCCTTGGCTGTAGTCTTCTTTTATCAATTCCTGCACCAAATCGGGGTAAAAGGGTTTGCCGGGCATTGCCGGGGGAAATTTCTTCTTAACCGCTTCCACCGTAACATCGTTCATGGGGCCGGTAATGGCCTGGCGTATATCCAGCTTATACGATTCCCTGTTATGGTTCGAAATTACTTTCAAATAAGCCATGATACTCCCAGTCCCCTTACTTAGCTTTCCCAAAGATTCGTTAATCATATTGGCGGTAAATGCATCTGCACCTATTCTGGCCTGGGAAATAAGGTCTACAACTGCCTTGGTAGTAGAACTTTGTGTATCCGGAGAGAAATTTGCCCAGTCTATATAACGCACCAGGTTTACGATACGTTTAATGTTTTCCAGGTCAAGAAAATCCAGGCTAAACTGGAAAAAATTGACCAAAAAATCCAGCTGATTATCATAGGCAGACAGGCTCATGGTAAGCTGATCTTTTCTGTCTCCTTCCGCAGAAATGGCTTTAGGGGTTTTAATTTCTCCGACTTTAGCTTCCTGTTTATAGGGATCTTCGTTTATAAGTTTTTTTTGAATAACCACTTTATACAGAGTTAAGAATGCTGTATGATACGCCCTGAATTCTTCTTTAAATTTGGGAAATTCTGATTTTTCCAGCCAGCCCGCCTGGGCATTTAATGCCTGTTCCAGAGCTGTTCGATATTCTGCACGATCCATCGTTTATTAATTATCGGCATTAGCTATATAATAGTCAAGAAATGGTTTAATCATCTTCTGTTGTTTCTTCTTCTGCTGTTTCTTCTATTATCGTTCCTTCTACAGCCGATTCAAACTCCCAGCTTCGGCTTCTGGTATCGGCAGAAAAACCCGTACCCTCAATAAAAGTTCCATCAGATCGGGTAATATGGACAGTTCCCTGGGTTTGTAAGATACGGTCATTGTCATTCCAGGAAATATCGTCTGTTTCAATGCTTAAATTTTCAGAATCAACATTAATTATTACATTATCGCTCATAGAAAAGTTATTTGTATCGGTCTCCAGCCTAAGCTGTCCGGCTCTACCCCAGGAATTTAGCTCTGGCTCTGCCGGCTGTTCCCGTGGATTGGCATTAAAGTCCATAATAAACTGTTCAAAGGAAAAGTCGTCAAGTTCCATAATATGGTTTTTTTCATAATGGCGGACTTCCCTGGCTGCTACCCGGATTTCCGGGCTGCCTTCTGTAATTCGTATATATTCTGCTTCCTCCATTATCAGATTGGGCTCTTCTTCGATTTGAGAAATCGTTCCATAGTTAAACGAACAGGCTGTTGCCAAGATAAGAAAATAGAGGATATAAGTGTTTTTAATGCTCATGTTTTCCCTTGGCTGCGGCGATAAAATCCCGAAATAAAGGATGGGCTGCCGTTGGTTTGGACTTAAATTCCGGGTGGAACTGCACTCCAAGCCCCCAGGGATGATCCGGCCATTCTATACATTCCACCAGGGCGGAATCGGGGGTAAAAGCACTTAATTTAAGCCCTGTTTCGCTCATTTCTTTACGGTAAGTATTGGAGAATTCATAGCGGTGCCTGTGGCGCTCAAAAAAAGATTTTTCTCCATAAGCTGCCATTACCAAAGTATCCGGCTCTGCTGTGCTTTCCCATTTTCCCAGTCTCATGGTGCTTCCGTAATTTTTTACATCATTTTGATCTTCCATAAGGCTCACCACAGGGTGCTTGGTATCGGGGTTAAATTCCGGAGAATCGGCATCTTCCCATCCCAGTATATGACGTGCCCAGTCGATTGCCATTACATGCATACCCAGACATATCCCAAAATATGGTATTTTATGCTCTCTTGCCCAGCGGGCGGCATATACCATGCCATTTATCCCGCGCTGTCCAAAACCACCCGGAACAATCATACCGTTTAGCTTGCTGTTATGCAGTATAGACTGTGCCTTGGGTATATCTTCTATGCTGCTGGAGTCTATTTTTACCAGCTCTATTTTTACACCGTTTACCAGGCCTCCATGGAACAGTGCTTCATAAACAGATTTATAGGCATCGTGGAGTTCCATGTATTGTCCTACTATGCCAATTCGTATGGATTCCTCCTGGTTTTTGAATCGTTCCATCATGGAATGCCAGGAGTCCAGGTTTGCCCGGCTGTTTTCCATCCCCAGCTTATTCAGAGTTACCTTATCCAGGGCCTGATTATGGAATAACAGGGGAATTTCATAGATTGTAGTATCAAGATCGTAGGATGTAATAACTGCTTCGGTTTCTACATTGCATAAAAGGGCAATTTTGCGCCTGGTTGCTTCGTCCAGCATGGCCGGTGCCCTGCAAATTAAAATATCCGGCTGAATTCCCAGTTCCTGCATGGCTTTTACCGAATGCTGGGTAGGTTTGGTCTTAAGTTCTCCGCCTCCCAGCTCGGGAATTAAGGTTAAATGAACCGATAGGGCATTTCCCCTGCCGCATTCGTGGATAATCTGCCGGGCTGCTTCCAGAAAAGGTATAGATTCAATATCTCCTACAGTTCCGCCAATTTCTACTATTACAAGGTCTATATCGGAATATTCCTTGCTTACAGCGCTTATACGGTTTTTTATCTCGTCGGTGATATGGGGGATTACCTGAACACAGCGTCCCATATACCTTCCCTCCCGTTCCTTGCGGATTACCGCATTATAGACCTGTCCTGTAGTAATGGAATTGGCCTTGGACAGGGGAGATTCGGTAAAACGGGCATAATTCCCCAAATCAAGGTCTGTTTCTGCTCCATCATCGGTTACATAAACCTCGCCATGCTGATAGGGACTCATGGTACCCGCATCTACATTGATATAGGGATCACATTTAACCATGCAGACTTTTAGCCCCTGGCTCTCTAAAAGAGCACCCAGGGATGATGCGGCAATACCCTTTCCTAAACTGGAACAAACCCCGCCAGAGACAAAAATATACTTATTCACTTAGATAAAGTATAGAATGATTGACATAGATTGATCCACCCTTTACACTAATGGGTATGAGCGATGTCTTTTTCTCTGACACCGATTTCTCTGTGTACAGAACTCTAATTTATAACGAAAGCGGCATTCATTTTACTGCAACAAATCGTTCAATTTTAGAAAGCAGGCTAAAAGAGCAGATTAGGTCTAAATCGATTGCCAATGTTAAGGACTACTTTGACATTATTTCCAAAGATAAAGAAGAACTAAAGGCTTTTCTGGATTCAATTACCACCAATCTTACCAGGTTTTTCCGTAATCAGGCTCATTTTGATGCATTGGAGCATCATGTCATACCGGAATTAATGAAAGAAAAAAAAGCATCGGGTAATACTACCATAAGAATATGGAGTGCCGGTTGTTCTACCGGGGAAGAACCTTATACTATTGCCATGCTTTTAAGTGAAATTCTTCCCGCTCCATGGAAATTCGAAATTATCGCCAGCGATATCAGCCTTAAATGTCTTATGGCCGGCAAAGAGGGGTTTTATGCCGATTCCCGGATTGCCGGCATTCCGGACGCCTATCTTACAAAGTATTTTACAAAGGTAGATGGAGGATACAAGGTAAATCCCGCTATAGGTGAAAAAATTAAATTTGACTATCATAATTTAAAAAACGATTCCGGTCAAAGAGGCCTTGATGTGGTTTTCTGCCGGAATGTAATAATATATTTTGACGAAGCAGCCCAGACAGCGGTAATAAACCGGTTCTGGGATTCCATGGCCAACAAGTCTTTCCTTTTTATAGGACATTCGGAATCGCTTTTTGGCATGGATACAAAGTTTGAATTTTTAAAAACACAGTGGGCTACCTTATACAAGAAATATATATAGGGAAACAGGGGTAAACAGTGGCTGATGAAATATCTGTACTAATTGTGGACGATTCTGCATTAATGCGGAACTTAATTGGAAAAATGATCGAAGCTACTCCCGGCTTGACTGTAGCGGAAAAAGCCATGAATGGAGCATTTGCCCTTCAAAAAATCCCCCGTGTTAATCCCGATATCATCTGCCTGGATCTTGAAATGCCCGAAATGAACGGCATCGAATTCCTAAAAGAGCGGAAAAAACAAGGTATAGATATTCCGGTCATTATTCTTTCTTCCATCGCAAAAAAAGGCGCAGCAATTACCATGGAAGCCCTTTCTCTTGGGGCAAGTGATTTTGTTCAAAAGCCTTCCGGGTCCATATCAGAAGACATTCATACAGTTGCAGATAACCTAACCGCTTTGTTAATTGCATACGGCGGCCAATACCGTAAATCCAAGGGAAAAAAAGTACTTACTCCGGCAGAATATACAAAAAAACCGGATCCAGAACAAAAAACCACAACCTCAAAAACGTTTGGACTTTACGGCGGCCCGGCCAAAGTAGAACCTGCTCCGCCTCCGGCACAGCTGCGAAAACCAGCCAAAACAGAATTAATTGTAATAGGTATATCTACCGGCGGTCCCGATGCTCTTCGGGTAGTTTTTGCCGATATTGATGCTGATCTTAAACAGCCCATTTTAGTAGTTCAGCATATGCCTGCTGGATTTACCCAGGAATTTGCCAAAAGTCTGGATAGGGTTAGTCCGCTTACTGTAAAAGAGGCGGAGGATGGCGATGAGCTTTGTTCCGGTTGTATTTTTATTGCTCCGGGAAACAGGCATCTGGAAGTCAGCCGGAAAGGGATGAATGCTGTTGTACGTTTATCCGATGATCCGCTGGTAAGCGGACACCGGCCTTCGGCAGATGTACTTTTTGCTTCGGCAGCCATGGCATATACCAATTCGGTACTGGGTGTAATTATGACCGGTATGGGCCGGGACGGTGCCCAACAGATCGGTACAATTTACAAAGAAGGCGGAATAACACTGGGCCAGGACGAAAAATCTTCCATTGTTTATGGTATGCCCCGTGTTGCCTGGGAACTGGGACATGTAATGGAACAGGTAGCGCTGGAAAAAATGGCCCGCCGTATCTGTGATGTGGCAAAAGAGACACGATAGATCCTAATTTGCCTCTTCCGGAATTTTAGGTCTCCCTTCGGTCGACGAGCCGAGAGGTAATATTTATACACCGCCATTCGGCGGTGAACGGCTTCTCACTAAGCTCACGGAGGCACGGAGCTAAGAAATAATGATATGACATTTGTCATTTTTTCTTGAACAAGCAGACAAAACCCGCTATATTCTTAATCAAAACAGAAAAATAAACCGGAGGATGTAATGGGTAGTGTATATGCAGAAATCACCTTAAAGAATGTGGCGGATGTAGTAAGTGCAAATAAAGGATTTGCAAAAGAACATGAAATTCGCCAAAGCACGATCATGGCGCTGGTTGATACCGGTGCAGGAACACTTGTTATCAATGAAGAACTATGTCAAAAGCTTGGGCTTGATGTTTTGGGAACACGTCAAGCTACCCTGGCAAATAATTCCAAGACAACGGTAAAAACTGCAAGTCCGGTCGAAGTCCACTGGAAAAACCGTTCAATGACCTGTCAACCTCTTGTTATGGAAGGTTCCGGAGAAAATTTATTGGGATCTATACCCCTGGAAGATATGGATTTAATGGTTGATCCGGTGCGGCAGGAATTAACCGGCGCACACGGCGAAGAAATTGTCAGTATGTTAAAGTTAGCAGGTTAATCCTACTTTGCCGGGCTTTCAAAACCCGGCAAATCAACATTTAGCCGAAGTAACGCTTATGCAATCCCCGGAATGCAGCACAGTGGCGGGCTTCGTCCCTGGCCATTTCGTGGACTGTGTCATGTATGGCATCGAGGTTTTTTTGCTTGGCCCTTACGGCAAGGTCTGTTTTGCCTGCGCAGGCACCATGCTCTGCATCGATGCGGAGTTCCAGGTTTTTCTTGGTGCTGTTGGTAATTACTTCGCCCAATAATTCGGCAAACTTGGCTGCATGTTCGGCTTCTTCCCAGGCTGCCTTTTCCCAATATTGGCCAATTTCCGGATAACCTTCCCGATGAGCTACACGTCCCATGGCAAGATACATTCCAACTTCGCAGCATTCGGCATTAAAGTTTGCCTGTAGATCCTTAATAATATCTGCATCTACACCTTTGGCAACGCCTACTACATGTTCGGCTGCAAATGCCTTATCGTCCGTCTGCTTGGTAAACTTGGAGGCGGGCGCTTTACAGGTAGGACATTCTGCGGGGGGCGCATCGCCCACATGTACATGACCGCAAACCTGACAAATCCATTTCATAATTCACTCCTTAGATATATTTTATTTTCAGTTTGTATCATCCAGATAAGAATAATACTTATCAATGACAGTATCAAGTTAGATCATATTGATTTATTTATTTTTCTTCTATAATATTGATACTATGAAGCTCCCTCGTTCTTTTTTTTGGGTAATCCCTGTATTTCTTTTAGTTTTACCCCTGCTTTTTGCTGATGAAGCGGAAGATTTTCCCAATACCGAAACAACTGGCGATGCAATAGCCTGGGTTATTCCCATAGAAGGAGACATTACACGCTCTATGGCTACTTTTGTCCGCAGGGAAGCCCGCCGGGCAGTTGACCAGGGAGCAGAATACTTAATTTTTGAGATAGATACCTTTGGAGGCAGGGTTGATTCATCGCTGCAGATAACTTCGTTTATGATGTCCGTTAGAGGGGTAACAACGATTGCCTGGGTACGGAATACAGAAACATCCATGGGGGTAAGCTGGTCTGCAGGGGCGCTTATTGCTCTGGCATGTTCCCAAATATATATGGCAAACGGTACATCCATAGGAGCTGCAGCGCCGGTTGCCATAGGGCCGGACGGCAGTGCTGAAGGAACCGGCGAAAAAACTGTAGCGGCAGTACGATCGCAAATTGCCGCCCTGGCAGAGAGAAACGGACATCCTACAGGAATTGCCCTGGCAATGGTGGATTATGATATTGAACTATGGGAAATTGAAATTGACGGCGCCATTAATGTAGTAACTGCCCAGGAACTGGAACGTCTGGAAGCCTTAAGACCGGGTCAGGCCGGAGCCCATAGGGAGCTAAGGCGGGTTGGAATTATTTCTGAGGAAGGCAAATTGCTTTCACTTACCGCCGGCGAGGCATTCCGTTACGGCCTTACCCGCGGACTGGCCGATGACAGGGAAGAGCTGCTTGGGCATCTGGGCGATGTAAGAATAATGGAAGAAAGTTTTCCCAGCGCATGGGATTCGATTATTTCATTTTTAATTTCCGGTCCGGTACAGGGTGCATTAATTCTTCTGGGTCTGGTTCTGCTTTTTCTGGAATTACAAAGCCCCGGTTTTGCACTTCCAGGGACATTGGCAATAGTTTGTTTTATTCTGGTTTTTGGTTCAAGTTTTATGCTTGGCCGTGTAAATTCTTTGGAAATAATCCTTTTTATTATAGGACTTGGCCTTTTGGCGGTAGAACTCTTTCTTATTCCCGGTTTTGGGATAATAGGTATTTCCGGCATTATTGTTATTGCCCTTTCGCTTATTCTTTCCATGCAGGACTTTGTTATACCCAGAGCTTCCTGGGAATGGACGCTGATGGGCCGTAATGTTATAGTTGTATTTGCAGGGCTAATTTCTGCAATAGCAGGAATAGCAATTATTGCACTTTTAGGACCAAAAACAAGAATGTTTGATATATTAATGTTAAAAACACAAATTAGCCAAAATGCCAGCGAAGGCGGCGGCTGGAAAAATGACGGCGGGGTTGAATCAGATTATATTGAGCTTATTGGAAAGACCGGTAAAGCTGTAACAATACTACGTCCAATTGGAAAGGCGGAAATAGAAAACAACTACTATCAGGTAGAAGCGGACGGTTCCTTTGTAGATGCAGGAGAAGAAATTAAAGTAGTTAAAGTTCAGGGAAATAACATCATTGTAAGGAGAGTATAATGTTTGAAGGAATAACAATTGGAGCATTGCTTATAGCGGTAATTATTGGGCTTTTAGCTCTTGGTTTTTTATTGCTCTTTTTCCGTTTTTTCGGTCTCTGGTTCCGGGCTTTATTGTCCGGCGCTCATGTAGGAATGGGAAGAATAATAGGTATGTGGATACGAAAGGTAGATCCAAATGTAATTGTAGATTCACGTATTATGATTTCCAAAGCAGGAATTGATGTTTCCTCTGACTTGCTTGAAACCCACTTTCTTGCACGAGGAGATGTAAGAAAGGTAAGCCGTGCCCTTGTTGCTGCAGACAAAGCCAATATAACCCTGCCTTTTCAGCGTGCCTGTGCTATAGACCTTGCCGGAAGGGATGTATATGACGCGGTAAGAACCAGCGTAAACCCAAAGGTAATTGACTGCCCGGATTCGACAAAAGGAAAACTTACCATAGATGCCGTAGCTAAAGACGGTATACAACTTTGTGTAAAAGCCAGAGTTACCGTACGTTCCAATATTGAACGGCTTGTAGGCGGTGCAACAGAAGATACCATTATTGCCCGTGTTGGCGAAGGAATCGTAACAACCATAGGTTCTTCGGAAACCTATAAAAAAGTAATGGAAAATCCCGATAACATTTCTAAAACCGTTTTACAAAAAGGACTGGATGCAGGAACGGCATTCGAAATTCTTTCCATTGACATTGCCGACATAGACGTAGGACAAAACGTAGGTGCAAAACTCCAGGCAGACCAGGCCGAAGCAGACAAGCGCCGCTTCCAGGCCGAAGCGGAAAAACGCCGTGCTGCAGCTCAGGCTCAGGAACAGGAAATGCTTGCCCTGGTCCAGGAAAACCGGGCCAAGGTAGTTTTGGCAGAAGCGGAAATTCCGCTGGCTATTGCTGAAGCATTTAAGCTTGGACATTTGGGTGTAATGGACTACTATCGGCTTAAGAATGTTCAGGCTGATACAGATATGAGGTCTTCCATTGGAACTTCGGGCAATCCTGCAAAGTAAACAGTAAAGCAAAGAGAAAGTACAATGGAAGAACTTTTTGGCAATATTGTCTATTTAATTCCCATTGCTTTAATCCTTAGCTTCCGTATTCTAAATGCCAGAAAAAACCAAGCCAGAAAACAGCAGCAACAGCAGCAACAACAACAGCAAAAGCAGCAAAAACAAACAGGCGGTGATGCAGGCGATGAGAAACCAAGTGTTTTTGGCGGACTGGGAGAGCTGATAAAGAAGGTACAGGAACTGGAAAATGAACCCAACTACGGCAAAACTGGCAAGGAATCGTATAGACCCCATTGGGAAACAAAACCTGTTTTAGAACAACCAAGCCAAAAAAAGAAAGTAACGCAAAAAAAATCTGCTGTACGGCTGCCTTCTACAGACCAGTCTGTATCGGTCTTTCCCAATACACTTGCCGGAGAAACTAAACCAACTCCGGCTGCAACTATTCCTGCTGCATCTGTGCAGGCTGCAATATCCGGCCTGGAGTTGTTTCAGGCCGGCATTTCTAAAAAGCCTCCATTACAGCAAGCTGTTATTTGGGCAGAAATTCTGGGTGAACCAAAGGGAATGTAAGGGAAGTCTATTTTTTTCCTGAATACAAAGTAAACTGCATTTGTTCGGGATTTGCTTTAATTAAATTAAACCATAAGGCCTTTTTTTTGGTAATAACAGGACTTTTACGGCCCATATCCATTAGTTTTTCATAAATACCTACGGCGTTTTTTGCCGCCTGGTAGGCTTTTTGATACTGGCCCTGATAAATCTGTATGGCTTTTTCTCCTATTTCTTTGTCTATGGCGGTAATATAAGTAGATAATAAATATTCGTATCGATCGGTAACGCCTTTTAGGTAATCTATTATCAGCCGATCAAAACCGGGAATTTGGTCTGTTATTGCTATAAATTCTTTTAAAAAATTTACCGCAGCAGGATAATCTTCGTCATGCTGATAGGATTTAAGGGCAAGTCTACATAGCTGCATAAAAGAATCGTTGGTTATGCTAAGCATACCATGAATGGGTTTTACAGGTGTTATGGTAAACTTTGGCATTGCCGAAGCAATTTTGGTAAGGAGGCTTATTATATCTGTATAGATCCGCTGTTCCCATAAGTTTTCTTTAATGGATCCAAAAAGCTGTACCAACTCTTCGCTGAACATCTGCTTGTAACGATCGTCTTCTTTGAATACCAGTTCGCAGGTTGGGATCATCACTCCCTTAAATTCTATATGTCCGGTATCAAAAAAATATACAACATCATTTCTGATCAATGAACATTTATTTGTCTGATTTTCTTTCATAAAGTTCATTTGAACCTGTTTTGCCACCATAACGCGGCTTTCCTTGGAAGAAAGCTCGTTGGCTCTTGTTTGGAGTCTGGCGCCCGAATTAAGGAGGAAGCCGGCTAGATTTCCTTTTTCGGTAATAATTAAGGGGCTTTGGGTATTGCCTCCGGTAATTCCGGCGGAACATTTAAAAACCGGCAATGCATCGGCGCCGCCCTGCCGTTTGGTATTAATGCCCGGATCGTTTACATAATTGGTTTTTCCAAAATAATCCATTATCGCCAGGGTTACCGTTAATGCATCGGTGGCGCTTGCAGCAACAATTACTATTTCGTCTCCCCGTTCACGCTGGCTTACCGCCTGGCAGTAGCTGGATATACGCCGGGCTTCGGTATTCATTGCCCGGTCTAAAGTATGCATCATGGACAGGTTTTTCCGCGAATCCATGCAAAACTTGGTATATCCATGAATGTCCAGCATGGCAATGTACAGGTTGGAAATTTGCAGGGTATCTTTAAGATCTCCTGCTTCGGGAAATGTCTGGTCGGGAATTACCAGCTCTTTCCACAAGCGCTTGTGGGTTCTGAATGTCATATCAGAAAAAAAGCCCCAGTTTAGCCGTCTTATCAGCTCAAAAGCCCGCATAATTACCAGATGGGCTCTGGCATCCTTTACTATGGGAAGAATATATGTTTTAAGCGCAGAGAAAGTTGTAAACTCTTTATTAATGATCTTATCGCTTAGAAAAGAAAAGAGTTCATATTCTGAGGTGCTTTCGTTATATTCGTTAATGTCTTTCACAATTGGCCTAATTTAATTATAGCAAAATCTGTTTACTTATCCTAGTATAGAAAGTAAAGGAGGCAGAGAAATATGAGAGTTTTAACTGAAATTGAATGCAAAAATGCCATGGAAAAGGGAGAATTTGAGCTGCCGGAACTTGCCGCTGTTTCGGATATGGGGGCAGTTATTTTAACTCAAAGCTGGTGTCCCCAGTGGAAAGCAATGAAAAACTACCTTCCCGAAGCAAAAAAGCGCCTGGATGTACTTAAAATCTTCTATATAGAATATGATCAATTACCTTTTTTTGAAGAATTTATGTCTTTTAAGGAAAATACCTTAAAGAACCGGGAAATTCCCTTCGTTCTGTATTATAAAGACGGAAAATGCAGCTCGACAAGTAATTATCTGTCCATGGAAGGTTTTTTGCAGCGGCTGGCTTAGCCGGAAATTTTCGACACTTCAACAAAAACCCCCTCACTGTTATACTGGCTGTATGGCTTATGAAGTAACTGCTACCCGCCGCAGGCCCAAGACCTTTGATGAATTGGCCGGGCAGGATTTTGTCAGTTCTACCCTGCAGGCTTCTTTGGAGCAGGGAAATATAGCCCATGCCTATCTTTTTTCCGGACCGAGGGGCTGCGGTAAAACCAGTGCTGCCCGTATTCTTGCCCGTTCGCTGAACTGCATAAATGGACCAATACCCTGCGGGCTTTGTCCTGCCTGCCAGGATATAAGCAGTATGGATATCATAGAAATAGACGGTGCGTCAAATACTTCGGTAAATGATGTACGGCAAATCAAGGACGAAGTATTGTTTCCTCCTAATTCGGGAAAATATAAAATCTATATCATCGACGAAGTACACATGCTTTCCAACAGTGCATTTAATGCCCTTTTAAAAACTATAGAAGAACCGCCGCCCTATATTATCTTTATTTTTGCCACTACAGAGCTTCACAGGGTTCCTGCTACTATTAAAAGCAGATGCCAGCAGTTTGCCTTTAAGTCCATTCCCATCGAAACCATTAAGCGCCTCTTGCAGGAAACCTGTACAGAAATGAATGTACAGGCAGAGGATGAAGCGCTGTTTTGGATAGCACGGGAAGCTACCGGCAGTATGAGGGATGCATATACTCTTTTTGATCAAATTATTTCTATCTCTGACGGAGATATCCGTACAGAATTGATCAAGGAAAAACTGGGTCTTGTTGGCCTGGAAGATCTTAATGCTTTGGCACAGGCTTGTATAGAAAATAATAATGGATCGGCAATAGAAATAATTGACCGAATTTTGGAAGCGGGAATAGCTATAGAGCAATTTGTAATAGATCTTGCCGGATACTACCGCAGCCTATTGCTTATTAAGGCAGGAATTGAAAAAGAATCGCTCTTGGGTTACAGCGTGGATCGTTTTAGTACAATATGGGAAAAACTTTCCCTTGCCCAGCTGGAACAGGCGGTATCCATATTTCTTGATCTTTACCGGGATATTCGCTATTCCCTTTCTCCCCGTTTTGAACTGGAGACAGCAGTTTCAAAACTATGCGCTCTTGATAAGTGGATTTCGCCCCCGGAACTTAGAAAAGCAGTAGAGGCAGCTAAAACGGTACTAGGCGGTACAGCTTCGCTGGACGGTACAGCTTCGCTGGACGGTACTGCGGCAGAAAAAACTCCAACAGAGGCAAAACCCTTTGCCAGCGAAGTCGGTTCTAAAGAACCGGGTTCGATTAGCGAAGGGTTTAAACAATTTTTGGCAAATCGCAGGGCGGCTTCCGAACATGCAGAACAAATGGGACAGGAAAACAAAGGTACAGCTCCGCTGGACGGTACAGCTTCGCTGGACGGTACAGCTTCGCTGGACGGTACAGAAGTTGAAGATGCAGAAAAAGTCCGGCAGTTATTTAAGGGAACCTATGTTAAGCAAGGCGGGGAAAATGAATATTAATCCTTTTGATATTTTAAAAAATGCTGAAAAAATTCAGGAACAGGTTGGTTCTATGCAGGAACGGCTTGCTTTAATCAGCGTAACGGGATCTTCGGGCGGGGGCATGGTACAAATAGAGCTTAACGGAAAAATGGAAATTCTTTCGCTGGTTATAAGCCCGGAAGTGGTGGATCCCAATGATATCGAAATGCTGCAGGATCTAATTGCTGCTGCTCTTGAACAGGCAATGGAAAAAATCCGGGAAAAGATAAATAGCGAGCTTGGTGCTATGGCAGGAGGAATGGGTATAAACATTCCGGGACTTTCCGGAGCGCTTTGATGAGCAGCCAGGCAGGGATATCTTCTCAAAGTAATTCTAACGCCATAGACCGCTTAACAGCGCTTTTTTCCAGACTGCCCGGTTTAGGAAAAAAAAGCGCAGGCCGGCTGGTGTATCATATTCTGGATACCGACCCTTTATATGCCCGGACCCTTGCAGAAGAATTACTTGTTTTTCACAGTGCAATTAAGCGATGCAGTATCTGCGGATCCTTTACCGAATCTGATCCCTGCAATATCTGCACCGATACTGCTCGTGAAGCTCTTATCTGTGTGGTGGAACGTGCCCAGGATGTACGGGTTATAGATGAATCCAGAGAATTTAACGGTCGTTTTCATGTATTGGGAGGCGTTATTGCACCACTGGAAGGAATACATCCCGAAGACTTAAGTATAAAAGAACTTCTTGCCAGAGTCCGCCGGGAAAATATACAGGAAGTAATTCTTGCAATGAATCCCACTGTGGAGGGAGACACCACAGCCCTGTATATCCAGAAAGTATTAAAAGATACCGGCGTTACAATTACCCGTTTAGCATCCGGCCTGCCTGTAGGCGGTGATTTGGAATATGCCGACAGGCTTACCCTTTCCCGCAGTTTTCGGGGCAGAATAACAATGTAGGTTTGTGTATGCCATCAATGCTTGGATCGATTTTAGTTTTTATTGTATGTGTAATATTGAATTTATACACGGGTTTTAGTCTTTTTTCTTTTGGAAAATTCCTTTTACCTTCAATAAAACCGCTCTTTTTCTGGCCTCCTTATTTTCTGCTTTCTTATGGTTTTATTCTTGTAATACTCCTGGGACTTGAAAAAATAAAGGTTTTAAATCTGATTGTTTTATACTGGGTGCCGTTTTTTGTTTATTTTATAAGTTTTTCTTTATTGTTTGATTTAATTTCTCTATTTGTTTATCTTAACCGCGGGATTAAAATATTAATGCCGGCCGGTGTTGGAATAGCGATTGCCCTAAGCTGTATCATTGTTTTATTCGGTACCATTCATGCACACAATATTACCAGTACCCATTATGAACTTTATTTTCCCCAAAAAACCGGCGTAGAAAATTTTAGGGTTGTTATGGTTTCTGATCTGCACATTGGCACAATTATAGAAAAAAAGTGGACAAGCCGGGTTGTAGATCGTATTAACGATGCATCTCCGGATATAGTGATTTTTGCCGGAGATATATTTGACAGCGGTATAGAAGGTGTTGCGGATCGGGAAGGTATTAGAGCGGAATTTGCCCGGATACAAGCTCGTCTGGGAGTATTTGCCTGTCTTGGAAACCATGATACAGACCGGAGGATTCATTCCATAGACTTGACTACCCATTTTCTTAGAGAATCGGGAATTGTTATATTATCTGACCATCTTATTCCGCTTAACTTATCTAACGAATCGATCATATATCTTGCAGGCCGCCGCGATGCTCATCCAATCAGCGCGCCGGGCGGACGCTTATCTATCGAGGAACTAATCGCTCCTGTTCCCTCGTCTGCAATGCTAATCCTTTTGGATCATCAGCCTATGGAACTGCTCCAGGCAGCAAAAGCTGGAGTTGACCTGGTGCTTAGCGGTCATACTCACCACGGCCAATTTTTTCCCGGGAATATCTTTACCTGGCGTATTTTTAAATCCTACGGCGCTGCACATTATGGACACTGGCAAAAAGACAATACCCAGGCAATAATTACTTCGGGGGCCGGAGTGTGGGGACCTCCTGTGCGAGTTGGCAGTAATTCCGAAATTGTAGTAATTGATCTACGGTTTGAGGAATGAAACATGATTCCCTTTACAATCCCTGTTTTCTCTGTCCCCGGCGCTGCGGGGCAATGCGGGAAAATTCTGCTTTAGATCACAGCGATAAAAATAACATTACCGCTTATTGCAGGGAAACTGCCGAGCTTAGGCTGGCATGTGCAAACATTCACCGGGGAGAAGAACCACCCCTCACCGGTAAAACAGGGGATGATCCAGGCGGGGGGTCGGGAACAATTTTTGTAAGCGGCTGTAACCTGCGCTGTGTTTTTTGTCAGAATTATCAAATATCGCTGGAAAGCCTGGGACGCATTGTTGATGCCGGTGAATTTTCCCGGATATGTCTTGCATTGCAGGACAGCGGGGCAGAGAATATCAATATTGTTACCGGAACTCATGCGGTTCCGGCTATTGCAGAGGGCATTGCTGCGGCAAAGACTGCCGGTTTAACAATTCCTGTCTTGTGGAACTCTTCGGCTTATGAACTGCCGGAAACGCTGGAACTGCTAAGTGATACAGTAGATGTATTTCTTCCCGATTTAAAGACCCTGGACAGCTCAATTTCCGGCCGGTATTATAATGCTCCGGATTATCCGGATATTGCAGCGGCTGCCATAAAAAAAATGCTTTCCATGAAACAGCTTTTCTTCGTGGAACAACAGCTTGTATCGGGACTTATGGTTCGCCATTTAGTTTTGCCCGGTTTTCTGGAAAACAGCAGGAATGTACTGCGCTGGTTTGCCGATAATTGTGCAGGGAAAGCGCTTCTTTCATTAATGTTTCAATATACACCGCTAGGATCTTTTGAGGTATCGGGCGGGAACCCGCAGCGATATATAACACAGAAAGAATATGAAACAGTTATAGCTTGGCTTTTAGAATTTGACATAAGCGATGGATATTGTCAGGAATTGGTTCCCGGTAATACCGACTGGCTGCCCGATTTTAATAAAACTAACCCTTTTCCTTCGGATTTATCCGTCCCTATTTGGCACTGGAAAAATGGGTTTTTATAGTATATAATAATTACTTAAATGGGCAAGGAACATGGGAAAAAATAAAGCCGTATACGCTCCAGGGGAGCTTTCCAAAACCAGAGACAGGCTTGGCTTTGATCAGCTGGGTACCGAAGAAGCCAAGCGTATGACCCAGCTTCTGGGGGGGGAAATAGGCTATGAACGATCCACAGAAAAGGAAGAAGTTCAGCGCAAGCCCCGTGTACGGAACGAAATTGTCGAAGTAAATATCGGAGAACGCAGACGCAGACGAAAGCAGGAAACTGCTGATGGGGAAAAAATTGACAAAGAAAGTTTAAAGGAATTCCGCAAACGAAAACAAAAGGAAAGTGATCCAGCAGACGATCCTTCGGTTCCTGTTAGAGCAGGCTATCTTGACAGGGTTAGAATAGACAAGTATTGCAGCATGCCGGAATTTCAAATAAAAAGCTCCGGTCAGGTTGTTGTTTCCATGCTGTCTATATTGAGTGATCCTCCGGATTATGTTAATCCGGCTTTAATAAACAGGCGCATGAACGATTACTACAAGCGAATAGAGCTGCTTGTTACATCGGTGCGTACTCTTTTTCCCAGGAACAATTTAAAACGCAACGAACGCCTAAAAAAAGCATCACCTTTGGTATATTCCATTCTGGATACAATTAGGTATTGGAATCTGGATCAGATTTCCGGCAACTTAAGCAGGATTCAGGCAAATCCCAGAAGCACCAAAGTAATTGATTTTTCAGAAATTCTGCGGGATATATACAAACCCATGTATATTCTGGAACTGCTGGATTTGGATACTCATATTAAAGATGCCTTTAAAATGCTTTACAAGGTTCTTTATCTGGAAAATCCCGGAGATGCCAAGCAAAAATATCAGGAGCTTATCCGTGTTGCAATTCATTCCTATGGTGTAATTATCCGCGATATACGTTACCAGCTTTATCCCATGCTTATGAAGCTTCTTTCGCACAATTTAGTTCCCTACGAGTTTTTTTTCCAGGAACGGAAAAACCGGATCATGGCTTTTTTATCTGTAAGCGAAAAGAACCGTATTAACCCCAATATGGAAAATGCCATAATCGAAGGAGAGGCAGCTCAAGCTGCACAAGCAGAGGAGGAACCCGGAGAGACAGATGCAGATCCTTCTACTAAAGAAATATTTGATGAAAGCAAAATGGACGAACCCTTAACTCACGAAGAAAAAATACAAAAGCAGGTCCGGGAAACAGAAGGAAAAGCAGTGGGACGAGGGCTTTCTATCTTGGATACACTTTTTCCCAAGGCTGGTTGGGAACGAGTAAGTTTTTTTCCGGATTTTTATCCATACTTTTCTGATGTATTTAAGATAAAAAAAAGTGTAGGGCTTATTTCCCCCTCCGATCCTATGCAGCAAGTATTCTTTTTATCCCGTATTCTTGAAGAATTGTTCTTTGGCCTGCGTTATACAGTTTTTGGTTCTGTTGTAAGCCCCGATGGAGGTACCGAACGGCTCGACGATATTATGAGCAATATAATTAATAACTGGCAGGGCATAATAGAGAATGGTTTTGAAAAAGAATACTTTCCCAGGCTGGTTGAATATTGCAGAGTGCTGGAAAATTCTGCCGAAGCAAGAACCAGCAATTATGCCAAACGAATTTTAAACGAGTTGCACTGGATTAAAAGGCTGTTTTTTCTTCCTCATTATAAGTTTGAGTCGATTATGCCTCCGCCATTTCAAAAAAATGCCATAAGCGCACTGTATCCGGAGCTGCGTTCGCTAAGACGCTGCCTTAGTTCCGTTGCTACAGGAATTGAACAGGCAAGTAAGCAGGGCGGAGCAGAAAAACATATTCCCTGTGATGGTATCGACAATCCCTGGGATCAATATATATTTCAGGTTCCAAATCCGGTTTCCAGACGTTTGGATATGCTGCTTGCACCGAAAAAACGGACAAATGCTTCGCTTGTTTACTTTACTCTGGCAATAACCGTAGTGCTGGATCATCTATTAAATAATGAGGACAGCTGGGCATACAATGAGCGTCCAAGTTATCTTTTCCGCAGTGAACATAGCCAGGGAATACGGCCGGTCTTTGGCGTTGACGGAAAAGTTGACACCGAACAGATCTTTAAGCAAGCCCAAAAAAAACGCCAGCTTGCCGCCGCCCATGCAGCAGAACAAAAAAAGGGACATTAAGTTAACAATTATCAATCAACAATTAATAATGTTTTGGGATCTAATGTAAGCGCAATAGCATCCAATTCTGTCGAATTGCCGTATTTAAGCGTGCTTAATTCTACATGATCTGTTTTTGGTTCCAATACAATTACAATATCCAGTAAGTCCAGATATTTATTAACAAGCTCTGGGATTTTTTGTTTGTCCAAACCATTTTCCTTTGTATTGCAGGAATACCAAATGGAAATATTCAGTTCTTTTGCAGTATTTTTCATTTTTGCAATTCTGTCCCGATCGCTTCGGGTAAAATCAAAACCATCGATAACGATTAATGAAGCGTCAAAACCCCCGTCTACAATTAATGCCTTAAGGCTTTTTAGTATTTGTTCTTCTGTAACAGCATCCTGATTGAAATTAAGAATAACCCGGTTTTTGACTAAATCGTCCTTTATTTCTTCGGTGTTTACTAAGTTTTTCTTTTTGGTAAATTCTTCAAAGATATCGGCATACCACAATAAAACATAATTTTTATGCTGGGAAAAGGAAACATGGATAACCTTTTTGTCCTGAAGCAGCTTATCCATGGCAAGCTGTACCAATACAGAAGTTTTGCCTACCCCCGCCGATGCAGATGCAATGATTCCTATTTCGCCGGCTTTAAGTCCGCCGTGAATTGATTTTTCCAAAATACGTACAGGGCTGCGCTGGATTAATTCTTCTTTTATCATCTTAAACTCCCTTTTTATTTTTGTTCACGTTTCCGTTTTTCTGCAAAGTCTTTAATTAATACTTCGCTAATACTCACAGGAACTTTTCCGTATTTTTCAAATTCCATGGTAAACTCCGCCTTGCCTTGGCTTAGGGAGCGCAGTACTGTGGAATAACCAAACATTTCTCCCAGGGGAACTTCTGCTTCCACACGGGAGAAGGTTCCATCTTCGGTGGAACTGGAAATGATTCCCCGTCTTTGATTAATCGAAGCAAAAATATTTCCCTGGAATTCTGTAGGACCTTCTATGGCAACCTTCATGATCGGTTCCAGAATACAGGGTTTAGCTTTATTGTATGCTTCACGAAAAGCGCCTATAGCAGCTGCCTGGAATGCAATGTCCGAAGAATCCACGGCATGGCTTTGTCCGTCGTTTATTACACAGCGAATATTTACGATGGGAAACCCTATTAAGCTGCCTTTTTTAACAGCTTCCTTAAAACCTTTGTCGCAGCTGGGAATAAATTCTGTGGGAATTACTCCGCCCTTAATGGCACTTACAAACTCATAGTCACCTTCTGCCCAGGGTTCCAGATAGCCGGCCACTCGTCCGAATTGACCGGAACCGCCGGTTTGTTTTTTATGTGTATAGTTGAATTCTGAACGAATAGTTATTGCTTCCCTGTATGCAACCTGGGGTTTACCGCTTTCTACTTCGCATTTATACTCCCGCTTCATACGTTCCAGGTATACCTCCAGGTGGAGTTCTCCCATACCCTGGATTATCGTCTGGTTCGATTCCGGATCGACATAGGTTCTGAATGTCGGATCTTCCTTGGTAAAGCGGCCCAGGGCTTTAGACATCTGGTCGGCGCTCTTTTTATCCTTGGTTTCCAGAGCAAGAGAAATTACTGGTTGCGGAACAAACATCGAAGTCATGGCATAGTTAAGGCTGCCGCCGCAAAAAGTATCTCCGCTTGCACATTCAATACCAAAGAGGGCAACAATGTCGCCGGAATATCCTTCGTTTATATCTTCCATTGTATCTGAATGCATGCGCACCAGGCGGCCCAGTTTGAATTTTTTTCTTGTCCGGGTATTTATCAGTTCTTCGCCTTTTTTAAGGGCACCCTGATAAATCCGCACATAGGTAAGCTGACCATACTGGCCATCTTCCAGCTTAAAACCCAAAGCTACTGCCGGGCTTTTTTCATCGCCGTTTAGTTCTTTTTGTATTTCGTTATTGTCCAGGTCAAGTGCAAAATTCTTAACTTCTGTAGGATTAGGAAGATAATGGGTTACTCCATCCAATAAAAGCTGAATTCCCTTGTATTTATAAGCGGAACCCATCATTACAGGTACAAGTTTTTCTTCCAATACAGCCTGTCGAATGGCAGAACGGAGTAGTTCTTCTTCTACTGCCTGGCCGGCCAGGTACTTTTCTGCCAGCTCATCACTGAACATAGAAGCCGAATCTATTAGTTCTTCCCGGTATTTTTCTGCATCTGCTTTAAGGTGAGAAGGTATTTCTGCATAACGAAGCTCCGTCCCTGTTTCTCCGTCAAAGTACACAGCTTTCATGGAAATTATGTCGATTATTCCTTCCAGCTTATCTTCCAGGCCTATTGGTATCTGTACCAGAACAGCATTGAGATCGAGCTTTTCGCGAAGCTGGTTCCGTACTTTAAATGGATTAGCTCCTGTGCGATCGCATTTGTTAATAAAGGCAATCCGGGGTACATTGTAGCGCTTGAGCTGACGATCCACTGTAATGGACTGGGATTGAACACCTCCTACAGCACATAAAACAAGAATTGCCCCGTCCAGTACCCGCAGGGATCGTTCTACTTCGATGGTAAAATCCACATGTCCTGGGGTATCGATCAAATTAATAGTATGATCCTTCCAATTTACCTGCGTGGCAGCAGATTGGATGGTAATACCCCTTTCTCGTTCAAGTTCCATGTGATCCATGGTAGCTCCCACTCCGTCCTTGCCTCGGACCTCATGGACGGCGTGGATTTTTTTGCTGTAAAAAAGAATACGCTCGGAAAGGGTAGTCTTTCCGGAATCAATATGAGCGCTGATACCGATGTTTCGCATTTTTTTGATGTCGATGCTCATTAGTCAAACTCCTTAGTAATGCAT
>Ga0099364_10002682_pt1 | contig 28184 bp, 25 predicted proteins | sample TergutTh196P3_FD_73070 | JGI IMG/M metagenome (GOLD analysis project Ga0099364, IMG submission 73070) | Microcerotermes parvus P3 segment gut microbial communities from Pointe-Noire, Republic of the Congo - Th196 P3 | ecosystem: Host-associated > Arthropoda: Insects > Digestive system > Gut ... | reverse complement strand
GTGCGCCCGGAGACCACATTTATCACATACGAAACGATGCCTGGAACGCTGTCCAATCGCTTCGCAAACGGAACAAGTCTGACTGGTATAAGCGGGGTTCGCGTATTCAATGGCGATTCCAATTGCCCGCGCCTTGTACTCGACAAAGGTTTGCAACTGCCGCCATGCCAGCGATGCAGACGGGAGCGGACACGCTTACCGGCCTTGACCCGCTGGCGAATGTTGGTCAAATCTTCCATAGTGATCTTGGAGATGCCAGCATCCGCAGCGGACTTAACAATGGCTTTGCTCGTTTCGTGATTGGTTTGTTTTACCCGCCGCGCTTCCTTGCCGGAGACTTGCCGGAGCTTTTGCCTCGCGCTCTGGCTGCCGTTGGACTGAAGACGGCGACGATGGGCAAGATGTCTGTCGCGCTTGTCGCGCAGACGCTCCCCGCCAAAGACCTTGCCCAGACTTATGGCAGCGAGGTTATTTTCTCCAACATCCACGCCCATAACAGAACCGGATGTAACGAGTTGTACGCCGTCAGATTCGACGACGATGTTGAAAAACCATTTTCCCTTGCGATAAACAAGCTCCGCTTCCTTGGCCTGGCCGGATGCGAGAATACGCCTCTGATGGTCGCCAGGCAGCATGGGAATCTGAATTCTCCCCATGAGCGTGTACATGGACACGCTATCGCCTTTGACGCTGTAGGTACGCTTGTCAAAATGCACACTGGCGCGTTCAAATTTGATTTCTGGCACTGGCTCGTCCTTTTTGATATACCCAAGTGTCTTTTGCGCCTTGTATGCTTTGCATACGGAGAAAATGGCATTGCAGCACATCTGACTGCCCAAATTCGTCGTTTCGCGCAGCGCATTGTATGCCTGTTGGTGCAACCCGACCCTGTTCCACAAACGATGCTTACGCACAATCGGCACAAGCCGATTGCAGGCCGAAGCATATTCAGAGCGCAACGCCATCAATGCAAAAGCCTGTTCAGGTTTCGCATCAAGCAGAATCGAGGCGGTACGCATATTTCCCATATGCGACATTATACATCATATGCCGTGTGTAGTGTCGCAATTCCTCCCCGACCTGAAGGACGGGGTTTCATTGCGAGGTTAGGATGAATGCTAAAATGTCAACAACGAAGCGAAAATAATTTTGCGTTTTTGGGTCTGGCTGGAGCAAGTAGAGCGAACCCCGGTACTGCGGTTGTTGATGGATGTGCTAGTCGGTATAAATCTCCTCACCGGCAGGCCCCACCACCACCGCCGTCTGCGGTCCCCGCGTGAAAGGCTTGGGAACTGAGCGCAACTGGCGAAATACCTTGTCCGTCGGGAAAAAAGTAAACGAGCAATTGCAATGGTATTCAGATTGTCCCGAAGTTTCACCCCTCTCGGAAAGCTGAAGAAGAGCTGATTTCACCAGGTACTCCCGATTAGCCTTGTCCGCCGGATAACCTCTCAGAGTAAAGGTAAAGCCGCACGGCAAACCCCTGACATTTCCAGAACCACTCGCAAGACTGCCGTCTGCCCCTTCCGCTTGCATTCGCACATCCGCCAGTTGCTTGCCAATGTCGGGGTCTGTATAGTCGCCAGGCCAGTCATAAAGCTCCTGCGCCGGAAAGCCGGTATTTCTGGGCTTGACATCAAGCACTTCAAGATCAGCCAAAGGCTTTTTGAAATCAAAATCATTCGTTACCCATTGCCCTGACTGATGGTTCTCCTCCGCCGAAAATGCGCTCAAATGCTCTTCGTCAATCTTGCCCTCTGCGTTGTAGAGCATGTCCGCATGGGGCGCAGCCTCATGCGCCGCCATGTCATCAATCAACACCAGACGATGTGCGCCTTTTGAGTGCTCAAAAAACCAGTAAATCCCCCATTCCTGCATCAGCCGCTGGATAAAATCAAAGTCTGTCTCACCATACTGCACCTGGTAGTCCAGTATTGGATAGCTCCCACTCAAACGCTTTTCCAAGGGAAAATAGCGATTATCACAGCCTGGGGCAACACAGTAAATTTCCAAAGACCACCGCAGACATGTAGAATGCACACTTTGAACAGAAAGCGCATCAGACCCAGTATCCCGCACGGGGAAGGATGCGCGGACAACAACCCCGGTCTCCTGACCGGGACTGCTCTCATACAAGCCATACAGCAAAATGAATGCTGCTATAAAAGGACTGAACTATCATGGACCCGCGTCTGCTTGAGTATTACAACCGCGAACTCGTCTACATGCGCGAGATGTCCGGGGAGTTTGCCCAGCGTCATCCCAAAATCGCAAGTCGGTTGGGAATGCACGGCACCGAGGTAGACGATCCTTATGTCGAGCGGCTTATCGAGGCATTTTGCTTCCTGTCCGCACGTATGCAAATCAAACTGGATGCGGAATTTCCCCGTTTTACGCAACATTTGCTGGAGGTTATTTATCCGAACTACGTTTGCCCGACACCTTCAATAGCTGTCGCGCAACTGCACCCCAGCCTTAAAGAAGGCGATTTCAGCAGAGGGTTCCCCGTACCCCGACATACTTTGTTCCGCTCGAAAATACCAGAGGGCGAGCAAACCGCGTGCGAGTTTCGTAGCGGTCAGGATGTAACGCTCTGGCCCATCCAGATCAAGGAAGCCAAGCTGACAGCGACGCCGCCAGATATTCCCGATTTGAATCGCTACCTGCCTGCCAATATGAATGTTGAGGGCGCATTACGCCTGACCCTGAGTGCGACAGGGAAATACAAGTTTTCCGACTTCGCCGATCTTGACCAGATTCCGGTATACCTGTGCGGCACGGAATCAATCGCCTCGCACCTTTTCGAGCTTCTACATACCTCGGCGCTTGCCACATTCACCGGAGTTGCTGGCAGTATTGCCACAAAGCCACATGTCGTAACACAGCAGGCGCTTGTGTACGAAGGTCTGGAACCGGGTCAAAGCCTGCTACCGCTTAATTGGAATGTTTTTCACGGACATAACCTGCTGCATGAATACTTTGCCTGTCCAAGCCGTTTCTATTTCTTTGCGCTTACCCAGCTTGCGCCAGGATTTTCCCGAATCCACGGTCAGGAGGCTGAGATCGTCATATTGCTATCGCGCCCGCCAAATTTCCTGACGACCCATGTTGATGCCCAGCAATTCGCTCTGCACTGTACACCGATTATAAACCTGTTTGAGCGGCGTACCGACCGGATCGAGATTCATCCAGCCCACACGGAATTCCACCTTGTGCCGGACAGAACCAGACCAATGGACTTCGAGGTTTTCCTGGTCAAGGAGATCTACTCGCAACGTACCGAAACAACCGAAACCATCACCTTCCGCCCTTTGTACCAGACGTTGAACCAAGACGAGGGCAATTTCAGGCACTATTTCTCAGCGCGGAGGGAACGCCGCTTGCCTTCAGAAGCCGCGCGAAAATACGGAACCCGCACTCCATATGTAAGCACGGAAGTGTTCCTATCCTTGGTAGACCAATACGAGGCACCGCTGCGAGAAAATATTCGCTATCTCTCGGTATTGAGCATGCTAACCAACCGTGACCTGCCCAGCCTTGTGCCGCGCAACGGGACATCAGACCTCTTTGTCTCTGACTCCATTCCCGTCTCTGGTGTTGGTCTCATTCATCCGCCAAGCAAGCCTCGCGCACCGTTTGCTGAGCGTGAAACCGCTTGGCGTCTTATCAGACAATTAGGTATCAATTACCTTCCTCTGGCGCAGATGCCGCACCGCGAAGCCGGGCGCGCCCTGCGAGAACTCCTGCGTTTGTTTATCCATGACAACGATTCCGTAGCATTGCGCCAAATCCAGGGATTGGTTGGTTCGGACATAGAGGTAGCCACTCGCCGACTACCGCAAAAAGGCCCTCTGGTTTATGGTAGAGGCATTTTGTGCAAATTGACTTTTGACGAAGACCATTTTTCCGGAATCAGCCCTTACCTGTTCGGACTCGTGCTTGAGCGCTGGCTTGCAAGACATGTCGCCATCAATGTTTTTACGCAAATAGAGTTGCATTCCATGCAGCGCGGACGCATTTTTCAATGGCCTCCACGAATGGGCGGACGAGGGATCGTATGAAAACATCAATGCCAGTCAAGGAATCAAGCAGTATGTGCTTGAGGCTCGAAAGCAGGGCTTATCTCGGCAAGGCGGCGGAAACACCGTGGAAATTCAGTTTTACTGCGCTCATGCGCTATCTGTCCGCCCGTTATCCTGACATCCCCGAAGTTGGCCATGCTGAATTGCCCGAACAGGAATTTTTCCGGCTTTGCCAACAGCCCGCTTTGGTATTCGCTCCCCGTGAGATTGCTGCCATTGATATGCGCTCCAAGTTTCCGCGCATATGTCTGTTCAGTCTGGGGATGCTTGGGCCTAATGGCCCGTTGCCAATCCATTACACCGAAATAGCCAAAGATCGACTAGATAACCGCAACGACCGAACTCTTGTTGATTTTCTGGATATTTTCCATCACCGCTACTTGACGCTGTTTTATCGCGCTTGGTCGCAGTCTCAGGCTGCGGCTGGCCTTGACAGGACAGGTAACGAACGATTTTCCCGCTATGTTGCGTGGCTGGACGGCGACGAATTATTAGAAACAGAAGATTTAAATCTCCCCTCCCATGCCCGTCTTGCCGCTTCAGCGCATTTAATCCGCGAAGCGCGCAATCCTGATGGTTTAACATGTACGTTGTCGCATTTCCTTGGTGTTTGCATAGAGCTTCAGGAGTTTGTACATCATTGGATCAAAATCGAACCTGACGAACGCACCCGGCTAGGAAAGCCCAGTTTTTCGTCCGTAATCGGTGAAGGCGCTGTGCTTGGCGAAATGATACCGGATTGTCAGCACTGCTTTTGCCTGACTATCGGCCCCCTGAATTTTGAGGAGTATCTGCGATTTCTGCCGACTGGCAAGGATTTGCCGGTTTTGATTGAGTGGGTACGGGCTTTTGTCGGACTCGAATATTACTGGAGAGTTCAGCTAAACATTCATGTGGAATCGGTTGCAAATGCCCAGCTCGGCGGAATGCAGCGCTTGGGATGGACGACTTGGCTTGGCAGAGAACGGCATAAAAAGGTCGTAGCTGGAATGGCCTACGAGCCGGAATATTACGCTTTCAAGCACGCTTTACTCCTCTCTCCAGCCGCTTTGTGTGAGGGTGTGATAAAGAGAGGTAGTAGGTCAGTTTGAACTATACCCTAGCTTTTCCATATAAACAATGTCAGGATAGGGTTAAATTTGTTGACAGTCATTGCAAAAAGTCACAGAGTCTTCTCTGGCACATTCAAGAAAAATCAAGCAATGAGACAGAATAAGCAGGTTGAGCAAGGCAAGTTCCGTCCTCTACGAATGCTCAACGAAGCTTAGCGTGCAATTTTTTCCGTTTCGTGAGCTGACCCCTAGAAAGCCTGATTACTTTGTATCGTGAGGCCGAGGCTCTCTCGGACGAGGACAAGCGGAAGGAGCTTTCCCTTGCGTTAAAGCAGAAGAGAAAGTAAATGAGCGCTCTCTTGAAAGGGGTTCGCAAAGAGCACAAGGAAGTTCTGGAGGAGAGATTCTTTAGCCGCATCGGGAAAAAATCGACTTGCGAGACTTACCAGATAAGGTCGCACGCGGTTGAGAACGGCTTGGGTTGGGCAACTGCAAACAATGTACTGGACAGGGCGCTTAAAGCCTTCCAAACGCGCATCAAGATTGGCTTAGCTCCGGATTTCTCTATAGGGAGCGAAAAAACCAAGGATTCGCTGCGTATCCAGTTTGTTCAGGCAGGCGGTTGTCCTGTCGGAACTTTGTTTGAGGGCGGTCATTCCGGTTTGATACTCAAAGCCCCTGCCAAGTGCGGCAAGCGCAAATATGGGGAGTTCAGCTTCCGGCTTGGCGCGGCAACAGCAAGCGCATGGGCAACGGGTACTTGTTACTTCCATCGGGAGATTCCAAAAGACGCGACTATAGCGAGCGCGGCGCTTGTGCGGGAGCGCGTTGGGAAAGACTTTAAATACTTTCTCCAAAATGCTTTCTCCATATGGATTCAGTTCAATGTAGTGTTCGCAACACTTCGTTCTGCGAAAAATATCCTTGAATCAATGTCCCGTCATGCCGCAGTAAGCGTAAAATTATTTGTTTCCAGGTCAACAGAGCTTTGAACCAGAAATTCGAGTGGATGAGGATCGGCGCGTACAAGTCCTTTGATCTCGAATTGCATAGTATTGTAATTGTGCGTCGGATCTCCCTTGAACGATGAAACTACGCTTAGTGACTCCGGCATAAGACGCGGTTCAAACGAAATAATGGCCTTGCGGATCAACTGTTCAATATGATGCCATTTTTTATTCGCCAAATGGCTTCCTGCCAAGGGTGGAACACCGTAGTTGAGCGTAGACGTTCCTGCCTCCGGGAAAAAATCATTGTTGAACATACCGCCTGCATTAACCGTATTCAATAGGTAACTCAAATCCCGCTGAATGATACTAAGCAACTCTTTAGAAGATACCGAAATCTCCCCTGCCAATTCAGTTCTACGTTTAGGATTGTCATCCCTCAGGCGGTCGAACAAGGTTGGCATTAAATGCACATAAGGTCGGAGCGGCAGTAGCGTGCGCTTTGGTTCGTTTTTTCGTGTATGAGTATGACTGCGTCGCATGTTTAAACCTTTCAAGCAGAAAACGAAATTTTCCTGAGATCAAGCAAACCATAGTCACCTGCATCGGTCATCAAGGTCTTCTGACCCAAGCCGACGATGCCGGTAGTACCCAGCTCCTGCCACGCAGTTTCTCTAGCCAGACGAATTTCGTCTGTCCCGCTTTCAGATCCTGGGTAACGTACCGGAATGTAAGCCTGCAACTCTGATCCATCGCGTAAAGTGCAATCCGCTTTGGCCCATATCAAATCCAGAAGACCATGTGGGCTATTCAAATTTATACTGGACAATTCACAGAAAGGACACCAACGATACCGCCCTGCCACTATCAGTTCACATACTGGCCCCAACCGGGTATCGGTGTCGGAAATCCACGCAAATGGCAAGCCGTCAATTTCTCCGGGTAAATCCAGCACTTCCGACAAGGCTTGCTGCCTTGTCGTGTCCGCCAATTCGTTATCCCCTTTTGAAGAGGCGCGTAACGCTTCCAAAAGCAACAGAACCCACGCTGGCGGTTGGTCGATCACATATCCAGGCGTATTTTTCCCGTTCAGCACTTCCGCTCGTAGCACTTCACTGCGGATTAAGCCACGCATTACTTGTGCTATTTGCTCTCGTTCAGGATCAATCTGAGCGCAACCCTGCAACTGCTTGAGCGCACGATCCCAGTCGCCCAGTAAGCACGCAAGCTGAAAGAACAACCAGCGTTCACGAATGTTACCCGGGCGGGAACGAATACTCTCTTTGACGTGCACCATGGCTTCTTGCAGCGAACCATGCTGCAGCCAAGCATTCAAAGCAACAGCTTTGTCGTTCAGTAGCGTTTGGTCAGGTGTGCTCATGGCATAATATCCGTATTAGGTATTTTCAAGGTCGCTGCTCTTTCCAGGTTGATAATAGCTGTCCAGATTGATGCGCTGGTGATCGTGGCGTATACCTGCATGAACACGTTCGGTTCTTTTCGGAATCACACCCTGTGCGAAAAGCGACAACACCTCCTCCGAAGGCTCGGTTACTTCCAGTTTCTGGGAATCGTCAATCTTGAACCGATCAAGAATATCTTTTATGGTCATTTTCCCCAATATGAAATCTTCCAACGATTCGTCTTTTTTCCATACTTGGTTCTGGTGTACGGCACCAGGATCATAAGCGGGCAGATTTTTTGGCTCGATTACCGTTTCTCCCCAGCGGTGTGTGTGCAACAGATCCGGATTTAGAAGGACTTGAGCATACTCATCGGCTAGGCGGCTTAATACATCAGCTTCAGGATTTGGCTCATCCAAAGGCTTTGAATGCGTTGGAGAAGACGGTATTTGAGGATCAGGCAAGTCCAGAGATTGTACTTCATCAAGATACGGGACGTGCACACCAACAATATCGAATGGGTCGTTCTTTCCGCTTGTTGCTTTCCATTCCTGCGTATCAGCAAGCCTGCCCAGACCAAATGATGTTTCCTCATGCTCAGAAGTTTCACTCACCTGCCGCATGTGAGAGGCTTCGTCGGCAGCAACGACCTTGAACCGCAGCAACCCAATATCAACATAGTCTCCCAACTGGAGCGGCAACGGTTTACCACGTGTGAGGCGGTTGTCATTAATGGAACATACCAGAGATTTACCGCGACAATGTGCCAGCCAGCAATCTGTGTTGATCGACACGTCTCTTTGGAAGAAAACCTCTGCTTGGCGCAGAATGTTCCTTTCAGTTGCGGACAGGGCAACTCCCAAAACGACAACACCTTCGTCTGATACGTCCAAATTGCCATTTACAGCCAATCTCAGGATCGTATGGTTACTGGTGTCCAGCTGTCGCAGGAGACTCAAGTAAAGTTCATCGTGCATGGTGCATTTATGAGCGAGGAAATAAATGAGCTATTCTAACACTGTTTCCTGTAAAATGCTTGACGCAAGTTGCTCATGAGATTCAATTTCGCACAAACAGGAGGCGCTATACATCGTCAATCACCCCTGACTGAAGTCAGAGGCTTGTAGCTGAAAGGAGACAAGCCTGATTGTCCAGGGAGAGCCGTAACCAACCGGCTACGTTGCAGACAGGTTCAAGACCGACGTCAGGGCGCTTCCTTAACTCTGACCTCTCGAAGCCTCGGCGGCAGACACGCTTGGGGTAAGCACGAAACGTGTCGAGGCATAACCGCCGGTCTGCAACATTCCCGAAGGGAGACAGAGCGGGAGAACTCCCGCAAAGCGTAACAAGAACCCGTAAGGGTTACTTTTGGAGTAGTAAAAATGGCAGTTTTCGTTTTGGACAAAAGAGGCAAGCCGCTTATGCCATGCTCCGAGAAAAGAGCAAGGCTTCTGCTTTTGCGCGGGAGAGCGAGAATCCACCGCGTTACGCCCTTTTGCATCCGCATTGTAGACAGATACGCAGAGGACAGCGGCTTTCAGCCCCTTCGTCTCAAGATAGACCCCGGCAGCAAAATCACCGGCGTCGCTCTGACCAGAGAGACTGGCAGCGGTTCGCAAGCTCTTTTGTGTCTGTTTGAGATTGTCCATCGGGGACGGCAAATCAGCGAGGCTTTGACGCAGCGGAGCGGATTTCGCAAACGGCGCCGCAGCGCGAATCTTCGTTATCGCGCTCCAAGGTTCAACAACAGGAGAAAGCCTGAAGTCTGGATTGCGCCCAGCTTGCAGCATCGGGTTGATACCACTCTGGCGCAGGTACAGCGGCTCTGTCGTTGCTCTCCCGTATCGGAGTTGTCAATGGAGCTTGTCAGGTTTGATACTCAGTTGCTTCAGAATCCTGAAATCTCGGGCGTTGAATACCAGCAAGGCGAACTGCAAGGCTACGAACTGCGGGAGTATCTTCTTGAAAAGTGGGGGCGTAAATGCGCCTACTGCGATGCCGCCAATGCGCCGCTTACCATTGACCACATTGAAGCCAGGTCAAAGAGCGGTTCAAATCGCGTCACCAACCTCACCCTGGCCTGCATTCCATGTAATCAGAAAAAGGGGCGGAAGGATATTCGCGCGTTCGTAAAAGACCCTGTTCGGCTTGCTCGCATCCTGAAGGACGCCAAACAGTCATTGCGGGACGCAGCGGCTGTGAACATCACCCGTAATGCCCTTCTGGAAAGTCTGCGGCAAACAGGACTTGCGGTTGAGACAGGGACTGGCGGTAGAACAAAGTGGAATCGCTCTCGTTTTGGTATTCCGAAGAGTCATGCCCTTGACGCTGCGTGTGTCGGAATCCTGGAAGGTTTGTCCGGTTGGAAACGACCTACCTTGCAAATCAGGTGCTCTGGCAGAGGCGCGTACAAGCGCACCCGGCTCAACAAGCACGGTTTCCCACGCGGTTTCCTGCTTAAGGAAAAACAGGCGCATGGGTTTCAGACCGGGGACCGGGTGCGGGCTACCGTTCCCGCTGGCAGGAAAGCAGGCGTCCATGTCGGGCGGGTTGCAATCCGGGCAAGCGGCAGCTTCAACATCCAGACTCCGACCGGCATGGTACAGGGCATTAGCTATCGCCATTGCGCCTTGATACAGCGGGCAGACGGCTACGGATATGCCTTCATTCCTTTTAACTGCGCTAAAACAGCGCAATCCCTCCCCGACCTGAAGGACGGGGTTTCATTGCGAGGATAGGATGAAGAAACGCAAAAATGCGATAGATACACAGGAATATCTGACGCCACTGTCCGAAGCAGAGCCTTGCGGCCCGAATTTGGAATACGACGCAGAATACGTTACGCTACAAACCCGGATGATTCCCAAGGGAGATGCACAGTTCGGCGAGTTCATCAAAACGCCGGAAGAACCCAACTGGGGAGAAATCGAGCGCGAATGCCGTCGTATGCTATTGCGTTCTCGTGACATTACCGTTTTGCTACTGTTGCTGCGCTGCCGTATACATCTGGTTCAAGCGCGAGGATTGCGTGAGGTTCTTGAAATCTTGGTCGGATGGCTCGAAAGGTATCCTGAACACACGCATCCGCAGCTGATAATCGACGGTGAGCACGATCCGTCAGTGCGTGCCAACGCTCTGCTCGCGCTAGTAGATCACGAAGGCGCTTTGGGCGACTTGCGTGAAGTGGAGCTTGCCAAGAGTTCCGCAATTCGCTTGCAAATCAGGGATGTGGAACGAGCATTCGCTATCCCACGGCTTAACGATGCGCTTACTCCTGATTCGGTATGCCGCCAGTTAAATGATCTGGCTCACTCCGAGGATGCCAACATGATTGCTTTGGTTGAAGCAGCTCATTTTGCGCGGCGGCTGCGCGAATGGCTGCAAGCCAACATGCAGGAACATGCCCCCGATCTTGAAGTGTTTTTCCGTTTGCTCGGCTATTTTTATCGTGAGGGTTCAGAGCCATTCAGTTTTCAACGAGAGCGAACAGGTTTTAGAGAAACTATGACCATCTCAGCCCAGGATGCAGAATTTGGAGTGCACTCGGATGAAAAGGCTACACCAACGGCTCATGCTGTGTCGCCTGAACGTGCACGTGAAAATGCGCTACATACCATCCGCAATGTTAGAGAGTGGTTTGAACAGTATGAGCCGAGCAGCCCCGTATCTGTTTTATTGCGGCAGGCCGAACGCATGATTGGAAGAAAATTTTCCGAAGTTGCCCAAGAAATCCCCTACGATCTCTTGGAACGTTGGTCGTATCCCGATAGTTAACAAGGAGTTCAAAATGCGTTTTAATCGTTTTATGATCGCTTTCCCCGCATTGCTGGCTCTGATGCTACATGGCTGCGCGACGGAGCCAACGAGCCATAGTACCTACTACGTGAATGAAACGGTAGAGAGCAGCGTCTCGGATGATTTGTCATCGGAACTGCAACTGACGGTTGGAGCCATGATCAATTCTATGGTGCTAACGGTTCGGAGTAGCAGTAACATGCGCCATCCTCCGCAGTTGCCTGCCAAACTGAAGCCATTGGTCGTCATTGTTGAGATCGATAATAACACAGAGGAATTTGTGGATTCTCGGCTTGTAACGGATGCTATCCGCGCTGCGCTCCGCCCACATGCTGCGTTACAGGTTCTTGACGATGAACTTCCCCTTTCCGATGTGCGTAAGTTCGCAACTCAGGGCGAAGATGTGCCAAACTTTGACTCATCCATACTCTACCTGCCTAGGCTGGCATCTGGGCAAATAACAATTTATGACCATGCCGAGATGCAGCGTGCCAATCGCATATCCATTCAACCAGCTCCTGTAAGGGTGTCGGAATTACATACTACCAACTGGCTGCCAGCCATAGAAAATAAGCAACGAGTCCTCTATAATTATGACTTCATGTTTTCTGCATTATCACAGGAACAAGATGTACCGCTGCCTACCCATGAATCGCATGGATCAGCGCCTGTCAGGATGCCCGTCTTAACAACTGCGTTCGAAGAAGAGCAACCAGCAGAATCCAGGGAGCAGAAAAGGGAAAGGATTTTCCGTTTCCTTGAAAAGAGGCTGAAGGAACAAAGGGAAGGTGTGCAAGATTATGCTCCAGTTTATGTGATCAGGACGGTTTTACTTCCCTTTGCGATCAGACCCCCCAACATCAAGAGTACAAAGGAACCATACATGTTCAAGATGTTCGTGGAAGACATTCAGTCTGGCACGATCAAATGGGCTAGTGCTTGGGAAGTGCGGAACAACCCCTTGATTTCTTTCAATTTCATCAATAACAACATGAGCGGCAGCTATCACACTTCTGCCCCAACAGAGCTTGGACAAGATGGTTATCAAGACCCCACGCTATCCGATGATGATCTAAATATTTTGGATGATACTGCGACTGTCCGAAGTATCGGAGCTATCCGTGAGTCAATCCAAAATTGACCGAAGCATATTATCATGAAGGGCGGTATTAGCATAGAACCCATGTGCAAGTCCCCGTTCAGCCAATTCCAAGGCTGTGAATCCTCTTTTCGGGTCGCGTACCATTGGGTCTGCACCTAATTTGAGCAGAAATTCCACTTGTTCGGACTCTCCTGCGAGCGCCGTCCCCTGCAAAGCTGTAAGCAAAGTTCGTGGGTCACGATGATTGATGTCTACCCCCTTACCGAGCCAGAAACTAGCCATTTTGTCCCAATCCTGCCGGGGAGATGCAAATATCCAAGCAATTCCAATACTAGCATGGAATCTCTCGACATCCTCCGCTGCCCCCCGAAAAGCGAATATCCACTCCCGAACGACCTTGGGCGGAATGTGCACTGCTCCCGGTGAAGTCGAAACCATTAGTTCCTCAATCTCTGCTGTCTGAAGAACATAGACAGCTAGACCTACGTAGAGCATTGCAGGCAACAGAATCAGCGCCAAGCCGACGCACCAGATAACTTTTTTGATTTTCACGAAATTACCTCCTCCAAAGGCAGCTCTCTGCACTTAGCAGACAGTCGGTTTGAGATAAAAGGTACGAGAAAATGGTCCGGCTATTCCATCAAGCATCGCCGAGTAGGGTGTAGCAAAATCCCAAGATATCTGCCGTCTGACAGCATCCGAGATTTTCGGATTGCGCAAATCATTCCCCTTAGCGTACTTGAACCAATGTCCGGCACTGCTCTCCCGATCTGACTCAGTGCGCTTCTTATGCTGCTTGGGGGCATGTAAAAGACTCTCAATATGGCACCTGCCACATTGATTGCATAAGTGGCGTCGACTGCCGCGACTAACAGACCTTGCGCGAAATTACGATACTGATTCGTGACGACCAGGGTGCGAGTTCGTCCTGCCTGTACGGGAAAAAAGAAAATCAGCGCAGACCTCGTTCGGCAAAATTTCTAAGACTCAAGAGTTTTGTATCGGCAGCCATGACAGAGTTTCTCTTGCAAAATTGATGAAGGCGCAATGCTACATGCCTTTTAACAATCACGCAACATAATGATAGCTCCGTACAGAGGATACTATACCGATTGCGATTGACTATTTGTTGCGAATCCCCCACAGCTCAATGTTCAGGCCAGGGAAAACTTCCGCAATGTACATACCCAAACCACCGTGTTTGAGTACATCATCCCATATAGGGCCAATCCGGTTCACCTCGTAGTAAACATACCCCGAACTGAAAGGAATTTGCCGGGGTGGCACGGGCATGGCACTAATGCCAAGGCCAGGAAGATGCGAACGAACGAGATTCGGCAACTGCGTCGGAGAACCTAATTTGCTCTGCAAGGGAAAGCGTTGAGCTAGCTCTTCTGGCGGGACGCTTGCAGAAACCGCCAGCACCAAGCCGCTGAAACTTTGCAAGGTTGCCGCATCCGCAACTGCTAGACGGACGCCATGTTGACGCACCTGAAGTTCAATGCGCTCTGCGCTACGAATCAGCACCTCGTTCAACATGGCGTAAAGCAAGTCAACCAGGCTCTTGAAGCTGTGATATGGGTTGAGATGCTGATAAGGCGGCCAGACCTTCGGGCGGCGTGTACTGGTTATGAAAGTGGAAAGCTCGCCTGCATATCCTGCAAGCAATTGGTAAATCCCTTCGGGGTGGGTTTCCTTAACGTTGAGCAAATGATTGAGCAACTGCTCGTAGCGATTGAACATTTGTAGAAGCATGAAATCAGCGACTTCCGCTGCTCCCTCCGCTTTGCCCTCGCCTGTAAGTCTTGCCGACATAGCTTGCGCTCGTAGTTGGGTTAGTCCATGTATCTTGGTGATCCAATCCAGCAGCACATGGCTAGTGCCGTAATCAGTCACAGGGGGAATCAGGCGCCGATCCAACGTAATGCCACCATCGGAATGTAGAACAGAAACCTTTGCAATGGGCAGGCTGATCCAAGCATCAGTCAATTCCTTTTCCGGTAACAAGCGTAGGCGTAGCTGAGCCAACTGCACCAGCTTTGGCCCCAAACCAATTGCATTGGCATCCCGCAACTCCTCATCAACCGCAGTATAACGCGCCAGCGACGCAACGCTATCATCAAAAGTAGTTTCCTCAGCATGAGGTGTGCGGATCGGGAGAGCAAGATAGATATTTTGTTCCAGATGTTCCGCCTGGATCGTAAGAGGCGGCGGAAGTGGATTCTGCGCGGGAGCATCAAAAGGTGTCCCATCCTGAAATACGCCCGTTATGCTGGAAAGTACCAATTTTCCCAGCAACAAGGATTCGTGATCAATCTGGCAGCTCTCGAACCCCCAGTAAAATGGCGTCAGGGGAGACGCTCGCTTGTGGGCGTAGGTTTCCAGATACCTTTCTTGCTGTTGAAAATGTTGTGGACCAAGGAATAGTCCTTCCGTCCAAACGATTTTGTTGTGCCAACTCATGCCTGTCATCCTAACTACGTATCGTAAGACACGCATTCAAAATTTTTAATTCTGCCATATAGCTGAGATCGAATCAAGAGCAGAGCAGAAGCTACCATGCAGGAACTATCTTGCACCAGAGCATCAGCGGCCACCAGCGGCAGTGCTGGCGAGAGGGAGCCGCATGACTGTATAGAGCGTCGTTACGATGGGATGAAGCCGTAGATGTGTCCATATCCAGAAGGAGTGGGTACACCCAAGCGAAGTGACCAAAGGCCACACCATTGAATTACTCCGAAGAACAGGGAAATGTCCGTGCGGGGAGCCTAGAGGCACACGGCACTACGGGATCGTTAGACATTGCAGCGTGGGAATGCTGGCCTCGCCTTGCACCAAGTCGAATGTGATGGTGATCTGTGAGGCGGCTTCTCCATCCACACATTCAAAGTACACGGCGCATTGCCCGGACCGGCAGTTGCCTTGGAGCATGTAGTTCCCGCCAGGGGACATCAAGAGCTAGCAGGTCTTTCACGGTGTGCTCCGTCTCTCTGGAATAGGAGCAGGAAGATGATGTGGAGATCACAGCGTTTGATACTGCGAGCAATGCGCCTAGCGCCTGACGTGTCGCATCATAGTCATGCTCGTTCAGTTTTGCTTCCCCCAGATCGGGGATACCAAGGAGCCTACGGGCAATATCAGAGTGGGTTTCAGTGGCAGGTTCTTCTTCCGCCTGCACCGTGCTCACCACCGCAGCAACCAGTGCGCTGATCGCCAAAAATGAAGCAAGTGTTTTCATTGAATTACTCCGAAGAACAGGGGGAATGTCCGTGCGGGGAGCCTAGAGGCGCACGGCATTACGGGATCGTCAGACATTGCAGCGTGGGAACGCTGGCCTCGCCTTGCGCTAGGTCGAATGCGATAACACTAGATGTAATGGTTTCTCCCACCGCATGGTTGAAGTACACAGCGCATTGCCTATATAACTTGCTCTCCTCCGTGTAAGGCCTGATCCAAGGAAACAGCTTGCGGTGGCAGTCACCCCGGATTACGTTCTTTCCTTCGTACATGTGCGATAATTGGACAGCCAAGAGGTCTTTCACAGTTGCTTTCTCTGCCTGCTCGTAGTACCACCAATCTTGGCAGGAAGAGGACGCTGGTATCTCGGCATTGGATACTGCGAGCAACGCACGTAGTGCTTGGATTGTCGCATCAGCAGGATCAATCGGATCTTCTTCCGCCTGCAAAGGGCCCGCCGCCGCCGCAACAGCCAGTGCGCTGATCGCCAAAAATGCAGTAAGAGTTTTCATGGAGCTACTCCAAAGAACAGGGAAATGTCCGTGCGTGGACCATAGTTGCGCTTGAACTTGTCATGGAACACATCAACAGAGGATTCGACGACAACTTTATTTTGGGTGTTGGAATAATGGAATACTTGCCCACCAAAATGAATCCCGACATGCTTTTTGGGAATGTTGTTCATGATGCCGCGCACGACATTGGCCGCTGAAATCACGAAGATGAGCAGTCCATCGCCAGAGGCAGGCTTGTCTTCCCATTTGCCTCTGTGCGCCAGTTGGTTGTAAAGTTCATGAACACGGATAGATGCGCCGGTACTTCTGGTTTTGGAGTCTTGACCCATATTGCCGCAAAGCAAACCCAATTTAATACCAAGGGCATGGCCAACAAAATGGGCGCAATGGTTTTCGGACGCTGGCGCATATCCATTACCGCAAATATCGCCAATAGATTTTCCTACATAGCCTTCAAGTGAAGCCAGTGCTGTAAGAGACTTATTTTGCAAACCCTTCGTCATTCTCTCCCTATACTCGCTCGCCACACTTTTCACGCTGAATGACCAGGTAGGGTCAAGATGAAGGGCATGAATCCAGTCAGCAACGCCAGTTCCAGAACCTGCCGAATTGACAATAAGCTGCGTTAAATTACTGGCATCATAAATCGCCTTGAATGACATACGATCAGGTGCGCGACTGATCTGTCGTTTCTCTGCAAACGATGATCGCATTGCTCTGCCATGAATTCCCATAGGCTCAGGAGACGCAAACCCACGAGAACGTTGTTGTATTTTTGCGAAGACCTCTTCCACAAGTTCTCGAACTGTATCATTGATCATGTTTTCATGCACATGGATAAGACCTCGCCAGACTGCTCTTATGAACTCAGCGCAGGCAGCATCACTCGTCTGATTTCTCATGTTAAAGCTCCTCTGATTTTGCTGTGCAAGCCTTGAATAAACGAAGTCAAGAAGCTACCTATGATTCAATATGCACGAATGTAGAACCCACCCCTTGCGGCTTTAAGCCGCAAGGGCAAGGCTCATCAGGCTTCCTTGTTGCCTTTGATGTCAAAGGTAGCGGTAACGGTGCCGCCACTGCCGCCTTGGGCATTCTGAACAACATATTCCTCCGTAACCTTGGAGAACGAAAGCCCTACCGTCTCGCTGATGCGCTCTTCGGTGCTACAGCCAGAAGGATGCACACTGCTGACAATGACCTCCGACATCTTGATTTTGAGGTATTCGAGAGGATTGCCTCCGGCCTTGCGAACTGTCAGCAATGCCTCCGTGATCGGCTTGCCCGTCAAACAGTATTTGGCAAGGTTGGGAGAGGAACGATCCATATAGTGAACGAACGTCAGATCATGCACCGTGGCCTTCCCGGCTCCGCCGCCTGAACCCGAGTGCATCTTGGATTCCTGGGTGATACCCCAGTTCCAGCTCAACACCTCAATTTCATTCTTGTGAGACGCATCAGGGGACTCGCCCTCAATGCCCGTGAGTTTCAAAAACATATCCTGTGCCATGACAGCTCCTTAAAAAGGTTAAGTGGGAAAGGTGGAACAAGGTGAATCAGCCGTCATTATACACGACTGATTCACGCAATGTCATTTTTTCAATCAAGCTTGCAAACCTGCTCTCTTGACTGAAGGCAGCTTGGCCACCAGCCGCAAACTGACGCTCAAGCCTTCAAGCTGGAAATGAGGACGCAGGTAGAAACGGGCATTGTAGTAACCAGGATTGTCTTCTACCTCATCAACTTCTACTTCCGCCGCCGCAAGCGGACGTTTGGCCTTGGTTTCCTCTGAAGAATTGCCAGGGTCGGCGTCCACATAATTCATGATCCACTCGTTAAGCCAGCGTTGAACATCTTCCCGCTCCTTGAACGAGCCGAGCTTGTCACGCACAATACATTTCAAATAATGCGCGAATCTCGAACTGGCAAACAAGTACGGCAGGCGCGCCGATAGGTTGGCATTGGCAGTTGCGTCAGCATCATAGTATTCCGATGGCTTCTGCAAGGATTGCGCCCCAATAAACGTGGCATTGTCCGTATTTTTCCGGTGGATCAGTGGCATAAAGCCTGCCTTCGCAAGCTCAGCTTCCCGCCGGTCAGAAATGGCAATCTCTGTCGGGCATTTTGTGTCAAACCCGCCGTCATCCGTCGGGAAGACATGACAAGGCAGATTTTCGACCGTACCCCCGCTTTCCACGCCCCGGATCATGGTACACCAGCCATAGAGCTTGAAACTACGATTGATGTTTGCCGCCATCGCATAGGCCGCATTGCACCATACATACCTCTGATGATCCGACCCTTCCGTTTCTTCTTCAAAGTCAAATTCATCCACAGGATTGGTCTTGATGCCATAAGGCATTCGACCCAGAAAACGCGGCATGGCAAGACCAACAACAGTTGACAACCGCTTTATTTGTGTAAAACACTATAATATTGGCTTTGGCTGCCAACCAAGCTTGTCTTCACACGTCTCCCAATCGGCGCAACGTTCGGGCGCTGTAAACGGCTCAATGGTGAATTGTTCGCCATGATTCTCGCAATCTCGCAGCAGTTTTTGCATGTACGCACGGCTATGAGTATATGGAAAACCTTCTACTTGCGTTTCGATGGCAACATCTCTATCGTAAGGAATTCCTTCCAATGTTGCCATCGCTGTGATGGTCGCATCTTCGTCATGAAAGTTCTCCAGGAAGATCGAAAGTTTCTTTTCGTGCCAGAATATGAGCACACCTGCTCCTGATCCAAAATGTGAGATCAAACCTATCGCGCAAAAATTGTTGGTTTTTTCATTCTGCCCCTTGTGCCTGAATATCTGAGCTTTCAATGGAATTTCAGGCGCATAGTTGGGTTCAGCAAATTCTGTGAATTTGAAGCGACTGACAGACGATCCGTCGTAGAAATTATTTGGCATAGGGCGTATAGCTATGCCCAGATTATCGCCGCCACACCCTATGGGTTCAGGGCATAGCTTAGGCTCTTACTTATTCGTAGCCATGAAGATAATGCACGGTTGTCCAATGAACTGGCTCACAGCCGCAGCGTGATACATCGCCTCGAAACGGAGGTGCGTCATCTACATACCATCAGGGAACAATTAGCTGTCTCTGAAATGAAAACTCAACAGATGAGAGAGCATCTGGCACAGGTTATGACACATACCGATGAATTAGTCATGGAAAACAAAAGCTATGCACATAAATTACAGGATGCAACCCTAGCCAGAGAACGCCTAAAGGTTAAATTGGTAACAACGAAGGCAGTATTGGCCAGACATGAACAAATCCTGCAAAAACTTACCTCAAGCCAATTGCTGATGGAGAAAGGAAGCGTTCAGCGTAAGGGAAATGCCAAGATTCAAGAATTACTATTTAACTCGGACAAATAACAGGACTGGCTAGTGTTTTGTCAGAAATAGGCTTTAAAAACAATTAGTTAAGCAGTTTTTTCGAGAATTTTACATGATTCACGGCCTAACCTAAATCAGTATTAACTCTGATCCATTCTATTTTGCATTTACAATGTCTGCTATTTTCCAAACTGTTCCATCTCTTTGTAAAATAACAAAAACAGCACCGAGATCATTTTTCTTTGAGTTTGAAGAGACAGCTACCACAGCTTGATCGAACGAATACAAAGGAACTGATACTGCCATATTATCTATCCAGTCTTTTTCCTGTCTGTCTATATAAAAGTTCGTTGTAAAACAACACTCACATTTGGACGTAGCATAGCACCCTCCATTGAAGGATGTCTTAAAAAAATCGATACTGTCGGAAACTACGAAATCTTTCGCTACAGTATCTAAAAATGGATTTTTCTTATTATTCTTGTAGACCCAGGTATAAAACGCTCGCACAACTTGCTGCGGCGTTTTTGTAGCATGCACGTAGTCTTTTTCCCCTGTCCATTCCCTATGTCTGGAAGATATTTGGACTGTCTTGAGTATCTTCCACTGCTCTTTTGTTTTCTTGGACAAGACCAAGACGTAGTGCATCCTTTCATCAAATGGATGGAGCGCGATAAAATTAACGGCCTTATCATGTAGATAAAGAGGAGAGGAAATGTAGATACTATTTCTTGCTACGTTTGAATCCATATCTTGAAGATGCAGAAAATAGTCGTATCCGAGGCAACAAATTTCCCCATTCCCATTTTTCTCATCTTCTTGAAAATGCTGAATCAATTGCGGCGCAACAAAGCGTAGAATTTCCTTATCCTTCATCGGACTATTCGATTCAGGGTAAGCGGTATACCATTCGTAAAATTCCCTTAAATTACGTTCAGGAGATTCAGCTTGTGTGCATACCGCGAAAGGGAAAGATATGATCGCTGTAAGCAACAGGATTTTTCTGAACATTTGGTTACTCCCTGTGGGATTCGTAACGGTAGATTTGAAAATCCGGACTATGTGTCCTATAGCCTGGACCCGGGTATAAATCACTTTGTACAAAATCGCTCACCCAATTCTTTCCATCATAAATTGCCATATGTCCATAAGGATTACCCTGAAAACCTTTTATAACAACAATGTCTCCTCGCTGAGGAACTTCCGTAGTAACAGGACGAAAACCAGCGTTCTGTAGGTTAGTGCCATAATCTGCCGCTCTTGACGTGTTCGCAACGATAACGCCTCCAGCCGCGATTGCTTGTCGTGTATATTGAGCACATTTTCCAATTCCGTAAGGCGGTTTTGCGTTAGCGCGTGCATGCTGAATTGCTGCATCAATGCCAAATGACATTTGAGGCGACGCAATTGCATCACTCAAACCCTTCGTCATTCTCTCCCTATACTCGCTCGCCACACTTTTCACGCTGAATGACCAGGTAGGGTCAAGATGAAGGGCATGAATCCAGTCAGCAACGCCAGTTCCAGAACCTGCCGAATTGACAATAAGCTGCGTTAAATTACTGGCATCATAAATCGCCTTGAATGACATACGATCAGGTGCGCGACTGATCTGTCGTTTCTCTGCAAACGATGATCGCATTGCTCTGCCATGAATTCCCATAGGCTCAGGAGACGCAAACCCACGAGAACGTTGTTGTATTTTTGCGAAGACCTCTTCCACAAGTTCTCGAACTGTATCATTGATCATGTTTTCATGCACATGGATAAGACCTCGCCAGACTGCTCTTATGAACTCAGCGCAGGCAGCATCACTCGTCTGATTTCTCATGTTAAAGCTCCTCTGATTTTGCTGTGCAAGCCTTGAATAAACGAAGTCAAGAAGCTACCTATGATTCAATATGCACGAATGTAGAACCCACCCCTTGCGGCTTTAAGCCGCAAGGGCAAGGCTCATCAGGCTTCCTTGTTGCCTTTGATGTCAAAGGTAGCGGTAACGGTGCCGCCACTGCCGCCTTGGGCATTCTGAACAACATATTCCTCCGTAACCTTGGAGAACGAAAGCCCTACCGTCTCGCTGATGCGCTCTTCGGTGCTACAGCCAGAAGGATGCACACTGCTGACAATGACCTCCGACATCTTGATTTTGAGGTATTCGAGAGGATTGCCTCCGGCCTTGCGAACTGTCAGCAATGCCTCCGTGATCGGCTTGCCCGTCAAACAGTATTTGGCAAGGTTGGGAGAGGAACGATCCATATAGTGAACGAACGTCAGATCATGCACCGTGGCCTTCCCGGCTCCGCCGCCTGAACCCGAGTGCATCTTGGATTCCTGGGTGATACCCCAGTTCCAGCTCAACACCTCAATTTCATTCTTGTGAGACGCATCAGGGGACTCGCCCTCAATGCCCGTGAGTTTCAAAAACATATCCTGTGCCATGACAGCTCCTTAAAAAGGTTAAGTGGGAAAGGTGGAACAAGGTGAATCAGCCGTCATTATACACGACTGATTCACGCAATGTCATTTTTTCAATCAAGCTTGCAAACCTGCTCTCTTGACTGAAGGCAGCTTGGCCACCAGCCGCAAACTGACGCTCAAGCCTTCAAGCTGGAAATGAGGACGCAGGTAGAAACGGGCATTGTAGTAACCAGGATTGTCTTCTACCTCATCAACTTCTACTTCCGCCGCCGCAAGCGGACGTTTGGCCTTGGTTTCCTCTGAAGAATTGCCAGGGTCGGCGTCCACATAATTCATGATCCACTCGTTAAGCCAGCGTTGAACATCTTCCCGCTCCTTGAACGAGCCGAGCTTGTCACGCACAATACATTTCAAATAATGCGCGAATCTCGAACTGGCAAACAAGTACGGCAGGCGCGCCGATAGGTTGGCATTGGCAGTTGCGTCAGCATCATAGTATTCCGATGGCTTCTGCAAGGATTGCGCCCCAATAAACGTGGCATTGTCCGTATTTTTCCGGTGGATCAGTGGCATAAAGCCTGCCTTCGCAAGCTCAGCTTCCCGCCGGTCAGAAATGGCAATCTCTGTCGGGCATTTTGTGTCAAACCCGCCGTCATCCGTCGGGAAGACATGACAAGGCAGATTTTCGACCGTACCCCCGCTTTCCACGCCCCGGATCATGGTACACCAGCCATAGAGCTTGAAACTACGATTGATGTTTGCCGCCATCGCATAGGCCGCATTGCACCATACATACCTCTGATGATCCGACCCTTCCGTTTCTTCTTCAAAGTCAAATTCATCCACAGGATTGGTCTTGATGCCATAAGGCATTCGACCCAGAAAACGCGGCATGGCAAGACCAACATAACGCGAATCTTCCGCTTCACGCAAGGAATTCCAGGCTGCATGTTCCAGATTGGTCGTGATCTTGGTCAAATCACGCGGATTTGCGAGTTCCTGCCAGGAAGTCATAGAAAGGCAGGTTGGCGCTGCGCCAGCAATGAAAGGCGCGTGCGCCGCCGCCGCAATCTTGGCCATACCGCTCAATACCTCGACATCTGGCGGCGTGTGGTCGAAATAATAGTCCGCAACAATGCAGCCGTATGGTTCGCCGCCAAGTTGGCCATACTCTTCTTCATAAATCCGCTTGAAAAGCGGACTCTGATCCCAGGCGATTCCCTTGAACCGGCGCAACATCCGACGCACTTCCTCCTTGGAAACATCCATAAAGCGGATTTTCAGCTTCTCGTCTGTCTCCGAATTGTATACCAGATGGCTAAGACCTCTCCAAGCGGATTCCAGTTGCATGAACTCAGGTCTGTGCAGGATCAGGTTGATCTGCTCGGAAAGTTTACGGTCAATCTCCGCAATGACTGCTTCAATGGCCGTATAGGCATCGTCGCTAATGGTCGTGGAATTGATAAGAGCCTGCTCCGCCAAGGTACGGACAGCCGTCTCCACCGCCTCACGCGCCTGTTCAGTCTTCGGCTTGAATTCCCGATCAAGCAAAGCGGAAAAATCATCAGCGTTGGCAAACTGGTGCAAGGATTCATGTGCTGTTTGAGTTTGTGCATTCATATTACTCTCCTTAAACATCAACGGGGGCAGGAGTTACAGTTTCCGCGCTACCTGTCTGCTGTGGAGCCTCCAGAACGTCAGTTTGTGGCTTGGGAGCAGATGCTAGAGCTTTCATCAGGGCAGGATCATGAAGCAATTGGTTGACCAGACCTTCTGCTCCCGACTTGCCATCCATGTAGGTTTGCAAATTGAAAAGTTGGGTGCGAGCATCTAGTAGCTGCTTGAGTGCATCTACCTTTCCGGCAATCGCCGCAGGCGAAAAATCCTCCATTTGCTCAAAGGTCAAATCAACCATCAGGTAGCCTGTGCCTGACAGGGTATTAGGCACCGCGAACGCAACTCTTGGCTTGATGGCCTTCATGCGCTCGTCAAAATTATCAACATCAATGTCAAGGAATTTACGGTCTGCAATTGGCGGCAGTGGCTCGACAGCATTGCCGGAGAGGTCGGAAAGCACCGCCATAACGAAAGGCAGCTCAATTTTCCTCTCCGAACCATAAATTTCTACATCATAATCGATCTGCACACGCGGGGCGCGATTGCGACCGATGAACTTCTGGGCATTATTGAATGCCTTATTGACCTTAGTCGATGCCATGTGGTTTCCTCCAGGTAATCATCGAAGTAAAGTGGAAAAACGTCATTTTAGTACGAATTAACTGATGCTTGGATAGTCTACTTGATAAATAAATTCTTCAGCTTCCAAACCAATGGAAATGCGTTGAATTTCCTTCTTTTCCGACATTGCTTTCAGCCAATATGTTGAAAGCTGCGGCAAAATTTGCTGCTCAATGAATCGCACAAGCAGGCGTGCGCCGGTTTCGTGTGTTCCACATTGGGATACAACATGACCGATGACATCATCGCTGGCTTCGAGTGCAATACCATGTTGGACGCGCATCCGGTCAATAATTTTGTTGAAATGCAAGTGGACAATCCGGCGCAGCGCATTGGTTGCCAATGGGTAATAAGGCACGATAGTGGTACGCCCCAGAAAAGCGGCGGGAAAGACTTTGCGCAGCTCGGGTTGAAGAGCTTCTGCCAACGCATCTTGGTCAGGAGTAAGGTCAGGGTCATCGCAAAAACTACTGATCAGTTCGGAGCCGATGTTCGATGTCAGCAGAATCACCGTATTCTTGAAGTCAATATAGCGCCCTTCTCCGTCTTCCATCCAGCCTTTGTCGAACACTTGATAGAAGATTTCATAGACATCGCTATGTGCCTTCTCGATTTCATCCAGCAGAATGACAGAGTAAGGACGCCGCCGCACGGCTTCCGTCAGTACGCCGCCTTCCCCGTAGCCAACATATCCTGGTGGCGCGCCTTTCAGGGTCGAAACCGTGTGCGCCTCCTGAAATTCGCTCATATTGACCGTAATCAGGTTCTGTTCGCCACCATAAAGTGCTTCCGCTAATGTCAGAGCGGTTTCCGTTTTGCCGATACCTGATGGACCTACCAGCATAAAAACGCCTATCGGTTTATTGGGATCGGTAAGGCGTGCCCGCGACATCTGAATCCGTTCAGCAAGTCGCAATAAGGCGTGGTCTTGCCCGATGACTCGTTGCCCCAGCAAATCCGGAAGTCCAAGTACGGCAGATACCTCGTCCTGCACCATGCGCCCGACCGGGATCCCTGTCCAGTCGGAAACAATAGCAGCCACAACTACCTCATCAACCTGCGGCAAGATCATGGGCAAATCCTTCTGCAAGGCTTCAAGATCGGCTTCCAAGACACGTAATTCCTCACGCAGCGACGAAACATCAATATTCTTCCCCATATCTGACCCGATTTCCGATGAATCAACACCCAAATCCTTTATCAACGCATTACGACGCTCAATAATGCGTTCAGCCTGCTCCAATTCTTTCTTCCAGATAATTTCCTGCTCTTTGAGATTTGTTTCCATTTCTTGAATGCGGGCGGCAACCGAGCCAAGTTGCACCTGATCGGCCTTGCCTATTTTTGTTTCCCTTTCCAGCAGCTCATACTCAACACGCACAGCAGACAAGCGCTCCCGAAGATGTTCGACACGCGCAGGAGGAGTATGCAGTGACATGGCAACGCGAGCACAAGCCGTATCCAGAAGACTGATAGCCTTGTCCGGCAGCTGTCGTGAAGGGATAAAGCGATGCGATAGGGTGACGGCAGCGCGCACAGCATCATCCATAATCCAAACGCCATGATGTTCTGCAAAAGTTCCCGTCAAACCGCGCACCATATCAATAGCGGCGCTTTCTTCGGGTTCAAGAATCTGCAAAACCTGAAAACGTCTGGTCAAGGCCGGGTCTTTCTCTATATGGCGCTTGTATTCGCTCCAAGTGGTTGCGCCAACTGTACGCAAGGTTCCACGCGCCAAAGCAGGTTTAAGCAGGTTGGCGGCATCTCCTGTTCCAGCTTGACCGCCAGCGCCAACCAGAGTATGAATCTCATCAACGAACAAAATAATAGGATTAGGAGACTTTCCCGCATCTTCGAGCACTCCTTTCAGGCGCGACTCAAATTCTCCTTTCATACTGGCTCCTGCCAAAAGCGCTCCCACATCCAAACCCAAAAGGCGCACGTTTTGCAGGCTGGGCGGAACATTGCCATTCACTATTGCCAAGGCCAGACCTTCTACAACCGCAGTTTTACCAACACCTGCCTCACCTGTCAGAAGCGGGTTATTTTGCCTGCGCCGCAGAAGGATGTCGATCATGGTGCGAATTTCGCGTTCTCGGCCAATGACGGGATCAATTTCCCCTTTGCGTGCCTTTTCGGTCAGATCCGAGCAATAAAGAGCCAGCGGCGATTTTCCAGAGGCACTTGGCGGCATGGCCTGACTGGCTTCCCCCGGAATGCTAGCTGGCATATCTCCGGCAGAATGTGCGTTCTCGATGCTTTCCGGAGACCCCTGAACGATTGGTGAAAGCAAGTCAACAATGCCTTGCGACGGAATCTTCGCAAGTGCCGTCGAAATGCCAATCAGGACGCGCCGCAGTTCCGTGTTTTCAATCAGCGCAGCAATCAGCCATGCCCCGCGTACACGAAAATCCCCGGCTGATAGTGTGGCAACAAGCCAAGCGCGCTCTATCGCGTTTTCAATATGATGTGAAAAATCGCTGATCGACCCCGCACCGGCAGGCAAATTCGCCAAGGAAGCGGCAATATCGCGGTCAAGCGTAGCGGTATCTATTTCAAAGTGGCGGACAATCCGTTGCCAATCGCTGTCGGGAAGCTGATGGATCTGATTGATCCAATGCACGAGTTCAACATACGGATTGCCACGCAACTTGCAAAAAGCGGTTGCTGACTCAATTGCCCTGAACAAGGTGTTGTTCAGTTTGCCGAAGAGTACATGACGCGAAACAGCCATAAATTTGAAATTTTTGTCAAGGTGGATGCAATGCTACCAAATTGCAACGCTTTTTGGAATAATTCCATTGTTTTTACCATGTTTCCCGAACTGCTGGTAGAGTGCTCGGATGGGCAGACTCTGTGCAGGTCGTAACTGGTGCCAAGGGCATATGCTCTGCCTCAATGAGTTGTATTTCAGCGTCACTAACGACCTGTAAGGTATTGACTACATAGCGCACACCGCTCGTGGTACGGGCAATCTGAATGGCTTCCCATGCTTCCTGCGGGTTTACAATGCCAAGCAAAAACACCGTGCCCGAATCGACCACAACCCGAACGTGGTGAGCGACAAAGGGATTGGTTGCAACGAGATTTGCCCTGACTCTGGATGCCACAAGGGGATCATTGGTCAGTTCTTTGGCACTATTATTGTCTATGATGGTAACTTCGTTCCAAACGCCTCGTACATCCTCAATTTTCATGACTACTTCAGCAATCCTGGTTCTGGTCTCACTATCAGGAGCTTCTCCAGTTATAAGCACATGCCGGTTGTAGCTCGTGAACTTCAATCTGTAGCCCTGCCTGATTTCATCGTGCAAACGCGCAGTAGCCTTGGATTCGATGGTACGGTCATCTGCCAGAGCCTCTGACCTGCGATCCACAGCGTTTTCTGGGATAGTGGCGCATCCCTGTAGACCCAGTATAGCCAAGCCCGCTACACTAAACAGGAAGTTGGTAAGACTTTTTCTTGCTGTCGGCAAATTAATTGCTGCTAGGAGCATCCGAGTTGATGTTCCAGCAGCTGGCATCATGGGGTTGTCATGCGCTGCATTGTAGGACATGCTGTCTTCCAGAAAAATATCTACCTAAATTATAGAGAAGTAAATTGTCTTTGTCCAGAATTGCTACAGAACTGCTTCTACCAGAACTATCAGTACACCCATATAAGTACAACAATATTGGAGTTGAGGTTAGCAATCCACTCATCCTACCCGCGCTTCCAGCGAAAAGCATGCAATCGCTAAAATTCATGTCAAAGCTAGTCCACACGGTGCTCTCGTGGTGGTTCGGCGAGCCGACTAAGAGCTTATCCGTAAATAACTGTTTCCTATCGCCAGCGGATCAAAGCCGGTAAGCGTGTCCGCTCTCGTCTGCATCGCTGGGCATGGCGGCAGTTGCAAACCTTTGTCGAGTACAAGGCGCAGGCAATTGGAATCGCCATTGAATACGCGAACCCCGCTTATACCAGTCAGACTTGTTCCGTTTGCGAAGCGATTGGACAGCGTTCCAGGCATCGTTTCGTATGTGATAAATGTGGTCTCCGGGCGCAC
>Ga0099364_10002681_pt1 | contig 28186 bp, 18 predicted proteins | sample TergutTh196P3_FD_73070 | JGI IMG/M metagenome (GOLD analysis project Ga0099364, IMG submission 73070) | Microcerotermes parvus P3 segment gut microbial communities from Pointe-Noire, Republic of the Congo - Th196 P3 | ecosystem: Host-associated > Arthropoda: Insects > Digestive system > Gut ... | reverse complement strand
AGTGTTTTTATTAATATTTCGGATATTTTTTTCACAAGTTGTTTTAATTCCAATATTTTCTGTCAAGGGAGCGGAACTGTATCGCTTCGGCGACATGGTTTTTGGTTATAATCTCGCTCGCTTCAAGGTCGGCGATAGAGCGCGAAACCCGTAAAATCCTGTCGTATCCGCGCGCGGACAGCCCAAGCCGCTCAAAAGCGGACTGCAGGATTTTTTCCGCTTCGCCGTCAAGCACGCAGTATTTTTTTATGCGGCGGGTATTTAGCCGCGAATTGCAGCATAAAAATTTATTGCTTTTTTCGTCTTTAAGCCGCTCAAACATAAATTTCTGCGCCTCGGTTATACGGCGCCGCATCGCGGCTGAGCTCTCGCCGGATTCAGGCGCGCGCATATCCCCGTATGTAACCGCGGGTATCTCGATTTGGATATCTATGCGGTCAAGCAGCGGTCCTGAAATTCTCGACATATATTTGCGCCTGTCCGAATCCTTGCAGGAGCAGGGACGCGCGGGATGCCCGAAATAACCGCACTTGCACGGATTCATCGCGCATACCAGCATAAACTCGGCGGGGAATGTCACTTTGCCGTTGGTGCGCGTGATCGTCACCTCGCCGTCTTCAAGCGGCTGGCGCAGCGAATCTATAACATCGCGTGAAAACTCCGGCAGCTCGTCAAGAAACAGCACCCCGTTGTGAGCTATGCTGATTTCTCCCGGACCCGGTATCACCCCTCCGCCGGTCAGACCCCCGCGCGAGATTGTATGGTGAGGTGCTCTGAACGGGCGCTCGGTTATCAGCGACATATCTCTGCTGCCGCTCTGGTGAGTTATACCCGCGACAGAATGGATTTTCGTGGTGTCGACCGCGTCTTCAAAGCTCATATGCGGCAGTATGCCGGAAATACGCTTGGCGAGCATACTTTTGCCTGTTCCCGGCGGACCGATAAACAATATATTATGCGCACCCACCGCCGCCACCTCAATCGCGCGTTTCGCTTTTTCCTGTCCTTTAACGTCGGCAAAATCCAGTTCGCAGGCAAAATCAAGGTTGAAATAATCGGCTTCGGAAAAGCTTATCGGCTCAATGAGTTTATTATCCGAAAGGTGATTGTACAGCTCAACTATGTTTTTAACCGGGAAGATTTTAAGTTTGCCGCCGGAGTCGCCGCACAGCACCGCTTCTTTGGCGTTGTCATAAGGCACGAATATTTGGGTTATGCCGCTTTTTTTCGCCGCAGCGCACATAGGCAGAACACCCTTGACCGTGCGCACGTCCCCTGCAAGCGAGAGCTCGCCGATAAAGCACATATCGGAAAAATCAAATTCAAGCCCTTTTTCGTTGGCTATAATGCTCGCAAAAAGAGCCAAATCCAGCGACGAGCCTTCTTTTTTCCGGTCAGCGGGCGCGAGATTTATTGTTATAACGCGGTTAGGCAGCGCAAAACCGCAGGTTTTAAGCGCGGCGCGTATCCGCTCTTTGGATTCTTTAACGGCGGCGTCAGGCAGCCCGACAATCTCAAATGCCGGCAGCCCCGAACTCATAAAACATTCTACGGTTATAATAAATCCGTCTATGCCGTAAAGCCCGGTTGTTAGTATTGTTTTTATCATAATTCTGTTTTTTCCTTATCTGTTTTATTTTTGTTTGCCGCTTTGATTATCAGCGATGTGGTTATTATAAGTAAAATACCGGAAGCGGCCGCGATGCCGGAATGTTTTAACCAGCTGCCGTATAGTTCAATGTTTTTTAACAATTCATAAACGTTATCAATATTTTCAGCAGCAAGCGCAAAAAAATCCACGCTTCCGGACAATTTTTTATATGTTGTGTATTCCCATAAACAGTATCCGCCAATTCCCGCGCATATTACGGTAGCCGGGATGATAATGCTGCGGATTGCTTTTAATATATATAAACCTTTATTTAGAGTTTTCGATAATCCTCTCACAACTATAAGCACTATTATAACCGCAGCAGCCAATCCGGCAGCAGCTGTTATAAAAGGCAAAAACTTCCATATCGTTTCCCATAAAGTTCCGGCGCCTGTTTCGCTTAAAATATTATCGTTCAGATATATTATTATATCATGTTCCGTTATGTTGCCCGCCGGATCGGCGGCTGTAATTTTTATAATATTTTCGCCGGTATTTAAATTGATAAGCCAATTAAATGTGCCGTCAGTATTTATATCAACCATTTCGCCTGCGGCGGTTATTGTAGCTCCCGGATCTGTAACGCCTGCTAAAACAAATTCGGATGAATCTGTATAAACAGGGGTTTTGTGTTCGGGCAGACGAAGTGCCGGCGGAGTATTGAAAACCACCGTGTCAAAATTCAATATGTATACCGTATTTGGATCATCTGAATTATAACGTATTTCAATTTCGTTATAGCCCGTGTCAAGATTTATCGAAAAACTCCCTGTTCCGTCAAGGTTTACTGTATCTTTTCTCCCGTTCACAGAAAAGGAAACGAATATATTTTTATCTGTTTCATAATATAATAAAATTTGAGAAGAGTTTGTCAATCCGTCCGTATCTGAAAAAATCTTAATTCCCTCGTGTATCTGTATTGTCTTTGTTCTTGTTTCAGACAAGATACCATTCAGCCGATACGATAATTCAACCGTTAAAAAATCAGTAATCTCAGGATCAAATAATAAATCAGCGGTTGTTTCGTTTTCAGTATGCTCAATTTCAATAAAATACAGCGGTTCGGTTTCATTTACCGATTTGTCAAAAATAGCGGCGGTATAATCCGCACCCTGCAATACCCAATCCGCCCAATCTATTACAACCATACCTTCCGTTAGATGTATTTCCGTATAAAAATCTTCAACAGCATCATTTACCGCATTGCCCAAAACCGCAAATGTTTCGTTTGTCACCGCTGAATCATACACTTCTTCAACACCGTAAACCTGCCAAACATCAAGGCGAAGCCTGTAGTTTTCGTAATTGGCTAAACTGCCGATATAAATATTTTCATTAAAAGATTCATTTAGAACAGCGGTTCCTTCGGCAATAAGCATCTCACCTGTCACTATTTCATGGCTGTCTGTAACAACCGCGTAAATTTCATATTGATAGGTTCCCGACGCAATTGATGAAACGGTAAAAACAACAGGTAAATCGGTTCCGTCGATATCTTTTAACGCAAACTCCGTTATATCAATACTGTCCATATAACTCGAATAATTTATTTCAAATTCTGTATTTGTCCGCATATCATAAGTTATCTGCCATTCGCCGGGTTCGGCATTCGGGATATAGTACTGTATCCAGCCGTCACCGTTATCAAACCGCAAAGATGCTCCGGTTATAACGTTTCCGCTCGGAGAAGTAAACGAAACAACAGGGGTTTCGGCATCAAACCGTATTGATACCGCTATATTGTAAGTATTGTCAAGAACAAAAAGCTCGCGCGTTTCCGCGGCGGATACCGCCGCGGAGAAACCGAATGCAGCTATAAACAGAATAGCGGCTGTGAATATCATTTTTTTTATGCCGCTCCCCCCTTTCCGTAAAAATATTTATCCCGTGAAATTTTTAGGCCAAGACAGGTTGACATTACCCGGGCTTGTGCGGATTAAAAATCCGACATCATTGGCCGGCGTGATTCTGAAACCAAAGAAGATCTCCGCGTGCGCACTCCATTTCGGTACAATTATCCATAAATCCAGTTCGGCTTCCACCTCGCCTTTGCCGTAAAATCCGATAAATTTCGTCATAATACCGATTTCCCCCGTTATCTGTGCTTTTAAACTCCCCCTCCTGCCCAATTTCCAATTCGGACCTATTGAGGCACTCAAGCGCACTCCTGAGGCAGGCTCGTCCTTTAAACCGAGTAATTTATTTGTATATGTGAATTTCCCCATTTCAAGCGTTATATTGCCCGTATCAAGTTCTTCTAATATTTTAAAATTTCCTTCCGCTTTCAAATAAAAATCCCCGAGAGTGAGAGACACTTTCGCTTTATCCAATTTAACGACTGACACGTCGCCTATCCAGTCAGAAAGTCCCTTGAGTCCCGACACAGAACTTATTTTCGCGGCGGAAATATCCATACCGCCCACAAGCGTCCAATATACCGGATTTTTTGAAATATCAATATTCTCAACGCCGATCATAAAATTGCTGTATGTTACGGGAACACCCGCAAACACCGTTTCTACCTTGTCAAGAGGAATAGTCACCCTTATATCGGTGGGAATAAGTCCGTTGCCGGAATTTTTCCAACCCAAATATAACCCGAACGGGTTATTCCCGTCGGCTGCAAAGCCCAATTTCACCGCGAAAGAGAACGAATATTCGTTTTTCATCGTATCCATTTTCAGCGAAACGCTCTGCGGGGATATATAAATCGGCGTATTGCCTAAGCCGGCGGCCTTAAATGTGTTTTGACCGGTGCTTGCTCCCCATTTAATTTCAAGCGGGCTCACTCCGACGGCTTTCGATGAAACCACTATATTTACTTTAGCGTCAAAGGAAAAAAAATCCGCATTGGCTTTTTTCATTATCCTGTTGGCAAACGGCAGATCCGCCGTAACCGTACCCGCTTCAAATTCGGCTTTGTTCGGAAAAATCTTCACTTTTACGCCGCCGAATCCGAAATATTTACCCAAATCCAAAACATTCAGCGGGAATGATTCCACCCGGAAACTCGCGTTGCTCTCTTCATATACCGGATCATTATAAAGCGTGATTCTTCCGAGCGGCGGCATACTGACAGGCAACCCGATTTTACCGAGCAGTTCCGCCAGTCCTTCGCTGTTTATAGTATCGTAATACACGCATGAGCCTCCCATATCGATCAGCGATATATGTCCCCCGGATAAATCGCCGGAAAGCGTTATTTCCCCGTTAAAATCTAACCATCCGTTCATATTCACATATCCGGTTAATTTTACGGTGTTGTTCTCTTTGTCTTCCTGTTTTATGTATGAAATAAACCGATATTTTCCGAAATCCGTGACTTTTTCACTGCCTTGCATGAATACCGAAAGCCCTTTTTGGATCACCGCTGTTTTTCCGTTGATTGTTATGACAACATCATATACATCAACGCCGATTCCTTCAGGAATTGTAACGGCGACAGTATTTGTATCGGTAAGAGAAGATCTTGTGTCCCACTTTATTTTTGTCGTGCTGCCGGTAAGAGATATGCTGATATTGTCGCCTGTTTCAAATCCTTCACCTTTTAAAACGGTGTTCAGCGTTTTTCCGTTTTTAAATAATAAGCGCGGTTCAAAACCGTAAACCGCTTTGTTTGCCATATATAACGGGGAATTTTCATCAAAATCGGGTTCGGTCATAGAATCAGCGCCTCCCCCAAGATAATATCTTACTCTGTCGCCGTCGAGTCCGCTGTCCAAAGTAATTCTTAATTCGCGGGAATAACTGAGCGTATCGGCTGCCTTGAAAACAATTGTGTATTGATTGAGTATCTGTGCTCTTAAGCTGTCAAAAAATAACCCGAGCTGATTTGTCTGTGTTGTTGTTTCCGGTTCGTTTGCATATAAATACGCTCCTCCTGTTGCCGCCGCAAACCGGTTGAGATATTCATGATCCGCGTCGTTTCCGAACCCGATCGAATAAACAGTAATCCCTTTATCTTTGCAAGGTATGCCTATATTTCTTTCGATATCATCAATAGTTTTGGGATTATTGTCCCTGCCGTCCGACATCAGTATTATACTGTTTATTTCGCCGGGGTTTTTCTCAAACATGGATATTGATTTTAAGAGCGCATTATACATATCGGTGCCGCCGTTAGCGCGGACAGCATCAGCGGCGGACAGCAAATCGCTTCCAGACATTCCAAAAGAATACTGATGCACCACTCTGCTGTTGAACGTGACTATGGCTATGCTCTCTATATCAGCCATATCTTCAGAAAACAATTTTACCGCTTCCCTCAGTTTCACGATTTTATCATTATTGCTCATACTTCCGGACACATCGAGGCAAAGCAATATATTCGCTTTTGCGTAATCCAGTTTATTTATCGTAAAATCCGTAATATCAGCGCCGCAGTCGCTGATATTCAGAGCAGACTTGAGTTCGTCTTCTTCCGTGTATAAATGGCTGCTTATGTTTACCGTTGCCGTTATGGTATTGCCGCGCTCAAAAGATGATGTATCCACATTCACTATTTTTACCGACATGCGTTTTTGATTGACATACGTTTGCATTTGCAGCGCAAAATCCTCCGCAAGGGATTTACCGGCTTCGTTATCGTCATAATCATTGCCTGTATTTGTCATTTTAACCGTCATACTGTTCGCAAGAACCTGATCAACATAAACCGCCGCGTTTCTTAAACGTTCAGGGTCGTCTTTGTCGGTGATTATACCGACAAGTTCATACATAGGCACAGTATAATCTATATCCTCGCAGTCTCCGACCGTATCGATCGAGCGATCGAGGTACTCCGACACTTTCATTTCGTTTCCCAGAGAATGTTCAATTTTTGCCAGCTGCAAATAAACTTTTGACAAATCCAAGAAATAAGCTCCCTGCGTGTATTTATAAATTTCTTCTTCTATTCTCCCGATAGCGGGATTGTTTATCATCGTTTCTAAAGCCCGCAGCTGCGCCCGTGCCGCTTGGCGTTCCTCACGGTATTTGGTTTGGTAATTCGTTATGTATATTTCATCGAGTTTGTTATATACAAATTCATATTTAGCCGTATTTTCAGAAGAAAAATCGCCGGAAAAATTGGATTGTTTAATGTAATTATTCAAATAAAGCTCAGACACAATGAGCAGTTCGTTATAATCCGCATATCCATCAACATTTTCAGCGATACCTCTGTAATCTTCGCAAAGGATTTGAAGTTTCAAGCGGGCAAGGCGCACCCGGCTGATCTCAGACAAGGCAGGATTTTCCTGTAAAAATGTGTTAAACCTTCTCAGCTGCGCTTTTATTTCATCATCAACAGCTTCGCCGCGGATATACGCATCATGCGCCTGATTCGCATAAATAATATAACGCGCGGCTCTTGAATACAGACTCGACTCGGTTTCAGCCGTTCCGTCTGCCGCCGCATTTTTGAAAATTCCCGATAATTCCTCGAAAAACTCGTTTTTCAATTCGTCCATAAGTATGTAGTCGTAGGATACCTCCGAAAAATCGGTTGTTCCGTAATACTCTTTCTCCGCTTCGCACAGCGCGAGAACAGCGGTATATTCATTTTCCGAATCGGGGAAAAATTTGACCGCTTTCATATACAACGCTTTAGCCGTTTGATAATCATCGGTTCCCGCAGCAAGACGTGCGGCGCAAAGAGTGTATTCGGGTCTGTAATCGCTTTGTAAATCTTCGAGCAGAATTTTTGCTAACTCCGGCGCTCCCTCATAAGCGACCGCGTATACAAGGTTCAATTCGCCGACGTTTTTTGAAGGAACATCCCTCACATTGTTCCATATGCCGATAAACGACATCATAACAAATCCAAAAACCGCAACAAAAAAAACCGCGGCGAAAACAAATATATTATACTTTTTTTGATAACGGGTTTTCATAAATATTTAAGTCCAATCTTTTTTCGTTTAACAAAAATTATATCCGGGCAGCGGGCGCGCCGCCGCCCGGATATAAGCAGCAGATTTATTTGTTAATATCCCGATATATCAGCTTGAAATAACGAAAATTTTTCGCTGCCGCTGCTCCTGTATAAATCGTCATCGTTTGTTATATAGAATAAATTTGTCGGCGTACGCCATATCTGGGTTACATCACTCGCGCCGGAAACTCTCGTTCTTTTGCCGCCGTTGTTCGAGAAAGACAAATCCCCGCCGCTGCGCGAACTGTAGTCTGCCAGGAAGAATAATTTATTTCCAAACAGCGCTATATACGACGGATAAACATCAGTAGCGATTCTTTCCGGGTCGCGGTTGTTCTTGATCACAAACAAGTCGTTCTCGTTGTTTACGTAATATATGAGTTTCCCGTTATCCGAAGCGGCAAATGCCCTGATACTTCTGGCGAGCTCTTTTCTCTCGTCGTTGGACTTTGTAGGATTAATGCTTGAGAGATGCCCCGAATTATTTATAAACAGCAATGTTTTGCCGTCTTTTGAAATTTGTACCGGGAGGTAGTTGTAATAGTAACTGTCGCTTATACCGCTTATTCTTTCGGTTTCAAATTTGTTGGTCACATATAAAAGATTGCCTTCATCGCTCACAACAACAGTATTCGCAAAGGATTTAACGTTATAAACCAGCGTATTATCACGCCGCGAAACCACTCCCGGCATAGAATCGCCGATAGATGAGATTCCCGAAAATGCGGGGGACAAAACAATTACAACGGACGAATTTGATAATCTATCCCGTTCATTTCCGTTACGGCTGATATAGGAGCTGTCGTTTAAATTAAAAATAACCTGCGAATAATCCCTGTTGAACATCAGCTGCGCCCAGGATGGTCTGAATTCGGGTATCAGGCTGTTTTCATTTCTGCCGCTCTTGACATATAATGTTCCCGAAGAATTTATTCCGTCCGAAAATCTGCCGTAATAAATATATTTGCCCTTGTTGGATATTGCTAAAGGTATTGAATTTCTGCTCTCGAGCCTTTCCGCTGATTTGCCGTCCTGTTTTATATACCCGTTAAAATCACCTTCGTCAAAATCACCGATATATCCCACTGTTTTTCCGTCGGGGGATATGCACATATAATTATCCCCGTACAATGCGTCGCTTGTTATCCGCGCTGACCTTTTGGCGTTTGTGTCATATAAGTAAAGCTCCGCTGTGGGGTTGGAGCTCTCGCCGCCGGAGTAGTCGCGCCAGTTTTCATCCCATGATCCATTCCATTCGTCATCCCACCAGTCGGGCTCTGAAGGCTTGCTTACGGTTGTATCGAGTTCTGTGAAATAAATCACACCCCTGCCGGAATCGGAAAGTTTATAGGATAGCACATCATCGGCGATCTTTGTCCTGTCCGATGTTGTTACAAACCATAATGTCCCGCCGCCGGAGGAATAATTGTAGTCCGTCAAAAGCGCCGCTTTGCTTCCGTCAAGACTTATTTGCGATGATCGCATATCGCCCTCAATCGTAAATTTTGCTTTGTTGTTCGCCGAAACAACAACAGTATCCCCGATATCGAAAAAGCTGATGTTGTTTTTGACAACAGCAAAATTCGTTCCCCGCAGCATCGGCAGAACAATAATAAGCGCAATTATAAATAACACTGCCGGAACGGCGATTGTCAAAAGTTTTTTTAACGGCATGCCTTTTACCATATTGACAATGCTTTCCGCCGTTTCTTTGATATTGACTTTGTTTTCAGCCTCTGTTTTATCCGGCATCTGCGCGCCGCATTTGCTGCAGAATTTCACCCCCGCCTCATTGAGTTCACCGCAAAGTTCACATTTTAAATTTTTGATATCCGAATTCATAAAATTCTAACCTCCAATATTTATTTTTTGACCGCAGTCAGTACAAAACGCCGCATCACTCATAAGCTCTTTGCCGCAGCTCGGACACCTGAACTGCTCCGCAGAACCAGGCATCTCACGCGTGTCTTTCCCGCAGATACCGCAGAATGTTGTGGATGAAGCAACCTCCGCTCCGCAGGCCAAACATTTTTTTATGCCCTTGATCTCTTGAATTTCGGCCCGGAAATCCGTTATTTTTGTCATGCATTCCGTAATCGAAACACAAATCGGGTAAAAATTATTATCGGCTTCGGCGGAGTCAGAATATAATTCATAATATTTTTTACCTATTTGCATATAGAAACTGTTTAATAACTTTTGCTCTTCGGCTATTTTATTGTTAAGCGTTGTAATATCGGCAAAATCTTTTGTGCCTTTGACGGCATCTTGGGAAATTTTCGATATTTTTTTTCCAATTTCATTGAATATGGGCATAACCCGCTTTTCCTCCCGATTCAGATTTAAGTATAATTTTCTTATATTATAGCAAATAAAACCCCATTTGTCAATAACTAATTTTTTATTTTCTGCCGCATATCAACTTTTTCAAACGCGGCGCGTTTCGATTCTTCGAGGCTTTTATAATTATTCGAAAATTCGCCGTTTTCAACAAAACTCCATGCCGCTTCTTTATCACCGCCGTCTTTTCCGGGTTTTTCCATAAATGTTATGATTGTATCTTTATATTTTGTATAAGGGTTGCCTTTTTTGCTGATTTTCAAATCCATTTTTATAAATGTGGCATATCTGCCGATTTTGTTTTTAAGCGCGTTCTCGCGTTCTTTCGCCATATTTTGGTCACCTTCCATATTTCCCGCGCAGACGCAGCCAACGCCGATCGACTGGTGGTTCTCGTGTCTCATAATATGCACATATCTTATATCCTCTTTGCCGCACATACCACATTCACCGAAAGGTGCTCCAAGATCGATAACATCAACGCATACCCAGCCTTTTTTCGGCACATTCGGGTCATTCCAGAGATTTATGCGCTCTTCGTTGTCAAACAATATCTGCGGCGGCGCATTATACAGCGACACGGGAATACCCGGCTCTGCTGCGTTTTCGTCGGGTGCGGCATCGGGTGCGGCCTCATGCCCGGCTTCGGTTTCGGATACGGTTTCGGTATTTTTATCATCAGAATCGTCCGTATCATAATCATAATCATCAGAAAAGAACGATTTTGTAAACTCACTCATTGTTTCTGCGGGTTCGGGTCCGCTTATTTCTGCCGGCTCAAAATTTTCAAAACTATCAAAAGTTTCGGGACTTTCAATATTTTCGGGCTCTCTCTGTGCCCGTTTACCGCCGAAAAGTTTATCGAGCTTTCTTTTGAAATTATTTTCGGGGGATGCGGCGGGGTCCGCCCTGTCCGTTTCTATTATTTTGTTCCAGTCGTTAAAGTTAAGTTTTACGGTCTCCGGCTCCCCTGAGGGTTCGGGCGGCGGTATTCCGGCTTCTGCCGGTATGAGTCCGGTATAGGTTTTAGCTATCGGTTTAGGATTCGTTCCTTCTGCAAACTGTATATAATAACTTATCCTGTCCTCGCTTTTAATCTCACCTGTGCCGAAAGTTTTATGCAGCACAACATCACCCCGTTTAAATCTTACGGGTTTTTCCGGTTCACCGGGGACGCCTGTTTGAGCGGGTTGGTTTTTTGTCTGCTTTATTTTAACCGCAAGGTTTTTTTTGAGTTCTTCCGGCACGGTATTTATCCGTTTCAAATATTCTTCTTCAATTTCATACAGAAACCTTGAGGGCAGCTGTTTCATCGCTCCGTTTTCCGATTCGGTAAAATACAACTCGCGCATAGCCCGTGTCACCGCGACATAGCACAGCCGGCGCTCCTCTTCAAGCCCTTCGAGCTGGCGTTCTTCGAGTGTGCGTCTTGAAGGGAAAACCCCTTCTGTCATGCCCGTGACTATGACAAACGGAAATTCAAGACCTTTAGCCGAATGGATTGTCATAAGTTTCACGCAGTTCTTGGCGCGCTCACTCTCATAATCGGAGATAACCGCAAGCTGCTGGATATAGGCGGCAAGGCTGACATTTTCGCCCGCGTGCATCTCAAACTCGCTTATTGAAGCGAGCAGCTCGGTCACATTATCAAACCGTTCCATATCCCCGCTTCGGCTTATATACGCTTTATACCCTGTCTGCTCCAGCACCCCGTTCAATATCTCTGAAACCTTCATGCCTTCGGTTTCCTGTTTTATAAAATGGTTTATAGTGTTGATAAACTCTTCAGCTTTTGTCCCCGAAAAAAATTCGCCCCCGCAAACCTCGCTTAAAATATTAAAGAAACAATGCTTTTCACCTGTTTCAGCCAGTATTTTTTCCTGGCTGTGCCTGAGAAAATCGATGCGCGTCTTGCCGATCTGGCGTTTGGGAACATTTATTATGCGCAAAAAAGCGGCGTCGTCTTTTTTGTCGTTTATCAGCTTTAAAAACGCAACGCAGTCCTTGATCTCCACCCGGTCAAAAAACTTCACGCCGCCATGGATTATATACGGTATATCGGCATGGTAAAGCGTCTGCTCTATTGTTCTCGATAAAAAAGACGAGCGGAAAAGCACGGCTATATCGCTGTAATTGCTGCTGTTGTTTTTTACTATCTGCCGGATTTTTTCGACCAGCCATACTCCTTCTTCTTCATCGTCTTTAAAATGCGCGTGCTCGGCGAGCGAGCCGTTTTTATTTTTCGTGAATAAATCTTTGGGCACGCGGTTGATATTTTTAGCTATCAGGCTGTTGCCCACATTTAAAATTTCGGGTGTTGAGCGGTAATTACGGGTTAAAAATATGGTTTTGACATTGGGGTAATTCTTTTCAAAATGCACAAGAAACCGGTTGTCGGAGCTGCGCCACTCGTATATGTTCTGGTCGGGGTCGCCCACAACAAACAGGTTATTGTTGCCCCTGCACAGCATATTTATTATGTCGAGCTCTTTTTTGCTGCTGTCCTGAAACTCGTCCACCTGGATATAATGCAGGCGGGTTTTCCATTTTTCGAGTATGTCCTCGTTATGTTCAAACAAATATATGGTAAAATACAGCAGATCGTTAAAATCCAGCCCGTATATTTTTTTTTGGTGTTCGAGGTATTTTATATATATCTGCTCCTCAAGCCCGAGCGCGCTGTTGTTCATAAAAGAATATGCGGGATCGGTCAGCATGGGTATATATTTCAGATGGGTTTTCTCGCGGTAAATATAATCAAGCGTTTCTTCAAATGTTTTATAGTCGAGTTTGATATCATACCCCGCGTAGATTTCCTCCATTATTTTTTTTTGCTGCGCCACATCAAGTATTTTAAAATTAGACGGAAAAAAAAGCCGGTTTATGTCTTCTTTAAGCACTTTAACGCAGAACCCGTGGTATGTGGTGATAAGCGCCGCGTCAATTTCACCGTTGAGCAGTTTTTTAATGCGCGCTTTCATTTCGGCCGCCGCTTTGCTTGTGAATGTGACGCATAATATATTCTGCGGCGGAACGCCGAGTTCGCGCACCAAATACGCGAACCTGTGCGTAAGCGCGCGGGTTTTGCCGCTTCCCGCGCCGGCGATAATCCTGTAATAGCCCTCGGTTGAGCTGACAGCTTCAGCCTGGCTTTCGTTTAATCCCGCAAATAAATCGTTCATTCGGCTGAATCCCGCCTCTCTTCCCATGAAATATTTCTGATACCTAACATTATACCGCATTTATATAAAAAAATCAACATAAAATTTTAAATTTTTGTTGATTTTTTATACAGCAATTAGTCTAATTTCCCCAAGTATTCTATAATTTTATCGTTCGTAAGCGACCAAATCCAATCATCCGGGGTTTTTGCTTTCCCGTCATAATAATTGAAGAAAAACGCGGGGTATTTTGTTTTTGTTGCCATCTCTGCAAAATCTTTTCGCGTTTCATAATTAACATGCGTGATTTTTTCTTTGATAACAGCGGCAAGATATTGTTCAAAAGAGGCTAACTTGTTTTTTAAAGCGTCAATATGAACGGTATATTCGGGGAAATAGCTTAAAAATTCGCCGGCTTCATTTGTCCGCAGCAATTCAAGAAATCTGTTTTCATTAATGCCGCTTATCAAATGGCTGACCGCTACATATGCGGGGCTTTTTACTTTAATACGCCTGTAATTCGCATCTTTAACGACATAGCCTTCTTCGCAGTATCTGAGTTTTGAAGCCATTTCGATTAAATCGTTTATATTATTGCATTGGTATGTTTTCGGTTTCGCGATTCCGATATCGGCTTCAAGCTCTTTAAGCGTGGTATTGTCTCTTGTGCCTATGTGAAATAAATTTATGGTTTCATACGGAACCACCACTCTGTTATACGGCGACACAAGCTCAAACATATATGTGTACTGCGGATTTAAAGCAGTGATATCAAGTTTGGCATCTGCTGCCGCCGCTTCAAACAAATCGCCGAAATTTTTATAAACAGCAGCAGCTGATGGTATTTCATTCTCGGAACCAATATTGGCTTTTTTTGCAAATATGGTTCCATTGGTCGAAACAATCCAATTATCGTTACAGCACCATACTTTTATAAGCGAGCCGTCAAGTTTTTCTTCTGCTTTTGCTGTATTCCAGTCAATTTTATCCGCGTAAGATTCGCCGTAATTCCCGAATTTGTAAAACGGCACGCACACAGGGTCTAAGTTTTTGTTTATAATCAGCCCGCGGCATTCGCGCACAATTTCAAGGTTAAAATCAGAATTTATCTGCGAATATTTAAGCAGTATGAAGTCCCCATCGTCTTTTATGGTTATAGAATACGGCTCTTCCGATAAAATCTCCCGCCAGTTTGCATTGTTTTTTATAAACTCTATTACTTTTAATATAACTGTTACCTCGTTATGTTTATTTTTTTTTGAAATATTTGGTTTCGTTTATTAAGTCAGTAAATCAATTATAATATATGTTAAAAAAAAATACAAGCCATCCGCAGAATTGTAATAAATTTGTAACATTGTGAAAGATTAGCGGCTTGATGAAATTTCAAATAAAATTTCTTCGGGTGTCATATTTTCCTCATTTCCGCCCGCGCGGTACGAGCCCGCGTGTGCATAAAAACAAGACGCGCCGTGCGTCTTGTTGTTTATTTGGTTTGTTTACATAATAAAAGCCCGCCGCGTTTTTATACGCGTTGGGCTTGAGTTCATTAATTTAATACCACATTAACGTCCTATGTTCAGGCAACTTGTTTATATTTTCGCGTATCATCTTAAATACATGATTTCTATAAAACGTTGATTTTATATCTTTTTCCGCGAGTTTTTCTATTTCCGATATATCATGATTTGTATCATAAGATAATACTCCGCATTCGCCGTCATTCTCAGGCTGATATGAATAACGTATTTTTCCGTTTTCGTTACTTAATAATTTAGCGATAACCATAACTATCTCCTTTCGTCTGTTGATTTCGCATAATTGAATTGTTTTGTTGCTTCTATATGAGCTTGATTTTGTGTTGCACCATTTTTGACAAGCTTAATTTCCAGCATTTCATGATTTAACAGAATAATATCCTGCTCTTTTATACTCTTCCCGTCAATAAGACGCTGCCAAGACTGTGCTATATCATAACTCTCATCAAAACGCTCAGAACCTTTAATTAAATCATGTTTATCTATAAATAAATAATTTTTGATTTCCTGTATATCGTGGTTAGATATTCCGGTATTTTCGGCAATTTTTCCAACATCTGTTTTCATTTTTCTGACAGCCTTATAATACTGCGCAGCGTGTTTTTGCGCTTCAGAACTGTCTGGATTCAACGCACCGCTTACCGCGCCTGATATATTTTCGTCCACTTCCTCACCGCCTACACCCATTATACCATTTTCCGCCGCATTTGTCAAGGCATTTTCTCTGATTTCTTCATCTTCCGCCCCCCATGACGAATTTTTTACCACCGCAACATATGTGCAACGGCAATTCACGATATTTTCTGCCTTTGCGCCAAGACTGCCGTCTAACGGAAACATCATTTCATCACCGTTAGGCATAGTGAACGGCTCGTTTTGTTCAACTTTAACGCCATCCATTTCGCCGTGATCCAGTCGCGTACGTGCGTCAAGTGTAGCCACCCATTCGCGTTCAAGCTCAATTCCAAGCTCCTCAGCTTGCCGAAAGCCAAGCATACGCCCCTCATTGGATGCGCGGAGCGTTTCAGTGCGTGCAATAGTCCGCGCTCGTTTAAATGACATATCGGCGACGGATTTTATTCGCCGTGATATTTTAGGTATACCCTCGCCAAGTATAATAGCCTGCGCGAGTTCATTTTGAAGCCGGTTCACTATAGGTTTGTTCTGCCCGAGCCTCCGATACGCGATTTTGGTGAAATTTGTCGCGTTTTCAGCAAGCAGTCCGCGCAGCGTGTTCTTGCTGTGTTTCGCCCAGTTTACAGCAACATCAAGCTGCCCGTTTATGCTATGCAGCGCGCCGTTATAGTTTGCGGCGTAAACATCAAGTTTCGCGCTCTCAATAAATTCCCGCGCCGTTTCGCTTGTTTTAGCAATTTCGGCGGCTATAATATCAGGTATTTTCTGCCTCTGTAAATAAACGTCAATCCACGCGCCCCATGCGGAGCGCGACTCACAGGTCAACCTGTGTCAAAAAAACTCACCAGTTTCAATCCACGCGCCCCGTGTGGAGCGCGACGCGACAAACACACCCGCTCCGGCGCGTACTCGCGGTTTCAATCCACGCGCCCCGTGTGGAGCGCGACTTAAATAAGCCCGTTAATTCGGGAGAAAGCAGGGTTTCAATCCACGCGCCCCGTGTGGAGCGCGACGCTCTAATTGTCACACGCACTGCTTAAATATGCAGTTTCAATCCACGCGCCCCGTGTGGAGCGCGACCACTTCCGTTACCTCCCTTGTCTTGTTCTTTAGCGTTTCAATCCACGCGCCCCGTGTGGAGCGCGACAACCCGAAATATTGTTGACAATAACAGGCTAAGTTTCAATCCACGCGCCCCGTGTGGAGCGCGACAAATAATTATCACACGAATTATCACACGGGAAACGTTTCAATCCACGCGCCCCGTGTGGAGCGCGACCATGACAGCGAAACTGTTCAGCTGGACAGCTTTAGTTTCAATCCACGCGCCCCGTGTGGAGCGCGACGTACTCGTGTATCACATAACGCAAAGTTTGATTTGTTTCAATCCACGCGCCCCGTGTGGAGCGCGACATTCTTGATATGCCGTTCCCGGAGGTTGACCCGGGTTTCAATCCACGCGCCCCGTGTGGAGCGCGACTTAATTTGTTGAGTTTAATCGGCATGAGCGATTTGTTTCAATCCACGCGCCCCGTGTGGAGCGCGACGACACGCCCCGACCCGTTCGGCAACAACAGCGCGGTTTCAATCCACGCGCCCCGTGTGGAGCGCGACAACGCCATACAGCGGAAGATTTGCGGTTATATGAGTTTCAATCCACGCGCCCCGTGTGGAGCGCGACATAAAACCGGATTTATTTGAGCAGTCCTGCCGCAGTTTCAATCCACGCGCCCCGTGTGGAGCGCGACAAAAACCGACCCGGAGCGGCCGACTTCGGGAGAGTTTCAATCCACGCGCCCCGTGTGGAGCGCGACCTCAATTTTGCAGGATATGACGTTGCTATTAGAGGTTTCAATCCACGCACCCCGTGTGGAGCGCGACAACCGATTATTGTTTTAGCGCAATTTAACCGTGAGTTTCAATCCACGCGCCCCGTGTGGAGCGCGACTATTACAGCGGATAATGCCGAAAGAAATATCCGGTTTCAATCCACGCGCCCCGTGTGGAGCGCGACGCACAGACGCAATCGACATAGGAAGCGAGGCAAGTTTCAATCCACGCGCCCCGTGTGGAGCGCGACGGAATTTCCCCACGCTGTTCAAGCTCTTGTCTTTGTTTCAATCCACGCGCCCCGTGTGGAGCGCGACTTCATATAAATATAAAAACGGTTGTTTATCAGAGTTTCAATCCACGCGCCCCGTGTGGAGCGCGACGTGGGCTGTGTCACAGCCAACGGAAACGGTATAGTTTCAATCCACGCGCCCCGTGTGGAGCGCGACACAGCAGAACCTGCACAGCAGAAATCTACAAGCAGTTTCAATCCACGCGCCCCGTGTGGAGCGCGACGTACGGGTCACGCCATGCTCCGTAACTTCGGCTGGTTTCAATCCACGCGCCCCGTGTGGAGCGCGACGTATGGTTACAGCCAACGCACAGGCAAATATTTAGTTTCAATCCACGCGCCCCGTGTGGAGCGCGACTTTAATAGAAAACCCACAGCAAAAATGGTGTGGGGTTTCAATCCACGCGCCCCGTGTGGAGCGCGACTTGCGAGTGCGGGGGAACAACGATTATTTGGCAGTTTCAATCCACGCGCCCCGTGTGGAGCGCGACATTCTAATTGCCCTATCAAACCTGTATATGAAAGTTTCAATCCACGCGCCCCGTGTGGAGCGCGACCCATTACATGGCACAGCGCATACTCGAAACTGTCGTTTCAATCCACGCGCCCCGTGTGGAGCGCGACAAACTCCACCACATTCTCGACCTCGCCCGCCTGGTTTCAATCCACGCGCCCCGTGTGGAGCGCGACTATCATCAACCCCGGCAGATTGCGCATATATTCGTTTCAATCCACGCGCCCCGTGTGGAGCGCGACCTTGAACCCGTAGCGCAGTTGCCCGCGTCAGCGGTGTTTCAATCCACGCGCCCCGTGTGGAGCGCGACGCGCCGCCCGCCAATCAAGATACTCCGCCGCACCGTTTCAATCCACGCGCCCCGTGTGGAGCGCGACAATGGAATGATGACTATGCCAAAAAACGGAGCGGTTTCAATCCACGCGCCCCGTGTGGAGCGCGACAGCATGGTGTGACACAGAGAATAAAAATAATATGAGTTTCAATCCACGCGCCCCGTGTGGAGCGCGACATGATAACCTCACCGAGTCGATTGTTCGCATGGTTTCAATCCACGCGCCCCGTGTGGAGCGCGACTTATCGAAAACGGTGAAAACGCGCTTATCGTTTCGTTTCAATCCACGCGCCCCGTGTGGAGCGCGACGAAATATACATAGGTAGTTTTAACTCTCTGGTAGGTTTCAATCCACGCGCCCCGTGTGGAGCGCGACTTTGGCGGAGCTGTGAAAGATTTGAAGAGTATAAGTTTCAATCCACGCGCCCCGTGTGGAGCGCGACCGCGCCCCCTGGGGAACACAAAAAAAGTATATTTTGTTTCAATCCACGCGCCCCGTGTGGAGCGCGACTGTCGTTTCCCGCAAGTTTTGATATTCTATTTAAGTTTCAATCCACGCGCCCCGTGTGGAGCGCGACAGCCTGCGGAGCGCCGCTTGGCCGCGCGGCACGAGTTTCAATCCACGCGCCCCGTGTGGAGCGCGACCTTATTCCTCTTATCGCCTATTGTTATCAGCCAGTTTCAATCCACGCGCCCCGTGTGGAGCGCGACACATGAAATGCGCGGACGGCGATTATATAATCAGTTTCAATCCACGCGCCCCGTGTGGAGCGCGACTATGAAAAACGTATATCAACATACATTTTCAGAGGTTTCAATCCACGCGCCCCGTGTGGAGCGCGACGCAAGCCACAAGTACGGTGACGGCCTTGTTTATTGTTTCAATCCACGCGCCCCGTGTGGAGCGCGACAAATGAGTTTTCCGCTATTAACGGCAGCGCAGAGTTTCAATCCACGCGCCCCGTGTGGAGCGCGACTTTTTATAAAAGCTGTCCTATCGGCTACACGGGGTTTCAATCCACGCGCCCCGTGTGGAGCGCGACGCAAGAGTATTACAGGGATATTTTAAACAAACTAGTTTCAATCCACGCGCCCCGTGTGGAGCGCGACATTGCTGTGATATAATTACACCACAAAATATATAGTTTCAATCCACGCGCCCCGTGTGGAGCGCGACTTATCCGGTTACGCGCAGTCGTGACGGAGCGCGGTTTCAATCCACGCGCCCCGTGTGGAGCGCGACCCCAAGCGGAACATTAAGCACAAGCGCGAACGACCGTTTCAATCCACGCGCCCCGTGTGGAGCGCGACAAACGCCAGCCCAAAAATAAAATTTTAATTAAAAGTTTCAATCCACGCGCCCCGTGTGGAGCGCGACGGTATTACAAATTCTCGCGCTTCCACAGGGCCGTGTTTCAATCCACGCGCCCCGTGTGGAGCGCGACAACGCCTTTCTTTTCTTTATATGATAAATGCAAAGTTTCAATCCACGCGCCCCGTGTGGAGCGCGACACACTTTGATTTTATCCGCATAATCGTCGGTAAGTTTCAATCCACGCGCCCCGTGTGGAGCGCGACTGCATTATTGCCTGTCTGCTTTCAATGTTCGTAGTTTCAATCCACGCGCCCCGTGTGGAGCGCGACGACGGAAATCGAGGAGCCGCCAACAGGAACAAAAGTTTCAATCCACGCGCCCCGTGTGGAGCGCGACATGGCAAAATTTAAAAATTTAAAATTCCCTGCTGGTTTCAATCCACGCGCCCCGTGTGGAGCGCGACGATATAAAGTTTTCGTATCGTCACACGAAGTCGGTTTCAATCCACGCGCCCCGTGTGGAGCGCGACTCTAAAAAATACCCTGAAAATCAGCGATTTATTAAAATCGCACTCACATGAAGCGGACAATTTATATTATAAATCCACGTAAACAAGCCATTTTCCATAAAATATTTTATGTTAGCTTGGGGTTCGCGGAAATATAATTCAAATAATAATAACTTCTTCCGGGTTATATCCCGGTTTTGCTCCTATATGCTCAACTTTTCCATCCCACTTATTTCCCAAATTATAATATCTCAAGCTATCCTTTTCTTTGTTAATTATTTTATCAAGCATATTTTTTAATTTTAAAAACGTCCCGTAATCAATAGAACATTCAAACAACGAATTTTGAACACGTTGTCCATAATTTTGGCAGGCTTTACTAACTTTACGAAGTCTTTTTTTTCCTTCTGCGTCTTCTGTATTTACATCATAAGCTATAACAACAAACAAATTTTATCAATCCTCTTTCATTTACATATAAACGGCGGATATTCTTCTAAATCACCCCTTATATGCCTCGCTAATAATTGTGCTTGAACATACGGCAATAAGCCTATTTCAACTTTTTCATCAATAAACGGGTGGGTTATAATTTCTTTTTTTCTTTCCTGCCATGCCGTTAAAATCTTTTTTCTCCCATCATCAGTCATCAAGATCCCGCCGCCTTCTTTTTTTACAAAATCTTTTTGGTTTATACTTTTTAAATTTATCATAGATATGACAAATCTGTCAGCCATATATGAGCGGAATTCCTCAATCAAATCGACCGCCAAAGAAGCTCTGCCCGCTCTCAATTCGTGGTAAAATCCTACATATGGGTCAAGACCGACTGTTTCAAGAGCAGCGCTTATATCAAGGCTTATAATCGCATAAATATAGGATAACATACAATTTACATTATCAAGCGGAGGTCGTTTCGAGCGTTCGTTGAAATAAAATTGTTCTTTTTGCTGCAGAATCATATCGCCGAAAACATTAAAATACTGTTTCGCATTCACTCCTTCAAAACCTCGCAGCTCTTCTTTGTTATTGAAATTATCAACACTTTTTATTGCATCTTTTAATTTTTCAGAAATATTCAAAAGCATTTCAACGTTTATTTTTTCTTTATTGTCTCTTATTGTTCTGTCAATGGTAAATTTTGAATTGCAAAGTTTCGCGGCAACTATGTCTTTTGAAATTTTAAGGCATTTTTCTTTGTCATCGTGATATGCATACTGATTTTTACGAAGATACACACTGCCCTTTGTTTTACCTGTGACCCGTGCCAAAAATTCACCGCTCGGACGAAGAAAATTTAAAGCTATATTATTGTCGGCACATTTACCCATAAGCGCAGGGCTTGCTCCCATATAGCCAAAACAGATTATATTTTCTATATTTACAAAAGGAAGTCTGAATTTTTCTTCATCTTCAAGCAAAACAACGATATTTTCGCCGTCAAGAGATAAATAAGATTTGGGTGTTGTGACATATAAAGTGTTAAGAAGTTTACGCATCCGGCAGCCTCTCTTTCAATAATTTGCTGATTCTTACAGCATTTGTGTTTTTTACATCAAAAATCGACGGCATACATATTTCCGACAAGGAACATAAACTACAATTCTGGTTTTCAGGTTTTGGAGGAATAGAAAGATTGTTTAAAAATTCGTTCATTTCAGAAACCGCAGATATAACTTGTTTTTTCAAATCATCGTTCAATTGTACTTTTACACGTTTGCGCATTTTATTGTAATAAATCTCGCCGGAATTTATTTCTGCCGAAAACATTTCTTCCAAACACATGGCAAGCGCACAAAGCTGTAAATTATCTGCACCGCTTTTTTCAGGTTTTCCGTTTTTGTATTCAATAGGATTTATGCTCCATAAACCTTTATGTGTGCCTATATTTACGCCTTTGTTATCATCACGAAAAAATTCGATAATATCAATAATACCATATAAATTGAGCGCTTCCGAAAAAACAGGCACGCTGCGGCTGTAATATATATCTTTGCGCTTTTCTTTAAAAAACGGGTCATCAACTTTTTCGTGCGTGATATTTCCCTCAATAATTTTATAATTATTTTCCCATTCGTCATCAATAAACATGAGCGCGAACCGGCGCTTACAATATACATATTGTTTTATGGCAGAAACAGGCAGCCTTTCGCGTTCTTCAGATTTTTTCATGAACCGTCACGCTTTCCGGCATATTATCGCGGTCGATTGTAACAGTATAATCAGAATATTCCCTTGCTGAAACTTCTGTGTCTTTAGCTGTTATTTTAATTCTTTCAAACAGTTTATGTGAAGGAGCGTTTCCAAGCGGGTTTTCATGTTTAAATATGATTAATTTTCGCACAATCATTTTTCCTCTTGCCGCCGAATGATCATGTTCAAACATATTTATTACAGCTTCCCAAAACAATTCCAAATCACTTTCAGAAAAACCTGTTTTTTCTGCGAGAGCCGCCGAAATATATCCTTCGGCTTTATATAATCCATAAGGAATATAATTCTTTTTACCCATTTCGGTATTTTTTGATTTCCCATCTGTATTGTTGGTATCCTTCGAATTTGTTACCGCCATTCTTGTAATAGTAATTTCCTGCTGAGATACCGGGTCGGCACTTTTGGCAAAATTCATTTGAATAGGACCCCGTACTACTCCGCAAGGATAATCGCCCGTACTCATAACCGCGCCAAATGCCCTAACATCATAATAATTTTCACACATCCACTTTTGTGCTTTCAAAACTACTTCTTTTTTTTCTTTATTGTTGGAAGTCACTTTTTCCTCTCCAATAGTGCTATATGCTTCTTCAAGTTTATCATTAAGAATTTCTTTTATAAATATTTTATACCCTGCCGAGTCATTTTTAATAAGCTCAATATAATTTCTTATTTTGCGTTTAATACAAACATCGGTAACAATACCATAACCTGTTTCAGCATCAGTACGAGGCATATTTCCCGCATCAGGATCACCGTTCGGATTACCATTTTCCACATCAAAAATAATTATAAAATCATATCTGTTTTTAATTGCTTCCATATTATTAACACCCTCCGCTTCGTTATTTAAACAGAACGATATGATTATATCGTTTTGTCTCACTTTTTAAAAATTTAATGAAAATTGCTTATCTTTTTTTTCATCTTCTTTCACTTTATTTTCTTTCGTTTCATATAATTTTGCATTTTGATGATAATATCCTAAAATAAAACTGCCCTGAGCTTCCATATTCTGAATTTTCGGAAAATATTCTCCTTCCACAAGTATAATACATTCCTGCAGCTTAATGTTTAAATAATTTCCATCAATTTTGGACAAGTGATGCTGTGCTAATCTTATAAGTGTTGGAAAAACGAGAACAGGATTTGAACAAGCGGTTGCAAAATATTTATCTTTAATTGTGCTGTTTAACTTCCCGCCGGAAGCGTCTTTTTGTATTTTTTCAAGTATTGCAAACATCCGCCCAAGCACATAAGCCGGATTTTTTGATTCTTCGTTCAACACAGGTAAAATCTCCTCCTTTTCATTTTTATTTCTTATTAAATACGCCTTAACAGCCGCCGCTCTGCTTTGAGTTATATTTGCCTCGGCTTTTATGCGTAATATTACTTGATTAAATAATAATCTCGGATAATCGTTTCCCGAAAGCAACGCTCTCATCAACGCGCCGCCAAGCAGCGGATTGGGTTTTTTATCCCGGCTTTTTGAGCTTACGGTGCTATGAATAATACTGCCTATTTTAGTGCGGCTGTTCATACCGCATATTTCCGTTTCTTTTTCGTAACGCTCAACTTTATTATAAAAATCCAAGAAAGTTCCGCTATAAAAGTACCTTACGGAAATACGCCCCGCATTCGGAGCAAGTCCAAGCACATAAAATTTTACTTCAGGGCTAACATCAGGATGCCCGGGAATTCCTTTTATGCTCTGCTCAAGATTTGTTTTTATACTTTCTTCCGCGCCTGCATCAACCGTGGTAGTTGCTTCAAAATTTTCAACATCTTCTTTTTCTGCAGCGTTTCCACCCAACCATTCAAATATTTCATTTTCATATTCATATAGGTTATCTTTTTTATTTTTCGAATATGCCCAAAATACAACAGTATCATCGCCTATATATAATTTGTTGGTTTTTGATTTTAACAAATGCTGAAGCGCCGTTGTATATTTAAACTCTGCTGTTTCGGAAACCCTTGAATTATAAGACTGTGAAAGATTATACGACTGGTCGGCGTCTTTTTTAAAACATACAAGCGAAGCGCCCGTTGCCAGCGCGCCTTTAACTCCGCTTAGTTGCGTATGCAACCTTGCAATAGGCGCAATCTCGCCTGTTACAGCGCACTGTGCGATATATGCGCCCTCATCGGCGGCTCTCGCTTTATTTTCTTCTAACCAAATATTTTTTATTTCTTCACAGTCATGGAAATATTTTTTTTCAAGCGAAAACTTGAAAACCGCATTGCCTGAAAAAGCATTTCCCGTTTCGCTTGCAGCTGTAAGAATCGCTTCGTTTTCCCATGCGGTGTCAACATTCCATTTTTCAAAAAAACGCTTTACCGCCACCGCTTCTTTTGATACGGCATCAGAAAAAAGCCGTAAATGAAGTTCTTTCGCCGCGTTGAATTTCCGCATATCTGTTTTATTGTCACCTTTTTTTCCGTCAACACCGAAAATATATGTCATATTGTCGCAAACAGGCGAAGCGGCGATACCGGGTTTTTTCATATCTTTCGGGATAATTGCGGTTTTGGGCTTATCCTTTTTCTTATCACTGATGTGACAGTATATAGACGACAATTCTCCGTTTTCGGTTAAAATAATATCATAATAAAAATCTGTTTTCTGATATCCATACGGACTTATCCCGGATTTTTCATCTTCCGCTAAAATATCATAATAATTACAAAGAGCATTAATAATCATCGTATAATCCCGCTTTCTTCGATTTTAGTAAAATCAAGTATACCGTTTTGAAGAACTGCCCGTATAAATGTCGGTTCCACCCATTGTTTTTCTTTTTTTTCGTCGGTTTGATAATTCATACAGTAAAGCATAAACCCCAAATCTTTTTCACCCGACATACACGATACCGGAATATCTTCGCTGTTTTCAATTAATTCAAACGAACAGCCGAACTCCCGCGTTCCCAGAAACGGTTTTTGGAAAAACTGTCCTTTGCGCAGTCTTCTCATCGCGACACTATAATGTTTTTCTACGGTATCTGTTTCGCCGGCTTTTTCGGTTAATTCAAAGTGCGCTTCGATAACATACTCAACATCGCGCAAAATCAAAGCAGCGCGCTGATGCCTTGCTTCGGTAGATAAAATGTAGTATGGTTTCGGGTTTTTCATAACTTGATTAACCGCCGAAAGTTTGGCTGTTTCCGAAACTTCATTGCGCCGGATATTAGTAAATTTAATAGGCTTGATTACATGAATTTTATCAATATGCCACTTGATGGCGGGTTTATAATATATACAGTCAAGAATCCCTTTTGCAGCGGAAGCCGTTATGATATCGTAACTGACTCTCTCGACCTTGAACACCGGGTTTGAAAAGCATGCGTATTCCCCAAAAACTTTACACCGTACCCCATAACCCATTAAAATCCCTCCTTTCTTTTGCCCTGCACCGAGGGCAAATATTTTACCTAAATACTAATTTCAACCCAAACGGTAAAAATATACCGTTACCTAAATACTATAGCATAATAAAATTGTTTTGTCAAGTGTTTTTACAAAAAAAATAAAAAAAATTTATTTTTTTTTATAAAAACTTTGCTTCTGCATTTTTATTTTCATCGGTAAAAATATCAAGACCTAATTTTTTCGAGTAATATTTATCTGTAATGAGAACATTTATTCCGTTTATGGGAGCAATATGGTTGTTTTTCTTAAAATGGTTAAATTCATGTTCATAAACAGAGATGCTGTATCTTTGGAGTGCTCTTACTGTGTCGCGTATTTTATCTCCGGTACGCAGTTTAGCGATCAATTCCGCGGATATATCATCACATTTAATTACGATGCCGCGCGTATTATCTTCTATAAGTTTAAATTTATTTGCAGCATTTTCAAAATTCATTTCAATTTCTTGGTCATACACATTAAATTCACTTAAAATCTCGTGTTCATCTAAGGTTCCGTTTCTTTCGCGGGCAAAGTAAAGCTCGTCAAAATATTTTTCAATTCCCTCTAACTCAAACGCCTTATCACCGAGATGTTTAATTATTTCTTTACCGATGTCTACCGTAAGCTTTAACGATCTGTGTATTCTTCCGTTGTCTCCGCATGGTTCAAATACAATCACTTCACCGAGTTTCGGTGTACCGTCTAAGTTTTGCAGTTTCCCCTCCCTGTTTGCGCGTCCTCCCGCCTGGATAATGCTGTCAATCCCCGCAATGCTTCTGTATACCACGGGAAAATCGATATCAATCCCGCATTCAACAATACTCGTTGATATTACTTTGACAGGTATTTTTTCACGCAAACATTCTTTTATTTTCGCAATTTTTTCAGACCTGTGTACAGGCGTAATCAATGTGCTTAAATAAAACACATTATCTTTACCGATTTTTTCTGTTACCGTTTTATATAATTCAAATGCGTGTCTGCGCGAGTTTACAATAACAAGAACCGATTCCAGCTTGCTTATCTCATCAATAATTTCATCGTCCGATTTTTTGCCGCTGAAACGAAAATCCACGCGTTTCAGCTGATCGGCAAGTTCTGCGGGACTTTTTGATATTTCAAATATTTTCATATTACTGTATATATATTTATGCAGAATCGGCTGAGTTGCGCTGCAAAGCACCGCCGTTACACCGTAATTTTCAACCAGCTCGCTTACTGCGGTCATACAGGGTAAAAGATAATCCACAGGGAGCATCTGCGCTTCATCAAAGATAATAACGCTGTCTGCTATATTGTGTATTTTTCTTGCTTTTGTTTTTTTATTCGAAAAAAGGGATTCAAAAAATTGTACATTGGTAGTAAGAACAATAGGAATATCCCAATTTTCCGAAGCCCATCTCAATTTGAAATCTTCGCCGTCTGCGGCAATACCGGAATGATGTTCAAGCACAACATCACTTCCCAGTATCTTTTTGATTACATCCGAATTCTGTTCAATAATGCTCGTATAAGGAATAACATATATTATACGCCTGATATCGTGTTTTTTTGCGTGCTTAAGCGCAAAAGCCAAAGACGATAAAGTTTTTCCTCCGCCTGTAGGAACCGTAAGGCTGAAAATCCCTTTCGGCATTTCTGCCGCATCAATGCAGCTTTTTAAAACGGCTGCCCGTATTTTATTTAAATTACTGCCATCGTTTAAAAAGGTTTTTTGGTTAAGAATACTGTATAAATCCGCCATTTCCGCATGAACCGGTTCTCTTTTTCTATCTGTGCAGTATTCTTCGGTATCGGTAAAATCCGAATCGACCAGCACCGAAAAAAGCATACGAATATAAAAAGCGGTTTTAAAGGCACAAATTTGTTTGTCATCACTCATTTTTATTTTTGGAAAAACAATTTTTTCGGGCAGATTTATTTCGTCTTCATATGGTAAAATTTTATTTTGCCGGCTTGTTTCATATTCGTAAAGTTTTCCGCGGTAATTGATATTATCTTTATCTGATTTTGTTCCGGAATTAGGTAGTCCTGTGTGATGAGAAGCGATGATAATCCCAAACATTTCTGCCAATTTACCATATTTTTCTTTAAGCGTGAAAGCCCCTGCCATTGCATGATTTACCGATCTTTTTGTTTTCCCCCGCATTTTTTCTTGAAAATCCCTGCCGTATTTTCCAATATCATGGAGCAGCCCGATAATTTCACCGGTTTCACCCGCTCCAAAAACCGCGGCTTTTTCTTTTGCGTATTTTGCCGTAGTTGTTAAATGTTCTCTCAGTTCCTGACATTCGTTTTCTTCCTGTGCATTTCTTGCCGGCGTTTTGCCGTCTTTTGTATGAGCTAAATATTTCATAAACTAAATCCCTCCGGTTTAATCCCGCCACTCCGGCTTAATTGTATAAAACCAAATCGCGCCGGAACGCACGGGCTGTGTGAATATTACGCCGGTTTTATTTATTTCTTCGCCGTCAAGCTCACGGGTTTCGCCTGTTTCCTCGTTTGAAAGAATATACCTGCACCCG
>Ga0099364_10002680_pt1 | contig 28189 bp, 20 predicted proteins | sample TergutTh196P3_FD_73070 | JGI IMG/M metagenome (GOLD analysis project Ga0099364, IMG submission 73070) | Microcerotermes parvus P3 segment gut microbial communities from Pointe-Noire, Republic of the Congo - Th196 P3 | ecosystem: Host-associated > Arthropoda: Insects > Digestive system > Gut ... | reverse complement strand
ATTTTTTGTTAACTTCTGTATGCAATTTTAAGTGTAAGTATTGTTTTATAGAATCTCGTATAGAAAAAAATGACGAATCTTTTATGTCCAAAGAAATTGCAGAGAAGGGAATACAACTTTTAAGAAAAAATGTAGATAAGAAATACGAAACGACTATAATTTTTTATGGTGGCGAACCTTTTTTGAATTTTAATGTAATGAAGTATATTGTACAAAGAACTAAAGAACTTGAAATGAATGTAAAATTTAATGTTGTGTCTAATGGTAGTATAATAAATACTGAAATTATTAATTTTATAAAAAAACACAAGATAGATATTGGTATTAGTATTGATGGTTTGAAAAACACCAATGACGAAATGAGAATAGATAATAATAAAGAAGGAACATTTAATAAAGTAATTTCTACAATTTCTACTTTATCTCAAAATGGAGTGAATTTTGGTATTAGTTGTACAATTTCAAAACATAATATGGAAAAAATATACGAAATAATAACTATATTAGAAGAATACAATATTAAAAGCATGGGTTATAACTTGCCCGCTGAAAATGATGATATAGTTATTAATGAAGATGAAATGCAAGTAATAGTTAAAAATTTATTGAAAGCTGAGGATGTTATTTTTGAGAAACGTATTTTTGAAGATAGGATTATTAATAGACGATTAAGATCGTTTGTAGAAAAAACAAAATGGATTAAGGATTGTGCTGGTTATGGTCACCAAATTGCAATTACTCCAAGAGGACAAGTTGGCGTGTGTCATGGATTATGGCCTGATGAAATAAATAATAAGGATAATACTTACTATGAACTTGATGTTAATTATGAAAACAAAATTACAGAACACCCTATTTGGAAAGAATGGTATAACAGAACTCCATTTAATATGCCTCAATGTTGGAATTGTGAAGCAATAAGCCTATGTGGTGGTGGTTGTGCCCAAAAACCATTTTTACGTACGGGCAGTATTTGGAATATTGATTCGGATATTTGTATTTTAATGAAAGAGGTTGTTCCTTGGATAATCTGGAAATATTTTGATGTAAAAGTAAAACCAGAATTTGATAAAAATAAAGAAAAATAAATAGAATGTAAAATAAATTCTTTTTGCCCCACAATAACTCGTCGCTCCGTGCCGTCCGTGCCAACAGCGTTGGCGAGCACGGAGGAATTCATCCAAGAAAAAAGCAAAAAGAATAAAATAATATGCCTTTGGGATTGGTATATTATGCTGTTACAAGTTCGGCGTGTTTTATGTTCGCACCTATTGGATGCGCAACTTCTTCATGGTCTATATCATCTCCGAACCTGTGGTTCGATATTGTTTCTGATGGAAGACACAATTCATCATATTCACGCATTTCGGCTTCTGAAATAAGGCCTAATTGAAAGTCGATAATTGCGTTTTCGTGGATTGTTTCCAATATGTCGCTTTCGTATTTCATTTTTATTCCTCCTGTGTAATTTCAATCAAAGTTCCGTTTTGCAAACGAACATTTAACTGCTCATCTGTAAAAGAAAATCGCATTTTTGCATCTGCCTTGAAAGCTTTTAATTCCTTCTCGCTTATATTGTCCATATCAGACTTAGAAAAACCATACACAAAAAATGTACGGTATTCATTCCAGAAGTACACGATAACACGGTGTCCGCCGGATTTACCCTCACCTTGTCTTGCTACCCGCATTTTATACACATTACCACCAAGATTTGCATCCGTTTGTTTTGATTTAAGCCTATTTACTATTTCCAACAAATCTTCGTCAGAAATACTTTCTTTATTGGCAAAACGGCTAAATCTTATGTACTTAAAAACCCTCACTAGTAAATTATAACATAAAATTGTGCAACTCGCAACCAATTATATCATATATACCTAATACCTTGTCCCTGCTCCTTAATTTGAGTTTTTTTGGGTGAACAAAACAGAAATGTTTGCTTAAGAAATGCTAACAAGAGCGGCCGCGCAAGCCCTAAGCAAACATTTCTGTTTACGAGGACTCCCGCAAATCAACACCAATTGCAGACAATATCTGCTCTACCGAAAACCCCATCCCTTTCATGCATCCGTCAAATATTCAAAAAATACTGCCCACCTTTCGGCAGGGCTTAATTCATCAGCCGGTTTTTCTACAATGCCTTCTAACTTGCAAAGCTCCAAAGTAATTATCCGCGTCCTGCCGTTAAGAGAAATCTTATGCTCCGGGTCATAGTACTTGAAAGTGTGCAGAAATACGCCGTCATTAAAAAAACTTCTTTTAGCCAGAATGGATATATGGTACGTTTCTTTAAGGTGCTTGTAAGTCTTTCCTTTGCCGCTGATTTCCTGAGTGGTATACAGCCTCCCTGTATGGAACTCCATCCTGAGGGGCTCGTAGGCTCTCGTATTCAATCCCATCTCTACATTGATAAGCTCTCCGTCTTCTGCTTTGCACTTGATGTCGTAACGCAGTTTCCTGTCGCCGAGCCCGTCAATAGGCTGCTCGTTGGCTAGGATGCTGATGACAGCTACTTTCCTGCCTATGAGAGCAGAAACGAGGTTACTAAGCGCTCCTTTTGCTGCGGGGACTTCTTTTGTAAAGACCGCTTTAAAAATGGGGTCGCTGCGGATGTCCAGAGGAATGTCTCCTGGCTGGATTTGAGAGTTGGGATACTTGTTCATAGTTTTCTCCTGAAAAGAATTTTGTACAGACTGCCAACGGCTGTCAAAGCTGCCAAAGGCAGATTAATTTGTACATACCCATATATGGGTGCGCAGATGCACAGCGCTTTACTTTGGCGGGAAAAAAGTTGAAAAATTTTCAGAATTCTTTGCTTTATTACTTAACGTGTGTTTATGTAAACACTTCCAAAACAATCAATCCCGTGTTATACTTTAGATATGTCATTAGCTGTAAAACAAGAGCAAGCGCGGGTAAACCCTTTTGCGGGAAAAAAGAACTTCACGTATAACGATTATCTGAACTGGCCAGAAGATGTCCGGGCGGAGATTATTTACGGTGTCGCTTATATGATGGGTCAGCCCTCAACATCTCACCAGAGGGTTAGCGGCAGATTATTCAATATATTGTCCGATTTTCTTAAAGGAAGGACTTGTGAAGCTTTTTATGCCCCCTTTGGGGTCAGGCTTTTTCCAAAAGAGGACCAAACCGATGACACTGTTGTAGAGCCGGACCTTGTTGTAATCTGCGATCCTTCCAAGATTGACGAGCGTGGTTGCAATGGCGCGCCGGATTTGGTCATTGAAATTATTTCTCCTTCCAGCCGCCGCAGAGACAAGTCCCTTAAACACGAGCTGTATAAAAACGCGAAGGTACGTGAATACTGGATTGTGTCGCCAGACGACTGTGAAATGGAAGTACATCTTTTTGAAAACAACTCAACCAAATTTTACGGGAAAAACACGCCTGAAACGCCGCATGATGAAATACTGCCGGAGATTGTCCCTGTAACAGTACTGCCCGGCCTTGAAATCAATGTGAATGATATTTTTTAAACACCGCCCGCTCACCTATAAATCAAAGCAAGTCTCAAACTCAACAGGGTGAGGCAATTGCTTGTAACGGGTGGATTCCTTCCTCTTGTTCTCGATCCATATCTCAATCAGGCGTTTTGGGAATACGCCGGGGACTGTCAGAAAATCATTATCTTTTTCCAGAGCGTCAAGGGCTTCATCCAGACTTCGCGGCAGGAATTTAATCCTTGCCTGTTCTTCTTTTGAAAGATTGTAAAGGTTAAAGTCGTACGGGCCGTATCCTTCTTTTTGCGGATCAATTTTATTTTTTACGCCATCAATGCCCGCCAATAAAATCGCAGAATAGGCATAGTACGGGTTACAGGTTCCATCCGGGCTTCTTAGCTCAAAACGTTTTTGATCTGGATCTTTCGCATATGCCGGTATACGGACAACGGCGCTACGGTTTGATGTAGCAAAACCAATCGTTCCCGGCGCTTCGTAACCCGGAACAAGACGTTTGTAGGAATTGGTACTGGGGTTTGTAAGCCCGCACAGGGCGCGGACATGCTTGAGTATACCGCCTATGAAAAAAAGCGCTGTCTCACTTAGCTGCGAATAACCATTGGGATCATAAAAAAGAGGCTTGCCGTTTTTAAACAGGTGCATGTGAACGTGCATTCCGTTTCCCGCTTCTCCGTAAATTGGTTTTGGCATAAAGGTAACGGTTTTACCTTCGGCAATCGCCGCGTTTTTTAGTATATATTTTGATAACATTGTTTTGTCCGCCATTTCCCGCAAGCCGCCAAACTCAACTTCAATCTCAGCCTGCCCCGGACCGCCTACTTCATGGTGATGGTACTTTACAAGTATCCCATATTCTTCCATTAATATGGCAGCCTTGCTTCGGAAACCGGCAAGCCTGTCCCAGGGCGCCGCCGCATGATAGCCGCTTTTCAGGGGTATCTTGTAACCAAGGTTTCCGGTTTCCTGCCCCGTGTTCCATTCCGCCTGAGCGGCATCAATCCTGTAACATGAAGAATGTCCGCAGACAGCGTAACTTACATGGTCAAAAACATGGAATTCAAACTCCGGCGCAATTCTCAATTCGTCTGCAATACCCGTGGAACGCAGGTATTCTTCCGCATTAATCGCCACATTGCGAGGGTATTGATCAAAGCGCCTGTTTTCCGGCATTTCTATCGAAAAAACATCGCCAATCATGTTAAGCGTGGGAATTTCCGCGAAAGGGTCCATGCGCGCGGTTGACAGATCCGGAACAAAAACCATATCGCTTTTTTCAACCGGAGCGAAACCGTAATTGGAGCCGTCAAAACCAACGCCATTTCTCATTGTATCTTCTGTCAGCCTGTCAATGGGCATGGTAAGATGCCGCCAGCGGCCATTTAAATCAATTGTCATAAAATCGACCATTTTAACCGCGTTCTTCTCACATAATTTCTTTATATCGCCCAATGATACCAGCATTCTGCCCTCCAAATTATTCCTTTATCTATAAACATTTTACAAAATGAGTTGATTTCTTTCAACGGGGCATATTCCCCATCCGCCCGAAAATCGCTACACTCACATATAGTATGAACAAACTTATCATCAAGGGAGCGCGTGAACATAATCTTAAAAATATAGACCTTGAACTGCCTCGTGACAAACTTATTGTAGTATCAGGGCTCTCCGGTTCAGGCAAAAGTTCACTCGCGTTCGACACAATTTTCGCGGAAGGACAACGGCGTTATGTAGAAAGCCTGTCCGCCTATGCGCGTCAGTTTTTGGGGCGTATGGATAAGCCCGATTTGGACTATATCGAAGGGCTTTCTCCGGCAATTTCTATTGAGCAGAAAACCACACATCGCAATCCCCGCTCTACTGTGGGCACGGTAACAGAAATTTACGATTATTACCGTCTGCTTTATGCGCGGGTCGGCGTGCCCCACTGCCCTATTTGCAGCAAGGAAATCCGTGAGCAGCCGGTAGATTCTATTATCGAGACAATTTTGCAGTTCAGGGAAGGGGCTAAGATTCAACTGCTGGCGCCCGTCATTCGAGGGAAAAAAGGGGAACACCAAAAAATAATAGAGGACGCGCGCAGAGCTGGTTTTGCGCGAGCCAGAATAGACGGCGTTCCGGTAAATCTGGACGAAAGTATAAAACTGGATAAACAAAAAAAACACACGATAGAAATTATCGTAGATCGTCTGGTTATAAAAAAAGAAATCCGCACGCGTCTTGCCGAATCGGTGGAAACAGCCCTGCAGACAGCCGACGGGCTAATGCTGGTTCTGGTAAACGAAGACGGAAAAAACAGTGAATACTTTTTTTCCCAAAAGAACTCCTGCCCTGACTGCGGGGTTTCCATACCCGAATTGCAGCCCCGGCTTTTTTCTTTTAATAATCCCTTTGGAGCCTGCCCTGGCTGTTCCGGCATTGGGTCAAAGCTGGAATTTGATCCCGACCTTGTAATCCCCGACCGTACCCTTTCATTCGATGAAGGCGCGGTAATCCCCTATAACCCGGATGCGGCCTGGAACCGCAGCCGTTTCCAGAGCCTGGCGAAACATTACAAGTTCAGGCTTGATACGCCATTTAATAAACTGCCAAAAAAAATAGTTAATGCAATTCTTCACGGCAGCGACGACGATATAAAAGTGCGTTATGTAAACCGCGAAGGTACAAGCCATTTTGAATATCAGGCAAGGTTTCCGGGGATTCTGGAAGAGCTGAAACGCCGTTATGTGGAAACACAGTCATCGGGCGTTAAGGACTGGCTGGAAAAATTCATGAGCCACAAACCCTGCGAGGACTGCGGCGGCAAAAGATTAAAGCCGGAAGTCCTGGCTGTAACTGTCGCCGGAAAAAACATCTGGGATCTTTCCCGCCTTTCCGTTACGGATTCCTTAAAATTTTTTGAGACAGTTAAATTAACCGCGAACGAAAAAAAAATAGCGAACCAGATATTAAAAGAAATTAACGCTCGCCTTGGTTTTATGCAGAATGTAGGGCTTGATTACCTTAGCCTTGAACGCAAGGCGTCTACCCTTTCCGGCGGTGAAGCCCAGCGGATAAGGCTCGCAACGCAAATTGGCTCAAGCCTTGTGGGTGTTCTTTACATACTGGACGAGCCGTCCATTGGGCTTCACCAGCGTGATAACCAGCGCCTGATTGACACGCTCTTGTATCTGCGCGACCTTGGCAATACATTGATTGTGGTAGAGCATGACGAACAGACCTTGCGTACCGCCGATTACATCGTAGATTTGGGACCCGGCGCGGGCGTTCACGGCGGGCGTGTTGTCGCACGGGGCAGACCCAACGATATAATGAAGGTAAAAGAAAGTCTTACAGGGCAGTATTTGGCGGGAAAAATCAGTATGGCAATTCCCAAACAACGCCGCGAAGGGAACGGCGCGTGGATAAAAATCAGGGGAGCCAGCGAGAATAACCTTAAAAGTATCAATGTGGAAATTCCGCTTGGGGTTTTTACCTGCATTACAGGCGTTTCCGGTTCGGGGAAATCCACCCTGCTTTCCAATGTTCTGTATCCGGCGCTGGCGAACAAGGTCTATGGCTCAAACCACACCGAAGGCGCGTACAAAAAACTGGAAGGCGACGAATATATCGACAAGGTAATCGACATAGATCAAAGCCCAATAGGAAGAACGCCCCGTTCCAACCCCATTACATACGTCGAAGGCTTTACCGCAATCAGGGATATGTTCTCCAATTTGCCCGAATCAAGGATGAAGGGCTACAAACCCGGGCGTTTTTCGTTCAATGTCCGGGGCGGACGCTGCGAAAACTGCGAAGGAGACGGAACCATCAAGATCGAGATGAACTTTCTGCCGGACGTTTACATAACATGCGATGTTTGCGATGGCAGGCGTTTTAACAGGGAAACCCTGGAAATCCGCTACAAGGGAAAGAACATTTCCGAAGTCCTGAACATGACAATCGAGGAAGCCGCAGTTTTTTTCGCTCCCATCCCCCAGGTTTCCCGTAAAATGCAAACCCTGCTTTCTGTCGGCCTTGGTTATGTGAAACTGGGACAGTCCGCCCTGACCCTTTCCGGCGGCGAGGCGCAGCGGGTAAAACTAGCCCTGGAACTTTCAAAACGCTCCACAGGCAGAACCCTTTACATCCTTGACGAGCCGACCACCGGTCTTCATTTTGTCGATGTAAAACAGTTAATGGCCGTGATTCAGAGGTTGGTAGACCAGGGAAATACCGTTATAATGATAGAACATAATCTGGATGTACTTCTGCAGGCCGACCATATAATCGACTTGGGGCCGGAGGGCGGAGAAAAGGGCGGTCAGATTGTCGCGACCGGCACGCCGGAACAGATAGCCAAATGCGGCAAATCCTATACCGGTACCTACATAGCGGAAATGTTAAAGGGAATGCGTTGAGTTAGTCAACAACCAAATGATTTATAGGAAAAGATGAAAGTTAAACGGCTCTTTCTGGTAATTTGTTTTTTATCTCTTTTTTCAACGACGTTATTTACTCAGGAAAACGTTATTGCAGAAGAAGAAGCGCAGGAAGCGGTGTTTCTGGAAGACGCAGCCGAAACCGGTGAGCCTTTGGCTGAAGAAAATCAGGATACGCTTGACGAGCCGCCCGAGTGGACAGAACCTGCCCCGGGAAGATTTTCGTTTGCAGAAAGGCAGCGTATAGAGCTTGAGTTAAAATCTTCGACCCTGCCGGAACTTGCCGTGTGGAGCAGAACACTCGGCCTTTCCGAAAGCGGCACAAGGGCAGACCTTGCCAGACGTATAAGGGAATTTTTTGAAATGCCCGAGCCGGCAGATCCGGACACTGAAAATCAAAAAATATTAATTATAGAATCAGCCCAGGCTACCGAATATTTCACTATTGAAACAGTAGACGAAGACTACGCCAGGCTAAGGGGCGATGTCCGTCTGACCCTGCAGGACAGTGACGCGACACACAATATAGCGGCAGATGAAATTCTTTTTAACCGGACAAGAAATATAATTACTGCCAGAGGAAATGTTGAATATACAAGGGTAAAGGGAGATACAACAGAAATTTTCCGGGGGGAAAATATTACCGTTAACATTGACGACTGGTCTAGTATTTTTCTTGGCGGCAATTCGGAAAAAATGCTTGAAAACGAGGGCTCTGCCTATCGTTTTGAAGGAACGGTAATTACACGTAACGAAGATGATGTAATGATCCTTAACAATGCAAGAATAAGCAACGCGCAAAGCGAAGAACCCTATTGGTCTATAAATGCGTCAAAATTATGGCTTCTTCCGGGTTCCGATTTTGCAATCTTTAATGCGGTACTACAGGTCGGTGAAATTCCGGTATTGTATATTCCGTTTTTTTTCTTCCCCTCCGATGATGTTATCTTTCATCCTGTTATCGGTTTCCGCAGCAGGGAAGGCGCCTTTATTCAAACTACTACCTATATTTTAGGCCGCCCCAAGCCAAACCCCGCCGACACAAGTTCTCTTGCCAGAATTCTTGGCAACTCGAACGATATGGAAAAGGAACGCCATGGATTGTTCCTGCGCAGTACCGGAAAAAAAGCACTAAACCCCAATGAACTTAGTCTTAAAGCCCTTTTAGATTATTACACCAATCTGGGAGCGCATATTGGCGTAGACTTTCATCTGCCCAGAACGGGTATGCTGGATCCGTTAGATCTTTCCATAGGCATCGGTTTTACCAGAACTTTAAGCATGATAGACGGAAACTATACTCCTTATGCGCCTAACTTTGACGGAACATTCGACTGGAACCATTCAAATCTTTTTTCGGAATCTGTACCTTTCCGTTACCGGATGAGGATGAGCAGCGCGATTAGGGGAAGACATGGCGGCCTCTCCTGGAACATTCCCTTTTATTCAGACCCCTATGTAGACAGGGATTTCCTGAACCGCGCGGAAAGCATGGACTGGCTTAATATGATTCAGCAGGGAGCCGCTATGGAAGAAGACACTGCCACAGCTTCTACAACAGATATCGGAGCGTACCAATGGCACCTAAACGGGCAAATCCGCCCGTCATTTCCTTCTCTCGCTCCATATATTTCCAATATATCCCTTTCCAACATATCCATGACATTGGCATTTAAAACAATAAGGGATAATGAAATTTTCAATAGTAACCATGAACATCCGGGCAGAATGTTTTTTGCTCCCGATAAATATACCATTTACAGCGTTTCCGGTTCCCTTTCCGGAACTCCGCTGAGTCTCGGCGGGAACAGGCAAAGTACCACGACTGCAACTACGACAGCCGCACCGCCGCCGCCGGAAAACCCGCTATGGGATATCGGTATTCCCCGTTCTCCCTGGCCGGAGGAAGAAGAAGAACCGGAAAATATATCCACAACCGCCGATGATAAATTAATCCCTCCGGTTCTGAACCAGCGTTTTGATTTACCAAGAGTGGGAAACATCAGGTTCAGTGTTGATTACCAGTTATCGCCTGCCGGTTCATCGGAGCTTCAGTTCAGGTCTGGCTTTGATCGCTGGAAAACATACGAAGATGTAGACTGGAGTGAGGTGCAATCAATTCTGTCAAGTGCGAGGGGGGATGCCAGCTTAAATTTCCGCATGGATCACAGCGAAGGTTTATTTTCAAATACCGCGACTCTTTCCGGCAGCGGCAGATGGCAGGATTTCAGTTATATAAACGAAGAAGCCGAGGCGTTTCGTACCCCCCAAACATCAGAGGGAGAAAAAGATGAAGAAAGGGTTCTGGCTGCAAGAAGACAGCAGTACAGCCAGACCAACTATTCAACCTCATATGCGTATAACGGTACAGTACGTCCGCTTTACAGAAGCGCAGTATTTGGCCAGTCAAACCTTCAATATACTTTCGGAGGCACAATGGTCAGATCAAGAAGATACATAGACGGAGACGGCCCGGAACTTACCCCTCACTGGGGCTCCTGGGTAAGGCAGGAAACAAAGGAAGGTGAATTAATACCCGGCTTAACAAGCCACAGGCTTTCATCAAACGTAGCGGCCAACATAATAAACAGACAACAGAATCTTACCCTTACAGCAGACCTGCCTCCCTTTGATCCGTTAATTTCGACTAACGCTACTTTCAGAGTATGGATTTCCGAAACCAATGCCCGTATGGAATTTAAAAAACCGGAAATGATTAACAATGAGCCGAATGAGGAATGGAAAAAGGAACCCCTGCATTTAACCGAAACGCTTAGATTCGGAAGGGTTGGGACATTTTCTTACTATATGGTCATGGACCCCGAAGAAGATTATGAAATTACTACTATTACTTCATCTTTATCTTTATGGAATTTCAGGGCGGCTTTTACCGCCAGAAAAATGGTAAGGTGGGAATTTGATCCGATAGATCCACTCTCCCCGTCTACTGGCGGAAGATGGATACAGCCGCCGGAAGAAGAACCTGCCTTGAACCCTACAGAATTATCTTTTACCTATAACCGTTCTTTTTCCAATATTGACATTATCAGTAATAGATTGAGTTTTTCCACGAATGTAAATTCAAGGCTTCTCTTTAATTTGCAGCAATATACAAATTCCAACTTTCAGTTTACTCTTGGGTTTTCGCTACGTGTTATAGGTTTTCTGGACTTAACACTATCAGCAACATCCGATAATAAGGTTATTTTCCGGTACTTCAAAGGCATTCCCGGAATGGAAGATTTAACGGCAATGTACAGTGACGGGCCTCAAAACAACCTGTTTGTGGATTTACTGGATTCCTTTAATTTTGCCGATGAAAGCAAAAGGCTGAGAACCGGATTTAAAATGAATAGGTTCAATCTTTCTGCAGTTCACTATCTTGGGGACTGGAAGGCTGAATTAGGCATTGCAATAATGCCGTATCTCAATAACACCCTGCCTACTCCAAAGTATGAAGTAAATGCGGACATTTCGTTCCTTGTACAATGGTCGGCTATTACAGAAGTAAAGTCAGATATCAGGTATGAAAGAAGAACCGAGAAATGGACTGTAAAATGAGCCTACCGCAAAATATGACAACCAGTACCTTGACGAGTATAATTATAGAGATATAAAATTAATATTATTGAGGTGTTTTTGGAAGACGAGATAACCGTAGCTCTTGACAGCAGGGAACTGCTTTCGGGGATTTGCGGAGCTAATGACGGAAATCTCAGAATCATGGAAGGTTCCCTTGGCGGTTACATTACTGCCAGAGGTAATGAAATCCACTTTAAAGGTCATAATGAAGATGGTGTCAGACACTTTAAAACAATGATGGATAGCCTTATTGTATCGGTAAAAAAAGGAGAAGAACCCTCTCCCGAATATATCCGCGCCCTTGCCGGGGAATTTATTAACGGTGAAACAGAAGATTCTAATTTAAACGACTCTGCGGAAAAGGGAGGCGCCTTATTTCAGGAAGCTATGATACAGATTCCTCATGGGTTCCGCCGTGTTTATCCGCGTACGCGAAATCAGGCTTTTTATATATGCGGGATGCGTGAAAACGAAATTTGTTTTTGCGCAGGACCTGCGGGAACAGGCAAGACATATCTTGCTATTGCCCACGCGTTGCAGATGGTATTATCCAAAAAAATGCGCAAACTTGTACTTACCCGCCCTGTTGTGGAAGCAGGCGAAAATCTGGGGTTCCTTCCCGGCGATCTCGCCCAGAAAATAGACCCTTACTTACGCCCCCTGTATGATGCCATGGATGCTCTTGTTCCCTATGAAATCATTCACAAAATGGAAGAAACAAGAGCTATAGAAATTGCGCCGCTTGCCTATATGAGGGGGCGCAGCCTTAACGACTGCATGGTAATTCTGGACGAAGCCCAGAATACCACAAAAGAACAAATGAAAATGTTTCTTACAAGAATTGGAATGGGAGCGAGAGCGATAATCACAGGAGACTCCACTCAGATAGATCTGCCCCGCAAGACAGATTCGGGGCTGTTACACGCCATAGACATCTTAAAAGGAATTGAAGGATTGCATTTTTCGTTCCTTCACACTGCCGATGTGGCGCGTAATCCGCTTATAAAAAAAATAATACAGGCATACAATGAAAACGAAACCTGACGAATTAATGTTAAATTTCAGTAAAGCCATAAAAAGGGTTTTTACAAGTTTCCGTTCGGGGCCTAACCTCTTCAGTTTCGCTCTATGTATAACCGCCGCCTTTATAATAGTTACAGGCGAAAACAATGAAGCCATAAGCGATATCAACAATTTTGAAACAGGCAAGGTTGCCGACAGGGATATTGTCGCAAGAATTACCGTAACTTTCACCGATGAAGAAGCGACCGTTGATATGGCAGCCCCTGTAACCCGAACCATTGAAAAAGGTACAAGAATAATCAGAAAAGGCTTTGTTGTAACCGAAGCGGAGATGATCGAACTGCGGGCGCTTCATTCCGCTGTTCCGGGAAAAGACCCCCGCAATATTGCCGGAACTATATTAATGGTACTGCTGCTTTACTCTATGTATATTATTTTACGCGGACATATAATTATGGGCAGGGAATTAAGCAACAGTGAAAAATACCTGCTTGCGTCAATTATTGGTTTTTACATTATTGGCTCGGTATTGTTGAGCGGCCTTTCGCCTGGCAGTGATGATTTTCTGGTTACATTGCTTGTTCCCACTTCTCTTTTTATAATGCTGCTTGCGGTTTTTATGGGAACTAGACCTGCGATGATTATGGCTCTGGCCCTGCCCCTGGGAGCGTACTACGCCGGCGCTTTCGATAAGTATTCATATATCTTCGCCGTTATCTCTGGAGTAGCCGCTTCTACCATGCTTCACAACGCTAAAAGCAGGATGATACTTATCAAGGCCGGGCTTGTTATAGCGATAGTAAATTCTTTTGCGGTTATCGTTGTATTGCTCCTGCGTCAGACCGGCCTGCACGATTACCCTCCCATGATTTTCTGGGCTGCCCTGAACGGCATTGTTTCGGGAATGCTTACCCTGGGCTTTTTGCCGCCGCTGGAACACGCGCTCAATGCGGTAACACCTTTCAGGCTAATGGAACTGTCAGACCTTAACGCCCCAATCCTGCGCAAACTTTTTACTGCGGCATCCGGGACTCACAGCCACAGCCTTATGGTTGCGACCCTCGCGGAACAGGCATGTCAGGATATTGGCGCCAACGCCCTGCTTGCCCGTGTTGGCGCTTATTACCATGATATAGGAAAAATAGATAATCCCGATTTCTTTGTGGAAAATCAGACCAACCACAACAGGCATGACGAGATAGCCCCGCGCCTTTCGGCGACAATAATACGCAGCCATGTAAAACTTGGCATTGAAAAAGCCCACAGTCTTGGACTTCCCAGGGATGTAATTGCCATTATCTCGGAGCATCATGGCAATTCCGTTATTTCGTGGTTCTACAACAAAGCGACAGAACAGGAAGAACTTGTAAGCGCCGAGGACTTTACTTATTCGGGAAATCCTCCCCGCTCAAAAGAATCGGCAGTTGTAATGCTCGCGGATATAACCGAGGCCGCTATACGGACATTGACTAAACCCACAGCGGGAAAAATTGACAAATTTATCCAACAACTTTTTGACGCCAAGGTGGAACACGGGCAGCTTGCCGAATCGGACTTATCCTTCCGTGATCTTGAAATAATAAAAAAATCTTTTGTAAGGGTTCTGGCAAGTTATTATCATTCCAGAATTGAATACCCAAAACAAAAAGAGGAAGCAGAATGAACCATGTAACTGTAGAAGTTGAGGAGGTGCCTCCGCCTTTATGGATCGACTCTGTACGCCGCTTCGCCCTTAAAGTTTTGAATAAGTTAAAACACGAGAATTGGGAACTTTCGATACTTTTATGCGGAGATAAAACCATCACTGAATTGAACAGCGAGTTCAGAAACAAGCCGGAAAGTACGGATATACTTTCATTCAGCCTGGACACAGAAATACAGGAAAACGGCGAAACTTTTTATCTGCCCGGAGATATTGTAATTTCCCTTGATACTTTGAGCGAAAATGCCAGATATTTCAAAATACCCAAGGACGAGGAGTTACGCAGACTGATAATTCATGGTATCCTTCATTTAGACGGTATGGAACATAAAACTTTGGACAAAAGCGAGCCTATGCTTGTTTTACAGGAGAAGATTCTGAAAACTTTAAAAGATGAACATATAATCCCTACGGAGGAGCAAAGTGAAAAGCCCTTTTCAACTTAATTCACGGGCAATAAAAGAACTGGAAGAGGAGCAGCAACAGATGATCCGAGGTGTCGTTGAGTTATCGGACACCACAGTCAGGGAAGTGATGGTTCCCAGAACCGACACTGTCTTTCTTTCCGCGAACGCTTCAAAGGATGAACTGCTTGCCTGTATCATCGAAAGCGAACATTCCCGTTTTCCTGTGTATCAGGATACGGTGGATCAGGTTATCGGGATCCTGCATGTAAAGGATGTGCTTAAAGCGCTTGTAAACAATAAATCTTTTGACATTCACGAACTTGTCCGTAAACCGTTCTTTGTTCCGGTGTCCAAACATATTGACGATCTTTTAAGGGAACTTCGGCGCAAAAAAGTTCATATTGCCATAGTGGTAGATGAATACGGCGGGGTATCAGGCATTGTTTCTATGGAAGACATTATAGAAGAAATAATCGGCGACATTCAGGATGAGTTTGATCATGAAACTGATGATGTAGTAGCGCTTGGCGAAGGGATGTGGCTTTGCAACGCAAGGGTAAATCTTGATTATTTGGCGGAAGAAACAAATCTGGCTCTTCCCGTTGACGCTTTTGATACCCTTGGCGGTTTTGTTTTTGATCTTTTTGGAAAGGTCCCTGTTAAGAATGAAAAAATTGAGTATAAGGGTTATGATTTTATCATACAGGAAATGGACGGACACAGAATCAATTTGGTAAAAATTGTAACACGTAAAAAGGATTAGTGGTTTTTAAAGGGGAGGGATAATGCCACGCTCCAGATTGTTAATTTTTTTTCTTTGTATTTTTACAGTCTTTCCCATGCGGCTCGCGAGTCAATCGCCGGGAATTGCTGCGGCGCATTATGAACGCGGCAGGCTTTACATGGCGCAGGAAGACTGGTATTCCGCAGTCGAGTCATTCCTTGAATGTCTAAGGGTTAATCCCGCCCATGCCGAAGGAACGGCTGCCCTTGCCGAATGTTATTATGAGCTTGCCGAATTCGACGAAGCTTTAAACTGGGTAAGAAGGGCAAGGCTTCTTTCCCGCAGTAATATGTCCGTGGCGAACCTGGAAGTTTTTACGCTGATAGCCCTTGGGCATTTGGATGCGGCAACGGCGCTTGTTTCTGAAATTCTCGCGAGAGAACCGTATAACAGGGAAGCGCTGTTCGCTGCGGGAGAACTGGATATTGCGAGAAACAGGCCGTCCGAAGCGCTGCTGCGTTATAGAGAGGCTGTACAGCGTCACCCGGACGACCGCAGGCTTCTGATTTCTCTTTCCCTTGTTTCTCTTTCTTTGGGCGATTCCGAAAACTCGCTTAACTATATCAACAGCGCAATGAGGCAGCATCAGGATGATTACCGGGTGTTCTATTACGCCGCATACATTTATTCAATGAATAACAGGCTGGCGGAGGCTATTCGATACGCGGAACGTTCGCTGCTCTACAGGCCTGATCACGGACCGGCTCAATCCCTGATGGCTACTCTTCGTTACCGTAATTCGGAATACGAAGAAGCGATCCGCCTTACCGATATTACCATCGCGCGAAACAGGGAAAATATGAGCGCGTGGTACCTGAAAGGACTTTCATTAATCAGGCTTGGCCGTCCGGGCGAAGCGATAACAGTTCTTTCCACCGCGATATCTATCAACGAAGAAGAAGAATTTATCCGTGCGGTTCTGGAAGAGACTATTATGTCTTCTACCACGCTTGAGGATCCACGCCGCGCGAGATGGGCTTTGTGGCATTTTGACAAGGCAAGGGATTTTAGAACCCGCAACCTCATTGAGCAGGCTTTATTCGAATACCGCCGCGGTTTAAGGCTTAATCCTTTTGCCGTGGATCGGCGGGAATACGCAGAACTGCTGAGACTTACGGGTTATCCGTCCCGTTACCTGGAAGAACTGCGGTTTATGCAGGATCAGGGTATGGCGGATCGCAGCCTGAATGACGCGGTAGAAGCTTACAATTCCCTGCTTTCAAACGCTCTTTTTAGGCAATGGCAGGTTGATCCATTTGAGATAATGGAACGGCACTGGAAGGTAGCTGTTTTTTCTCTGGCGGGTCAGTCCAGCTTTATCCACGCAGATGCGGGAGTAACTGCCGCCTCTGTTATAAGTGATATTTTAGTTCACGACCGCAATATCACGCCTATGAACCTGCAGTTCCGCCAAGCAACTTTTTCCCAGGCTTTCAGACAGGCCAGGGAAGCTGGGGCGGATTATTTTATGCTTGTTTCCGTAACCGAAAATGAAAGGGACATTGCGATAAGGGGAGATCTCTATGTGGCAAGAACCGGCTCTCCTGCCGGGTCTTTTTACTCCTACCGTACCGGAACCGGCAGGCTGCGTGACGCGTCTAAGGGGATAACCGACCAACTGTCCGGCGCCTTGCCGTTCAGAGGCAGATTGCTCATTCGCCGACAGGGGCAGGCCCTTATCAACAAGGGGAAAGCTGACGGCGTACAGGAGAATGTTGTCTACGATGTGGTAAAAAGAAACCGTCCTCAGACTGCTAACGAAGGCATTTCCCTTGTCTATAGTCCCGATGATCTTGTAGGAAAACTCACCATAGTCAATGTAGACGAAGAAATCGCCGCAGGCACTTTAATAAGGAACGGTTTTTTTGACCGTATCGAAGCCGGGGACGAGATTATACTGCAAGCCGAGAGAACTTCAAGGCCGATAGAAGCCGCGAACCCTGAACTGCGCGCCTTATTGCGGAATCTTCGTTAATTTTTTTACGGCGAGGGTTTAGTGAACCATTGCAGAGAGGGTCGCATCGATCCAGATGTTCGCTTCTACAGGATGAAGAGTCTTAATCATAAGGAATTCGAATAACGCTCCGTTATAATCTCCGGTAAAGTATAATGTTTGGCCAAGATAAAAACGCGCGCGCGCTTCGATATCCTTAGACCGCGGCAATGACAGATAACGCAGCAAGCTGGTATGCGCTCCTTCCCAGTCACGCTTTACAAAAAACTCGCTGACAATCTGAAACAGGGCCGAATCTTCCCCGCCGGAGGGAGCCTGCAGGTCTACCGTAAAAATTCGCGGATTCCTTAATACCAGAGAAGCCTTTGGGGGTAAGCCTGTGTCCCTTAACATGTTCAATGTTTCTTCATCAAGAGGAACTTGCCTTATAACTTCGGATAAAAAGAAGCCGTCAGAAATGGTATTACCCAAAGCCATGGCTGGCAGTGGGATTGGACGAATAGGCCTTTCTGTAGTTCTATCGCCGGAAACAATCACAGATGAAGTCGTTGCGTTAATTCCCGGCATAATTCCCATATTGCCATCGAAAATTTCATCTTCAAAAATTAAAGCATAATACCAGAAAAGCCCTGGGACGGGATTATCCACAAAAGGAGATTCAAGCCCGGACTGTACAATAACAGCATCAAGCAAGTCTTGGGGCTGTCTTACAGGCTGCATGCTGCGATAAAGTACTGCGTTTTTCCGCGGACCTGTAACAGTAAAGGTAATGACAACCCTTTCCCCGTCCTGTCTTGCCCTTAAATTCGAGATTCCCTGTACAGGTTCCATTTCCGGCGCTGTGGGAGGCGGGACCTGCCCTATAAACACCCCTGAAAAATTTACACTGGTACTGTTAATATGTGGAATAATAACATCGTAACGCCGCCCTTGGGTATCACTGGCTGCAATAAAATAAAACAAGCTATCCAGGCCATCGCTATCATCAATATAAGACTGTACCCCGTAACTTACGACAACAGGTCTTATATTTGCCGGGACTGAACCTGAAAAATCCCTTGTAGATCGAAAAATGAAAACATATCCCTGGGCATCAGGGGAATCTTCCCAGGTAAGTCTTACCAGGTTATTTCTGACTTCTGCCCTTATTTGGGAAACAATCGGGACAAAGCTGCCTTCCTGACCAGAAAGGTACACGGAAACTGCTAAAAAGAGTAAAATTGCCGTAAAAACAGGGTTTTTCTTCATTCACTTTAATTTTAATGCGAAAGATTCCCAAAGTCCAGTAAGCTGAGATACAATAGCGGCAATCTCTTTGCCATCAGAGGTGTTTACCGGTAACACTTGTACGTGACCTGCATTTAAGGTGAGGTTGTTGATAAATAGTGATTCCGCAGAGTTGTTAGAGCTTGTGAGATATTTTTTTCTGTTGTTTCTATGGATTTGGCAAAAATAGAGGCTGCTTCATCAGTATATTTTGTTATTATTGAAGCTATCGTAGGTGGCATAGTATGTTCCGGTTTGATTAATTCGTAGATTTCTATATTAAACGCACTTGCCAATTTGAGCATAGTGTCCAAATATGGCCATTTATTCCCCCTTTCAATATCGCTTAGATAAACAATAGAAAGCCCGGATTTTTCTGCTAAATCAGCCTGAGACCAGTTTCTGTTACCACGGAAGGCCTTTATATTCCTTGCTAAAGTAGCACGAACTTCCTTTCCATTCATAACCTATCCTTATCGAATGATATAAATATCATCTTTTATGCTTGATAAAAAAACAAACATCGCATAAGATGATATTAAACTAATCTGTATCGGATTATAGTTTCTTCAAATTGTATGGAGAGTATAGTATTAAGGAGTTTTCTATGAAAACAATGTTCAGGATTTTCGGGATTATTACCATTGCAGTGATAATCGGGTTTTTTTTTACGGGTTGTAAAGACTTGATTGGTTCAACTTTGAATCCGCCAGAGCCGGAACCAAGTACAGAATTAGGTTCTATCAGCGGCAGGGCCTTATTCACCAACAGCGAAACACATACCGGAATCACCGTAACACTGGAAAAAACAGACGGGCCGCGCTCGCTTGGTGCTGTTTTCGCAGCACGGAGTATCAATGACGGCTTCGCAGAAGACGAAGTCGCCCGCAGCATTAATACAGGGCGTACAATAATCAGCGGCATACAGACGGGCGCAGATGGTGCATTTAGCTTTGCAGATCTTGAGGCAGGTTGGTATACCGTTTATGCCTCATCACAGAATTCTAAAGAAAGAGCCGTAGCAATAAATGTATCTCTCGCGGCAAGCCAATCGGTTACCAACGTACAACTTAACCTGACTCCGGTAGGCTCCATAAGCGGGCGGATTAGGCTGAACAGCAGCCAAACCTATAACTCCGGCTTTCTGGTATGCGTGGCGGGAACCTCGTATATGGCAATGACTGATAATGCCGGTAATTTTACCATTAGTGATGTACCGGCAGCAGCGAACACGTATTTGATTATCATTATGAAGGGAAATACCACCTTCCCCTGGTCTGCGTTAGCCGTATCTGTAGAAGGTGGTAAGCCAACCCAACTTGGAACAAAGGAACTTACCGGCGAAGATATAATCGACAGCTTCATTACGATCAGTGCAGATGGCTACTGGGTCATTAACGGTGTTAAAACCGCAGTAAAAGCGCAAGGCGAACAAGGTGAAAAAGGCGATAAAGGTGATTCGGGAACACCCGGCAGCATCCTCTCCATAGGAGCAAACGGGAACTGGCATATAGACGGCGTAGACACCGGCATAAAAGCCCAAGGCGAGCAAGGCGCTGACGGCAGTACACCGGTAATCACCATAATAGACGGTTACTGGTACGTTGACGGTGTAACCACTAGCGTTTCAGCGATAGGGCAAACCGGTGTGGACGGGCATACTCCGTTAATCACTATTATAGATGGCTACTGGCATGTGGATGGCGAGAGTACCGGTGTTTCAGCTATAGGGCAGACAGGTGCGGACGGCCACACTCCATTGATCACCATCATAGACGGCTTCTGGCATGTAGACGGAGAGAGTACCGGCGTTTCAGCTATAGGACAGACCGGCGCTAACGGTCATACTCCTGTTGTCACCATTATAGATGGTTACTGGCATGTAGATGGCGAGAATACCGGCGTTTCAGCAATCGGGCAGACCGGCTCTAATGGCCATACTCCCGTTGTCACAATTATAGACGGCTACTGGCATGTGGACGGCGAGGATACCGGCGTTTCAGCAATCGGGCAAACCGGGGCAGACGGGCACACTCCGTTAATTACCATTATACATGGCTACTGGTATGTAGACGGCGAGAGTACCGGCGTTTCAGCTATAGGGCAGACTGGTGCGGACGGTCATACTTCGTTAATTACCATTATAGACGGCTTCTGGCATGTAGACGGCGTAACCACCGGCGTATCAGCAATAGGGCAGACCGGTGCGACTGGTCACACTCCATTAATTACCATTATAGATGGCTACTGGCATGTGGACGGTGAGAGTACCAGCGTTTCAGCTATAGGGCAGACCGGCGCTAACGGTCACACTCCGTTAATCACTATTATAGGCGGCTACTGGCATGTGGACGGCGAAAATACCGGCATTTCAGCATTAGGTGAAAAAGGCGCAGATGGTAAGATCGACAGCATAATTACGATTGTGGACGGTTACTGGTACATTGACCATGTGAACACAGGCGTGTTGGCGGCAGGCCAGCAAGGGCCGTCTGGTCATACTCCCGAAGTTACTATAGAAGGCGGTTATTGGCATATTGACGGTGTGAGTACCGGCGTATCTGCAATAGGCCAAACCGGAGAGAACGGTCATACACCGGAAATCACTATCGAAGACGGCTATTGGTACATTGACGGAGCAAATACCGGCGTACCCACAACCGGTGCAAACGGTATAAACCCCCACATAGGCGGCAACGGCAACTGGTGGGTTGGAACAACCGACACAGGCGTACAAGCTCAGGGCGAACCCGGCTTAACCCCGCATATCGGTCCAAATAATAACTGGTGGATCGGAACTGCCGATACCGGAATACTGGCATTAGGCCAAGATGGAACAATACCCCACATCGGTACTGACGGCAACTGGTGGATTGGAAACACCAATACCGGCGTAAAAGCGCAAGGTGATCCAGGTACCACGTTTGGTCTGGTTGTCGTCAGCTTTACCTCAAACGGGGGCAGTATTGTACATGCGCAAATTGTTGAAGTTGGGAAAACCGCAGTCTGGCCACAGAACCCCACGCGAGGAAATCACACATTTGATAACTGGTACTCAGATCCAAGTCTGAGTACGGTATACAATTTTGCCACGCCGATTACAACCAATATCATGCTGTACGCCAAATGGAACATAATTTCAACTGATCCAAGACCGTGGGACAATTCAACGGTGATACAAATGACCCCGGAAAGCTGGGCTAACGGTCTTTTAGGAGTAGGCGGTGAACAATGGTTCAGGTTTACCGCTACTTCTAACAACCATAGTATTCACATCAGGCATGGTAATATAGGCAGGGTTAATTACCAACTGTATCATAGCAGCGGCACCACGGAAGGTGGTTCCCAAGGATCAGGGACATCAGCAGGGCAGTCTATGTATATTACCCGTCAAGTAACCATAGGACAGGAATATTATGTGAGGGTTTGGCCAGCTTCAGGCAGTGGCTCGTACCAGATCGCGTTCAACACACAGAACGAGCCACCATTGTATATTATAGGCTCCGTTACTACGCTTTCCGCCGGAAGCTGGGCTGATGGCCTCTTAGGAGTAGGCGAGGTAGGCGGAGAACAATGGTTCAGGTTTATTGCTACGACTTCTGACAACCAGAGTATTCACATCAGGCATGGCAATATAGGCAATGTTAATTACCAACTGTATCACAGTAGTGGTGCCACGGTTGGTGGTTCCCAAAGATCAGGGACATCAGCAGGGCAGTCTATGTATATTACCCATCAAGTAACCATAGGACAGGAATATTATGTAAGGGTTTGGCAAAATACAAGCAGCGGATCGTACCAGATCGCGTTCAACACATCTAACGAGCCACCATTGTATATTATAGGCTCCGTTACGATGCTTTCCGCTGGAAGCTGGGCTGATGGTCTTTTAGGAGTAGGCGAAGCAGGCGGAGAACAATGGTTCAGGTTTATTGCGACAACTTCTGGCAACCAGAGTATTCACATCAGGCATGGTAATATAGGCAGTGTTAATTACCGACTGTATCACAGCAGTGGTGCCACGGTCGGTACTTCCCAAGACACTCTGTGGGATTCTTTTATTACCCGTCAAGTAACCATCGGACAGGAATACTATGTAAGGGTTTGGCCATATTCAGGCAGCGGCTCGTACCAGATAGCGTTCAACACGAGTACTACGCCTCCGAACTAAAAAGCGGAGCCAAGTACCAAGGCATTTCAGCCCGCCGCAAACCTGCGGGTTGCTTTATAAGGCGGGCTGGAATGTTATTTATAACCGGAATGTTATGCGACATTCAAAGCACCACACACGGTAACCCCCCAGCAAACTTTAACCCAAATTACCGGGCTTCCTGTTTTGGGGGGCCCGGTTTTTTATGCCAAGGCAAGGACTGTATATTTTAATTTAACCTTTTACCCACTCATATCTAATTTTAAGTGTATTCCCCCAACTCATTGGTATTATTCCGTCGTGCTGTAATCTTCCTACAACAATGCCTGATGCAATATCAATACTTTTTGCGAATTGTTTTATTTGATGTAATGTTGGTTTATTTACTGATACAAGAAAATGTTTTAACTTATATGGCGGTATTAATATTTCTTGCGCGAAAATATCAGCTTCATCTTCTTTTGTTTTTTCATTTTCCATTCCTTTTCCTTCAATATAAAGTTCTCCGTGTGAATGATTAATTATATGGCAAGCTTCATGAAAAATAGTAAACCATAGCTGGTCATTGCTTTTGCCATATAAACTTAATTGCATTATATATTTATCATTTAGGCGGCGTGTTGCACCATAAATACCAAGCTTGGGCAGTGCAGGAACAAAGACAATGGCAACTCCGGCAGCGGCACAGATTGATTCAAGTATTGGAACAAAGTCGTTTGGTTTTTCAACTTTAGTAAGTTTGCGAATTTCAGGAAGGCTGTTACGGAACTTCTGTTTATCATACTTGGTACAGCATTGTTGTTGAGCGGCGATTTCTCCCTGACGCAGCCAAGCCGAAATTACAGCGGTATCTTTTTGAGAATTTCCTTTTTTCCGAAAAGCCGTTTGCAATTCCCGAACCCATATTGTTTCCCATTGTTCCAGAGAAGCTACAGCAAAAAAACGTAATATGGCATCAAGCTGTTGAGTTTTTTCTTTGTGTTTTTCTATCCAGCTAAATTTTGCCATTTCATTTACCGGAAAAATTTTCAGCCAATGCAGATATTCCTCTAGCCTTTTTTTATCGGCAAGTCGTGTCTTATCTTCTTGATACTGCCGTTCCAGATTACTCCAAAAATGCGCAGGCCGGTTTAAGGTACGTTCAAAACGCAAAGCGGTTTCTGCTGTGATAGCGGATTTTGCCTTGATTATCTCATTAATTGTTTTTTTTGATAAACCTGTACGTTCCGCAAGCGAAACCTGTGTAAGCCCTGTGTTTTCCAGATAATCTTCCAGAACTTCACCTGGGGTTACTATATAATCGGGGTTATACTTGTTAACTGACTGTAAATTATTCATGGGTATCCTCTATTCCTGTAATGGTAATTGCAGTTACCTTTTTCCAATCAAGTCCGCTATCAGGTTTTTTTGGAACCGGACTGTGATTTGGAACAAAAATGAGACGGTACGGATGATCTAAATCAACCGATAACTGTCCTTCGCGTGTTCCTGTCAATTCATGACACCGTGAAGGCCCACTTTTTGGAGGCCAAAAGTCATTCAGACAAGATGCTGCCCTTAGTTCTTTCAGCCTAATACCAATTTTCTTGGCTCTAAGGCTTCCATGGACTTTTTGAAGGCGTTTGCCTTCGTTAAACTCCTTCTCTAACTTAGTATTCTTAAAAGATATATCCAAACCTGCCTCACTGTCAATATATACATATTAACCCAAAGGGTTAATAGAAGCAAGGCCTGAAAAGAAATAAAAAAGGCTGTCCTAAAAAATTTTTTAGGACAGCCCCCTTTGTGTTTAATCTATGACTTACGCCAGCAATTCTTGGGCTTTCTTCACAAGGCTGCCAACGTCAAGGCCGAAACGGTCTACCAGATAGTCCTGCGTACCAACTTCGCCAAACTCATCGCGGATACCGATGCGGGCGAACTTGCACCCACAACCGTTTTCGGCGAGAATTTCTGCAACAGCGCTGCCAAGCCCGCCCGCGATTTGAGCGTTTTCGGCGCTGATGACGGCGCGTACCTTGCCGGCCTGTTCCAGTATTGCGTCTTGGTCAATGGGCTTTAGTGTAAGTACGTCCAGTACCCCGGCGCTTATCCCGGATGCCGCAAGAGTTTCACAGGCCTTCAATGCCTGATTAACCATAAGACTGCCAAGCGCAACAAAACAAATGTCCTTTCCCTCTTTTAAGACCTTTGCCTGACCAAATTTAAAAGTTTCATTTTCGGAATAAAGGTATGGAACAGGTTTGCGCGGAATACGCAGATAGTGGCAACCGTACTCTTCGGCCATCAGGCGGACGAAAGCGGCGCAGGAGTTGGGGTCTGACGGTTCAACAACGGTAAGTTTTGGAACAACCCGCATTAGAGCAAGTTCTTCAAAAGGCATGTGGGTTCCGCCGTTAAAGGCAGCCGTTACGCCAGGGTCTGTGCCGATCAGCTTTACGTTTAGCTTTGCATAGTTTGCAGAAAGGAAAAATTGGTCGTATACCCGCCGTGACGCGAAACAACCGAAGGTCGCTGCGAAAGGAATTTTTCCCAGAGTACTCAACCCGGAGGCAATGCCTACCATGTTTGCTTCTGCAATGCCCACATTGATAAACCTGTCGGGGTATGCTTTTTTGAAAACGCCTGTGTTGGTACAGCTCATAAGGTCTGCTTCCAATACGACAATGTTATTGTTTTTTTCAGCTAACGCCATAATGGTATCTACATAGGCGGCGCGCATTTCTTTTGATTGTTCTGACATAATTCTCTCCTTAACCTAATGCCGCGATGGCTTCTTTGGCTTTTTCCATGTCAAAAGCCATACTGTGATTCTTTTCGACACCTTCTGCGAAATTACACCCCTTTCCTTTGATTGTGTTCATTACAATCATCGAAGGTTTGTCTTTCTGCGCCAATGCTTTTTCGATGGCGGCATCCAGAGCGGCAACATCGTGGCCGTCAACTTCCTGTGTAAACCAGCCAAAGGAATTCCACTTGGCGGCAATGTCGCCCATATCCAGAATGTCCTTGGTAAAGCCGTCAAGCTGCTGTTTGTTGTAATCGGTAAATGCGACTAAGTTTGAAAGTTTATTATACCCCGCAAAAAGAGCGCCTTCCCAAATCTGACCTTCGTTGGATTCGCCGTCTCCGATTACCGTATATACGGTAGAAGCCCTTTTATCAATCCGCAGACCAAGAGCGATACCGATAGCGGCGGAAAAACCCTGGCCAAGAGAGCCGGTTGTCATATCAATGCCGGGGGTTTTGTTGCGGTCGCAGTGGCTGGGAAGACTCGTTCCGCCTTTGTTCAGTGTGGAAAGCCAGTCTTTGGGGAAAAAGCCCTTGAGTGCCAGCGTTGCGTATACAGCCGGTCCAGAGTGTCCCTTGGAAACCACCAGTTGATCCCGGTCTTCCCAGCGTGGGTTTTGAGGATCTACCTTCATTCGGTGAAAATATAACAGAGCCAAAAGATCCACAATGGACATGGCCCCTCCGATATGCCCGCTTCCAAGAGTTGCAATTTCCTCAATGGTCATTTTGCGGATTTCCTTTGCCTGACTTTTCAGATAAGTTTCAATTTCTTTATCCATAAGATCAATTCTCCTTGTTTTATTTAATCAATATTGTAACATAAAACAGCAGGAAACGGAATTACTTTTCATGCCCCAGTTTGTTGAGCAAACCAACAACCGTATGATAATCGTCCATAAGTTTTTGGTAGTGTTCCTCGGCTTCTTTTTTCCTACCCTCTGTTTTAAGTTGTATAATGTTTCCGGCAGCGGCATGAAATTTTTTGTGAACATCTTCCAGTGTCTTGTAAGTATTGCTCTCGGTAAAACGCTTGCCGTCTCCGTATATCCATTTTCCTAAATCGCATTTAAGATGATCTTCGGAAGTGGCTTTAAGGCCCTGTTTTCTTTCATCAAGAAATGCCCGCAGTTGAAATAACCAGTTCCGGTGCATAAGAATAATAAGATCGTAGTTAAACAGAGTATCTTCTTTTTTAATTTCTCCGGCTTCTACCATTTCATTGTAAAAACCCTCAATATTTTTATTTGTGTCAACCATGTATTGTACAATTCCGCTCTGCGCCCCGTTTACGTCAAAGATTTTTTCTTCGATAGCGTCCATGTCTATTTTTAACCCATTGGAAAAATCCTTTATACCTCTTAAAGCGTTTTCGATATTGTTGGCGCCGACTGACATTTCCTTGCTTCCGCCGGAAATTTCTGAAGAAATTTGTTTCAGGTCTCTCATTGAGTTAAGTATCCGGTCTTTTTCGGAGTTTAATTCATCTTCCGAATGTGATATTTCGGCAAATGCTGCGATAAACTCTGATACTTCTTTCTGAATACTGCCAAAAGTAACTCCTGCGCTTTCACTTGCCTTTTTAGCATCCTGAACCTGTTTGATAATATCATTCAATGAATTCGTTATTGCCCTGGAATTTGCCGTGGTGCTTTCCGCCAATTTCCGAACTTCCGCTGCTACCACCGCGAAACCCTTTCCAAGATCTCCGGCATGGGCGGCTTCAATAGCCGCGTTCATTGCCAGCAAATTGGTTTGAGCCGCGATGTCGTCAATCACTTTTATAATATCCACTACCGAGGAAACTGCTGTTGTTACACCCCCAATCGCTCTCGCAGTTGACGAGACACTGTCGCCGCCTTTGTTTATTGTTTCATTTAATTTTCCGGCGGCTTCAATTTTTTGATTTGTTACTACAGTTACAGTTTTTACCGATGAGGACATTTTTTCTATAGCGGCTTCGGTTTGAAAAAGAGCCTCATCCTGCCTTTCTATAAGTCCGTTAAAACTACGGATATTCGCCGCTATTTCATCCACTGCCGAAGATGCAGTGCTTATTTTTCCATGAAGATCTACAGTTTTTTGTTGAATAACTTTGACATTACCGCCAACCAATCCACTGGCGACAATAGCCGTATCCATTGGAGCGGAAACCTGACTATTTGCCTTCCTGGAAACAGCCCGCATATTGCTTATAATTTCTGTCAGTTTACGATCATCTTTTTTCTCTTTGTCCGGGGGTTTGTTCGAAAAATGCGGAAATTTCATTTTATTCTCCTTAAACTAACAATATTATTGTAATATAATGGTAATCAACAATTTATTCAACCCATCGTCAATATTGTGTCGCCGTTCAGTGGTGACTGACACTGGTGGTTGGCTCAATTATTGACCACCGTCCACTTGCATTTTCTTTTAAACCATATTATTATTCCTTAAATGTTGCCAATGGGGAAAATTTACTGTCAATATGACTCTGCTCACAGTGTGAGCGCATACTGTTTTGTCACGTTATGTGTCATGTTGATTAAAGTTACCCCCCCCCCCCCCCCCCCCCACATCACCATGATCTACTCCTAACCACCCCTTCTACCAATACACACAAACAACAATAGCCGAACAAGG
>Ga0099364_10002679_pt1 | contig 28190 bp, 22 predicted proteins | sample TergutTh196P3_FD_73070 | JGI IMG/M metagenome (GOLD analysis project Ga0099364, IMG submission 73070) | Microcerotermes parvus P3 segment gut microbial communities from Pointe-Noire, Republic of the Congo - Th196 P3 | ecosystem: Host-associated > Arthropoda: Insects > Digestive system > Gut ... | reverse complement strand
CTGTTGGCGTTGAAAAATGGCGAAGCCCATATCGCGCCGACGCATCTATTGGACGAGGAGACGGGCGACTACAATATACCGATACTCCGGCAGATGTTTTCGGGACGGCAGATGGCTTTGGTCAAAGGCGTCGGCCGTGTGCAGGGCGTCATGGTCAAGAAAGGCAATCCTCTTGGCATCCAGGGGATCGAAGATATCAGCCGCTGCCGCTATGTTAACCGGCAGCGCGGCGCCGGCACACGGGTACTCCTGGACTATAAGCTAAAGTTGGCAGGCCTCTCGCCCGACTCGATCACAGGGTATGACCGGGAAGCAGCAACCCACATGGCGGTTGCCGCGGCGGTTGCCGGCGACAGCGCCGACGCAGGGCTGGGCATTTTGTCCGCTGCGAACGCCATGAATCTGGACTTCATTCCTGTGGGGGATGAGGAGTACGATTTCGCCATGCCGGCGGAATTTCTAGAATTGCCGCACATCCAGGCGTTCATCTCCATGCTGAAAAGTGAAGACTTCGCCCGCAAGCTGGACGAGTTGGGCGGCTACACGAACGAACGCTGCGGGGAAATTGTCCTGCTTGACTGCTGAAACGCCCCTTCAGGACCAATGAAACGATAAGTACGCAAACATTATTTTCAGCAAGCCGTGGTTTTTTTCCTTATTTGTGATAACATGGTAGCATAAATGCATATGGGGAGCTGGTCCCGACCGGCTGAGACTGAGTAGCGAAGGTACTCTGACCCTTACACCTGATCTGGATAATGCCAGCGTAGGAAAGAACCTGTTTTCCGGCCCGGTAATCTCCAGATTGCCGGGTTTTTTGTTGTATCCCGGCTGCCTGTGCAAGACGATTTTTCGCCGGGCACAGCATATCTACATAGGGAGGATGATCAAAGTGGAAACAAACAAAAGTACCGGATCCGGAGTAAGCACAACAAGGACCTTGACGGAAAGCGCGCTGCTGGTGGCCTTGGCTGCCGTATTGAGTTTATATGCCGTATTCAAGCTGCCAAACGGCGGCTCCGTAACCATCGGAAGCATGATTCCTATCCTGCTGGTTTCGATGAAACACCCCTTTCGCTGGTCTTTGGCCGTGGCCTTCGCTTACTCCATGATTCAAATGCTCTTCGGATTCTATGCCCCTCCTGTAGAAAATCTGTTCAACTACAGCCTGGTCGTCTTGCTGGATTACCTTGTCGCTTTCAGCGTATTGTGCCTGGCAGGTCCGGTCTATAGAGCTCTTCGAAGCGCCTGGTCCGTTCGCTTTCGCCTTCTGGCGGCTGCGCTGTTTTGTTTCTCCTTACGCTTTGTATGTCATTTCCTTTCCGGAATCCTCATCTGGGCTGTGTACGCACCGCCGGACCAGCCTCTGTGGCTGTATTCCTTACTCTACAACGGATCCTACATGCTCGGCGAAGGATTCGTCAGCGGGGTGATTCTTTTTCTGGCTGGAGAAAAGCTGATGAAATACTATCTCGGCGGCGCCTGACTGTAAGTGTCGTGCCTGCCGGATGCTATCCCTCCGCCTCAGGCTGGTTCTTAATATGCGCTAAATCATCTTACTATGGGGGCGCCGCTTCGCTTTGGTTGTAGCGGCAGTCTGCTTTGGCTAAAAAGGTCGAGGAAATTCCTTGACATAAATAGCTTTAGCTCATATTATAGTCTATGACGACCAACAAAAATAATCATTGATCCGACTGGCAAAGCATCGGATCAATGCGCGTTGAAGGAGGCGGAAATCAATGGGTAAACCAAAATTCGAACGTACAAAACCCCACGTAAACATCGGAACCATAGGGCACGTGGATCATGGCAAGACCACGCTGACCGCGGCAATCACGCTGGTGCTGTCGGAGAAAGGCCTTTCCCAGAAAGTGGACTTCGATCAGATCGACAAGGCGCCGGAAGAGAAAAGCCGCGGCATCACCATCAACACGGCCCATGTGGAATACGAAACAGATAAACGGCATTACGCCCATGTGGACTGCCCCGGACACGCGGACTATGTCAAGAACATGATCACCGGCGCGGCGCAGATGGACGGCGCGGTCCTGGTCGTGTCCGCTACGGACGGGCCCATGCCCCAGACCCGGGAGCATATCCTGCTGGCCCGTCAGGTAGGGGTGAACTATATCGTCGTGTTCATGAATAAATGCGACGCGGTGGACGACGAGGAACTGCTGGAGCTGGTGGAGATGGAGATACGCGAGCTGCTCAGCGCCTATGAGTTCCCCGGAGACGACATTCCTGTGATCCGCGGTTCCGCGCTGGACGCCCTGCAGAACCCCCAGGGGGAATGGTCCTCCAAGATCATGGAACTGATGGACGCGGTGGACAGCTTTATCCCGACGCCGGACCGGCCGAAGGACCAGCCTTTCCTGATGCCGGTAGAGGACGTATTCTCGATCACGGGCCGCGGCACGGTCGCCACGGGGCGAGTAGACCGGGGCGTGGTCAAGGTGAGCGACGAGGTAGAAATCGTCGGGTTGAAGGACACCAGCCGAAAGACGGTGGTCACGGGGGTGGAGATGTTCCGGAAGCTGCTGGATCAGGCGGAGGCCGGAGACAACATCGGCGTACTGCTGCGCGGCGTGGACAAGAAAGAGATCGAGCGGGGGCAGGTCATCGCCAAGCCGGGGTCGATCAAGCCTCATACCAAGTTTGAGTCGGAGGTCTATGTGCTGACGAAGGAGGAAGGGGGACGCCATACGCCCTTCTTCACGGGATACCGGCCGCAGTTCTACTTCCGGACCACAGACGTGACCGGGGTGGCGACGCTTCCCGAAGGCGTAGAAATGTGTATGCCCGGCGACAACATCCGGATGACCATCGAGCTGATCACGCCCATCGCCATCGAACAGGGCCTGCGCTTCGCCATTCGCGAAGGCGGCAGGACTGTCGGTTCCGGGGTGGTGGCTTCCGTCGTCATGTAATGGCGGATCCCCTGTAAATCATAAGCGGACAAAACAAAACCAGTATAAAAACAAACACAAAAAGAGGACTGTTCCCCGGCGATTGTGGCCAAGGGGCAGTCCTTTTTCTGTTGGAATTACACCGAAAAATGTGCGCTATATCCTGCGCATCCTGGAGGCATAGAGCCCCAACAGAAGTTTCATGCGGGTATCGGCTTCATCGAGGGAAAGCCCCAGTATATCCTCAATTTTTCTGATATTATACAAGACCGTGTTCCGATGCATATGCAGCAACATGCCTGAACTTGTCGCGTTGCGCTCCTGCTCAAGGTAGGATAGCAATGTTTTTTGCAAAGTAGAGCCGTGCTTTTTGTCATACAATTGAAGTGTTTTAACGGCTTTGAACGCGACGCTGTTGGCCAGCACACTGGGCATGATCTCGATACTGTTTGCGATTAAGTGATAATGCCAGTATTCTTCATAGAGGTAGAAGCGGAATCCGGATCGCCCTTTCTCCTCAAGGCGGAGCAGCTCGCCTATAGAAACAGCCGCCTGCGCCTGCGCGTAAGCGGAACCCATATCCCAAAGGCTATCAAATGTGTTGCTAACACCGCTATTACAGGGGAGTTCCCCGATCATATCCGCGAGTAGTTTTCGTCTGGATTCGGTATCCTCCGTGCCGGCGACCCGGTGGAGTACCAGAATGTCGCGGTTATACACAATGGCGTTTGTGTCTTTCAAGCGGATGGAGAGATCCTGCGCCAGCCGGACCGCCGGGATGTCCAATGTGTCATAAAAGACAATCAGGTTCAGCTCAAAACAGCCTTCAAAGGGCAAATGAAGGGATCTGGCACGGTTTTTTGCCTCATCTTCGCTGAGAAACGTATTGCGGATCAGTTCGCTCAAAAAAGACTCGATATAGCGGAGTTGGGCAAATTGAGGCTGTTCTTTCACAAAGTAGTAGGTAATATACTTAAGCAACAGTTTATATAGCTCTTCGATCGCTTCCGAGTATTCCCGCGGGCTGCACACCATCGTGACGATAGCATAGAAGGAATCGTTATATCGATATAGCTTTTTCACGGTTGCATATTGACTGACCCGGGCGTCATGGCTCACAATCAGTCCATCCTCGCCGGCCGTCTCAAACTGCTCGATGGGACGATGCTTGAGCAATAGCTGCAAAGCCTCTTCGGGTTGCGCGACCTCCGGATGGTACCCGGTATCTACCAGATGCAGTAAAGACTCATCGTCCGCTTCGACATTCTTGGTATAGGCAAGCAGGTTGAAGGAGGCGTCCATGACGGAGATATGGTTACCGATGATGGGCTCGCAAAGGCGCATCAAGTCCTGCATGCCCCGGTTCGCCAGTACGGATTCCTGCATCTGCATCACCCAGGACTCGATACGGGAAAACACTTGCCGCACCGCGTTCAGCAGCTCTTTCTGATCCATGTTTTGATTGATGATGTACACCTGATGCAACGCTTCGGCAGTCTCCAACGCGTCTTGCCTGCGGTCGCGGACGCAAAGAAAAGAGAGGGCTTTTCCTTTCGCCGCGGTGAGCGCTTCGGATAACTTTGCGATAAGCAGAACGTCATCCCCATGGCCGGCGTTTCCGGGCACATAGATTTCGTAGCTCGAGAACCGGGGATTACCCCGGAGCGACGTCTCCAGGTCGATATGCAGTTCCGAGAGGAGCAGTTTAAGGGATATATCCATAGAAAAACCTCAAAACAACCTCTAGCGGCGCGTAACGCTTATGTTGGAACAGACAAAGTTTATAGAAAAACATGTCCGTAAAGACAAAAAATACAGATTAATTTAGAGAAGATCACAATACCGTGTTTTCATAAACGATTTGGACCAGCATTCTATGTTTATACAGCCATACCAGGTCGGATTAATTGATCTTAGTACCAATGGATACGACGCCTCACGGGGGAAATCGGGATGGGGAAGAGGCAATATTTGTGATCACGCCTGCGTAATTGATTATATTGCAGAGGACAAAGGGGTGTCAAGTTTGGGCGGGCATCCGCGCCTGTCTGGAAGCAAAGAATATGGAAAATGATAGGTGTACAGAAAAGCTGTTTTCGTGATATAATTTTTGCCGGAATCCTTCTGTTTTTTCGGCGGCGACCGTTGAAAATCCGAATGAAAAAATGAATGCGGGAGAATAGCTTATGGCGCATGTGATGGTTATTGGCGGAGGCTTATCGGGGAGCGTTATCGCGAACGCGTTGGCCCAATGCGGACAGAAAGTCACGATCGTCGAGAAATCAGGGCGAATCGGCGGTAAAGTCAGATCGTATGGCTGCAAGGCTACCGATAAATGCAATAATTGCGGCGTATGTCTGGTTAGCGGATTATGGGAAAAGGTCGAAAAGAGCCCCCATATCAACATTATCCGCGACGCAACCCTGACGGATATCAACGGAAAAGCCGGGGATTATTCCGTTGCGGTAAAGACCGGCAGCGACTTGCAGTATATGAACGGTATCTCTTCCGTCGTTGTCGCGACCGGTTTTGAAGAATCTCCGGCATTGGGCGGGCATCTCCAGATTGAGGGCAAGGAAGGAATCATTCGGGGCCTGGCGCTGGAAGAAATATGCCGGACAAGAAGCAAAGACGCGCTTTTTGATCAGGCGCCAAATCGCGTAGCCTTTATCCAGTGCGTCGGTTCGCGCGACAGGAAAGAAGACGCCATGTATTGTTCCAGGGTGTGCTGCAGTTATTCGACCCGTGCGGCAAAGGTGATACGCCATTATTATCCCGATTGTGCGATTACCTTTTTCTATATGGAGATGCAAGCGGTTTCCGGCGGCGACTATTTTAAACAGCTTGAGGACCTGGGTATTGAGTTCATCAAAAGCAGGCCGCTGAGAGTGAAGGCAGGATCTCCGGCTACAGTTGTGTTTGATGATCCTTACGGTGGAGGTGTACGCGAACGGGAATTTGATCTGATCCTGCTCTCGGACGGAATCCATCCGCCGAAAGACGCCGACAGGCTGGCAGAAATCTGCGGCCTCGGTCAGGATGGGGACGGCTTTATGAGAAACGCCGGTCCCGCGGAGGATACCGGCATATTTGTTTCGGGCTGCGCAAAGGGGCCCGGGCGGATCGAGGAAGTCTACGCCGACGCGTTGGCCGTAGCCGAGCAAATACTCGCGCGCTGAACCGGCGTCCGGGATGAGGATTCGCATGAACTCATCCACACACGCGGCGGAAGGCAGAATCCTCCCTTGCGTGAAGAGTTGTTCAAGGAGGTTGGGGATGAATATTCTGATCATGGGGCAAAGCGAAATCAACGGTATTTTGGCTGAGCGTTTCGAGAAACGGGGCTATTCGGCTTTCATCATCGAAGACGCCAGCAAGATAAAGGCGTTTCATGGAGAGAGCGGCTGCTTTAAGATCCGGTTGGGCGCCGGCGCTGTGGGATCCGGCGTTGCGGAGGATAGGGAAGCGGCGGCGGTGATCGTAACCGAAACAGCGGGAAAGGCAATGCCTGCTATCGACGGCGGAAAGCCGGTTTGCCTGCACGAATCCGACGATTTGAGACGGATAGCCGGATCCCGGACCAAGTACCCTGTGGTCTTTCTGCTGGATTACTTTAACGAGTCGCCCCAGGCATCCACGGTCAAAGCCTTACACGAAGCCCGGGCGCTCGCATTAAGAAAGCACAACGTAATCTATATCTTTCGCTTTATGCGCTCCGCCGGAACGCCGCACGAAAGCCTGTATCAGGCGGCAAGAAAGGCCGGCGTCACCTTTATCAAATACGAATCGCTGGACATAGCGTATGACAAGAACAAAGATCTGTTCCAAATCAAGGTCTCGGACGGCGTAAATGAAGTGGATATCCTCACCAAGCATGTGATTTCGGACAGCGGCTACGGCGTAGACGGCGCCTACGCGGAAATTGCCCTGAAGCTGCGCTTAAGGGTGAATGAAGCCGGATACATCAATGAAGATCGATATATGTTAAGCCCTACTCTCACAAGCAGGAAAGGGGTATACTATTTCAGCGGGGATACAGCTGCGGACAGGATCAGCGAGGGGATAGACTATACCTTGTCGATGATTGAAGCGGACGTCGGGATTCCCGCCCGCGCCGGAGAGGAGACAGATCCGGAAGACGTCAATCGCACAGAAGACTATGCCATTGTCGACGCAGAGAAATGCGTATTCTGCTATAGTTGTTACCGCGCCTGCCCGCATGGCGCTATGACGCCGGACGAGGAAGCGCGGGTGATGAAGAATATGAAGGTCGCCTGTGAAGCCTGCGGTATTTGCGCCGCTGTCTGCCCGGGCAATGCCATCACGATCACAACAGATGATTTTTCGGATGAGCGGGAAGGAAAGCGCGGCAAAGTCAAGTTGTTCTGCTGTGAGAATTCGGGCGCTGTCGCCCTGCAGGAAGTATTGCCTGCCATGGGAGACTTGGCTTCGAAAATTGACGCGGAAACCCTTCCCTGCGGAGGCAGAATCGGCTTTGAGCAGCTATCCGGCGCTCTGCGCCAGTACGGAAAAGTGATGGCGCTGGTGTGCATGGACGACGCATGTAAGCACTTTGACGGCAATAAGCGCGCTTGCAGGCAGGCGGAAAGGTTATCCGCTATGCTGGAAACTGCGGGTATTGATCCCGGCAAAGTAGAAGTATGCAAGATATCCCATGCCATGTCTGCTGTTTTACAGGACACGCTAATAGACTTCTTAAAGGAGGGAGCAGTTTGATTGTCGCGGAACAAAAATCGTTTGATGAGATTGCAGAATCGCTGGAAGGATTTCAATCCGTCGTGGTGGCGGCTTGCGGAACGTGTGTGACCGTATGTATGTCCGGCGGGGAGAAGGAAGCGCTGAAACTGGCGGATATGCTGCAGATTGACGCTGTTGCCAAGGGCAAGAAACTCGCCGCGACAGTGATTACGCCTACCAGACAATGCGATATGGAGTTTCTGGACGAAAACGAAGAGGCCCTGGACAGCGCCGAATGCATTCTGTCCCTTGGTTGCGGAGCGGGCGTACAGTTTCTGGCGGAAAAATTTCCCGACAAGGTCGTATTGCCGGGCCTGAACACAGAGTTTATCGGTGTGAACAGGGATTTGGGATATTGGACGGAGATGTGCCAGGGCTGCGGAGACTGTTTGCTGGCGAAGACCGGCGGGGTGTGTCCTGTAACAAGATGTTCCAAAATTAACTTTAACGGACCCTGCGGCGGTTCCTTCTCGGGCAAGTGTGAGATCGATAAGGAGACGGATTGCGCCTGGCAACTCATCTATGACCGGCTGAAACGGCTGGGAAGGGTAGAGAAACTGCTGGAAATACAGGAAGTCCGGGATTGGCGGACCAGCAGGGACGGCGGACCCAGATCAGTCAAAAGAGAAGATATGATTGTGTGAGGATAAGGTGCTTATGTCTAATGAAAAGAGTAATTTACAAAAAGTACTGGAAGCCGGTCATTTCTCGGTGTCCGCCGAGATAGGCCCGCCGATGAGCGCCAACGCGGAATATGTGCTCAACAAAGCGGAGGAACTGAGGGGACTCGTAGACGCCGCCAATGTGACGGACAATCAGACGGCGATCGTCAGAATGTCAAGCATTGCCGCGTCGTACCTTGCCTATACAAACGGAGTCGAACCCATTGTGCAGATGACCTGCAGGGACCGGAACAGGATCGCGATGCAAAGCGATCTGCTTGGCGCTTACGCCTTAGGGTTAAAGAACCTGCTTTGCCTGTCAGGGGACCATCAGACTTTCGGCAACCACCCTCAGTCAAAAAATGTCTATGATATTGATTCCATCCAGCTCATTGATGCGTTAAGAAGGCTGAAAGAGGAGAAAGTATTTATCGGCGGCAGCGCGTGCAGGGTTCCGCCGGAGTTCTTTCTGGGCGGAACAGTGAATCCTTTTGCGGATCCGGTTGAATTGCAAATCATCCGGCTTCAGAAGAAAGTAAGGGCAGGCGCCCAGTTCATCCAAACGCAGGCGATCTATGATGTAGACAGGTTTGCCCACTGGATGGAAGAGATCCGGCGTCTTGGCCTTCACGAGAAGACCTTTATCCTGGCGGGTGTACTGGTGAACAAATCCCTCAGGTCGATCCAGATGACCCAGCAGGTACCCGGTATGCTTGTGCCGGACGCGCTGGTGGAAAGAATGGCCGGGGCTGCGAACTATGAGGAAGAAGGGGTTCGTATTGCCCTTGAGCTGATTGATCAACTCCGCGGGATAGAAGGCGTCAGCGGGATTCACATCATGGCAGTCGGATGGGAAGAAATCGTCCCGTCCATAGTAGAAAAAGCAGGATTTCTGCCCAGGCCGTCGATGGCAAGTGCAGCGGAATGATAACAGGAGGGGCAAGAGATGGATCAGATCAAGACCTTGGAACAGAGCTTTAAAAATGAGGTAGCTTCCATTCCCGGCGGAGAGCGTGTGCTGAACTGCTACCTTTGCGGCACTTGCACCGCGGGCTGTCCGATCAGCGAAATCACAGCGGACTACAATCCCAGAAAAATCATGCGCAGGATTCTGCTCGGCCGCAAAGACGAGCTTTTGCGTTCAGGAGAGATCTGGAGATGCTACCAATGCCATACATGCGTATCCCATTGCCCGCAAGACGTGCGTTTTGCGGATATCATCCGGGCGTTGAGAGAAATCGCAATAAAGGAAAAAATTGTAAATTCTGAATTTGCGGAAACGGTCGAAGGGTTGGACCTGGAAACCAGAAAACTGAGACTGGAGAAAGTGAACAAGCTGATCGAAAAGAACAAAGTTGAAGGTGCGATATGAAAAAGCCGGTTATGGTAGTAGGAGGAGGAATAGCAGGTATCCAGGCGTCTACGGATCTTGCCGACATGGGGATACCGGTATTCTTGGTGGAGAGTTCTCCCAGCATCGGTGGGAGAATGGCGCAGTTGGATAAGACGTTTCCAACCAATGATTGCTCGGCGTGCATTCTTGCCCCAAAGGTAACGTCCTGCTTTACGCATCCCTTAGTGAAAACGTTTACGCTCAGCGACCTTGTCGAGATTAAGGGAGAAGCGCCTGAGTTTACTGCGGTGGTAAGAAAAAGGCCGCGTTATATCGATGAAGAGAAGTGCAAGGGCTGCGATGATTGCATGAATGCTTGCCCTATACAGACGAAGAGCGAATTCGATATGGGGATCGGCAGCAGAAAAGCCGTCTATAAACCCTTTGCCCAGGCTGTGCCAAACAAAGCGGCCATCGATAAAAAAGGGACTTCCCCCTGTAAATATGAATGCCCTGCCAATCTGGACGCCCATGGCTATGTTTCGCTCATCGGCGAAGGCCGATATGAAGACGCGCTGAAAGTGGTCAGGCGGACGACGCCTTTCGCAGGCGTATTGGGTAGAGTGTGCCTGCATCCTTGCGAACAGAATTGCTCGCGGCAATATGTAGAGGAATCCGTGTCCATATGCTCGCTGAAGCGGTTTATTGCCGACGATGAGCTGAAGAAGGGGATAAAGCCTGCCGTAGCGCTGCGCGAAGGCTTGGAAGAAAAGTCAGACAAGATCGCCATCATCGGCGCCGGCCCGGCTGGATTGAACTGCGCCTATCAGCTTGCGCTCAAGGGCTACAAGCCGACTGTTTTTGAAGCGCTGCCTGTTGCGGGCGGTATGTTGAAGGTAGGGATTCCGGACTACAGGCTTGACAAGGATGTGTTGAAGGGCGAAATCGAACTGATTGAAAATATGGGCGTAGAAATACGCCTGAACGCCCGGTTGGGAAGGGATTTCACGCTGGATCAACTGAAGGCGGAGGGCTATAAAGCGTTCTTCCTTGCCATCGGCGCGCATAAAGATATGAAAATGGGCGTACCCGGAGAAGAAGGAGAAGGCGTCCTGTCCAGCGTGGACTTTCTGCGGGAACTCAACTTAGGCAATACGCCGTCTATAGGCAAGAAGACGCTGGTCATCGGCGGAGGAAACGTCGCGATGGATGCGGCGCGTTCGGCGCTACGGCTGGGCAGCGATGTGACAGTGGTCTACAGGCGCACAGAGGAAGAGATGCCGGCGAATCCCTGGGAAGTGGAGCACGCCATGGAAGAAGGCGTCCGATTCGCGTTCCTGACCACGCAGACGGAAGTTATTTTTGAAGACGGTAAAATGAAAGGGCTGAACTGTCTGCAGAACGAGTTGGGAGAACCGGACGCCAGCGGCAGAAGGAGGCCGGTGCCCATCGAAGGTTCCGACTTTATCATGGAAGCGGATACGATTATCGCCGCGATCGGGCAGTATGTCGATGGCGAGGAGGCCAAAGCGGCAGGCTTTGATGTGTTTAATGAACGTGGCGATCTGGCTGCGGACAGAAAGACCATGGCCCTCAGAATGGAAGGCGTGTTCACAGGCGGAGACGCGATGAGAGGACCCGCTACCATGATTGAAGCAGTCGCCGACGGAAACAGGGTCGCTAAGGCGATCATCAATTATCTGGAAGGCGCCAATGCGCAGTTGGAACCCTTTTTGCTGCCCCAGACCCCGCTCGAGGAAATCGATACCCGGAGTGCAAAACGGGCGGCCAGGGCAAAGATGCCGATGCTGGATATGCGGAAGAGGCGGACAAGCTTTGAAGAGGTTGAGCTGGGACTGGACGAAGAGACGGCGAAAGCGGAAGCGTTACGCTGTGTGGATTGCTCCGTGTGCTGTGATTGCAGGATGTGCGAAGAAGCCTGCGGCTCGGACGCCATCTTCCATGAGCAGGAAGAAGAGATGATCGAGATCCCTGTAAGTTCGGTGATTTTGGCGCCGGGCTATGACGTTTCCAGTGATATTCCGCCTGAACTGGGATACACGCGCTATGAAGACGTCGTGACCAGTCTTGAGTATGAACGTATTCTGTCTGCTTCGGGGCCGTTCCAGGGGCATGTACAGAGACCCTCTGACGGCAAAGCGCCCGAGAGGATTGCGTTTATCCAATGCGTCGGATCCAGGGACCATCAGTGCAACGCGGATTACTGTTCGGCAGTATGTTGTATGTATGCGGTGAAGGAAGCGGAGATCACCAAAGAACACCTGACGACGGTGAAAGACATCGATATATACTACATGGATATGCGGGCCTACGGTAAAGATTTTGATAAATATGTGGATAACGCCAAGACAAAGTACGGTATCCATTTTATCCGCAGCAGGGTAGCGGAGACGGAAAGGGACGAAGCGACAGGAAATATCATTCTGAAGAGCTGTGATGAGAGCGGCGCGTATCACGAAGCCGCCTACGATATGGTCGTGTTGTCCGTCGGCATTGTGCCGAACCGCGACAATGTGGAACTCTTACACAAGCTGCAGGTCAAGACCGACCGATACGGCTTCATTTGGACGAATGAAATGACGGCGCCCCTGACGTCCAGAAACGGGGTTATGGCATGCGGCGCGGCGGCGGGGCCTAAAGATATACCCGAGACCGTCATTGAAGCAAGCGCCGCCGCAGCAAGCGCGGCGAAGATCGCGAACCGCATCGATGTGGATCTGTACAGGGAGTATGCCGCGTTTTTCCAGGAGGAGCCGGAAGTCCCCATGCGCGACGTATCGAAAGAACCCATACGGATAGGCGTCTTTGTGTGCCACTGCGGCGTCAACATTGGCGGGTATCTGACGGTCAAAGAGGTCGTGGAATACGCAAGGACCCTCCCCTTTGTCGCTTTTGCCGAGGAAGGGCTCTACACCTGTTCCGTTGACTTCCAGAAAGTGATCAGCGACAAAATATTGGAGTACAACCTGAACCGTGTGGTTGTCGCATCCTGTACGCCAAGGACCCATGAGCCGTTATTTCAGAACGTTTTGCGAAAATCCGGACTCAATCCCTATTTATTCTCCATGGCGAATATTCGGGATCAATGTTCGTGGGTCCATATGGACGATTATGCCAGGGCGACGCAGAAAGCGAAAGAGCTGGTCAGAATGGCGGTAGGAAAGGTGACCTTTGCCAAACAATTGTCGAGAAAGAAGATGGACGTGAACAAAGACGCCCTTGTGATCGGCGGCGGGATTGCCGGCTTATCGGCAGCCCATGAGCTGTCCGGTATGGGCTATCATGTACATATCGTCGAAAAGGCGGACAGGCTGGGCGGCAAGGTACTCAACCTGGATACCACCATGTTTGGCCGACCCCTCAAGGGCTATGTTGACAATTTTGTCCTCGAGGCTATGCTGGATCCGAACATCAGCGTGCATCTGCGCTCACAGATCAAGGACTTGAGCGGATTTGTCGGCAACTTCGTGACGGTGATCGAAACCGCGCCGGAAGAAGGAGCGCCTGACGAAGGTCATGTGGAAACGGAGATTCAGCATGGGGTGGTGATTGTCGCTGTAGGCGCTTCCGAGAGAAAGCCGGACACCTATCTGTACGGCAAGAGCGACAAGGTCCTGACACAGCTTGAATTTGAGAAAAAGCGCAGAGACGGCGCGATGGATCTCTCTAAGATCCGAAGTGTGGTGATGATCCAGTGCGTTGGTTCCCGCGAACCCGATCGTCCCTACTGCAGCCGCGTATGCTGCAATCATTCGATCAAGAACGCGATTCTTCTAAAGGAAACTGACCCTTCGATCCAAGTGACGGTTCTTTACAGGGAAATCCGGTCTTACGGGCTCAATGAAGCCGCCTACAGGCAGGCCAGACAATTAGGGGTTCAGTTTGTGCGCTATGAGGACGACATTAAGCCGACGGTGACAAAGCAGAGAGGCGGACGTCTATCCGTGACTTCTTATGACCCGCTGCTGACGGAGAATGTGAGTTATGACGCCGACCTGGTGCTGCTGGCCAGCGCCATCGAGCCGGACGCGGATGGGAATAAAGTCATCGCGCAGATGCTGAAAATCCCGATGACGCAGGAAGGATTCTTCCTGGAAGCCCACGCCAAGCTGCGGCCTGTGGATTTTGCCACCGAAGGCGTATACTTGTGCGGACTGGCCCATAATCCTAAAAGCTTTAAAGAATCCATTATCCAGGGAAAGGCCGCCGCGTCGAGGGCGGGAACCATCATCTCGAAGGATTTCCTGGAATCGGAAGGCGCGATAGCCACTGTCGACCAGGAGCTTTGTTCCGCCTGCGGCAACTGCGAGCAGGTATGCGCATACAAGGCGGTCGAGGTGGAGGATGTGGTTATCCGGCGGCAGAATGTCAGGAAAGCCGTGATTAACGACGTGCTTTGCAAGGGCTGCGGCACATGTTCGGCTATATGCCGCTGCGGCGCCATCGACGTCAATGGCTTTTCGGACAAACAGGTCATTAACGAAATCGAATACCTGCTTCGCGGCGGGCTTGTTCAGGATGGGGGGCGGTGAGTCCATGGCTGATGAGACAGTCAACACGAACCGGGAATGGGAACCGAAGATCATTGCCTTTTTGTGCAACTGGTGCAGCTATGCCGGCGCCGATTTGGCAGGGACAGGCAGGCTGCAGTATCCGCCGTATGTACGGGTCATTCGTGTCCCCTGCTCAGGCCGGATTAATCCGATCTATATCATTAAAGCCCTGACCGATGGCGCCGACGGGGTCATGGTATCCGGATGCCATCCGGGAGACTGCCACTACTTGTCCGGGAATATGTATGCCAGGCGCAGATTTACTGTGCTGAAGAAGCTGCTCACGACAGCCGGCATTGATCCGGACAGGGTACATTTCACATGGGTGTCTGCGTCGGAAGGCGGAAGATTTGCCGACGTGGTCAGGGAAGTGACGGAAAAAGTGATGAAGCTTGGACCAAACAGAACGTGTGAATACGCTGAGAACGTTTTGGGAGGCAACAGGATATGAGTTTTGAGATCCAAAAAGAGAAGATCAAACAGATATGCAGGGAGCTATTGGAAAAAGGCGAAGTAGACGTCATCATCGGCTATACCGCCGGTGAAATCGAAGGTACGCGCATTCCGTATATCTTTAGCAAGCCGGAAGAGGCGGACAAACTGGAATGGGACGAACGATGCACGCCCAACCTTTGTACCTATCTGCACGGGAGGAAAGATAAAGTCGGTATCGTTGCCAAGCCTTGCGACGTAAGAGGAATTGTGAACTACCTTGTCGAAAGCCAGTTGAAGAAAGATAAGGTCTATATCATCGGCGTCGATTGCGCCGGGATGAAAGATGACCAGGGAAACCCGTCGCCGGGCTGCGGGGAATGCAGTGTAAAGCAACCGCCCCTCTACGATATGCGGGTGGAGAATCCCGATGTGACAAACGAGAAAGGCGCCCCGCCAGAGGCCGCCGACCCTGCCGACCTTATGGAGAAACTGGAACGGTTCCAAAATGAATTGCAGAAATGCATCTTGTGTTATTCGTGCAGGCAGGCTTGTTACGGCTGTTATTGTCAGGTTTGCTTCATGGATCGCGGCGTACCGAACTGGCAGCCTGCGACTCCTGATCTTGGCGCGAAAATGGTGTATCATCTGGGAAGGGCGATGCACCTGTCGGGGCGTTGTGTGGAGTGCGGGGCCTGCGAAAGGACCTGCGCCTCCGGCGTCAATATCCGTTATCTGATCAAAGAAATAAGCGACTTTATCGAAAAGACCTATGGATACAAAACCGGCCTGGACGCGGAAGATCAGCCGGTGATGACGACGTATGCGTTTGACGACAAGGAAATAGGGTTTCTGGGGGGTGACGCCGATGCGTAACCAGATCATTACGAAGGAATTTCTCTCCGCCATGCTAAAAAGCTTGACGAAGGACTACCGCGTTGTCGCTCCGGTAAGGAATGGCAAAGTTCTCGAATTCATGGGGATTTCCGGGGATACGGAAATCGTGATGAATGACGAGATCCCGTATAAGTCCGCAAAGGATTGCTTCTTTCCGCAGGTAGAAAAACTGCTGACATTCAAAGACGGAGAGGTTGCGGCGAATATCAACGCGGAAAAAACCATTATCTTCGGCATGAAACCCTGCGATGCTGAGGCTTTGCGCGTTCTCCGGGAGGTTTTTTTAGCCGGGCAGTACCAGGATCCGTTTTTTCAAAGCCATTTTGAGAACACGCTCATCATCGCGGTGGGATGTGTTCGTGAAAAACCCGGATGCTTCTGTGCGGAGCGTGGCATTGACAAAAGCTTTACCGACTTTTGCGATATTCTGCTGAACGACGAAGGGGGAGAGGAATATACGGTTGTCTACCTTTCCGAGAAGGGTATGGACTTGCTCGGGAGATTTGAGGAAACAAAACATATCCTGCCCCCGCCTGAGCGAAAAGCCGCCGAGACAGCGCCGGAGGTAAAGAAGGTAGAGCTTAACCAGGAGCTTGATGAGACGGCGTATTTCGATATCATCGATTGGGGGAAAGCCACGGAGATATGTCAGGGTTGCGGTATTTGTACTTTTATTTGCCCTACCTGCCATTGCTTCGATCTGAAAGACGTCTCCATGCAGGGCGCGACAGACCGTTTCCGCTGCTGGGACAGTTGTATGTACCCCAAGTTTACGCTCCACGCTTCAGGGCACAATCCCAGGGCTTCGACGAAAGAGAGATATCGTCAGCGGGTGCTGCATAAGTATTTATATGTTCCCCAAAACTTCGGCTGCACCGCCTGTACCGGTTGCGGCAGATGCATCAGGAGTTGTCCCGCCGGTATGAGCATCCGAAAGGTTGTCGAAGAGGTAATGGAGGTGCAGCCGTGATGAATCCGTATCTACCCGCACGGGCTGAGATTATGGAAGTGATCCAGGAGACATTCTCTGCGGATCTCGATGTGAAGACCTTCAAACTCAGATTTGCAGACGGAAGGCCGATGGAGTTTTTGCCGGGGCAGTTTGTGGAATTCTCTGTACCCGGTATGGGGGAATGTACATTTGGCTTTGCGTCGTCCCCCCTTATTAAGGATTATTTTGAATTGACGATCAAGAGGACAGGCAAGGTCACCGATGCGATCCATGCCTTGCACGCAGGCGATTCCGTATGGATCCGGGGACCTTTCGGCAATACCTTCCCCCTTGCGCTGATGGAAAACAATGATTTGTTCTTTGTCGCCGGAGGGTTAGGCCTGGCGCCTCTCCGGCCGTTTATACTCTATGCGCTGAATGAACAGAACCGGAAGAAATACGGCCGGATGCAAATGCTGTTGGCTGCAAGGACCAGCAAAGATCATTGCTTTGCCTACGATTATGCCCATTGGCGGAGCGTAGCGGATACGAGCGTCGACCTGACAATCGACAACCCGGAACCGGATTGGCACGAAAAAGTAGGGTTTCCCCATGAATTAGTGAAAGATATGCAGTTTGATTTTTCCAAAATGTACGCGATTCTCTGTGGGCCGCCTGTGATGATCAAAGCCGTGCAAGCCAGTCTGATGGAGATGGGTTTACCCATCGACCGGCTCTATACGACGCTGGAGATGCGGATGACCTGCGGCGTTGGGAAATGCGGGAAATGTAATATCGGGAAGCAATATGTCTGCGTGGACGGACCGGTTTTCTGCATGGCGGAGCTGGCGAATATGCCCGCGGAGTATTAGGAATTTAGATAGACGACAGGAGAAAGGAGGCTTTGGCTGCGCGATAAGCCACAAATATGACGAAGTAAAAACAGATGATTATAAATTTGGAGGGTGAATAGAAATGGCATTTACCAGCGACATTGATATTGCACAGAGCGTAACCATGGAGCCTATCGAAAAAATCGCGGCAAAAATCGGACTGAATGCGGATCAGCTGGAGCACTACGGCAAATACAAAGCCAAGGTCGACTATAATATTTTGCAGGAAATGAAGGATAAGCCGGATGGGAAGTTGGTTTTGGTGACCGCTATAACCCCTACGCCGGCAGGAGAAGGAAAAACCACGACCAGCGTAGGCCTTGCGGACGCGCTGCAGCGAATCGGAAAAAAGGTTATTCTCTGTCTTCGTGAACCCTCGCTGGGACCGGTCTTTGGCGTCAAAGGCGGCGCTGCAGGCGGCGGCTATGCCCAGGTGGTTCCCATGGAAGATATCAACCTGCACTTCACAGGGGATTTTCACGCGATCGGCGCGGCAAACAATCTGCTGGCCGCTATGATCGATAATCATATCTATCAGGGGAATGCGCTGCAAATCGACGCACGCAGGATAACCTGGAAACGTGCTGTTGACATGAACGACAGGCAACTACGCTTTATCGTAGACGGGCTGAACGGCCGCATTAACGGGGTGCCAAGGGAAGACGGTTTCGATATCACGGTTGCTTCAGAGATTATGGCAGTGTTGTGCCTGTCCCAGGACATCGACCATCTAAAAGCGAATCTGAAAAAAATGATTATCGGCTATACGCGGGAAGAAAAGCCGATTACGGCGGGGGACCTCAATGCCCACGGAGCGATGGCGGCGTTGCTAAAGGACGCCCTGAAGCCTAATCTGGTACAGACGCTGGAGCATGCCCCTGCGTTTATCCATGGCGGGCCTTTTGCCAATATCGCCCATGGCTGTAACAGCTTAATGGCGACCAGGATGGCCTTGAAACTGGCGGACTATGTGGTCACCGAAGCTGGATTTGGCGCGGACCTGGGTGCCGAGAAACTCTGCGACATCAAATGCCGGATCGGCGGGATCCAGCCTTCCGCATGCGTGATCGTCGCCTCCGTTCGGGCGCTGAAGCATCATGGAGGCGCTGCGAAAGACGATTTGGGGAAAGAGGATCTGGCGCTACTGGAAAAAGGCCTGCCGAATCTCCTGAAGCATATTGAGAATATGAAAAATAACTTCGGACTTACCTCTGTTGTCGCGATCAATCGTTTTCCCAACGATACAGAAGCCGAACTCGAACTCATTCGGACCAAATGTAAAGAATTCGGCGCGAATGTGGCGCTGTCGGAAGTATGGGGCAAAGGCAGTGAAGGCGGCGAGGACCTGGCTAAGGAAGTCGTGCGGATCGTCGAAGAAAAGCTGTCTTCGTTCAAATACGCCTATGATGAGAACCTTTCCATAAAGGAAAAAATCGAAACCATCGCAAAGAATATTTACGGTGCGGATGGCGTCGACTTTGCGGCGACGGCGACGAGGGAGATGGGGATGCTGGAGAACCTCGGATTCGGCAAACTGCCAATCTGTATGGCGAAGACCCAGTATTCGCTGTCGGACGACCAGAAGAAGCTGGGCGCCCCCAAAGGCTTTAAAATCTCCGTCAGGAATCTGAAAGTATCTGCAGGCGCCGGGTTTATCGTCGCTTTGACCGGCGATATCATGACGATGCCGGGACTGCCGAAAGTACCCTCCGCAGAAAAGATTGACGTGGACAGCACAGGGAAAATATCAGGACTGTTTTAAACAAGAGTGGGCTGCCGCCCATAGAACGAACCAATTTGGGGCGATGATGAGTTCTCTATCATCGCCCTGCTTTTCAGAGAGGCATAGAAATCTAAAATGCCAAAAAATGGAAATTATACAAGGAGTGGATGACATGGTAGATAAGAGCTGTGCGGCGTTTATCGAAATTCTGGCTTCCAAGGAGCCTGTGCCGGGCGGCGGCGGCGCTTCGGCGCTGGTGGGCGCCATCGGTATGGCCTTGGGAAGCATGGTGGGGAACCTCACTTTAGGGAAAAAGAAATATGCCGACGTCCAGGAAGATATACAGGTTATCTTGGAGAAAGCCGGCGTACTGCAGGAAGAGTTGAAGGCGCTGGTACAAAAGGACGCCGAGGTATTCCAACCGCTTTCGAAGGCATACGGCTTACCGGCGGAGACGGAGGAGCAGAAAGCCACGAAGGCCAGGATCCTGGAAGATGCGTTGAAGATCGCCTGCAGCGCGCCTGTGGAGATCATGGAGAAAGCGATGGCTTGTATCGATCTGCACGAAGAGCTTGCCCAAAAAGGCACGCGAATCGCCATCAGCGACGTAGGGGTAGGCGTCATATGTCTGAAATCGGCTTTGCTGGGGGCGAGTCTTAACGTCTTTATCAATACCAATCTGATGAAGGATAAAGCCTATGCCGAAGAGATCAATCAAAAGACCGATAACATGATCCGTGAAGGCTCGCTGAAGGCTGACAGAATATTTGAAGAGGTGTTCCAACAGATACGTTGAACAGGAAAGGATGATGACACTTGGCGAATCTGCTGAAAGGGATGGAAGTCGTAAATGGCATGAAAGACAGGCTTTCAGCCAGAGCGGAAGAATTAAAGAAAAAGGGCGTGACGCCCTGCCTCGGGATCGTCAGGATTGGAGAAAGGCCCGATGACCTGTCGTATGAGCGAGGCGCCGTCAAGCGCTGCGAGGGGATAGGGCTGGCCTGTAAGCTGTACAGTTTCCCCGCGGATATCGATAACGAGAGCTTTCTCAACGAATTCAAGAAAATCAACGCGGATGCTTCCGTGCACGGGATACTGGTATTCCGGCCCATGCCGAAACACATCGACGAGGAGCGCGTCAAAAATAGCATCGATCCAAAGAAAGATGTAGACTGCATGAGCGACGTCAATATGGCCAAGGTCTTTGCGGGGGATGAGACGGGCTACGCCCCCTGTACGCCAAGGGCCGTTATCGAAATGCTGCACTACTTCAATATTGCGCTCAAAGGCAAGCGGGTAACGCTGGTCGGGCGCAGCCTTGTCGTGGGCAAACCCCTGGCGATGCTGCTGCTGAAAGAACACGCCACCTTGACCATATGCCATACCCGTACCCTGGACTTGGAAGCGGAGTGCAAAAAGGCGGAAATCCTTATTGCTGCCGCAGGCGCCGCGAAGATGATCAAGGCGTCCCACGTCGGCGAAGGCGCTACCGTCATCGATGTGGGGATCAATGTGGATGACGAAGGCAATTTGTGCGGAGATGTGGACTTCGAAGGCGTCGAACCGATCGCGGGCAGCATAAGCCCTGTGCCGGGCGGCGTCGGTTCGGTGACCACCTCGGTATTGGCCTTGCATACGCTGGAAGCGGCGGAAGCGCTATAAGCGGCGGAAGCGCGATAAGCGGCGGAAGCGCGATAAACGGCGTGCACAGCACCGTACTGATAGCCTGCGGGACGCTGTGGCGGGTGTTCGGGCTGGTGATGAAGGAGATGGGAGGCGAAGCGCCCGCTACCCTATGGCTGGATCCCGGACTGCATGTCCATCCGGGCAGGCTGCGGGCTGAACTGGAGGAGTACCTGGATAGGCTGCCCGACCACTGCCGGACTGTTCTGCTTGGCTTTGGCTTTTGCGGCAACAGTATGGTCGGCCTCGAAGCGAAAGGCAGGACCCTTGTCCTGCCAGCGGCAAGCGATTGTCTGTCGCTTCTGCTGGGCGCAGAGGAAAAACGGGAGAGTATGGGCAGCCGTGTTTACTATGTCGCAGGCAGTCAGAATGCGTACGGCCTAACCATCCTGCATCAGCATGCCCATGAAAAAAGCCGCCGCGGTGAGGCGGAGGCCGGGAAGACCATCCGGGCGATGCTGGCGAATTATCAGAAGATCGCCGTGATCGACGACGGGGTATACGAGTGGCAGCCTCTCATGGCGGATACGGCGCGTTTTGCGGAAGAATTCGGCTTGCCGGCAGAGCGGATAACCGGGGATCTTAGCTGGTTCCGGGATCTTGTACGAGGCGATTGGGACAGGGACAGATTTCTCGTGATCCCGCCCGGAAAGACCATCAGACTGGAAGATATGCTGAGGCGTAGCTAAAGCACCCGATCCGCTCCTGCGTAGACGTTAAAGCGGCTGCCTCTGGCAAAGCCGATCAGCGTCATATGGATCTTTTCGGCGATCTCCACTGCCTTGCTTGTCGGTGCGGAAATCGAAACTAAAATCGGGATACCCATACCCGCGGCTTTGATCAGCATTTCGGAAGAGATCCTGCCGCTGGTGAGGAGTATCCCGTCTTTTGTATCCAAAGCGTCCAGTAACGCTTTGCCGACGATCTTGTCCAGGGCGTTATGTCTGCCTATGTCTTCATAGAACAACGCCGTCGAGTCCGGCAGGATCAACTTACAACTGTGAACGGCGCCTGTGTCTTGAAACAAGGCAGATTGCCGGCTGAAGACGTCCATCATCCGGATCAGCGCCTCCCCGCTGACCTGGCGCCGGCAGGGGATCTCCGGCAAGGATTCGCTTTGGAAAAAAGCCTGGTTGACGCTGCCTCCCGCGAAACCGGAGGTGACAGTCCTTCTTTCGGGAACAGCCAGGCGCGCGCTATCACGGATCACGACGTAAACCTCATCCCCGCTAGGCGGATTCGGGCCGATGCGGATCACATCGGAAAGGGAACGGATTCGTCCCTCAGAAAATAAAAAGCCCAGCGCCAGTTCATGCAGGTGCTGCGGCAGACACATCAGAGAGATATAGTAGGCTCCATTCAAGAAGAGATTGAGCCTGAACTCCCGAATGACGCTGTCTTCCTGTTCTTGGAAGGCGTTGTGGGTGTATTTATGGATGATCCGTTTATCGAACAAGGCTGATATGCTCCAGATCCGCGGTATAGTTGAGATTGGTGAACATCGACATGTTTTCGCTAAAAATTCTGCTGAATCTGTCGTCCATATAGAGTGCCTTGGCGTTCAACAGGATATCATGAATCTTGTAATTCCCGCGCAAAATCTCTTCTTCAAATCGTTCCGCCATCCCGGCGGAATAGAAACTGTACAGCGGTTCGATAAAGCCGCCGTTCATCGGCACCAGGGCCTCGGGTGTATACTTGTGATACGCCAGCAGATCCATCATAAACTGTATATGCGCAGGTTCGATAAAGGGCATGTCGCAAGCAGTCACAAAGACATATTGGGAGGAGGTCTGCTTTAAGGCGGAATAAATCCCGACAGCCGGTCCGACGCCGGCTTTGGCCTCGTCCTCGATGATTTCCAGATCAAACACGCCGAGCCTTTCCCTCTCGCCCCCGCTAAGCTTAACGCGATCAAAGCAAAGAGATAGCTTATCAACGAGGATATCGATCATATACCGGCCATTGATCTTTAGGAGGGACTTATCAAAGCCCATGCGTTTGCTTTTGCCGCCGCAGAGTATGACCGCTTCGCCAAAATGATCCAAAGCTCTAAACCTTTTCCAATCTCACAGCGCAGACCTTCAGTTCCGGTTCCTTTGCGGTGGGGTCATAGGCGGTGTTAGTGATAACATTGACATGGGTGTCTTTGAAGTGGAAGGGGATAAAGACGATGCCTTCCTTAATCCTGTCCGTAAGCTTTGCTTTCGCGCGGATGGCGCCTCTCCGGGATACGACCCGGATCTCTTCGCCGTCAGATAGATTGAGCCGCGCGGCGTTTTCCGGATGGATTTCGATATAGCCCTCGGGGGCGATCTCCATAAGGCCTTGTGTTTTGCCCGTCATGGTCATGGTGTGATAGTGATACAGAACCCGGCCTGTCGTCAGGATGATGGGATATTCGCTGTCCGTCTCTTCGGCGGGAGGTGAATACCGCACCGGCAGAATGAGCCCTTTGCCCCTGGAGAAGGATTGGCTATGCAGCACCCTTGTGCCGTTTTCCTCTTCCGCTTTGATCGGCCAGAAGATACCGTTGCTGCGGCGGATCTTGGGGTAGGTAACGCCGGCGTACTGGGGCGTCACGGAGGTGATCTCCTGCATAATTTCCTCAGGCGTGTGCAGATTGTTTTCGTATCCCAATCGAGACATGACTTCCAGCAGGATTTGATAATCCGGCTTTGCGTCTCCGATTGGCGCGATCGCGGGCCGGATCAGCTGGATGCGGCGTTCCGAGTTGATGAAGGTACCGTCCTTCTCCGCATAGCTGGCGGCAGGCAGCACAACATCCGCATAGGCGGCGGTTTCCGTCAGGAAGATATCCTGCACGACAAGGAAGTCCAAGCTTTGCAGAACCTTCTGGACGTGGGCCGCGTCCGGATCCGAAATCACCGGATTCTCGCCGACGATATACATAGCCTTGAGCCCCGCTTCCATCATTTGCGTCGCCGTAAGGCCGGTTGTATCAGGCAGCGTTACGCCCCAGGCTTTCCCGAATTTCTCCCGATTTGCTCCGAGGGCCACCGGCTGGTATCCTGGGTAGTTATCCGGCAGACAACCCATATCGCAGGCGCCCTGTACGTTGTTTTGTCCCCGGAGCGGATTAATCCCGGTGCTTTCTTTGCCGATCATGCCACAGATCATAGCCAGATTCGCCAGTGTGCAGACGCCGTCAACGCCATTCGCATGCTGCGCTATGCCCATGCCGTAGATGATCGAGGAGCGCGGGCCTTTGGCGTAAAGCTCAGCAGCCTGTATAATCAGATCCGGTTCAACGCCTGCGATGGCGGCGGCTTTGGCGGGGGTGTACGCATCCAGAACGCCGACCAGTTCGTCAAAGCCTTCCGTCCTTTCCTCAACAAAAGCCTGATCATAGAGCTTGTTGGTGATAATATGGTTTAGCATACCGTTGATCAGGGCGATATCGGAACCCGAATCGTGGGGAATGTAGACGTCGGCATACTCGCGCAGGGGGATTTCCCGGGGGTCGGCGATGATCAGCTTCGCGCCGTTTTCCTTTGCGATCTTGACAAAGGTTCCGATGACCGGATGGGCTTCCGTCGTATTGGAGCCGATAATAAAAATGACGTCGGCGTGTTTCATCTCTTCAAAGGTATTGGTCATGGCGCCGCTGCCAAATACTTGGGAAAGCGCCGATACGCTTGTGGCGTGACAGAGCCTGGCGCAGTGGTCGATATTGTTTGTGCCGATCACCGCGCGGGCGAGCTTTTGCGCCAAATAGTTTTCCTCCGTGCTGACTCTGGCGGAAGACAGCACGCCAATGCTGTCGGGGCCATAGGTTTGCTTTATCGCGCTGATTTTCTCCTCAATGCGCGCATAGGCTTCGTCCCAGGTGGCTTCGGTCAGCCGGCCCTCTTTCCGGATCAGCGGGGTTCTCAAGCGGTCCTTATTGTTGATGAAGTGAAAGGCAAAACGCCCTTTCACGCAGAGTAATCCGTGATTGACGGCTTCTTTCATCGGCTCTATGCCGACGACCTTTCCATTCTTAGTCAATAGATAAAATTGACAGCCAACGCCGCAATAGGGGCAGGTGGTTTGTGTTTTTTCCACATCCCAGGTCCGGAATTTCTCCCCTGTAAACTTAGGCATTAGCGCGCCCACAGGGCAATTGGAGACGCAGTTTCCGCAGGAGACGCAGCCGGCTTCTTCCATGTCCATCCCGAAGGGGGTATTGATTTCGGTTTCGAAGCCCCTATTGGACATGGCCCATACGCTATTTCCCTGGAGCTGCGTGCAAATGCGGGCGCACTTTCCGCAGAGTATGCATTTGTTACGGGAAAGATAAAAGAACTTGTTGGAGGCTACAAAGTCCTGAGAACCCTTTCTGCCTTGATATTTCTCAATGTCCACGTCATATTCGTAAGCATAATCCTGAAGCTGGCATTGGCCTGCCTTCTCGCATTGCAGGCAGGTAACGTCATGGTTGGAAAGCATGGTCTCCAGTAAGCGTTTCCTCATGCGCATGACTTTGGGGCTATGGGTGAGAATCTTCATGTTTGGCGAGACCTGTGTAGCACAAGATGGCAGCAGCTTACCGGAACCTTCGGCTTCTACGACGCATATGCGGCAGGAACCTTCGACCTTCAGCCGTTCGTCATAACAAAAGGTGGGGATGCTGACGCCGATCTCCCGGCAGACCTCCAAAACCGTTTTGCCCTCGGAAACAGAAAGCTTCTCATTGTTAATATAGATATCGATCATGGTATAGTGCTCCTTATGCTCTTGTAATCGCATGAACCGGACAGTCGTCCATACAGGCGCCGCATTTGATACATAGAGACGGATCGATGCTGTGCCGTTCTTTTACTTTACCTGAGATTGCCGATACGGGACAGTTTCTGGCGCATTTTGTACATCCGATGCAGCTCTCTGTAATCGTGTAACTCAGCAGCGCGCTGCATTCGCCCGCCGGGCATCGTTTCTCTTCGATGTGAGCCAGGTATTCCTCCTTGAAGTATTGGAGCGTGGTGAGAAGCGGGTTGGGGGCGGTCTGCCCCAGGGCGCAAAAAGACATTTCCCTGACCATTTCGGCAATTTCTTCGAGTTCCTGTAAGTCTGCCATTGTGCCCTTACCTTCGGTGATTCTTTCAAGGGCTTCGTATAGGCGGACCAGGCCCAGCCTGCAGGGGGCGCATTTGCCGCAGGATTCCTCGACCATAAACTGCATGAAGAATTTCGCGATACCGACCATACATTTACTGTCGTCCATAACGATAAGTCCGCCAGAGCCCATCATGGAACCGATTTCTTTGAGCGATTCGTAGTCTATGGGCGTATTCAGATGCCGGGAGGGAATACAGCCGCCTGAGGGTCCGCCGGTTTGCGCTGCCTTAAAGCCCCTGCCTTCGGGTATACCGCCGCCGATGTCATACACAATCTCCCGCAAAGTGATGCCCATAGGCACTTCCACCAGGCAGATGTTGTTTACGTTTCCGCCCAAAGCGAAAACCTTCGTCCCGGGGGAACCTTCGGTACCCATGGAACGAAACCAATCGGCGCCGTTCAGGATGATTTTGCCTATATTCGCTAAAGTTTCCACATTATTGATCAACGTCGGGCAGTCGAACAAGCCCTTGACTGCCGGATAGGGCGGCCGCAGTCTGGGCGTTCCCTTCATACCTTCGATGGAGCTGATCAGCGCCGTTTCCTCACCGCAGACGAAAGCGCCCGCCCCGTAACGGATCGAGATCTGAAAGCAAAAATCCGTACCCAATATGTGATTGCCCAGGTAGCCTCTTTCCTCCGCCTGTTTGATGGCAATCTCCAGGCGATGGATGGCCAGGGGGTATTCCGCCCTCACGTAAATATAGCCTTCGTCAGAACCGATGGCGTATCCGGCGATAGACATTGCCTCGATGACCGAAAGAGGGTCCGCTTCCAGAAGGCTCCTGTCCATGAACGCGCCGGGGTCGCCTTCGTCGGCGTTACAGACAACGTATTTTTTGTCGCCGGGGGCGTCCATTGTAAACTGCCATTTCTGGCCGGTGGGAAAACCGGCGCCGCCGCGGCCCCGTAATCCCGAATTGGTGACGAGTTCGACGACCTCGCCGGGACGCATCGTTCGGATTGCTTTTTCCAGAGCCTGAAAGCCTTCGTGTGCAATGTAGTCGTCGATGTCCTCGGGATTGATCAAGCCGCAGCGCGCAAGCGCTACCCGTTTCTGCTTTTTGTAAAAATCCGCTTCAAACAGGGAGACAGGCTCGCCGCCGGTATTCTTGAATAAAAGCCTTTGGACGGGCAAGCCGCCAACGATATGCTCGTGAACGATTTCCGCAACGTCTTCCGGACTGATTTTGGAGTAGAAGCAGTCGTCAGGCTGGGTGATGACGACGGGTCCCATGGAGCAAAGCCCGAAGCAGCCTGTCTTAATGACTTTGACGTCCGTCTGACCGCAGTCCTGAAGCGCCTGTTCAAAATTTTCAATGATCGTCAGGGATTTTCCGGATACGCAGCCTGTTCCGGCACAAACATAGATTCTGTCGCATCTGCGCTCCATATCCTATACCTCCGCGTTACTTTCTGTATACATAGCCAATACTTCCGTGAGCTTTTGTTTCGTAAGCAAACCGAAGACGTTTTTGTTAATGATCATGGCGGGGGCAAGGGCGCAGGCGCCTATACAGCGGCTTGCCACAAGGCTGAATAAACCGTCTTCCGTGGTCTGGTTCTCTTCGATATTCAACCGGCGCTTAATTTCATCCAGAATACCTTGCGCGCCTTTGACATAGCAGGCGGTACCCAAGCAGACGGAGATTTCGTATTTTCCCTTCTGTTCGGTGGTAAAGCGGGAATAGAACGAAGTCACCTCGAATACCCGCGAGAATGGGATCTTCATTTCCTGCGCGACAAGCTGCTGTACGTTCATCGGCAGATAGCCATGTTCCTCCTGTATCAGCGTCAGAACCTGAACCAGGGAACTGGGACCTTCGCTATGCTCCCTGATGATATCCAGGATGATTTGTTTTTCTTCTTCGTTTTTCACCTTAACAACCCCTCTGCATAGTAAGAGATAACCGTAACGCACCAATATGATTATATGGAAAGTGCTGCCGTTCGTCAATGAGAAAACCATGTTGCCGACTACAATTAATCCGTCTCCCCTTGGCTGTGCAGACAGCGTGCAATCGTCCGGCAATCACTTCTTGCATGCAGCTTTGAAATGGACTTCAGAAATGGCTTCTGCTATACTATGGTCGGTTGATTTATCACAGACCCATGCTGAACGTTAGATGAGTCCATGCAGGAAGAGTGACTTTGGAGAGGGATTGCCAACGCAAAGGGAGGAATATCGGATGAAGAAACTAATCAAGAATATCAAACATGGCGTGGCTCTGCCATTGGCCGAACAGGTACAGTATCAGGAAGGGCAGATCGTCA
>Ga0099364_10002678_pt1 | contig 28196 bp, 24 predicted proteins | sample TergutTh196P3_FD_73070 | JGI IMG/M metagenome (GOLD analysis project Ga0099364, IMG submission 73070) | Microcerotermes parvus P3 segment gut microbial communities from Pointe-Noire, Republic of the Congo - Th196 P3 | ecosystem: Host-associated > Arthropoda: Insects > Digestive system > Gut ... | reverse complement strand
AACTTTGCGCCGTTATTATCGAAGCTGTGGGTGATCTCATGGGCGATCACGAAACCTATCCCGCCCAGGTTCTCCTCCATACTGGCGTTAACGTCGTAAAAGGGCGACTGCAGGATACCCGCCGGGAAAACGATCTCGTTCGCGGCCAGATTGTAGTAAGCATTCACTGTAAAGGCGCTCATTGCCCACTCGGATTGATCCACAGGCTGATCCTGTTTCTCCAGGAGTGCTAACCGTGCTTTTCTGGAAATGGCGACCACATTATCAAAATAACTGCCGCCTTCTTCCGGGCCCTTGAACTCGATATCGTCGAGAAAATCATCCCGCTTGTCCGGATAGCCGATTTTCATGCGCATGGAGTCCAGCTTAAGCATGGCCATCTTTTTCGTAGCTTCCCCCATCCAGTCAAGCTGCGTCAGGCGGTCTTTGTAAACAGCAACGATCGTATGGATCATATTTTCAACGTCCGTCTTAGCTTCGCCTGAAAAATACCGCTCGATATAGAGTTCTTCAAGATAAGACGCCATCACGCTTTGGACGGCTTGCGACGCGATCTCTTCCGGCGTCTTTTCCCCCTGCACACCGGTAAAAAGCTGCACAAACGCGTTATCCGCTTTTTCAAATTCCTCATTCAAGAATGGGCCGAACGAAAGGATGACCGACAAGTGGAAAGCGGCTTGCAGCGAAGGAAAGCGATCTTCGGCAAAGTAAGCGGCATACGCTTCCAGTATGCCGGGGTCGTTGACAATTACGCTTTCTACGCTTTGATACCCGTCTTCCAGCAGGAGGCCTTGCAGATCCAGCATGGGAAAGAGCGCCTGTACCTCTTTCATGGTAAACACATTGTATACTTTATCCACATTCGAATAATCCTGCACATCCAGCATTTTTGTCGACAGATCCTGCTCCAACAGGAAAAACAAGCGCGCCGACTCTGCCGCAGCGGCGTCGTCCAGCCCTGACAGCCCGAACAAGGTAGCCAAATAGTCAAGATAGATTTCCTGAACAGATGCATACTCCGCAGTGTAATACTCTTTTGGTAAGGAAATAGAGGGGCTGCCGACTGTCATAATATGGCGGCTGCTATTCTTCAAGTCGACTTGCGGTAGGAAACCAAATAGCATGGTTACGCCTGTCGCCTCCATCAGTTCGCGCCGGATCAGCAGCAAGTCTTCCAGGCTTTTTGCGGCGCCGATCGCATCCAGATAGGGCCGGATCGGCTGGATTCCCGCCACGTTACGCTCTTCATAATTCATAATATTGCGATAAAGCGCGGCGATTTTGGCTTCAGGGCTTTCCCGTTCCGGTGTACTGTCCAGTATCGAAGTGATAATCTGACTGACGCGATTGGCATTCGTGTTGCCCAGGTCGCCAAATACGCTGCCTGAAGGCTCGCCCGGGCGTATACGCATCGATGCAAGCGCTTCGCGATTCACAGCAGCATAGAAATCGTCTTTCGGGTTCGTACCGGAGACAGCCCATAGCCGCTGCAGATAGGTTTCAAGCTCCCCCGCGCTAACAGGCTCGTTGGGATACAGGTTACCGCTCTCCCCGACGGTGAGGATCCCGGCTGTGTTCAGGTTGGCAATCTCGGATTCCACCCATGCAGGCATATCGGTAAAGCTTACATCCGGTTGAGCCAAGCGGCTGTAGTGTTCGTTCATCGGTTCCTGCGCACCAAACGCGCGGCTTAACAAGGCAAGGGCTTCAGCTCGTGTGATCGGTTGTTCGGGAAGAATTCGGCCATCCGTGTAGCCATGTAGCAGAGCGCCCTCGAGCAAAGGGTTATAGGCGTCCGCCGCCTGGCTGATCCGTTCGGCTGCTTCGCTTCGGCTGAGATACACGGGCGCGTCCGCCACAACGGCAACCGGCGCTATGGCGAATACCATAACCAGAGTCAACACCCATGTGATTTGCTTGATAAATGGTTTTCCGTTTTTCATTTCCTTCTCCTCCGATCATTTGCTTCATTGATCGCTTGTCTGTAGCTGAAATAAACTATAGCTCGATATGCATTCTCCATGATTATAACCATACTTTGGCAAATGATCAACTACCTTGTGCTTGAACTGTGCTTGAACCGGGATGAATCATAAGGCATAATGGTACTGACGCGGGCTGCCGGCTGCGGCGCTGCGTTACCGCAGCGTTAGCAACTGACACTTTTGACTTCTTGTTTTAAATTGATGCCTTGAGGGCGTCAGTTACTATGATGAGCTGCGGCAGGAACAGGCTAGTGCTTTACGGGCGGAGGCAGGGAAAGCATGATCTACAGCAATATTCGAAGCGGAATCTTTATCGCCAGGCCGAACAGGTTTATCGCAGAAGTGGAACTAGATGGCCGGACCGAAATCTGCCATGTCAAAAACACCGGAAGATGCAGAGAGCTGCTGATTCCCGGAGTAAAGGTATATGTGAATCAGGCGGATAATCCGGCCCGTGCAACAAAGTACGATCTGGTGTCCGTCTATAAAGACGGACGCCTGATTAATATAGACAGCCAGGCGCCAAACAAGGTTTTTTTGGAATATTTGCAAGCAGAACGCTTGATCGCGGGCCTTACCAGCATACGGGCGGAAGCGAAATACAGTGGTTCGCGTTTCGATTACTATGCAGAAGCGGAGAATCGTGGTATCTTTATCGAAATAAAAGGCGTGACACTGGAGGAGGGCGGGGTCGCTCTCTTTCCGGATGCGCCCACGCAGCGTGGTGTGAAACATTTGAGCGAGCTGGCAGCCTGCATAGACGAAGGATATGAAGCGCGCATAGTCTTTGTGATTCAAATGTGCGGCGTACGATATTTCACGCCTAACCGAAAAATGCATCCCGCATTTGGCGAGGCGCTGTCTGCCGCAGCCCGCGCCGGCGTCAAGGTTAGCGCTTGGGACTGCGACGTGACGAAGGACAGCCTGACGATCAGACAAAGCGTGCCGATACGGTACAGCACGGACCCGGATCGCGTGTTATCCCGGCGGCCAACTCCCCCATAACGCAGGCAAAACAGTGAAATCGGAAAAGGGCCGGAAAAGATTCAGCAAAATATCAGAATAATTTCAGAATAATTTCAAAAAAATAGTTTATAATGAATCAGACGGCAATGCCAATGAACAGAACAGGAGAGCGGAACATGAGCGGAAGAAAAACAAAAGCAGCCAGGAAAGCCGGAATCCGGCCAGACAAGCAACAAGCAAAAAGCGAGAAGATCGCCAAAAAGAAGGTTTCCAAAACAGTCTTTTGGATTTCCCTTACGCTTTGCGTTTCTGTTGTCGTAATCATTACCGTACTGTCCATCCTGAATAGGGACACTTCAAGCAATACCACTGCCGGCGCAGAACTATTCCCCTATAGCGAAGGCATTGATGAAGGCGGCTTTTGGAAAAACACTACGGCGCTTGATCATGTTGCGCTTCTGGAGTATCAGTCCTTTCCGATCCCGCAAGAAATACATGACATTTCAGACGACGCCGTCCAATCCGAAGTATACTATTTGATGGGAAGCTTCTATTCTGAACCAAAACAAGTTACAGATCGCGCGGTCGTTGACGGCGACACAGTGAACATCGACTATGTCGGGAGCGTAGACGGCATTGAGTTCAGCGGAGGCTCTACCGGGGGCGAAGGGACGGATGTAACCGCGGGAAGCCTGGATTATATCGATGATTTTTTGATCCAAATCATCGGCCATATGCCTGGTGAAACGTTCAATGTGGAGGTCACATTTCCCGATGAGTATGACAACAATTCCGATCTTGCCGGCAAAGACGCGGTGTTCGTGACAACGATCAACTATATCCTCGAGTACACGGCAGAGGCAGACTATGATCTATCTGACGATTTTGTGGAAGAGAATATTTTTGCAGACTACGGCTGGAAAACCGTTGATGAAATGGAAAGAGGCATAAAAGAAGATCTGCAAAAAGTAGCCATTACCAGCTATGTCAGAGAGTATATGGTCAATGACTTGACTTTTTACGAATGGCCTGATGAGATAATGCGCTATCAGGAAGATCAGATCATCTTTCAGGAAAAAGACATGCTGAACTATTACCAGAACCTGGCGAATGATTACGAAATGGATCTTGAGATATTCCTGCAATCGTTTGCGGGCGTTTCCAGCCCAGAGGAATTGTTCGAGCAAAACCGTAACAGCATTCAACAAGATTTAAAGCGAACCCTCGCTGTCCAGGCAGTAGCGGAGGACGCGGGCATCACGGTCAGCGACGAGGATATGGAGCAGTATCTGCCCGACTATACCTACTATGAAGAAATGTACGGTCTGCCTTGGCTGAAGCAATACGTCCTCGGACAGAAGGTGCTGGATTACGTCCTCGAAAACGTCGTGTTAACTTGAAAAAGCTAAACGCTACCCACGAATCGGGAAAGTAAGACACCAAATGGAATGGTAAGTAGAGAATATGGGCGCAGTATTTTTTATGCTTTTTATGGCGGTTGTATTTTTCAGTGCCGTTATTCTAATAATAACGAGCGCCGTCTTGATTATCCTTTGGCATGTTCGTAAACGCAGAGGGAAAACGCCCAAGAAACGTTGGCTCGTGATCCCTGTGTCGTTTTTGGTCATAGGTGTTATTGCGGCGCTGCTTCCGGTTGGTTATATCGGTTTTTTGCGTAAAGTGAACAGTGCAAATCAAAAACCGGTGGTTTACGCGGCGTCAGGCATAACCTTGTATTGGCCGGTTACCGGCAAATATAGCTCGACCAATACCCGCTTTGAGATGGATGGCGCAGGCTATGTCAATTTCATCCAAAACATATCGGGCGAGCCTTTTTTTCTGGATTATAGTGAGGATATACTTGGCGAACCTGTCGCCAATATCAAAAACGATCCTTCAACCAGCAACCCTTTTAATGAATGGATGACCTGGCTTTTGACCGGCAGCACATCGGATAAACTCAATACAAGGACTGTCTATACGGTCGTCAATGATCATGGTTTTCATCTGTATCATATCAGCGGCTTATCAAGTACCAATACCTTTTGCCCGGAAGAACAAATTGACGCAATCAAAGCATATTATAACGATATAACCAATTACGATACGCAAAACGTCAAAATAAAGTACTCCGTGTATACAGATAGCAAAGGCTCCGGCATGCGACATAATACTCCTTATCTCAACGTCGAAAAAGAAATACTTCTAGCTGACGGTGTTTTTGCCGAATTAAGTCAAATCCTGGAATATAAACAGAACGAAGTACAAATAACTATCCCGGATTCCTATAAAAAGCTGGATGAGGCAGCCTCGCCCGGGACTCCTGTTTTCGGTTATGATGAACGGCGGCTGTATGCCTACAGTGCAGATCGCATAGCTTACAGGTATATCGTGTTGGTTTTCATTGAAAACCGGGCGTACATAGAAACACGATCTTCTTCCGACTATATCGCGGGTTATCCTTTGCCCGACGAAATGCATCAGTATATCATCAATACGGTCTTCGGAGATAGATAAAGAAGGCTGACAATCACAGAAAACTATGATTTTCAGCCTTTTAAGCTCCCTCGCTGCGATTCGAACGCAGGACCCTTCGCTTAGGAGGCGAATGCTCTATCCCCTGAGCTACGAGGGAAATACCCGTATGATATCCCGGATGTGTCATACACAAGATGCATTATATCACTCTGCGTCATTTCTGGGAAGCTCTCCGGGGCATAAAGCAGCAACTATCGGCCTACAATGGGGGACTCTTCAGAACCTACGATAAGGCCTGAATCCGTATCCCCTTTTCGCGTGCCTTAGCCGAACAAGGATAAAAGAATACCCGCTGCGATAGCGGATCCAATAACGCCCGCGACATTTGGCCCCATCGCGTGCATCAGCAGCCAGTTGGCAGGGTTTGCCTTTTGTCCTTCTATTTGCGATATCCGCGCGGCCATGGGCACAGCCGACACGCCTGCCGAACCGATCAGGGGGTTAACCTTTCCGCCCGTCATCCAGTACATCAGCTTTCCAAACAGTAGGCCGCCAATCGTGCTGAATATAAAGGCCGCCAATCCCAGGAGAATGATCAATAGCGTTTCCGGGCGAAGGAAATTTTCCGCTTCCGCCGTCGCCCCTACTGTGACACTAAGAAAAATGGTAACGATATTAATCAACGCATTTTGCGTGGTGTCGGTCAACCTGTCTACCACACCGGATTCTCTGAATAAATTACCGAGCATGAGCATCCCGATTAAAGGCGCGACGGAGGGCAAAAGCAGTATACAGAAAATGGAAACAATAATGGGGAAACACACTTTCTCTGTTTTTGACACCTCCCGAAGCTGTGTCATCACCACTTCTCTTTCTTTTTTTGTCGTCAGCGCCCGCATAATCGGCGGCTGTATCAACGGAATCAGCGCCATATAAGAGTATGCCGCTATCGCAATCGCCGGCAACAATTGTGGCGCTAGTTTTGTCGTGAGATATAAAGCCGTCGGCCCGTCCGCGCCGCCGATAATCCCAATGGAAGAAGCCTCTTGCGGCGTGAACTTCAACAAACCCGCAATCACAAAAGCCGCGCTGATTCCAAGCTGCGCGCCGGCGCCTAAGAATAAGCAGGATGGCCTGGCAATCAAAGGACCGAAATCCGTCATAGCGCCAATTCCCAGAAAGATCAACGACGGGTATATGCCCAGTTTTACCCCTTGATACAGGTAGTATAGCAGTCCGCCAGGTTCATTGCCCAGCGGGCCATCCATAAGTCCCGCTAAAGGAAGATTCGCAAGCAATACGCCAAAGGCAATGGAGAGCAGCAAAAGCGGCTCAAACTTTTTTACAATAGCAAGATACAGGAGAACGCAAGCTATCGTTATCATCACGAGATGCTGCCATGTCAGTGCGGCAAAGCCGGAAGTAGCCCATATAGTTTGCAATGCTTCGGTAAACATAATCTCCTCCTGCTATTTTTTCGAAATAGATTCAAAGAACTGAATTGCGCTCGTTGACAGCTTTACCAGGGCATATAGGCTGGCCAACAACGCGATGACCATGATGAAGCAAAACGCAGCGCTTAAAATGAAATCGCCTATGTTCACAGGAATCCCCTCTCTTCTTTTTATAGTAAAGGACAGAGAACCTCATAGGAAGCTCTCCATCCCTAAGTTAAAGCATACAACAGTTTTATCCAATGCCCGGCTCGCCACTATTTCCCCGCTTCTCCGGCGGTGCGATCATGGCGGCTACGCCCCTGGATGGACTAAACGAAATCCAGTTTCCTTCTGTCATTCTGCCCAACCGGAAAGTTACAATACTAATTCCAAAACTTTATATCATACGCCGTATGCAAAGTCAATAAAAATCCTATCAAGATCCTATCAAGAAAAAGGCGCCTTGTATCTATGAGTAGAGGATCCCTTCATTCGGTATTTGAAGTATAAAATTGCCTGCCGTATCGGGCCGCTTCGTCATAGATCCAGCCCATATGCTCCTCGCCGACGTAGGAAACCTCCGTCATGCCGGAAGTGGAAAAGACGTAACCGCCTCCGGGCGCACAGCGGTCCATCGCCGAGCGTACAGCCGCGCGTACGACAGCCTCATCGGCGCCCCGCATAGCCGCAGGGCCGTTTGAGTCCCAGGCGCCATCGAGGATGAGCCTGTTGCCGTGGCGGGCTTTCACCCCTTCCAGGTCATTGAAGCGCTGTGCAGGATTCCAGGAGCGCAGGCCGATGTCGACGAAATCATCTGCGAGCGTATCCGCCTTCCCGCAACAGTGGATCTCCGGAACGCAGCCCGCCTTGACGATGGCATCCACCAGCCTTTTGTGAAACGGCTTAATTCTATCGCGATACAACGCCGGCGACATAAACGTACCCTTATTGAACGCGAGGTCATCGCAAAGGACGATGCTGTCCGGCTGGAAATACGCGCCAATACGCGCCACCAGGCCTTCCTGAAACACGGTCAGCGTGTCCAACAGGTCGTCCCATGCCTCCGGCTCAGTCAGCATGGCTTCCAGCGCCTCCGCGTTGCCCAGTAAAGAAGCCATCCACACGAAAGAGCTTCCCGAACCGGTGCCGCCAAACAAATACTTAATATATTTATTCTCCCTGTCCCAGTCCGCCGTTTCTTCCTTCACCGCAGCCTCCCAGTCGAAACTGTCCAGATCCGGGAAGGCGGTAGCCGGAAACTGCTCCCTCCACTTGCTGACGTCCGTGACCCGGTGCTCGTCCGGCGCGGGCATCGGCCCAAATCTGGGATCTGAGATCTCGTGCAGGACGCCAAAGATGTCCCGGAACCTGTCTCCTTTTTGGCGCAGACGATTGCCTCTGCCCGCGCGGAGGAAGACCGGGCCGAAACCTTTGTTCGTTGCATGCTCCGATATCGGAACCCATGCCGGTATCTCGCTACGGTAGAGTCGAAGCAGATTTTCCCGTTCGCTCAGCTTTGCCATACATTCACCGCCTTTTGCACGATTTTCTTTGCAAGTTCACAGCGTTTGATTGCTTGCAGTATATCGCCGGCGCCGGTAAGAGTCAATGCCTTTCGCCCAGCCATAAATCAAAAACCCGCGCAGGATAGCTGTGATGGTAACTGCCCACCATACGCCGCTGATTCCAAGAGGGGTGGCGGCAAGCCAAACACAAAGCGGTACCCGAATCAGGTTGCATATAATACTGGAGGCGGAAGATGGTGTTGTACGCCCTATTCCGCGAAAATATCCGCCGCCTATGCCTTCCAGACTGCCGGGAATTTGACACGCAGCCAGGATTCGCATATACGCCGCACCCATTATTCGCAGCCTGTCTTCTGCTAAAAATAGACTATACAAAGAGTATCCGTTATAGAACAAGATCAGCATCACGAAAGCGCCCCAAGCCAACATGGTAAGCGAGGCGGCGTGAAAGCCTTTTTCTATGCGATCCCATTTTCCGGCGCCGTAGTTTTGTCCGACAAAGGCCGTCATTGCCGAGCCGAACCCGCCGCCGATCAGCCAGCTTAAGGATTCGATCTGCAATCCTACACGCTGCACCGCCAGCGCATCCGCGCCAAAGCCGGAAACCACACGGGTTACCATCATGGATAGAGTAGTAAAAAAAATACTCTCGACAGCCAGGGGTATGCTCCAGCGAAAGATCTGCCTGATTTTGGTCAGGTTTGGTTTCTCCCGCAATGCAAATCGTTCAAAAGGCCTGTCTTTATGCCTGTGTATCGCAATGAAAAGCAGCAAATTGACTGTCCATTGGGCTATGATGGTTGCCAGCGCCGCACCCCGGATGCCTAAGTTCAGGGAAAAGATCATTAGCGGATCCAATATCATGTTCATGATCAGACCGACAGCGTTCATCAAAAAAGGGACCCGCGAATTACCGGAGCCGTTAAATGTTCCCGTATATACAGCGGACATGCATGTCGCCGGTATGCCAAGTCCTATGATTTGCAGATACTCCTGCGCTGCCTTTACCACATGGGTTTCCTGAATATTATACACCGACATCAACGGGCCGCTAAATAGCGTCAGCATCGCGCCATAACTTACGCCAGACGCCAGCGATAACAACCAGGCGTTCTGCGCAAATGCTTTCGCCGTCTCCGGATCACCGCGGCCTTTGTTCTGCGATACGCCGATTTCGGCGCCCGTCCGGCCAATTAACAGCAGCGCCATACTCAGCCACATATACATTCCGGACGTTCCGGAAGCCGCCACGGCATCCGAAGACAACCTCCCCAGCCAGAACATATCGGTAAGATTATATAGCATTTGCAGAAGCTGCGTTCCCATGATAGGCAAAGCAACATATACCAGCTTCTCCATGATGCCGCCGGTTGTCAAATCTGCTTTTTTGTCCATTATTCACCTTCACGCAGGATATACATTATGCAAATCCTGTCTATTCCGGATCTGCATAAGTACCAAAAATCATACCACATCCCGCACATAAAGTAAAAAATCCATTTTTCTCTTTTCATTCACATTGTTTCAGGTTATAATATCAATTGCTTACCGGATGCGGACCTTTAGCTCAGCTGGCAGAGCACCTGACTCTTAATCAGGGTGTCCAGGGTTCGATCCCCTGAAGGTCCACTCTCAAAAAGCCCCTGAAACCCTTGCTGTACATTGGATTCCCGGGGCATTTTTGTTTTATGTGATGGAACAAATTTTAATATTCTTCGTCTAGCATAATGAACTATCCATTATTGTGGAGGAGGATATGACTCAAATAAATTCCCGGCTTGCTACGAGCCAAGACGATCGAAAGAGGAGGGAGTCCTGTGATCAAGAAATACCTGAGTATCATCCTGTTGCTGTTTATCGCCCTTTCCAGCCTTTCCGCCTGCGGCGCAGGCAGCAGTTCAAGCGGCGGCAGTGCAAGCAGTTCGGCTGGAAGCGGTTCTTCTCCGCAATCGGTAGCCCCTTCAGCGCCCGCCTACAACGAATCCGGCTATGACTATGCAAGCACAGCCGGCGAAGGCTATTATGCCGATGAAAAAGCCGCCTCAGCAGACAGCGTCATACCGGCGGATCGAAAAGTCATCCGGAACGCTTCCCTGGACATCATGGCGGAAGACGCTGCCGGCTTATACGGAAACATCGCGGCTTATGCGACCGGACTCGGAGGATATGAGTACAGTTATTCGGTCACGAATCATGAGACTTATTCGATCATTTTTGCCGAGTTTAAGATCCCGCCGGAAAAGCTCAATGCGTTTATCCAGTATGTCGGGGAACGAGGCGAAATCATAAACAGCTCCATGAACTCCGAGGATATCACGGAAAGCTACTTCGACGCGGAAACCAGGCTGGATACGAAACGCAAATCCCTGGAGCGGTATTATGATCTGCTTGCGAACGCGTCCAGCGTAGAAGAAATCGTCTATATCCAAAGGATCATCGACGGAATCACAGAAGACATCGAGTCCCTGGAAGGCCGGCTCAAGGTATGGAACAGCCAGGTCAATATGGCGACGGTCAACATGTATATCCGTCAGGAGAACGACCCCTTACAGATCCGGAAAGAGATCAGCTGGAATACGCTGAGCGTGGACGACATGGGCTATCTGATACGGCGGGGCTTTTACTCCGTTTCCAATACGATCATGTCGCTCCTGCAATGGCTGGTGATTGCGCTGATTGGCTATTCCCCGCTGTGGATTATCCTGGCAGCCGGCGTTTTCCTATGGTTCACGCTGAGAAAAAGAAGCAAAGCAAAGTCAAACCCAGCTAATGAAAAAAAGGATGCGTAGCCGCCGTCAACAACCCTAGTCCTGTGCAGACCACTAGTCCCGTTTGAGGCTGTCCACGTATTTGGCGGCTTCCTGCCCGGCTTTCAGCCCATCTCCCACCGCGTTCGCGATTTGCAGAGGCGGCCCGGTGCAGTCGCCGCAGGCATATAAGCCGGGAATGCTCGTTCGCTGGTTCTTATCCACTGCGATATATCCCTCCGCCATCTGCAAGCCGCTAACCATCGACTGAGGCGCCAGCGTCTCTCTTAGGATGAATACGCCCTCTGTTTCTATTTCCTGATCGGGCAGCTCCTTCAGCGTTACCGCACTGACCTTTTCTTTGCCCCGTATGGCAGACAGACTTCCCCGGCGCCACTCGATATCCGCTTGCAGCCCTTCCGGCCTTTCACCGGGGCTGATATAGACTACCCGCACGCCGATCTCCGCAAGATAATTGGCTTCTTCCGGCGCGTCGCCGGCTGTGCCGTATACGACAGCGTCTTTTCCCCGATAGAACATACCGTCGCAAGTAGCGCAATAACTGAGCCCTTTACCCAGATACGCCTCTTCCCCTTCGATGCTCTTTTCTCTGGTTATGCCGGTCGCCAGGACAAGCGCTTTCGCGGAAGCAACCTTGCTGCCGAAGCTGACCATCCATTGCTCCCCCATAGGCAGGACATTGGTCGCCCTGCCTTTTTCTATTTCCACCCCAAGGCGCAACGCATGTTCCCGGAAGCCTTCCATCATTTCCCGGCCGTTTAGCCCCGGCATACCCAGATAATTATCAATTCTTTCCGCTCGGACAAGCATCGAGCCTTCCGCGTCCAGCAGAAATACCCTGCATCCCCGTATGAAGCCGTTAATCGCTGCAGACAGGCCAGCCGGCCCGCCGCCGATCACGACGATATCAACCTGTTCATCCATATCCAATTACTCCTCAATATTTCCTGGGAAATGATCTCTATCTTCCCGTACCTTGTATTTCTCGCTCTCTTCTACAGCCATAGCGTCACATAAAGTATTATACTTGTCCTCGCTATGCCCTTTTACTTTGTACCATGCGATCTGATGTACCGCGCTGAGCGCAATAAGCCTCTGCCAAAGCGCTTGATTCTCCACGTCTTTTTTGCCGGATGTACGCCAGCCGTTGAGTTGCCATTTAGCAACCCACCCTTTGGTAAAGGCGTTGATCAAATAGGCGCTGTCACTATAAATCTCCACGTTGCACGGACGTTTCAGCGCCTCCAGCGCCTTAATCGCAGCCATCAATTCCATGCGGTTGTTGGTGGTATCTGCCTCTCCGCCCTGCAACCGCAGCTCCCGTTCTTTCCATAGCAGGACCGCACCCCAGCCGCCCGGACCCGGGTTGCCTGAGCAAGCGCCATCTGTATAGATTCTGACTTGGCTCCTATCGTTTGCCAAAACTGACAGCCTCCAGATTATCCACTACCTGAATCCATAAATTGCCTTGCTTTCTCTCCATCGGCCACTTCTTCTCATCAAGGATATATAGAGGCCGCTCCGCAGATTCCTTATTCCAGCTTCCCCGGATAATCTGGTTTTCTGTGATACCTATGGCCTCCCCTTCGCCTACTATCTCTACTGCGGAGGTGGGAGGCGCTGTGTTGCGGGCCCTGCTCGGCGCAGTCAGTATCATAATCGTATCCGCGACAATCGGCGCGCCATCACCGCTTGACTGGGCTGCACCATTGATATAACGCCGGTATTGGCCTCCCTCGCCCAGGGTATCATCCCAAATCCACTGCACCTGATACCCGTTCCTGCCTTGTACATAGGTCAGCGTAACCTGCCCGTCCGCAAGCGCCGTCCCTTCGAAGACATCGCCCACAGGCGGCAAAACCGGATCTTTGAAAGCAAACTGTTTATTCGCCGCGGCTTCCACCAATAGCGCCGTACTGGTGAACGTAGCGTGGGGCCTTCTTCTGTTCCGATCCTGCCAGAAATACCCCTGCGCATTGCTCATTTCATTGATATCTTTGATCCGCAAGTTGCCAATCATGGTCAGTGCGTCTTCCGCCCCTCCCACATGCGCAAAAGGCAAATCCATGCCTTTCGCCAATTGCACAAAATAGTACCGGGCGCTGCGAACCGGACCAATTACGGGGGCCTCTTTCCGATAAAACAAAGCCAGATACCTGGTAATCCCGCCCTCCGCAATGATTTCAAATACGACGTCCGCCTTATCCAATCCCATCTGCGGACGGGAAGTTTCCTCATTATCAATCATGACGAGGAGACCGGTTGGCAGTTCCGGTTCCGGTTCCGGTTCCGGGATCTCCCTGACCGGCGGAATCGGCTCCCTATGCCCTTTCCCGATCCATGCCGCCTCCTGACCGTTATCCTCCGGCGTTTCCTCTCCGCCGCAGCCCGAAAGCACAACGGAAAACGCCAGAATCGCAAGGAGTGCGATCACTATTGTCCTTACAATAGATGCGGTTCTCATTTTGTCACAGCTCTCTGTTTAATTCAACATTGATACAATTGACAATCGCGGTATCATGCGGCCCAGTTGTCCGAATGGATCCGTTCCCTGACGGCTGGGGGCCGGTACATCCGGCTTATTCTGCTTCTTGTTGGCTTCCTGCTCGTGGCGCATGTTTTCACGGGCTACCGCAAGCATCAATTTGATCCTGTTCTCCTGATTCACCTTGGTCGCACTTGGGTCATAGTCGATCGGCACTATATTGGCCAAGGGCTCCCTTTCCCGGATCTTTCGGATCATCCCTTTTCCGCAAATATGATTGGGCAAGCAGCCGAAGGGCTGCGTACAAACAATATTTCCATAACCGTTTTCCACCAATTCCAACATCTCCGCCGTTAACAGCCATCCTTCCCCCATCAAACAGCCTGTACCGATCACGCCTTCAACCAGGGATTTGGTATGAGAAAAGCTCGGCGGCGCAATGAAATTGGGATAGAGGGCAATGGTATCAATCATCACCTTTTGCATTCGCTGAAAATAACGGGATATTGCTTCACAGACCAGTGCGCTGATGGTGTTTCCCCCATACAGCCGGCTGTTTTCAGGCTTTGCGTCCAGCGTATAGAGTGCAAAATCCAACAAGCCCGGCACCATGACTTCGCAGTCCTGCTCGGCGAGGAATTCCTCTAAATTATTATTGCCCAGGCTGGCGTATTTGACATAAATCTCGCCGACAATGCCCACTTTGACCTTCGGCTTGTGTTCGCACGGGATCGCGGTGAACGTCGCGGCCATTTCTCTAAAATTATTCTGCATCTGCGGTATCGTAAAGCCTTCCCCTTCATTGAACTGGGAAGTAAGGCGGGATATCCAATGCTCTACGAGACGCGCGGATCTTCCTTTCTCAATTTCATACGCTTTGATCTGATTATTCATCGCCATCAAGCCGTCCCCGTAGACGATGGCTGTGATCAGCTTGAATATCAGCGGGATGGTCAAACGAAAGCCGCTGCTTTTCTCCATGCCGGACACATTAAAAGATACCACGGGTATATGTCCATAGCCCGCTTTCTTGAGCGCTCTTCTCAGCAAATAAATGTAATTCGAGGCTCTGCATCCCCCGCCTGTCTGAGACATGAGAAAAGCAATCTTGTTTTCGTCGTATTTACCGCTCTTTATCGCATCCAGCATTTGCCCGATGATCAGCAGCGCAGGATAACAAGTGTCATTATGGACATATTTCAACCCTTCTTCCACTATTGCCTGACCGCTGTTTTCCAGCAATTCCACGCGATAACCCTGGTCATGCAGTATGTTCTTCAGCATAGAAAAGTGAATCGGCGCCATCATCGGAACTAATATAGTGTACCCGTCTTTCATCTCTTTTGTAAAGGCCACGCCGGGGATCCTGTTTCTCCCCACGGTTTGCACGTCCAGCCTCTTTTCTGCCCTTTTTCTAACCTTGACCATTTATCCTTTTCCTCCAATTGTCTCAAGCAAGCTCCTTAATCGTATTCTAACGGTTCCCAGATTCGCGATTTCATCAATTTTAATCTGTGTATAGATTTTCTCTTTCTCCTCGACAATATCGCGCACTTCGTCTGTCGTGATCGCATCGACGCCGCAGCCGAAGGAAACAAGTTGTACCAGATGCATATCTTTCTGTGTCCCCAGATAATGCGCCGCCGCATAAAGCCTGCTGTGATAGGTCCATTGATTGAGAACCGTTCCCGGTTTTTTCTCCATCATAGGACTCAGCGCGTCTTCAGAAATAACCGCCGCGCCCATTCCTGTGATCAATTGATCAATGCCGTGATTGATCTCGCCCTCTATGTGATACGGGCGACCGCACAACACGATAATCGGCTTGCCTTCCTGTCGCGCCCCGGCAATAATCATTTTACCTTTTTCTTCTAGCTTTCGCCAATAGTTTTCTAACTCCCTGTACGCTTTTTCGCAGGCGACTTTGATATGCTTAAGCCGGATTCTTTTTCCCATATTCTCTTTCATCGCCCTATGTATAGTATATACAAATTCTTTTGGCCTGTGTAGGCCGATATAGTCATAGATAAATGTCGACTTCTTTATCCCGGGCTCATTGGCTGCTATGACTTCCGGATAGTATGCTACCACCGGGCAATTATAGTGGTTGTCTCCCAAGCCTTCATCCAAATTGTAAGTCATGCAGGGATAAAAAATGGCGTCAATCTTTTGCTCCAGCAAATAGCGGATATGACCGTGCAAGAGTTTTGCCGGATAGCAAATCGTGTCGGAAGCAATGCTGCCCTGGCCTTTCAGGTAAAGCGCTCTGTCTGAAGGCGGGGAAACCAGGATTCGATAGCCCAGTTCGTTAAAAAAGGTTTGCCAAAAAGGAAGCAGCTCGTACATATTGAGGCCCATAGGGATACCGATGACTTTTTCCGTCAAGAGAGGCATAGTGTTCACCTTCGCATGTGCCTTTGTTTTTCTTGGATGTTGCTTCTTGGTATTTTCTCCCCCCGCCCCTATCCGGCTGTACTCCTCCAACAATTTCCTTTTATACGTATACAAGTTAAGCTCTTGTTGTTCATCCCTTTTGGTAGTTGGCCGGGAACATCTGTTACCGCCGATATACCGTCGTTCATCGTTAAACGAATTGATTGTCAATTGGCAATTATTGCTGCATAAGCCACAATTCGTGGAAATGGTTTGATGGGTCAGCTCCTTCAATTCCTCCGCCGTCAGCAGGCCTTGTGCTAAACCGCTGCGCGGCAGCCCGCCCTTTGCCCGCTTTTCTTTCGCATACAGCGCCGCACCGAAGGCGCCCATTAAGCCGGCTATAGCCGGGCGGACGACGCAAGTCTTCAGTTCCTGCTCAAAGGCGCGCAGCACACCGTCGTTCAGAAAGGTTCCGCCCTGCACCACGATATGTTCTCCCAGCGGTTCCGAGGCGGATGGCCGGATAACTTTATACAGCGCATTTTTCACTACGCTGATCGATAAGCCGGCAGAAATGTTTTCTATGGAGGCGCCGTCTTTTTGCGCCTGCTTGACAAGAGAATTCATAAAAACAGTACAGCGGCTGCCGAGCGCTACCGGACGTTCACCAAATAAACCCAGTCTGGCAAACTCCTCCGTATCATAGCCCAGGGCGTTGGCAAAGGTCTGCAGAAACGAACCGCAACCGGAGGAACAAGCCTCATTCAGAAAAATATGGTCAATGCTTTTGTTTTTAATCATAAAGCACTTGATATCCTGGCCGCCAATGTCGATGATAAAGTCTACTTCTGGAAGGAAACGCAGCGCCGCTTCATAATGCGCTATGGTCTCTACGACGCCGTAATCCATACGGAAAGCCGTTCGGACAATGTCTTCCCCGTAACCGGTGACTGCGCTGCCCAGAATGGGAAGGGAAGGCCATTGTTCATAAAAATCCGATAAAAACTGTCTGACTGGCGGAACAGGGTTTCCGCTATTCGTCTGGTAACTGCTGCAGAGAATCCGCTCCTCTTCATCCATCATTACCATCTTAATGGTTGTTGATCCGGCGTCTACGCCGAAATAAGCGCCCATCGTATCCGGCCCGGGGCTGCCATGCTTTGCGACGGCTTCCTGATGTCTCTTGCAAAAGGCTTCATAGGCCGCTTCATCCGCGAATAAGGGTTCTGCGTAAGTGTATTGCTCCGTTTTGCCATATTCTTCCAGTCTCCGTATGACTTCCTCCAGGTTCACCCTGTCTTTCGCAGAGTAAGCCGCGCCCAAGGCAACGTAATACAGAGAGCCCTCCGGACAGAAGCCTGTGGTCTTTAAACTCTTGTCAAAACTTGCGCGCAGATGGGGCAGAAAGGTGAGAGGCCCGCCCAGATAGATCACTTTACCGGTAATCGGCCGTCCCTGTGCCAGCCCGGTGATGGTCTGGCTGACCACCGCCGCAAATATGCTGGCTGCAATGTCATCCTTTCGAGCGCCTTGATTCAGCAGCGGCTGTATATCCGATTTAGCGAAGACGCCGCAGCGGGAGGCAATGATGTATTCCTTCTCCGCTTGTCCGGCTAATTCGTCCATTTCGTCCAGACTTATTTCCAGCAGGGTGGCCATTTGATCCAGAAACGCGCCGGTTCCGCCTGCACAGGAGCCGTTCATCCTGACTTCCAGCCCGCCGGAAAGGAAGAGGATCTTCGCATCTTCCCCGCCAAGCTCAAGGATCACATCTGCTGACGGCAGCAATTTACCGGCTGCCACCCTGGTGCCATATACTTCCTGGACAAAGGATATCCCGCAGCTTTCGGCAAGGCCCATTCCCGCTGAGCCGGAGATAGCCAGCTCCGCGGCGTCAAACAGTTCGGGAACTTCCTTTTGCAGTTGCTTCAGCAAGCAGATAGCGCTATCGGTGATCCTGGCGTAATGACGCTGGTAGGATTGATAAATAATCTGCTCCCGTCGATCTATCGCAACACATTTAATGGTTGTAGAACCAATGTCAAGCCCGATTTTCAATAGAAACTCCTCAATATCGTTTTCATTATTATACTCTTCTCGAAAGATTTCGCAATAGTCAGGCACGGAACGGCAACTTTTGTTCCATTTCCAATCCGGCCTTTTTTTGTTATACTATTGTAAATCCATGCGACCAATGCGAACGGGAGGAATCCTATGCCGGCGTTATGGCAATACCTTATCGTATGTCCCTTTGTCTTTCTTGCCGGACTGATCGATTCCGTCGCCGGGGGAGGCGGCTTGATCTCGCTCCCCGCTTATATGGCCTCGGGACTGCCTGTCCACATGGCCCTTGGCACGAATAAGTTCTCCTCAGTTTTCGGCACAGCCCTGTCCTCTGTCCGCTACTACATGCACAAGAAGACAGATCTCCGGACGGCGTCGGTCTCCATCGTCTTTGCGTTGACCGGCCCGCGCTTGGTGCGCGAACCGTGCTCTTTGTCGACCCCCTATTTCTACAGTATGCCCTGCTTGCCGTCCTTCCTGTCATCGCCGTCTTAGTACTCAAGAAGAAAGAATTCGGCGAAGAAAACAAGACGGAACAACTATCCCCAGCAAAGCGTTTCTTCTATGCTTCCGCCATCGGCCTTGTCGTTGGCTTTTATGACGGTTTCTTCGGACCGGGTACCGGCACTTTTCTTGTCCTTCTTTACACCTGGCTTCTGCGCTGCGATCTGATCACCGCTTCCGGTAACGCGAAAGTAATCAATCTGGCGTCAAATATAGCTGCTTTTGCGACGTTTCTGCTTAATGGCGAAGTCCATTTCCTGCTCGGCTTTCCGGCTATGTTGTGCGGCTTAGCCGGAAACTTCATCGGATCAGGATTGGCCTTAAAAAAAGGCGCCCGGATCATCCGGCCCGTATTTATCCTTGCCTTGATCCTGCTGATTGCGTATGTGGTCAATAGTCTACGGCTCTCGCGATAAGCGCAAATTCTTCCAGAGACAGGGTTTCCGGCCTGCGCTGATAATCCAGCCCCGCTTTCTCGAGGACTTCCGCCCAACCCTCGCCTCCTCGGGGCGCTAAAGGTTTCAACGATTTGAGCCCGTTTACCAGATTCTTTCGCCGTTGATTGAATAAGCCCCGGATCACGCGCCAGAGTATCTCTTCCGCAACATCGGGCTTGTTTGGTTTGCGCTGAAACGCAACGACCGCCGAGTCTACCGGAGGAGGCGGCGTGAAATACTCCGGTCCAAGGCGCATGACTTGCTTTGTATCGCCGAACCAGGCTGCCGCCAGCGCCAGGAGTCCGTAGTTGTCACTGCCCGGAAGGGCGGTGACTTTGTTTGCGACTTCTTTTTGCAGCAGTACCGCTCCCGCAGCCAGGCCTTCCGTATGACGGAAGATGCCGGAGAGGAAGGCGGTTGAAATATGATACGGCAAGTTGGCGCATAGTTTGTATGTCCCCCCTTCCACCAGGCTGTCGAGATCCATCTTCAGGATATCGCCTTGCAGGATCGTTACGCCGGGATTCTGCGCAAAGCGCTGCCGCAGAACCGGGATCAAAGCTCTGTCCAGTTCCACTGCAATCACGCTTGCACCGGTTGCGGCCAGCGCCGCAGTCAAACTCCCGGCGCCTGCGCCTGCTTCGATCACGACGTCACCGGAGCGAATACCCGCGCATTCCGCAATTTGCTCCAGGATAAAGGGATGGAACAGAAAGTTTTGACCAAGTTCCTTTTTAAAACGGAAACCCTGACGGACAAGGGCCGTCAGGACCGGATCAGACGGATTCGCCATCGTCCCGCATCATCTCCCTGTACGCCGCAATGAAATCCTGCTTGCTTACGCCATAGTCATTGAGCCTGCGCAAAAATTGCTTGCCGTTGGGCCGCCCTATCCCCAGAAGCAAAGAAAGCCGCTCCCTTTTTTCCCCGGCGCCTTCCGCGCCTGCCAATCCCATATTCACGATTTCCGCCATAGTAAAAGCGTCCGGTTGTTTTTCTGATTTCGTCGCTTTTGCGGCTGTCAGCGCCGCCCATATCTCCGCGGGTTTCGCATATTCGACGCCCACCAAGCCGTTGCGGCTGTAGCGACCTGGTGGCAAATACGCCTGTCTGCAGCCGGGCACCTGACGGTTGATGATTTGGCGGATCTTTTCTCCCGGGGCGTCCGGGTCCGTCAGTACGATCACGCCGCAGCGCAATGCCGCGATACGGATCTCCTCGATAATCTCCCGGGAAATCCCCAGGCCGTTGGTGATGATCGTCTGCGCCCGGCAGGCACGCTTTACAGCGGCGACGTCGTCCTTGCCTTCCACTACGATCACTTCCCGGATGACTGGGCGGGCGTCCTCCCTCTCCGGAATCATACTTTTCCCTCCGTCACAGGGGGATCCGGTATACACGGCAGGCGTTTTCCCAGGTTATCTTAGCCATTTCCTCATACCCCAAGCCTCGCAGCTCCGCCATGGCCCTTCCTGTCTCCGCCACATAGGCGGGCTCGTTTCGCTTACCCCGATACGGATGCGGGGACAGGTAGGGGCAGTCGGTTTCGATCAAAAGCCGGTCCAGCGGTACAGCCGCCGCCGCCTTTCGAACTTTCGCCGCGTTGGAAAAGGTCAGCACGCCGGAAAAGGATATATAAAAGCCGTTCTTAACGATTTCTGCCGCCATCTCTGCGCTTCCCGAATAACAATGAAAGATGCCGCCATTCGCCCAGCCCTCTTCTTCCGTCAAGATATCGAGGCACTCCCTGTGCGCTTCCCGGTCATGGATTGTCACTGGCATGGCGAGCTCCTTTGCCAGGCGGATCTGCCGGCGAAAAGCCAGCCGCTGCTCGTCACGGGGAGAATAATCATAGTGAAAGTCCAAGCCGATTTCACCGATAGCCAGGATTTTCGGGTGAGAAGCCAGTTCCCTGTATTCGTTGTATAACGCGTCGCTCCAGCTTTTCGCGTCATGGGGGTGAAGCCCTACGGTACCGTATATCCAATCATACCGTTCTATCAGTTCAAGGGTTCTTCTTACAGATCGGGGGTCGCATCCAATGTTGACGAAACGGGTTACCGCGGCGTCTTGTGCCCGCCGGAGCATGTCTTCCCGATCTTCGTCAAACTGCGTATTGTCCACATGCGCATGGGTATCAAACCACATCCTGTCATCCTCCTACTTCACCTTCGCGCCGCTAGGCGTGTCGGGGGGCAAGGTAAGCACAATAACCCGATCGCCGCTGTCCGCCGCCAGCAGCATTCCCTGGGACGTAATCCCCCGCAGTTTGGCAGGCTTCAGGTTGGCAACGACGACGATTTTCTGACCGACCAGCTCTTCCGGCTGATAATGCAACGCAACCCCCGCAACCAGGGTACGCCGCTCTCCGCCTATGTCGACCTCCATTTGCAGCAACTTATCCGCTTTCGGTACCGGCTTGCAGGAAAGGACCTCCGCCACGCGCAGATCGGTTTTCATGAACGCGTCATACTCAATCTCCGCCGGTTTGGCAACCCCGGCTTCGGCAGGACCAGCTTTAGCGGAGGCGGCTTTCGCGTTCTCCTCTTCGTCCCGCTCCCAGTCGATTCTAGGGAAAAGCACCGCGCCTTTGCGTACGTTCTGCCCGGCCTTCGTAGCGCCCCAGGCAAGCTGCTCCCAGGTCAGGCAATCTTCCGGCTGGTGCCCTGTTTGCGCCCAAACCAGCGAGGGAATATTCGGCATGGCAGGCGACAAAAGCATCGTCGAAATGCGTACCGTTTCCAGCAGGTGCCGCAGCACTACGGCAAGCCTTTCCCGCTGGGCGGCGTCTTTTGCCAATAGCCACGGAGTCGTCTCGTCGATATACTTGTTCGCCCTACTGATGAGTCGGAATATGGCAGATAGCGCATTGGCAAAATCCAGCTTATCCATGGAATCCCCAGCCTCTTCGCAAACGCGAGCAGCCAAGGTCCTCAATTCTTCGTCCAAAGGCTGAGACGCCCCTCCTTCCGGTACTATGCCTTCAAAGTACTGCACCACCATAGCTACCGTACGGGATACCAAATTGCCATAATCATTTGCCAAATCATAGTTCAGCCTCTGGACTAAGGCGCTTTCTGAATAATAGCCATCCTGACCGCTGGGAATTTCCCTGAGGAGAAAATAGCGAACTGCCGCCACACCGTACTTTTCAATCAGAATAACCGGGTCGACCACATTGCCCAGGGATTTGGACATCTTGCCGGAATCCAGCAGGACCCAGCCATGACCAAATACCATTTTGGGTAAAGGGATGTCCGCCGCCATCAGGATAATCGGCCAGATCACCGTGTGGAAGCGAATGATATCTTTCGCCATCAAATGAACGTCCGCCGGCCAATATTTCTCAAGCAGAGAAGTATCGTCCGACCCATAGCCCAAAGCGGTGACATAGTTGCTTAAGGCGTCAAACCAAACATAAATCACATGTTTTTCATTTACCGGCACAGGGATGCCCCAATCGAAAGACGTCCGGGAAATGCAAAGATCCTCCAGTCCGCTCTTAATGAAGCTGAGCATCTCATTACGGCGGCTTACCGGCTGGATAAAGCCGGGATTCTCCTCAATGTGCCGGAGAAGCTGATCCTGATACTTCGACATCTTGAAAAAATAGCTTTCTTCCTCGATGACTTCGACCTCTTTGCCGCAGTCCGGGCAACGATGCTCTTCGCCGACCTGACGCTCCGTAAAGTACGCTTCGCAAGACACGCAGTACCAGCCTTGATAACGGGATAGATATATATCCCCCTTATCATAAATGGTTTTAAATATTTGCACCACGCCCCTGGTATGCCTCTCTTCGGTCGTGCGAATAAATATGTCGTTCTCAATCAGCAGTTTCTCCCAGAGGCTCCGCCAGACCACCGCCATATCATCCACATGCTGCTGCGGTGTTTTTCCGGCTGCCGCGGCAGCCTTCGCAATTTTTTGCCCATGTTCGTCCATCCCCGTAAGAAAACAGGTTTGATAGCCTTTCATCTTCTTGTACCTGGTCATGGCGTCCGCCAGCACGGTGGTCAGTCCATGGCCGATATGGGCGTTTGCGCTTGGATAATAAATCGGCGTTGTAATGTAAAAGCTTTTCTTGTCCATGATAGCCTCCTGTAGGGAATCATTTGCGGAATTCATCCATTTTCTTCAACAACCAATAAAATATTTATACAAAACTGGTATTTTGATATTGACTTTAATTGGAAGCATTGTTATTCTTTACTTACCAGGTTAAAAATACGCACAGATATGAAAGGAGCCGTCCAATGAAATCTACAGGAATCGTAAGAAAGGTCGATGAGTTGGGTAGGGTCGTCATTCCTATTGAGCTGAGACGAACGCTTGGCATCGATCTGAAAGACGCATTAGAAATCTACGTTGACGAGGAGAAAATCATCCTGAAAAAATATGAACCCGCGTGCATTTTTTGTGGCAGCGCAAACGACGTACACAATTTTCAAAACAAGCTGGTGTGCAGAGAATGCGCGGAGAGCATGATTAAAGCCTTCTAGTCTGTCACGGCTTCTGTTTTACCAGCATAGCATAACAAGCTTTTGCGGGTATCCCGGTTATTTTGGCAAGCTTCAGGCTTGCCTCTTTTTTATACATGCCGCCGGCCAGCAGGGCCCTTCCCAACTCTTCCGCTTCTTCAGGACTGTAGCCTTGGGCATGTGGATCGGGACAGCCTTCCATAACCACCACGATTTCTCCTTTGATTGTTTCCATCTTTCCCAGTTCTTCCGCGACTTCCGTTAACCTGCCGCGGATAAAGGTTTCGAATCGTTTGGTCAGTTCCCTGGCTACACAACAGTATCGGTCTCCCCAAACCTTGTACAGGTATCCAAGGGTTTCCGACAGCCTTTTGGGGCTCTCATAAAACACCAAAGTCCCTTTAAAAGTACCGAGCCGTTCAAGCCAGACCTTTCTTTCTTTCGTATTTCTCGGAAAAAAACCGCCAAAAGCAAACACATCGGTATCCAAGCCGGACGCAACCAGCGCCGTAATCCCCGCTACAGGACCGGGAATGACCGTCAGCTTGATTCCTGCCTGTATTACCCGTCGTATCAGCCTGGCTCCCGGATCAGAGATGCCCGGGGTTCCCGCGTCGCTGACCAGGGCAACGGTTTTGCCTTCCAGCAGTGCTTCTAAGATTCTCTGACTTTGTCTTTCCTCATTATGCGCAAAATAACGGACCAACGGTTTTTTCAGTCCATATGCTTTCAACAGCAGCCCTGTATGCCGGGTATCTTCCGCTGCCACCATATCCGCATCCTTCAGAACCTGTAAAGCCCGTAAACTGATGTCACGCAGGTTTCCGATAGGCGTCGCCACGATATACAGCATGCTCCGCTCCCCTTAGCCAGTTCATTCAATCTCCCAGAAAACTCCGGCAAAACAGGCATTCCCCATTTCTTTCCCTTCCGAAGAAAAGATGGCAGATATGAAAACCCTCATCATGCAGTTTTTTCAGATTTTCCTGCGCATTCTGCCGGATTCCGCTTCCATCTGCCGTCGCCTGTTGATCCGCTCCATCGCGTTCCAGATAAAGCTGCTCCCTTAACCGCCGGTTTTCTTCCTCCAGGCTTTTTGCCTCCTGCCTGACCCGCTGGATTTCCTCCTGAAGCAGCCTCTGGTTTTTTTCCACCTGGGCCAGTCTCTCAGACAGACTCATTCCTCCGGCTCTCCGTCCTCGAAACCATTCGCGGCGTCTGTGTCGCCCGCCGCTTCCAGGTTAAGCGTATCCGGCTCGTTATCATCCGGAAAGTCTTCCTTTACCGGGTTCTGCTCTTGTCCCTGGTTTTTATCACCGCGATTTTTTTTGCCTGCCTCATAAATATTGCTCTCATATTTCAAGCAACACATTAAGCGCCCGCATATACCGGAAATTTTGCTGGGATTCAGCGAAAGATTCTGTTCCTTCGCCATACGGATGGATACTGGCTCAAAATCACTGAGAAAAGAGGCACAGCAAAGTTCCCTTCCGCAGGCTCCCAGCCCGCCGAGCATTTTTGCTTCATCCCGTACGCCGATCTGGCGCAGCTCGATTCTGGTTTTAAATACGGACGCCAAATCTTTCACCAATTCCCGAAAATCGACCCGGCCTTCCGAGGTAAAGTAAAATAAGACTTTGCTGCCGTCAAAAGAATATTCGACTTCCACCAGCTTCATGGGCAGCTGTCTCTGCGCGATTTTTTCCAGACACACCACACGCGCCTGGTCCTCTTTTTCTTTCACGGCATACATCATCGCCCTGTCTTCTTCTGACGCCGGACGAATCACTTTGCGCAAAGGGTAAATCACGTTTTTGTCTTCGATGTCGCGATTGCCTAACACAGCTTTGCCATATTCCAGCCCGCGGGTTGTCTCCACGACGACGTCTGTGCCGTTTGGAATCGAAAAGCCGACAGGATCAAAATAGTAGATTTTTCCTAAACTTTTAAACCTGACCCCCACCACTTCCGTCAATTCATGCATCCTCCTTCCATCGGGTCCACTCGAATATCCAGTTTTTTGATATGTAAAAATAAATTTTCCAATATCAACAACGCATTCACATTGCGTTCAGCCAGGTATCCCGCATGCCAAACCCGATCCAGCGCTTCGCATAAACTGGCAAGCGAAGCCTTGCCGCGATCTGTGCTATACCCCTTCCCTGCGCACAAGTTTCTGATCAGGGCGTTTCGCAACACATACTCCAGCCCATCAAAGAATGTAGACAGCCGCTTCTTACGGCTGCCTTCGATGAAGGCCGCCTTTTCGAAAACGCTATAGTATCCGCGCTTCTGAATGGCTTGCAACACATCCAGGACCAACTCTATTTCTTCGGGTTCCGGAGCAGGCCTTTCAAAGTGAAAGCGCAGAATCCGGCAGCGAGAGCGGACAGTCGGCAGCAGATTCTGCGGTTTCCCGGTCAGAAGAAGGAGCAGCGTTTCCTCCGGCGGCTCTTCCAGTATTTTCAACAAGCAGTTCTGGGCCTCTTCCCGTAATCGCTCCGCTTCTAAAAAGACCGCAACTTTCCATTGTCCTTCCCCTGCTTTGCTCATCAGGGCAGCCTGGAGTTCGCGCACCTGTCCGATCTGAATCGTGTTTGCCGCTCCCCGCGGCATGATCGTAAACCAATACGGATAGGTCTCTTTCTCCAGTTGACGGCAATGCAGACACTTGCCGCAGGGTTTCAAAGCGGGATCTGGGTCCATGCAGCAAACCAAGGCTGCCAGATGCTTTGCTTCGTTGAGCAGACCTTCCTTGCTGTTCCCTTCCAGGATGGAGGCTTGATGAGGAAGCATGCCGCGGTCTCCTACAGTTTATAGTTTTCCACGACGTCCATGACAAAGGTCGTCGCGCCGCCCATCTGTACCATAACATCCACCGGATTGACATTGTCTTCAATAGACATCACCGGGGACATAGGGACAAACTGTTTGCGGGGCATGCATATCCTTTCGATAATCCCCAGCACTTCCTCTTTCTTGTCATCCTCGACGCCAATTAGCAGTGTGGTGTTGCCGCGTCTGAGAAAACCGCCGCTGCTGGCCAGCTTTGTCGCTTGAAAACCGCGTTCCGATAAGGCGTCAAGCAATGAAAATGTGTCCATATCGTCAATTATGCTCATGATCATTTTCATAGTGTTTGCCCTCCTGTTTAATCACAGACCCAATTCGTTCCAGTACCCGTTAGTTCCGTCGCGGGATGAACCAAAACGCCTGGGATCTGCATAGACTACTCTCACGTTCAGCATGGGTTCGGATCCTGCGCTGAACGACGATTCGTTCAATAACTGATTTTATCATAAATATACAGTCCTTGCCACAGCCATTTTCAAGCGCCCATTTGGCGTCTTTGCTGCAAAAGCGCCTACCGCCTTGCCAGACTCAATCCCTCCGCCCTAAGATGAGCTGCACCTGAATAAAAATCAGGTAACGCGGGTGTTCCCGTTCATTTGACATTGACAGAAAACGGGTTTCATGTTAGGATTTTCTTTGACTAACAGCCATTCTATACCTGTCCCTATAACGTCGTCAACAGCGTCAAGGCTCCGCGAATTGATGTATACCACCTATGAGGAGATCTTCTCATGAAAAGCGCTCGAAAACAACGTATTTACTATGTTGCGCTTCTTTTGATCGCTGTTGCCCTGGCAACCTGTAGCCAGCAGTCTTCCCCGTTCGCTCCGGCGGCGCCCACACCGGTAAAACCTGAAATACCGGTAGAACCAACGCCGGGCGCGCCGGCAGAACCGGCAGTCCGTTCCTATCCGGGAACCAAAGCCATTGAAGTGATCGTTCCCTGGCCGGCAGGCGGCAGCACCGATAGGGTATCCCGCGTTGCAGCCAGCCTTCTTTCCGCCAACCTGGGCGCAACTGTTACCGTCATGAATGAAGCCGGCGGACAGGGCGTCTCCGGTACTGTTTCCGCCCTCAGCAGCGCCGCGGACGGCTATACGCTGCTGGGCGACGCCGACGGCAGCAATGCGATACCGGAAGCCTGGGGAACCGACGTCCCGTATAAAGCCGGCGAAAGAACATATATATGCAGGATTGCGTCTTTCCCCTGGTTTTTCGCCGCGGCGCCCGGAACCGGATGGAAAAGCATGAACGATATCGCGGAAGCTATTCGGAATACGCCTTCCGATATACGATTTGGCTGGCTTGGCGGCACAGCCGGCGCCGACTGCGCGCCTGCCCAGTTTATCGCCGCCATGCAGGCGCATGGCATCGATACATCTGCGGTGCATATGGTCGCTTTCGCCGGCGGCACAGATTTAGCCGCTGCCATTGCAAGCGGATATGTAGATTTCGGATGCCTGTCCGTCGCATCTGTAGCTTCCGTCTTTGAAACCAGCACACTTCAACTTATCTCCATCACCAGCAGGGAGCGATTTCCGGCTTATCCCTTTGTCGCGACGACAAAAGAACAAGGCTGGGGTACCGTCGACTTCATGGGTCACGTTGGGTTTTCCGGCCCGGACGGCATGTCTGAAGAAGCGGTCCAGGTTCTGGCTGACGCTATGGCTGAGATTATGGCCGGGGCGGAGGCGGAGCAGAAATTCAGAGAGATCAGCGCTATACCGGACTATCTTGGCCCGCAGGATTTTAGAGCCTATGTGCTAAGCCTTGCGGATACCCTTACGGCGATCAAGATCAACTGATCGGGTCGCGCTTAATTTTGGGGAGAAATAAA
>Ga0099364_10002677_pt1 | contig 28198 bp, 23 predicted proteins | sample TergutTh196P3_FD_73070 | JGI IMG/M metagenome (GOLD analysis project Ga0099364, IMG submission 73070) | Microcerotermes parvus P3 segment gut microbial communities from Pointe-Noire, Republic of the Congo - Th196 P3 | ecosystem: Host-associated > Arthropoda: Insects > Digestive system > Gut ... | reverse complement strand
AGCACTCAACCTTCGCCTGAATATGTAACCCAAAAACACTTTTCTGCCATCAACGAAAAACGCAACTTTATTTCCCTCTGAAATATTTAACTCATCGTCAATCAAAGCTGCAAATCTAAGTACCCCCGGCATTCTCACGCGATAGCTCGTAAGGGTAACGCCATCTCTCACAGACGGAATCAAAATGTCACCCTCGCTGTTTCTTATTTTTAACTCATATTTCATGATACTTCCTTTCTGCACATATAAGTGCGGTCAAAGTCACAGATAATCTATTATCTGCGCCGACTAAATTTTAATACTGCACGTTAACGTAGTTACAGTATAACACACAAAGCAACGCTTGTCAAGCCTAAAATGCAAAATATTTTTGCGTTTTATGAATTTTGTAGACTCTCACAAATTTTACGTATGAGCTTTGTTTGTTTTGACGAAAAATATAAAATTTTTTTTGATTTTTAGCTCTCATTTTATTCCCCTCCTTCCTGCATTAAATAATCATGTAACTATTATAACACAACAAAACGGACATTTTGGGACAGGATTTTAATTTATTTTTGAAATATGCTACGACTTTTGATAGTGTTTTTTGTAGGGGACGGGCTTGCCCGTACCGCAAACCAAACACCGCCCAACACATAAGTGCCGGGCGGTGTAGCTATTATAATTTCAAATCCGTCGCCGCAAGGCGACACCATAACTGTCAATTGTCAATTGTACATTGTCAATTGTTCGTCAGTTTACCTTAAACTTAACATCAGAATCCGATATGCTGAATATGGTGTAGAGGTTTGACAGGCTCTCGACTTCGTCTGAGACGGCGGCTTGAGTGGGAACAATTGTGCCTGCACTAATCAGATAATTTTGTTCGTCAAGGCTGAAATATCTTACATCTGCTCTTGAAAATCTGAGAGTTGATGCGGCTTGTGCTTGAATGAAATTCCCGGTGAGGGCATCGTAAATCCATGTGCCGTCAGGCGCGAGAACTGCAAAGTTTGTAAGGTCAGCACTTCGCACAAATGTGGTCTTTCCGGTTGTCGTGAAATTAAGCTCGGTCCACTTTTTGGTTGCTGTTTCAAACTCGAACAAACTGCTTCCGCCATCATCAGAAAGGGCGTAGATAAACCTGCTGCCGTTAACACTTAACAAGGGGGCCTGTATCGGGAAATCGCACAACAACTGTGTTTCATATTGCCCCGAAACCAAGCGGCTGAAATAAAACGCTTCATGGTCATAAGCTTTCGCCTTCGAGAGAACCGAACCATCGGGATAAGGATAAGCGTAGGTGAGCCACGCGCCGTTTAAATTCATGTCAATCGCCGTGAAAGCGAGTGTTTCGCCGGTGACAACATACAGCTGATTACGCACTGAGTTAACGTCTTCGCCGGTGAGCATAAACACACGACGGTCATAATTTATATTAGAAACTCTGGGGTTTATAATGGTATAATCGGCGATTAACTCAAAGTCGCGTTGCGGTTCGGTAACTATGCGGTATATTTCGGCGGCGTTTCCGGTGAGTACTAAGAAGTGGTCGTCGTTTATAAACTCAACGGTGTGCGCGCCGTCAATTTGCAATGGCAAAATGGTAATTTCTATGGGTGAAGTTTGAGCATCATCGGTCAATTCGGGCAATTCATCGTCCGAAATCATGCCGGGTTCGTTATCAATCCTTGTGGTTTCGGGTGGAATGTCAACAGCGCGTGCCGTAGTTTCAGCGGGCGTGGTCTGCACTGTCTGAACAGGTTGCACAGATTGTATAGGCTGTATGGGCGGCAAGGTTATTTCGGCGTTTCTCACTTCATGCTCGGTGAGCGGAGTGAAATTATCGTCGTTAATACTGCCTGCCAAATCCACAAAGACAACCACGTTTAGCTCTCTTATTCCCGACAGCATACTAATTGGCGCGGATATTTTAGCCCCCGTGAACCTTTGGGCTTCAAATGTCATTGTCTTTTCAATCAGACCTTTGTCATAAAGCATTAAAACTTCAATCTCGCCCGTGTCGGATAAAAGCCCCAAAGCAAATTCAATCTCAGTGAGTGACAACGGGCTTTCAAAAGACAAATACATAAGTGAGCTTGACAGTTCTTGCGCCCCTAAGAGTTTAACCTCGGTTTCAAGAATTCTCTGGCCCGGCGAAATGCTTGCTATAGATGGTCGCTCAATAAGCCTTTCAATGGTTGTGTTTTGCCCCATTAACATATATCCGCCGAACACTGCCACAAAGACAGCGGCGGCACTCGCAAGCGGCAACCACTTAGAGTTCAGGGCGCGAAAAGCCTTGCCGACATCACGCTTAGCGTTGCGCCGGATTTTCTCTTTATCGAAGGTATACTCCGACATAAGCTGCTTATAAAAATCACGTTTATCCATAATTTGCCGCCCCCTTTCTCTATATATTAAACTTTTTCTTTTGTCGCTCTAAAGTTCGATAAAGTTTGGTTTTGACTGTAGACAGGTTTAAATCAAGTTCTTTCGCTATTTCGTCGAGTTTCATGTCGGCGACGTAGTGAAGATAAAAGATTTTCCCGACTGTGGGGTCGCTTTTTGTAATGTCGTCAAATATTTGCCGCGCCAACATTTCATTGCACAAGACATCTTCAAGCTGCTGAGCCGAATTTGACATATGCGCCTCAACCGCAACCATCTGCTCTTCGGAAAAGTCACCGAAAGAAGAAGTCTTGCTGTGTTTTTTGAGAAACCCAAAATAATCACGGCACTCAAATTTAGCAATGTTTATTAAAAATGCCTCCGCATTCTCAATGTCTTCATATCCCTTCTTGACAATTCGCCTGAAAAACCGGGTGTATATGTTTTGAACTATGTCCTCACTGTCAAGAACGCTTCTCGATTTGCTGACGACAAAACGCGAAACAGCGGCAAAGGTCTCGCTGTATACCTTATTGAAATAAGCGTCAATTTCATATTCTCTGTTACGCTCATTCGTCGATTTCACATTCCCCTTCAAGCATTCACCTCTTTTCGCTAAATGGTGAAACCTAATCGGGCTATACTTAGTAGTTCCCAATTCGCGTTAAAAAGTTTCACACAACCGTCACAATATTTTATATATCTAATTTTACCCTAAAATTTATAATTTGTCAAGATGTATAGACTTACATAATCTTCCAATAATTAAATTAATTAATTGAGAGGAATGTGTAAAATCATGAATAAACGCACTAATATACTTACTATCGCTATGCTTATCGGGGCGGGGGCCGCCGTTGTCTTTTCCCTTTTCCACTCATTTTCGCTTGAATGTGACGATTTTGGTGAAAATATGCTGCGGTTGCATATTTTGCCACACTCAAATTCTAAAGACGACCAAAGTTTAAAATACACCTTGAGGGACGAGCTGTTAGACATTACCACCACACTTTTCAGAGAAGCCGAATCTTTAGCTCAGGCAAAAGAATTAGCATTACTTAACAAAACCACGCTCGAAGACACCGCAAACGCAATTTTAAAAAACCACAACTCTCCTCACAGCGCGCGAGTCGAGATTATAGACGACATGTATTTCACCACGAGAAAATATGAGGAGCTGACTGTTCCGGCAGGGCGTTATGCTGCCATTCGCGTAATCATCGGCGACGGCGATGGCGACAACTGGTGGTGTGTAATGTTTCCGCCTTTATGCCTGCCCGCTTGCACAGAAAGCCACCACGAACCATTTTTCAGCGACACCATGTCAAAACAGGTTGAAGAAAGCACAAAAATAGAGGTTAAATTTGCGGTATATGAATTCTTTTCGGAGTTGTTGACATAACGAGAATATCATGTTATACTATTACAATGAAAGTACTTATTATCAATGCGACTATGCGTGAGGAGAGCGGTTATAATGCCGCGCGAGTTCTCTCTGAGATGATTGCCGGCGAACAGGGTGTCATATATGAGGTGTTTTTGCCTAAGAACCTGCCTGATTTTTGTGTGGGGTGTTATCGTTGTTTCGATGAAGGCGAACAGCATTGCCCCCACTCCAAATACGTTGACACCATACGCCAAGCCATGGACGACTCTCAGGTGTTTGTTTTTGCCGCCCCCGTTTACGGGCGGCGTATTCCTGCCGCCCTTAAAAACTTTTTCGACCACTTATATTATCAGTGGGTCTTCCACCGCCCCAAAGCCGAAATGTGGAACAAACAAGCTGTTGTTTTGATTTCTAACAAAATGGCAGGCGCGAAACAAGCTGCAAACGACATTCGCGACAACCTGAAACATTGGGGGGTAGCGCGAATTCATTGCGCAACATTCAAAACCGACTGCCAACGTTTCAGCGACATTCTTCCTTTCGACAAGGTGCGCATAGGGCACAGTCTCGAAAAAATAACCAAGAAAATCCTCAAACACACAGACACCCCACCCTCACTATCATCAAAGTTAGTTTTTCACACAGGGCGGTTATACCAAAAGCTAAAAAACAAAAACAAGCGCGACACAGACTATTGGGGAGAAAAAGGCTGGCTTGATGTGATTAGACCGTGGTATGTTAAGAGGTTGAGAAAATGACTTGCCAGTTGACAGTTGACGGTTGAGAGTTGAGAGTTGTGGTGTCCGCTTATGCGGACGGATTTGAAATTATAACAGTTACACCGCCCGGCGCTTTTGTTTCGGGCGGTGGTGTTTTTTGCTGGAATGTCTTGCGAAAATAGGTGAGGGTGGGCTTGCCCACGAGTTTGTGTCAAAACTCTTGCAAAACCGACAAAAATGTGATATAATAAAGCTAATGAATTAAAGGGGGTTGAAATTATGAATTTCATTAGCGGAGAGTGTCGAAATCAAATCACATTGATGCCGGAAAGCATAGAGGATTACGTTGGAGAAGATAATGCCGTTCGATTAATTGACGCATACATTAACAGCCTTAATCTTGCGGAATTAGACTTTGCAAAGCATGCTCCGAACGATACCGGTCGCCCCATGTATGACCCCAAAGATTTGTTGAAACTTTTCGTTTACGGTTATATGAACAAGGTTCGTTCATCGCGGCGGCTTGAAACCGAGACAAAACGAAATCTTGAAGTGATATGGTTACTTAATAAATTATCGCCCGACCATAAAACAATTTCGCGCTTCCGCAAAGATAATACAACAGCTTTAAAAAATGTGTTTCGTGATTTTGTAAAGTTGTGCATGAAATTGGGGTTATACGGCAAAGAATTAGTCGCTATTGATGGTAGCAAATTCAAAGCGGTTAATTCTAAAGACCGTAATTTCACAGATAAAAAATTACGAGAGCGTATAGCGCGGATTGATTCTAAAATCGAAGAATATCTGAAAGAGTTAGAAGACAGCGATTCGGCTGAAAATGTTTCTGCGAGCGAAAAATCCTCTGAAGAAATTGCACAGATTATCATTGAATTAGCGGAGCGCAAAGAACGCTATCAATCGTATTCAGACGAACTTGTTCAAACAGGTGAAACGCAGAAATCATTAACAGACCCCGACAGCAGATTGATGATGAATAACGGAAAAATGGACGTGTGCTACAACGTACAAAGCTCGGTTGACAGCAAGAATAAATTGATTGTTGAATTTGAAGTTACAAATAATGCCAATGACGCAAATCTGATAACTCCTATGGTAGAAAAATCAAAAGATATACTTGAAACCGATTCGTTAGCCGCAGTTGTTGATGCAGGGTATGACAGCGTTCAAGATATTATTGCGAGCATGGAAAACGGCAACGACATTCATGTGGCGAGAACAGATTTTGACATTTGTATTCCGACTACCGAAGAATACCACACTGAAATAACATCACATCAAAACGGACGATGCGTTTACTTTGCTGATAGAAATATAGTTCTATGTCCGATGGGGAATGTGTTGTATCCCGGTTTTTATAAAAAGACAAGGGGGTATGCTGTTTTTTACAACACTAAAGTTTGTAATCGCTGTGGGTGTGAATGCGGAAAAGAAAAGCGTGGTCGGCGACATCAAATTCCAATGTTGGAATCGGAATTTTCAAAGATTTATAACGACAGCGATTTATTTGTCAAGCAAATCAGAATCACGCCGAATAGTGAAATAATGCGACAACGAAAATCTATTGTCGAACACCCGTTCGGAACCATTAAGCGAAACATGGATGCCGGATATTGTTTGACCAAAGGTTTAAAGAATGTTAGCGGTGAATTTGCGCTTGCATTTCTTTCCTATAATCTAAAGCGGGCAATCAATATTCTCGGTGTGAGAAAGCTGATAAATTGCATGGAGTAATCCGTGCTTTTTTATTTTCAGCGTGCCGCACAGCAGACGTGAAACGTCTGAACAAAAAATTCCGTAGAATTTTTTGCAGGGGGTTTCGGGGGCTGCCCGGATTGTGGGTTTTGACACAATCTGGGCCTTCCTCACCCCGTCTTTTAAACATCTGCAAATTGCGGTACGGGCAAGCCCGTCCCCTACAGTGTGCAGAATTGCTTTCAAGTTTTTTCAATAACTCACGTCAACCACAATGGATTTGTAATCGGTTAGCCCGGTTTTAATAGAAGTTACGATTATTTCATTTCCCTCGGCTTCAATTTTTAAATATCTTACATAAAAGTTTTCTTCTTCCTCAAAAACAGGATAAGTTTTAATTTCACCGGTTTTGTCAATTCTCCTTAGATTTCCGTCTGAATGCATATAATAGAGAAATTCCCCATCGCTTATTCCGTCGCTTATGTTGTCTTCAAGAACATTTTTACTTAAGTAAAGCCTTCTATAATCGGCATCAATTATATACGATATTTCATATACTGACCAATTTATGGACATTACATGACCAAAAGTTCTTATGACAAACCCTTCGCCTTCACCGGTTTCAAAAAAATCACAACTGTGCACTACAATGCGATTTGCCATGCCGCTTACGCCACTATCAGCCGCATTTTTCATACCTTGCAAAAACTTTTCAATCACATCAAACGGAAAAGAATGAAGAAAAGGGTTAGGTCGTTCAAAAACTTCATCGATATTTACGCCTTCTCTCTATTTATCTTCGCTTTTAGGAACAAGTTCAGTCTCCGGAGTGTAAAACACGTTGCTTAAAATGAATTCAGTTGTCTCGGCAATTTCGACATGTTCTATCTTGTCGTCGCATTCAACTTCTTCGCTTTTTTTATCACACGATGATAAAAATATTGCGAATACTATAACAACTAAAAAAATCAATCTATTTTGCATAAATTAACCAACCTTTGTTTTAAATGTTATGGGTATGCATGAATCTCGGTTCTATTGTGTCAGCATTTCTAAAAATAAGAGCTTAGAAGCTGTATTCATAGACGTTTTAGCAGCGTATGCAGGTGAGAAATGATGCACATTGTTTCAGCGGAATCGGTACGTATTTCGTAATCCTTTGAAAGTTTACGTGAGTTTCCGAACCACGCAAAAGCCCGCTCTACACGCCATCTTTTGGGAATAACGTGCCAGCCTTTTGGTATGATTTTTTCGGAAATGTCGTAAATAAGCCCCAGAAACATAGTCACGAAAGTGAAAAATGCACCTTTATAGCCCTCATCATTCCTGATTGTTTCGCACGTCTGTAAAAACTCCAAACCGTGCCGTGAGGCGGAAAATCGTGTGGGATTGCCCTCCATTTGCAACCATTGTCCACTAAGTACAACACCGCTTCCACTAACGAACGCTTGTGATAATCGCTCTTGTTTCCGACAGGGAAGAAGTCTTCGATTTCAGCCCACTGCATATCAGTAAGGTTGCTTGGGTAGTTTGTAGGTTTGTATTCTAATTTTTTCATAGATTAATTATAACATATAGCAACTTGACATTATATAAACTATGTGATATAATATACACATCAAATAAAATATGAGGTGTATTATGGCTTTACCATTATCACAAGAAAAACGTGAAGCGATTGTGTTTCACAAAATCAACGGCGAAAAGAAGATGATATTGCGCATTGGTTACTAATTAGCAAAAGTAGTGTAACCAAAATATGGGCACTATATAATAAACAAAATTCGGTCGAACCAAAACCACATAATAAAGGCAGGAAACCCGCATTTGAGCAAGATGTTCTTGACAAAATCGTTGCGCGAATAAAAGAAAAAGTTGACATTACTTTGCTTGAGTTGATTGAGGAATTTAACCTTAAAATCTCAGAATCCGGGCTTTCAAAAAAGTTAAATAAAATCGATTTAAATTTTAAAAAAAGACTTTATTCGCAAAAGAACAAAAGCGAGAAAATGTTCAAATTTTGCGAAAAGAATGGTTCGAATATATCCCACATATAGAAATTTCAAGATTCATTTTTCTCGATGAAACAGGCGTAAATTTAGGAATGACTCGGCTTTACGGTCGTGCTTTTGGTGGCGAACGTGTTGTTGATTACGTTCCCGATGTTCGCTTTGAACGATATTCAATTATCTCGACATTAAAAGCGAGCGGTGATATGATTCCTATGGTTTATCGCGGAACTTTGAACGGCGATTTTTTTAAAGAATACATCAAACAATTTGTTGTTCCGACACTAAAGCCCCGTGACATTTTAGTTATGGATTGCCTGTCTTCGCATAAGGTTAAAGGGGTTGCCGAGATGGTTGAAGCAGTTGGCGCAAATCTCGTGTACTTGCCGCAATATTCGCCTGACTTGAATCCGATTGAAACTGTGTTTTCTGAAATAAAATCACATTTGCGAAAAATCAAGGCTCGTACTTATGAAACATTTTGCGATGCTGTCGCAACCGCCGTTGATTGCGTTACCGAAGAACACGCAATTAATCACTTTTTGAATTGCTATTGTAGTTTATAAAAAGTTAAATTGCTATAACATAATAAAACGGACATTTTGGGACAGGATTATTTTTAAAATAAAACGCCCATCTCCCCACCCCACCCAAACCCATTTTTGCAAGACATTCCAACAAAAAGCACCGCCCAGCAAAAACTGCCGGGCGGCGTATAATTTTCGGCGTTCATTAGGGACGGGCAAGCCCGTCCCCTACATAACTATCAACTCTCAACCGTCAACCGTCAACCGTCAACTGAGAAAACAACTCCCCAATTCTCCCAACCTTCACCACCTCAAAATCATCTGTTTTAGCCGGTGTTTTTGTTTTTGAGTTGGGTATAAAAACTTTTTTGAAGCCCATTCGCTTACATTCTTTCAGTCTCTCGTTTATATTGCTCACGTTTCTTATTTCGCCGCCGAGGCCTATTTCGCCGAATGCCGCAACGTCGTGGGCTATGGGTTTATCGCAAAGCCCCGAGAATAAAGCAAGCGCGATTGCAACATCTGCCGCCGGCTCGTCAATTTTCAGCCCACCGATTATGTTTACATAAACATCAAACGCCCCGAAAAGAAAACCTGTGCGCTTTTCTAAGACGGCTAAGAGCATACAAAGTCGGTTATAGTCAAAGCCGTTTGACACTCTGCGCGGTTGCCCGAACCCTGTTTTGGTGACTAAAGCTTGAACCTCGGCGAGAATGGGGCGTGAGCCTTCCATTGCGCAGTGAATACTTATGCCGCCTATTTGTTTGGGTCTGCCTGCAAGCATTAACGCCGATGGGTTCGGAACCTCAGTTAAACCCATTTCCCCCATCTCGAAAACGCCGATTTCGTTTGCGGAACCGAAACGATTTTTGACTGCCCTCAAAATGCGGTATGAAAAATTTCTGTCGCCTTCAAATGTGAGGACTGTGTCTACAATATGCTCTAAAACCTTAGGGCCGGCAACTCCGCCGTCTTTGTTAACATGTCCCACTAAAAAGATTGAAATTTCTTCTTCTTTCGCTAATTTCATCAACAATGAGGTGCATTCGCGAACCTGGGTTACACTTCCGGCTGAAGATGAGATTGAGTTTAACGACAGTGTTTGTATAGAGTCGATAACCATTATGTCGGGTCTTTGCTCTAACGCAGTTTTAATAATCGCCGCGCAGTCAGTTCCGACAGCCAACAGCAAGTCGGGACTGTTTATTTTCAAGCGTTGGGCCCTCAGTTTGATTTGGCGTTCGCTCTCTTCGCCCGATATGTAGAGGATTTTAGTTTTGCTTTTGAGACATGAAGTCGCACCTAACTGAATGAGCAGCGTTGATTTTCCGATTCCGGGCTCTCCCGACAGCAACACGAGAGAACCCTTGACTAAACCGCCGCCCAAAACGCGGTTAAGCTCACCAATTTGCATGTCATGCCTGATTTCTTTGGCGGAGTCGATGTTTTCAAGTGTGGTGGTTTTCAGCGCGAGACCGCCTTTTAATTCCGACGTTGAAACACCCGACGATGGCGCGTATTCTTCGAGGCAGTTCCACTCACCGCACGCGGCGCATTTCCCCGCCCATTTTAAATGCTCGTGGCCACATTCCACACAAACATAAAGACTCTTGGTTTTCATTTTTTTAGATATTCCCTCTTATTCTCTTTCCTGCATATATAAAACTTCTATTATTTCATTCGTTTTTTGCGTTTCTTCCGGTTGAGTCGTTTCACGGCTGTTCGACAGGTGTTGAATTACGCTCTTGTAAATCGTGAACGCCACCCTTTTTTGATATTCCCTATCGTTTAAATTCGCCGCATCGTTGGGGTTCGACAAAAATCCGCACTCAATCAACACGGCAGGTTGAGTTGTGTTTTTGAATAAAAACAACCCATTGTCAATTAATTTTATTTCTCTGGTATTGTCTGGTTCTAATTCTTTAAAGTTGTTTTGAAGGGCTAACGCGAGCCGCGCACTGTCAGCGTTGTTGTCAACGTAAAACATCTGCGCGCCGAAAATTTGAGGTTGAGTAAACTGGTTTTGATGTATTGACAAGAAAATGCTATCGGGATTGTCATCGATTATTTTCTTGCGGTTTTCCATATCCGACACTTTTTGGTTTCTCAACCCGGAAATTCCCACATCATGAAGCGATATATCCTCACTTCTCGTAAGCAACACATCATAGCCCGAAAAGCTCAGCATATTTTCAAGAGCCTTCACAATTTTGAGGTTGATGTCTTTTTCCAAAGCCCCGTTTATGCCAACGCAACCAGGGTCTGCCCCACCATGCCCCGCATCAAGAATAATCATTCCGACACTGCCACCGCCACCGCCGCTGACAGGCAGAACATCGTCAGGCGTTGACGTAAAAACAATCAAAAGAAAACCGGCAACAAACGTTAACAATAACGGCAAACGAAACTTTTTGTACATAGTCATAATAAACACCCCTAAAACGCGTTTTTTACAATCTATGATACAGCTCGTTCATTTATACATGGAAATTCACTTTGTCTCAAACATATGCACTCCGTTCAAGCAGATTTGCCCACTTTCCATATTTCTAAAATATCTTCTATGCTGTAATCGTTTGGGTTGTCGCTTCCGTAGGTGTCGCCATAAACAAACCTCACCGCATTGTCGGTGAACCATTTGCTTTTGGCATATTTCGTAATCGCCCCCATTATTTTAGCGTAATGGTTTTCGTCTTTCATTACAGACACAGAATAAATTATTTTACCGCTTTCTTCGGTAGTCTTTTGCATATTAGCATAATCGACAAAAGCATTGTCAAGCCCCTCGCATATCTTTTCTAACGAATGCTCACCCTGTGCCTTTATCCTATTCTCATTAAGAACAATTTCAACCTTACGCATAACGTTAACCCCTTTCTATAACTCTCAACTGTCAATTGTCAATTGTCAATTGTCAATTGTCAACTGTCAACTGCCATCACCTTGATGCAATGACTTTATTTCTCCCTACTCTTTTTGCTTCGTAGAGGGCGTTGTCGGCTAAGCGCACGAACTCCGGTATTGAGGTTGTTGGTGATGGTACTACTGAATTCGCGCCTATGCTTATTGTTATTTTTGTTATTGTCCCGTTTGGAGTGAGACATTCAAGTGAGTCTATGTTCTTTCTTATTTGCTCGGCGATTTTTAACGCCCCGCCCATGTCGGTGTTCGGAAGTAGCGCGATAAATTCTTCACCACCCCACCGTGCTATAAAGTCGGTTGAGCGTTTCATCGTGGCTTTGAACATATCGGCAACCGCCTTTAACAAAATATCGCCTTGTTGATGCCCGAATGTGTCGTTGTAGGCTTTGAATTTGTCTAAGTCCATGACTAAAATGCTGACGGGGCTTTTTTCTCTTGCTCCACGCGCCCATTCAAGCTCAAGCCGCGAATCAAAACTGCGGCGATTCGGCAGTTCGGTTAACTGGTCGGTCATGGTTAATTTTTCTATGGTTCTCAACTGGTTAACGATTTTGATTTGATGGTCTACCCTAAGTTTCACAACATCTATGGTGAAGGGTTTTGAAATATAATCAGCCGCTTCATAAGCCAACCCTCTCTCTTCGTCTTCGCGGCTGCTAAGCCCCGAAATGAAAATCACAGGGATATGCTGTGTCTCTTTAGTGCTTTTTAACACCGACAGAACTTCATAGCCGTCCATGCCGGGCATTACAATATCTAAAAGAATAAGGTCGGGCAAATATTCCCTTGCCTTTTCAATCGCCCCCGGGCCGTCTTTAGCTGTATAAATCGTATACTTAGAAATTAAAATATGAGTTAAAACTTTTAAGTTTAATTTCTCGTCATCTACGATTAACAGCGTGTTTTTGTTTTCCATGCTTATTCACCTCGTCCTCTCATTTCGTTAAGTGTTCCTACTGCCGCTTGAAAGTCAAAATCTTCCATCTGTATTACTAATCGTCTGCTGCCGGGTATTTCTTTAATTTCTTCGATAAAATTAAGACATTCGGGGTTTCCGCTTTTCAATAAGGGGAAAACTAAGTCTAAGATTTCTTCTGCTCTTTCGGTGCTCATGGGTGTGTCGCTTGTCACCCCTTCTTTGTCTTGTGGGTCGGCGGTAGGATTTTCTGCTTGTTGAGAAAGTTGAAGTTCGTCTAAAACGTGGACTATTTCAACTTTCAGGGCTTCCATTTGCGCAGTGGTGGGTCTTTGTTTTTCTCTGAGAGTCTTTTCAACATCGGCGGCAACAAGACTTAACTTCATTTTCTTGATTAGCGCGGAGGTGGATTTTAGTGTGTGTGCCAACCTGTGCGCCGAGTCAATGTCGCCTGCCGCTATTGCGATTTCTATTTCTTCAAATTTTTTGCGATTGGCTTTCAGAAAGTCCATCGATAACTCTTTGAGCAATTTTTCATCAATCTCGCTCACGTTTGGCTCATTGCTTACGGTGAGCGTTTTTATTGGTTTCAAATATTCTAACAAACATTGCCACAACGCCTGTGAGGTGAATGGTTTGCCTAAAAAGCCTTTCATTCCGCACTCTTTGTATCGTCTTTGGTCGTTTTTCATTATATTAGCGGTGAGGGCGACAACGGGGGTTTTAATTTTCGACTGCTTTAAAGTTTTCGTTGCTTCAATTCCGTCCATGATTGGCATATGTATATCCATCAAAATCAAGTCAAACGGGTTGCCGGTTTTGGCGCGTTCTAAGGCGAAATGCACGCCCTCTTTTCCGTTTTGCGCCATAGTCGGAATAATGCCCAATCTTGAAAGATGTTCAGAAATCACTCGCCTGTTCATTGGATTGTCTTCACAAACTAATACTTCACTGCTAAAGAGCGGGCGTTCGATGTGTTTAACTTTGAGCGGATTATTTTCAACGCCTTTATTTGAGCTTGAGGTTGCTGCTAATTCAAACGGCATTTCAAACTTGAATGTGCTTCCGACACCGGGTTCGCTGTTAACTTCAAGCCACCCGCCCATAAGTTCAATTATATTTTTGGTGATAGGTAGCCCTAAGCCCGTTCCGCCATATTTGCGAGTGGTTCCCGAGTCGGCTTGTGAGAACGGCGCGAAAACTTTTTCTAACTGCGCTGAAGACATTCCTATACCTGTATCTTTAATTTCAAACATTACCCGACAAATTCCCGCTTCAACAACATCAGAATTTGTAACAGTAGCATAGAGCTTAATTGAGCCTTCATGGGTGAATTTCACGGCGTTTGAGAGAATGTTCACTAACACTTGACGTAACCTCAGCGAGTCGCCGAGAAGCGGTTGGCTTAACAGATGTTCGGCGTAGAAATAAAGCTCTAACCCTCTTTCGATTGCTTTTGGTTGAATTATTGCCTGACAGCTTTCAAACATTTCGCTTAAGGTAAAGTGAACTTTATCTAACTCCATTTTGCCAGACTCGATTTTCGATATATCTAAAATGTCATTTATAATCTGCAAAAGCCAGGTTGAGTTTTCCATGATTTTGCTTAAATAATCTTGGGTTCGCTCTGAAATTTCATCGTCTAAAGCGAGTTCGGCAAATCCTATTATGCTGTTCATCGGGGTTCTTATTTCGTGGCTCATATGCGCTAAAAACGCCGACTTTGACAAAGATGCTAATCGCAGCTCTTCTTCAACCGCCTTGCGAACTGATATGTCGCGCGATATTCCTATAAGTCCGACAACCTTGCCATCGAGAAGCAAGGGGGCTTTGGTAGTTTCGAAAAAAGTTTTATTTCCCCCGATAGTCGGGAGTTCTTCTTCAGATGAAAAAGTGTGGCGTTCGCTGATTACCCGGCGGTCTATTTTGTTAATCTTCTGAATCAATTCAGGTGGGAATCCTGATGTCGCAGTAGTTTCTCCGATAAAAGAGTCTTCTTTGTTTCCAAAATAAAGCTCAAAAGCCTTATTGACCTTTGTAAATTTAAACTCTGAGTCTAAGCAGAAAACAAGGTCGGGAATTGCATTTATCATAGAGTCAAAGGTGTTTGTTTGCATGGTAAGTTTCTTTTCAAGGCCCGCTATAGTTCCTTCTAACTTTTTGCTTTTATTGTCGGCTTTCTTCAAGAAAATAAATAAGATGAGAACCACAGCCGCAAGCACCGCCGTGCCGCCGGCAATCCACGGAATTGTCAGGCGCGCTTGTTTAATTTGGTCGTCATAAGTTTTAGTCTCCCACTGTTTTGTGATTAAGTCGATGTTTACAAGAGCCATCGCCTTGTCAACTATTGAGCAGAGAATAGTTTCGTCTTTATTAAAGCCGAAGGTGGCGTTATAATCATAATCAAAGACAACGTTGATTTTAAAGTCTGATTGGTCAAGATAGTTTGAGGGGAACAACAAGTGGTTTCGCGATGACATGATCATATCCACTTCTCCCTTTTCAAGGGCGCGATAAGCATCGTTGGGCTTGTCATATTCTTTGATGTTTTGCTCACGTGTGGGGAACCATTTTTTAAAGGCATCAGTGCAAACGGTATCTTTAATTAAACCGATTTTTATTGATAAAATGTCGTTAAAGTGAATGTTGGGGCGGTCGTGTTTTGACACAAGAACAAAATCATCGTTTATATATGTGCTTTCGGGATAAATAAACCGTTCTTCAAGCGTGGGGCTTTTAAAAAGCTCGGTAATCATGAGGGCTTTGCCGCTTTCTAATTTTTCATAAAGCTCTTCGCGGCTTTCATGAGGTTGGTTTAAGATAGCGAATTTAAGCGCGGTAAGCTCAGCTATTTCTTCTAAAAGGTCGATTGCTATTCCCTGCCATTGTTCAATGCGCTCATCATAAAAACTCACGGGATAATTATGGTTGTCGGCTAAATAGCGAATGTTTCTCGCGGTTTCAAGATATTCACGCTCTTGAGAATTTAGGCTTAAATTAAGTTTATGTTTCAGATAGTCGTTATAACCTTTGGTGTAAAGCTCGTTTAGCTGAATTCTCGCTCCGCTCTCGATGGCTTTTTGCACGACAGAAATTATAACCGCGAGTTCGGGCTCACGGGTAGACAATCCAACAGAAGCATAGAGTAACGGCGAGAAGACAGTGGAAACAAAACCGGATTCTCTGTCAAAATAAGCTTCGACGACATCGTTGTGAAAAAAGACGTCTATTTCGCCGTTTTCGAGTGCGGCACGCGCGCCGCCAAGCGAATCGACAAAAACAGACTCAAAGTTAACGTTGGTTTGCGCTTCTCGCACATATCCCGGAACCATGCTTCGCGCTAAAAAGCCATAACGCAAAGCGCGGCTGTCTTCTATTTCTTCAAGAGCAAGAGCACCGGACAATCGAAAAGCTTTAAGTTGCTGTTCGACAATCGGGTCGGTCATAAAATGGGTTTTCTTGCGTTCATCGGTGATGACAAAGGTTGTGGTAAAATGAATGTCGTTTGTTTCATGCCCTTTGACTAAGTCGCTCCAGTTATAATGTTTTACCCGAAACTCAATTCCGAAAAGTTCAGATAACCAGTCAGCTAAATTAACCGAATAACCGCTTAGTTCACCCTTTTCGTTTAAGAAAGCATCTTTGCCGAACATCATCCCGTAGGTGAAGTAGTCAAACTTTTCTCTTAGCTGTTCAATCGCGTTTATTTCAGTTTCGGTTATGTTGGGAATGTCTAAATACGATGAGAAGCGAACCTGCTGTTCGGAAGCCTCTTGGGCGGGAAACAAAACCCCATACCCGAAAAAGCCACCCACAACAACAAGCGAAACGATTAAAGCAAAAACCGCAATTTTCTTAGGTTTCATTTAAAACTTTCCTTTCTTAATGCTCGTCAATCCCTTTGTCGTTTAAAAATTTCCTTTCTGAATACTCGTTAACATTTTCAGTGCGTTTTCAAACTCAAATTCATTCATCTGTTCAATGATTTTTTCACTGCCGGGTACGGCTTCAAGCTCTGTGATATAGTTCAAACATTCGGGGTCTCCGCTTTTGAGTAACGGCATGAGCGTGTCAAAAAGGATTTTCGTCTCTTCGACACCCATGGTTTTCGGGGCGGCTTTATTTTTTTGTGATTTGTCTTTTAACAGATAATTAAGGTCAGCCAAAACAGAATTTAGCTCAGCTTCAAGAAGGCGCAGGTCTCTCTCGTTAGTCAAGTTTACACCATCTCGAAGCAGACCCTCGACTCTCACTGCTGATTTAAGAAGCCCCGGGAATTCAAGCAATGCGGCGTTGTTTTTCAACGTGTGAACAAGCATATGCGCTTCTTTAGCTCTGCCTGTTGCTAAGGCTTGGCTTATTTCTCTGATTGTTTGTGTATTCGCTTTGGCAAAGTCTGTTTTCAACTGAACTTTAAGCTCTTCATAGTCATCGGCATCTCTACTGACATCAGACAAATCGGGTTGCGGAACAGGTTCAAGATAGTTAAGCAGACACTTCCACAACTCTTGTGAGGTGAACGGTTTCGCAAGGCACTCGCGCATACCGTTGGTGAGATAGCGGTCGCGGTCTTTGCCTGTGACGTTTATAGTCATCGCCACAATAGGGATTCCCAACTCCATTTTGAAGATTGCCTGCGCCGCTTGAACGCCGTCCATCACCGGCATGTATATATCCATGAAAATTAAGTCAAAAGGTCGCTCGCCTGTTTCGGCGCGCATTTGAACTAAGTCAACGGCTTCTTTTCCGTTATATGCCGCTTCGGTTTTAAGACCCAACTTAGCAAGCTGTTTGAGCATAACCTCGCGGTTCATCAGGTTATCTTCACAAACCAACACATCGCCGCTAAACAACGGCTTTTTAATTTCGGGTTCGGGAAGCATAGGCTCTGAATGAACATCAGAAGGTGCCTCGGTCGTCGGGAAGGTTAAATCAAAGGTGAACTTAGAACCTGCGCCGACAGTGCTTTCTATTGTGAGTGTGCCGCCTAAAAGCTCGATTATATCTTTGGCTATGGACAATCCCAACCCTGTCCATTCTTTTTCTTGCGTATCGGGATTTATTTTTCCGGTTGGCTCAAAAACCTCTTTAATTTGCTCTTTGCTTAAGCCTATACCGCTGTCTTTTATTTCAAAATGAACGTCTGCGCTGTTGGCATCGTTTTTCTTGATATAAGATAACAGCTTGATTATTCCGAAGTCGGTGGTTCTTATTGCGTGGGAAATAATGTTTATAATCGCCTGTCTCAACTTAAGCGGGTCGCCCACCAATTTTTTGCCCACCAACGGCTCTGCATAACAATAAAAGGTAATGTCTTTGTCCGCCGTTTCGGGGTTCATCGCCATTTGGCAGTTGCTGAAAACGCGGCGCAAATCAAACGGAACCTGCTCAATTTCAACCGTCCCCGATTCGATTTTCGATATATCAATCACATCACTTATAATCTGCAAAAGCCAGTCTGAGCTGTCTAAGATTTTATTAAGAAACTCCCGCGTTTTAAACGGAATATCCTCATCTAAAGCAAGCTCGGTAAAGCCGATAATGCTGTTCATCGGGGTTCTTATTTCTTGGCTCATATGGGCTAAGAACGCGGTTTTATAAAACGATGCCGTCTCGGCAATTTTAATTTCTTTTTCAAGCCGTGTCTCATATTCAGCTCTTTTATCAATGGCTTGTTTTGTTTGGGTAATGTCTGTAATCGCGTGAAAAATAACTAAAGAGCCATCGAGCCACCGAATGATGGCGGTCTTTCCGTTCAGCCATTTATCTTTGTCGGGCGAGAGAATACAGTCAAAGCCGCTTAGTGTGATGCCTTTAGAAAAGTTTTCGATATCTATATCAGACACAGTATTTACCGGGCAATTAGAGCAGGGTTTATTAAAGTCTCGAATAAGTTCATAACATTTCTTATCGCAAAAGCCCTGCGGCTGAACCTGCCCTATGTTAATGTCACCACCGTCAAGCCCGAAAACGGCGCGCATTTCCCGATTAGTATAAATCACATTATAGTTTAAGTCACAAATACAAATCATGGTTTCAAGATAGTCCATTGCCATGACGGTTTTGTTCATCTCGGCAATTCGCTCAACCATATCGCCCACGCCGTCAGCCAACTCGCCAACCTCATCCCTATGATAATTTCTAATCGGGAAAGAAAAGTTACCCCCCGAAATTTCGGCAATCGCCTTTTTGAGGTTCAAAATCGGGCTTTTGATACTGCGCGCGGATAAAATCGCAAACCCCACAGTAAAAAGCATACCGCCCCCAACCACAGCAAGAACAAACGGCCGCCCGGTGGTAATGACGATTATATTAAAAAACGTTAAAACTTCAAGAGCCGCTAAAATAGCAAGGTTAATTCCAAACGAAATAAACAGCTTAGAACGTATTTTTATATTATAAAACCATTTCATATTTTCAAAACGTGCCCTCTCTAAAATCTATAGTAATAATTATATACTAATTTGAATAAAAATGCAAGACTTTTTGTATAGGTTTTATAAAAAAAACACTTTCCCAAGAAAGTCTTTTGTAAAACGTCTTGACTTTTTACAAAAAAGGTGGTATGATAAGGGTGTAATAAAACTCGTAGAGCAAGGGAGGTTTCGTTATGGAAAGATTATGGAGCGGTGAAGCCAGTATGAAGTATCCAAAACAATGGATAGTTATGGTGAACATTGAGGACGAACCCAAAACAAATAAAACTATAGGGGACATATATTTGGTAACACCGGACAAAAAAGAAGCTTACACCAAAGCCAAAGAATTAGGCGATAGTATGGGTGAGCAGTTTGTTTTCGAGGGTTTCAATGATACTCCGCAAATTGGAGGTCTTGAGTTATGGTGCCAATGATTATTCCGTTCACTCCAAACAATTTAGGGCGCGTTGAATTTGATGCAAATGTTATGACCGGGGATAGAAAAAGTCTGAAAAAAGTCCGTTTTAAGTATGATTCGGGTTCGGATTTCACAACAATAAACTGTGATGATTTACGCCGACTCGGTTATTCAGAGGAGTTCTTAAAATCCTGTCCTCATCACAGCGACGGTGCGACTTTAGCAACGAATGAAAACAGGACATCGTTGCAGTACATCACGAATGTTTCAATCAAATTCGGCGACCGTGAGTTACAGCATTGCCGAGTGTTTTTTGCTTTGGGAACGTCACTCCGTAGCCTATTCGGGAGCGATATTTTAAAATATTTCAATCGAGAAATTTGTTACGACACCGGCGAATTACGATTGTTGGAACTTAAAACTGCGCCGCAGTTATCGCCGAGCGAAGTCCCGATTGAGATTTACTCAATGGAGCAGGGATAGAAATCCCCCCACCCCCCGCATTAAACAAGCAAAACGCTGTATTAACATACGGCATTGCACAGGCGATATGAAGCGCATCTTTAGTTTTAATCCCTGTTTTCTGTATTTCTATTGCCATTTCTATAATTGATGGCGTTTCATCAACATCAATAACACATAATCATTCGGGACGGGCAAGCCCGTCCCCTACAATCCGTCCGCGCAAGCGGACACAATAATTGTCAATTGTCAATTGTACATTGTCAATTGTTCGTCAACTGCCCGTTGTCGGGCTTGCCGCTTGGACTTGCGCTTGTGGTGAGCTTGTTGGTAGATTTGACGTGTCGCCGAGAACTAAGAATGGGTTAACACCTTCCCCTATTGCTATGGGAAGAATACCGTTCCAATTTTCCACTTTGAGGTACTCGATATAGGACGGGCTTCTGGCAAGTTGTTGGTTAATCAATTCAATCGCCGTTGCCTGTGCTTCGGCGGCTATTTTTACCCTGTAGGCTTCTGCATCGGCGGCTATTTCTACTTGGCGTGCTTCTTCGCGGCGTTGGGCAGTTCTGTTTACTGTTCTTGCCGCTTCTTGCTCGGCAATTACCTTTTCTTGAATTGACTGTTCAAACGCCTCATCAAACTGAATGTTTTCAATTGCAAATTCGGTTACTAATATACTGTGCGTGGCAAGAACTTCTCTGAGTTCTTCTTCAATTTTAGTCTGAACGGCGGCACGGGTTTGAACTAAATCCTCAGCGCGCACTGCCCCGATTGCGTTCTTAGAAATTCTGGCGACATTGGGGGCAAGAATTTTCGCAGACACATGGTCAATTCCTATATTTTGGATAATATCTGTGAGCTTGGCGGGGTCATAAGCATAGACCAACTTCATTTTTAGGTCGTTTACGTTTTGTGTGTCAAATGTGTAGGCATCTGTTTGAACTTCATATATCTGATTACGTATGTCAATTTGTGCGATTGTTTCGATAAACGGAATGTGGATATTCAGCCCCGCCGGTAATCTGTCTTGGTTTTCAACAATCGCGCCGAGACGATATTTAACACCTAAATAACCCTCATTAACGATTTTGAAAGAATTGAAAACAAGAATCCCTAAGATTGCCACAATAAAAATTAACCCTGAGAACTTGCTCACTCCTTTAAACGGGCCTTGGTCCCCCGTTTTCGCGTCGGTTGTAAATTTGATTTCACTCATAATAATTTTCACCTTTCTTATAATTATAATTTTATTTTAGGGCTGTTCGCCCGTGTGCCCGTTCTTGAGATTTGCTTTTTTTGAATGCCTGACTTAACATTAACTTAATGCGGTTTAGCTGGTTTACTTCACTCGCGCCGGGGTCATAGTCCACCGCAATAATGTTGGAATGTGGATTCTGCCTTTTGAGTTCACCTATCACGCCCTTTCCGGTAACGTGATTGGGAAGGCAGGCAAACGGTTGTAAACAGATTATATTGTTCACCCCATCGTGCATAAGTTCCATCATCTCGGCAGACAAAAACCAACCTTCACCCGCTATGTTTCCGGTTGAGACAATGCCGTCAACCAATTTTCTCATCTGTGATATTTTCATGGGTGCCCCGAAATTTGCCGCCTTACATTCCTCGATATAATCTTTTGAGAGCCACTCGATAAATTTGACTGCCGCATTGGATAAAAAGAGCCGCTTTTTAGAAACAGTTAACAGCTTACCCCTTGCGTTGGCGTTATCACAACAGTAGAAAAGAAAGCCCATTAAATCGGGAACTACCGCTTGCGCCCCCTCGGCTTCAACTAAATCGACAATGTTGTTGTTGGCGGTGGGGTGATATTTTACTAAGATTTCGCCGACAATTCCCACCTGCGTTTTTTGTGTTTCATATACAGGTATTTTCGCGAACTCTCTTACTGCCATTCGGCAGTTTTTGCGAAAAGTCTTGAACGAATGCTTTCTTAGGCTCTCAGCGAACAAGACATTCCATTTTTCAAAAGCTCTTTGCGCCGCCCCTTTTTCTATTTCATGCGGCCTCACTTTATAAAGGCAACGCGACAGCAAGTCGCCATAAATCAATGCCATCAATCCCCTTAAAGCAAGCCGCACCGTCAGTTTAAATCCGGGGTTTTTTTCAATCCCCACGGCATTAAGAGATATTAGGGGAATGTCTTTGAATCCTCCGTCCCTCAGTGCCTTCTTGAGCATGCCGGCATAGTTTGTGGCTCTGCATGCTCCTCCGGTTTGGGAGATAATAACCGACGTGTTTTCGAGTTCATACTCGCCGCTTTCTAAGGCAGTGAGAAGTTGCCCTATTGTTAGTATGGCAGGGTAACACGCATCGTTATTCACATATTTAAGCCCCGTGTCAACCACTCGCTTTGAATGTTCTTTTAATACCACGAAATTGTAGCCGCTGTGGACAAACGCCGCTTCTAACAAATCAAAGTGAATAGGTGACATTTGTGGGGCTAATATGGTGTGACGTTTTCTCATTTTGTTGGTGAAAAGAGGTTGCCTTTTATAGGCGGTGGGGAGAGCGAACGGCTTTTTGTCGGCTTTGTCTCGCTCTTGCATTACCGATATAAGTGAACGTAAACGTATTCGCGCCGCCCCTAAGTTGTTTACCTCGTCTATTTTAAGAAGTGTGTGCATTTTGCCGTAGCCTGCTAAAATTTCCGCCACTTGGTCGGCGCAAACGGCATCGGGTCCACACCCGAAAGAATTAAGCTGAACTAACTCCAATTGTGGGTTTTCGCCCACAACCGTTGCGGCGGCATAGAGCCGCGTGTGATACATCCACTGGTCTACCACCCGAATGGGTCTGTTTATTTTCCCCAAATGCGAAATGCTGTCCTCGCTTAACACCGCAAATCCGCAACTGTTAATCATCTCGGGGATTCCGTGGTGAATTTCGGGGTCAACGTGATAAGGTCTGCCTGCAAGAACAAAGCCCTTTTGCCCTGTTTCTTTGAGCCAATTTAAAACCTCTTCGCCTTTGGCGCGTAAATCTCTTTTAAACTGCTCACTCGCGGCATAAGCCGCATCTAACGCTTGCGCGATTTCGCGGTATTCAATACCGCTAAATTCTTCTGATAAGCGTTGAGCCATACGTTTTTTATTATAGATGGGGAGGAATGGGTTCATAAATAAAATTTCGCTCTCGCGCAATTGAGGAACAGAGTTCCTAATAACCTCGCTGTATGTGGCAACAACAGGGCAATTATAATGGTCATCGCCGCCGCCTTCGTCCATCTCATACGGCAAAGAGGGGTAAAATATAAACCGCACACCCTCGTTCAACAACGCAGTTATATGTCCGTGCGCCAATTTTGCAGGGTAACAAACCGATTCACTCGGCATGGTTTCAATCCCCATGTCATACACCGCGCGCGACGATTCGGGCGACAATTTCACACTATAGCCTAATTTTGTAAAGAAGGCAAACCAAAACGGATAATTTTCATACAGCCCCAAAACCCGCGGTATTCCCACAACGCCGCGCGTTGCCTTTTCAGGCGGCAAAGAAGGGTAATCAAAAACACGCCTATACCGCCATTCATATAGATTTGGTGGGACTGTTGAAGAAGGGGAGCGCAACTCGCCATTTTTTGCCCCCGATGGCTCGCCATTTTTTTCACAGCGGTTGTTGGTAATGTATTTTGAGCCATCTGGAAACTTGCTGATGGTAAGCAAACAATTATTAGGACAGCGTTTGCAGTGTGTTGTTGACTTTTCGATATTAAAGTTGTCAAGCATTGTTCTTTCTACAATGAGAGAGCCGTTGCCGTCGTCGTGTTCAAGAGCAATCAACGCACTGCCGTACGCCCCCATAAGCCCTGCCGCATCGGGGCGATAGACTTCACGCCCTGCAATAAGCTCAAACGCACGCAACACCGAATTATTTAAGAACGTTCCTCCTTGAACTATGATTTTCTCGCCCATTTGCTCAGGTTCACGTATTTTTATAACTTTAAACAATGCGTTTTTGATTACCGAATAACTCAACCCTGCCGAGATATCAAAAACGCTTGCCCCTTCTTTTTGCGCTTGCTTAACACGAGAATTCATGAATACAGTACAGCGGGAACCTAAATCTACGGGGGCTTTTGAGTTAAGCCCTGCTTTTGAAAATTCCGCTGTTGACATTCCAAGAGCATTAGCAAAATTCTCAATAAATGAGCCGCAACCACCCGAACAAGCCTCGTTTAGCAAGATATTTTCAATTTGCCCGTCTTTAACGCGAATACACTTCATGTCTTGACCGCCGATGTCAAGGATAAACTCAACCCCCGGTAACAGCTTTCGCGCCGCTTTAAAGTGCGCCATTGTCTCAACCTCGCCAAAATCGAATCGCAAAGCCGCTTTGACAAGATGCTCACCGTAACCCGTGGCGGTTGCTTTGGCTATGTAAACGCGTTCGGGAATTTCGTTGTATATTTTCTTTAATATATCAGTCGCCGATTTAAGTGGGTCGCCCATATTATTTTCATAACGGCTGAACAAAATTTCGCCATCGCCGTTAATCAAAACCGCCTTAGTGGTGGTGGAACCCATGTCAACCCCTAAATATGCCGCCCCGTTATGTAAATCTAATCGCGCCTTCGGAATACACTCGCGTGAATGGCGCGCCGTAAATTCTTTCAGCTGTTCTTGATTTTCAAATAGCGGTTTGAGTCGCTCGACTTCATGTAATGTCACCTGCGCGAGTGCTTCAATTTTTCTTTTAAGCACGTCTACGCTTTGTTCACGGCGATTTTCAGACAACGCACACCCGACAGCAACAAATAAATTTGCGTTTTCGGGGAATATCACATCTTCAGGCGATAAGTTTAGCGTTTCGATAAAGCTCTTCCTCAACTGACACAAAAAATGCAAAGGCCCACCTAAGAATGCAACCTTTCCGCGAATAGGTCTTCCGCAAGCAAGTCCGCTTATTGTTTGGTTAACCACCGATTTGAAGACAGAAGCGGCAATATCCTCTTTACGCGCGCCATCGTTGAGAAGCGGCTGTATGTCCGATTTAGCGAAAACACCGCAACGCGATGCGATTGGATAGATTGTCTCATACCCCTTAGCAAGCTCGTTTAAGCCCTTTAAATCGGTATTAAGCAATGATGCCATTTGGTCGATAAACGCTCCCGTCCCACCTGCGCAAATGCCGTTCATGCGTTGTTCGACACCGCCCGAAAGGTATGTAATTTTAGCATCTTCTCCACCCAACTCAATAGCAACATCTGTTTTCGGGAGCAGGTTTTCTATAGCCGCCGCCGCCGCGCTCACCTCTTGAACAAAAGGAATAGATAGCCATTTAGCCGCGCTTATACCCCCCGAACCGGTGACAGCTATGCTGACATTATCCCCCGAAACCGCCGACAGAGCCTCTGACAATAACTCGGAAAGGTTTTTTTTAATATCGGAATAATGCCGTCTATACTTAGAATAAACAATCTCATTTTGGTCAAGAATAGCGATTTTCACTGTAGTAGAGCCGACATCAAGCCCAATGCAATTCATCTCTCAGACATACCCTTTCTCTTTGCTTTATTTTATGTGCTTACTATATCTGCACCGCAAGTAGTAATACTCCAACACGGCGCAATTAGAATAGGGTGGGTGGGTGGGAATTGCCCACCGGGGCACCCGGCTGCGGCTAAGAGGACTCGAACCTCCACGGTTTCCCACCGGAACCTAAATCCGGCGCGTCTGCCAATTCCGCCATAGCCGCATTTCGCGCTTGTTCTATTATAACATAAATTTGCGCAAAGCGCAAGCGAATTTATTCGCAAATTTGCGAGAGACAAATTTAATTTATGTTTCAACGTTCACCCGGCATTTCGCTGTATTGCAGAAGCCCCTGCAATAAATTTCACACTTGACATTCAAAATATCTTAATGTATAATATTGTAAGATAGAGGGGTTATTGAATATGAACAATAAACTAAAAGTCCGCGGAGCCGTTGTCGTTGAGGGCAAATATGATAAAATTAAGCTCTCATCGATTATTGACGGGGTTATTATAACCACTGATGGCTTTGGTATATACAACGATAAAGAGAAGCTTGAGTTAATTCGCGCCTACTCAAACAAAGACGGCGTGACAATATTAACCGACAGCGATAACGCCGGGCGGCAGATTAGAAACTATCTGAAACAAGCTGTCGGTGGAAAGTTAAGGTGCGTTTATATCCCCGAAATATGCGGCAAAGAAAAGAGAAAATCAAAAGCCGCGGCGCAAGGGCTAATAGGGGTTGAGGGCATAGACAGGAAAATTTTGGAGAAAATATTCCTCAATGACAATTCTCACGGGCCTTGCCAAAGTGCCGATACTGTCTTTGACGAGCCGCTCATTGAGAGAGAAATGCTTTTTGATGATGGTTTTATTGGTGGGAAGAACTCGTCGGCGCGCCGAAAGGCTTTGTTAAGAGAGCTTGACCTGCCGCAAAACTTATCAGTTACCGCACTGCTTGATGTCTTGAACTCTCTTTATAAATACTCAGATTATATTACAGCAGTGCATAAGTTGAAAGCGGAGATGGAGAAATAAATTTATGGTTTTTTCGGGCATAACGTTTTTATATGTGTTCTTACCGATTGTATTGATTTTATATTTTGTATTGCCACGTCGGTTTCAAAATCTTTATATTTTGCTAAGTGGGCTTATTTTCTATGCCTGGGGTGAGCCGTTTTATGTCTTTGTTTTGATTTTCTCAACACTGATTGATTATTTTATCGGGCTGTTTATGCACAAGTTTGACCACAACCAAGCGTTAAGAAGAGTCGCGCTCATTGTTTCAATTGTTATGAACTTTTCACTGTTGGGGCTGTTTAAATATTCAAGTTTCGTTGTCGGTGAGTTGAACCACTTTTTCGGGCTTGAAATCGGCGACCCAGGGCTTCATCTTCCTATCGGAATAAGTTTCTATACTTTCCAGACGTTGTCGTATACCATAGATTTATATTTGAGAAACATAAAAGTTCAGAAGAACCCTATAAATTTTGCGGCGTTTGTAACTCTATTTCCTCAGATTGTCGCAGGGCCGATTGTGCGTTATGAACATGTCGCAAAAGAGCTTGACGAGCGCAGCCAAAATCTTGACATGGTCTATGAGGGAATCGTCACCTTCATAACCGGTCTCGGGAAGAAGGTGTTAATAGCTAACAACATCGGCGCGTTGTGGAGCGCAATCAAAATCATGCCGCTTGACGAAATGCCGTTGATGACAGCGTGGCTTGGTATTTTTGCGTTTACATTCCAAATTTATTTTGACTTTTCAGGCTATTCTGACATGGCAATCGGGTTAGGCAAAGTTTTGGGGTTTAACTTTCCACAAAACTTCAACTACCCCTATATTTCAAAAAGCATAAGCGAATTTTGGCAACGATGGCACATAACATTGGGCGCGTGGTTTAAAAGTTATGTCTATTTTCCGATGGGCGGCAACCGAAAAGGCACAGGGCGAACGGTATTCAACCTTGCGGTGGTCTGGCTGTTTACCGGAATTTGGCATGGCGCGAGCTGGAACTTTATTCTTTGGGGCGTGCTGTATGGCGTGGTGGTAATCGCCGAAAAATTATTTTTAGGAAAATTGTTAGAAAAAATCCCGTCAGTTTTACGCTCGTGTTATACCATGTTGTTGGTAATATTGGGTTGGGTTTTGTTTGACACCCCCGACTTGCCAACGGCGGGCGGTTACATCGGGGTAATGTTCGGGTTCGGTGAAGCGGGGTTAATTTTCGACAGCATGTCGCTCTACTATTTAACGAACTACGCCCTCATTTTTATCGTTTGTGTAATGGGTAGTACAGATTTTATAAAGCGTGTCGGGTTGAAAATTGAGAGCCGTTCACACGCCCTTTTAGGCTATTCCCGCGTTGCGGCACAAAGCGCGGTGTTACTGTTAACCACTGCCTATTTAGTAGACGCAGGGTACAATCCGTTTTTATATTTTAATTTTTAGTCGGGTGAATTATAAAATATTGACACACCCTTTAAAATGTGCTATAATAAAGACAAATAAACTCAAAAGGCGGTGAATACTTTGCAAAAAATTGAAACCCCAAACCCCGAAAAAGCAGAAATAATCGTCCCTGACATACTGCCGCCGACCGATGACACGGTGTTCAAAGCCCTGCTGACCCACCCTGATGCCAATCGTGTGTTGAAAGACGTAATCGAAAGCGTGCTGGAGATGAAGATTGAAAACGTGCAAGTTCGCAACAACGAACTACCCATTACCCATATTTTAGAAAAGCAAGAACGCTTTGATGTCAACTGCCTGACGAGCAACGGGAAACAAATCGAAATTGAAATGCAATCTGCAAAAATGCAAGGTGAC
>Ga0099364_10002676_pt1 | contig 28198 bp, 40 predicted proteins | sample TergutTh196P3_FD_73070 | JGI IMG/M metagenome (GOLD analysis project Ga0099364, IMG submission 73070) | Microcerotermes parvus P3 segment gut microbial communities from Pointe-Noire, Republic of the Congo - Th196 P3 | ecosystem: Host-associated > Arthropoda: Insects > Digestive system > Gut ... | reverse complement strand
ATGGTGATTATCGCCGCAAAGCTTACGATGAAAAAGAAAAAATAAATGTAAATGTATTAGAAGGCTGTGTCATAGATATGACAGAGGTTTTTCCAGAAGATATTCTGAGCTAGGAGTTCAGAGTTAATGCAGGCAAGATGCCTGCGTTCCCAGTTCGGAATACAAACGGAGGAAATAGTGAGTAAACTTGATTATTCAAGTCGAATAAGAATACGACTAAAAGCTTATGATTATCGGTTGCTCGATAAGTCGGTAGCTGAAATAGTTAAAAATACAAGAAATACTGGTGCGAAGATCGTGGGTCCTGTGCCGTTACCTACAGAGCGAACCCTTTATACGATTTTGCGTTCACCACATGTAAACAAAAAAGCTCAAGATCAGTTTCACATGCTCGTGCATAAGAGAGTGATTGACATCATTAACCCGACTCCTGAGACCACAGCTGCCTTGAAAAAGCTGAATTTACCAGCAGGTGTTCATGTCGAGATAAAGGTTTAGGAGGACAACATGATAGGGCTAATTGGAAAAAAAATAGGAATGTCTCAAATCTTTGATGCCAATGGAAAAGTGATACCCGTAACACTTGTTCAAGCAGGTCCTTGTGTGGTCGTGCAGAGAAAAGTTGTAGATACAGATGGATATACTTCTATCCAGCTCGGTTTTGAAGAAATCCCTGAAAGAAAGACAGCAAAACCTCAGAGAGGTCATTTTCAGAAACACAATGTGAAAAATTTCCGTCATTTAAAGGAGTTTAAAATTTCAGAAAGCGATGAAATTAACACTGGCGACATCTTTGATGTAAATATCTTTCAGCTCAATGAAATTATCAAAGTATCTGGAGTTTCAAAAGGAAAAGGTTTTCAAGGGGTCATGAAAAGACATAATTTTGCTGGTTTTATCACCTCTCACGGAACTCACGAATCTTTCAGAGGACCTGGTTCTGTCGGTCAATGTTCTCAGCCGAGTCGTATCTTTAAAGGTATGAAAATGGCAGGGCATATGGGTAGCGATAATGTTACAGTCAAAAATTTAAAAATCGTAAAGATTGACGCAGATAGAAACATACTTCTCATCAAAGGAGCAATCCCTGGTGCGAGAAACAGTATCGTTTACCTGAATAAATAAGGAGCAAATCAATGATTGAGGCTATAAAATTTACTGCAAATGGAGAAAGAATAGGGACTGTAGAATTGCCTGAAAATCTTTTCAATGTTTCTTGCGACAATCCTAATGCGGTATTGTATGAAGTAATAAATATGTATCGTGCAAATCAGCGTCAAGGCACAGTTTCTAAAAAAACTAGGAGCGAAGTCAAGGGTTCTTCCCGAAAAGTCAGAAGTCAGAAAGGAACTGGCTGGGCTCGTCGTGGTAATATCCGCACACCTTTACTTAAAGGTGGTGGACTTGCTTTTCCACCAAAGCCAAAGGATTGGTATAAAGCGATACCAAAACAAAAGAAAAGGCTCGCCTTGAAACTTGCTCTGAGTATGAAAGCTAAAGTAGAAAGTGTATATATCATCGAAAATATCAACTTTGAGAAACCTTCAACTAGAATAGCACGAGAGCTTATCAAGAAAATTTTACCTGAACAAGGCAGAAAACTCTTGATAATTAATGACAGTAACCCAAATATCGTAAAATCCTTTTCAAATTTACCTGAAGTAAACATGGACAGGGCTGATAGACTTTATGCTTATGAAGTCTTGAAATGTAAATACCTCATCATGACAGAGGATGCGTTAAAAACAGCTGAGGAGGTCTTTGTAAAATGAAACATATCAGAGAAATCATCATTGCTCCTATTTTTTCAGAAAAAACATCGATACTCAAGGAACAAAACAACGAATATACTTTTGAAGTCAGTATGAATGCCAATAAAATTGAAATCAAAAAAGCTATTGAAAAGATATTTGATGTAGATGTAGTCCGTGTCAATACGATGAAATACAACGGAAAACCGAAGAAGATGCCTAGAGGTTATAAAAGAAATGCAGGCTTTCGACCTGATTGGAAAAAAGCTATAGTAACCGTAAAAGAAGGGCAAACTATTGCGGACTTTGAAATATAAGAAAGGAGTATGAAATATGGGAATCAAAAAATATAAACCAGTAACCTCCACAATGCGATACCGCACCGGGTATACATTTGATGAGATAACGAAAACTACTCCTGAAAAGTCTTTACTTTGCCCACTAAAAAAGACAGCAGGCAGAAACTCTCAAGGTAGAATCACTAGTCGTAGAAGAGGTGGCGGACACAAAAGAGCATATCGAATTATCGACTTTAAAAGAAATAAAGTCGATATACCAGCAAAAGTTGCATCTATTGAATACGACCCAAACAGGACTGCTCGCATCGCACTTTTACATTATAACGATGGTGAAAAAAGATATATCATCGCACCTGATGGTTTAAAAGTCGGCTCAACTATCATCTCAGGCAAAGAAGCACCTATAATGCTTGGAAACGCTATGCCTCTCGAAAGAATACCGCTGGGAACAACAATTCATAATATAGAGTTTCTCAGGGGAAAAGGTGGACAGCTCGCTCGTAGTGCTGGCACATTTGCTCAAGTTCTTGCCAAAGATGCAGGTTATGTTCATGTAAAAATGCCCTCTGGCGATATTCACCTTATTCGTAAAGAATGTTATGCTACTATCGGACAGGTCAGCAATTCAGAACACAACCTCATCTGGATAGGAAAAGCAGGTAGAAATCGTTGGAAAGGTAGAAGACCAAAAGTTCGTGGTGTTGTCATGAACCCAGTCGACCATCCTATGGGTGGTGGTGAAGGTCGCTCCTCAGGTGGTAGACATCCTGTGTCTCCTTGGGGCAAGCTTGCTAAGGGCGGAAAGACCCGTAAAACAAAAAAATATTCTGATAAATACATTATCAAAGCAAAAAAAGGTAGGTAGGAGAATTTCATGGCTCGTTCTATAAAAAAAGGACCCTTTGTTGATGATCATTTGCTAAAAAAAGTCGTTCTTTTAAACAAAGATAACAAAAAACAGATAATAAAAACATGGTCTCGTCGTTCTACTATACTTCCAGATTTTATCGGACATACTTTTTCCGTTCACAACGGGCATAAGTTCTTACCGATATTTGTTTCTGAAAATATGGTCGGACATAAACTCGGAGAATTTTCTCCTACAAGAACATACCGCGGACATAAAGAGAAAAAGAAAAAGGGAAGATAGGATTTGAGTTCGGAATTCGGAGTTCGGAGTTAAGAGTTAAGAGTTAAGTGTTAAGAGAAAGAATCTACACACATCTCACAACTCACCCCTCACAACTCACATCTATCAAAAGGAAGTAAACAATGGAAAACATACATGAAGCAAAGGCTAGTTTACGACATTTTCGTGGTTCTGCCCGGAAAGCTCGTCTTGTTCTCGACATGATCCGTGGAAAAGGTGTAAATGAAGCCAAAAATATACTTGAATTTTCGCATAAAAAGATTGCGAAGGATATTCAAAAATTGTTAGATTCTGCAATCGCTAATATAAATCAGGTTTCTGGTAAAGAAGATGCAGCCAATATGGTCATTTTTAAGGCTTATGCAGATGAAGGTCCAGTTCAAAAGAGACAGCTCATAAGAGCTCATGGCTCCATGGATCGTATCTTTAAACGAACCTGTCATATTACACTTGGCGTAGTCGTCAAGAAAAAGGAAAAATAATCCAGGAGGAAATTTGGGTCAAAAGATCAATCCTATCATATTTCGTATAGGTGTAAACAAAACACAGGATTCTGTCTGGTTTGCATCAAGAAAGGAATATGTAAACAATTTTCACGAAGATTTAAAGATAAAGAAATACATAAAAGCAAGGCTCGACAACGCTTTTGTCTCGAAAGTTACAATAGCAAGGAAGACGAACTCTATCAATATCGACATTCACACGGCAAAACCGGGTATAGTCATAGGTAGAAAAGGTGAGTCGATAGAGATACTAAGAAATGAAGTTGCTCTTTTTATAAACAAAAAAAGACAGACACCTATTTATGTCGCCATAAATATAAATGAAGTCAAAAAACCTTGGCTCTCTTCACAGCTCGTAGGTGAGGAAATTGCTAGGCAGCTCAAAGAAAGAACACCATTTCGTAGAGCAATGAAAAATGCTATCAGAAACACTATGAAAGAAGGAGCACTCGGCATAAAAGTCCAATGCTCTGGTAGACTTGGTGGTGCTGAAATGGCAAGAACAGAAAGATATCAACAGGGACGCACACCATTGCAGACACTTAGAGCAGATATTGATTTTGCTCATGTCGAGTCGCTTACTACCTACGGTATCATCGGTGTCAAGGTCTGGATTTATAAGGGAGATATCTTGGAATAGAGTTCGGAATTCGGAGTTCGGAATTCGGAGTTTCACTTTCTGACCCCCCACGAAGAATGCAAATAATCAGTCATACCTTGAATATCCCGATAGGGATTATGGCTTTGTAGAAAGGGGGTGGGGAAGGGGTGAATAAATTCTGAGTAATAATAAATGGTTTAGAGTTTAGAGTATAGAGTTAAGAGTTTTGGAATAAAATTCCGAACTCCGAACTCCGAACTCCGAACTTGTAAGAGGAAATAATGTTAGCACCAAAAAAAGTTAGATACAGAAAAATGATGAAAGGACGCAGGACAGGTCTTGCCTATCGTGGTTCTGAAGTTAGTTTTGGAGACTACGGCTTGATGGCAACACAAGATGGTTTGATAACCAGTCGTCAGATTGAAGCTGCCCGTGTAGCCCTGACTCGCCATATGAAAAGACAAGGTAAAGTCTGGATACGAATTTTTCCAGATAAACCGATAACAAAAAAGCCCGCTGAAACCCGTATGGGTAAAGGAAAAGGCTCACCAGAATACTGGGTAGCAGTAGTAAAACCAGGTAGAATTATGTTTGAAGTTCAAGGTGTAGCACTCGAAATAGTGAAAGAATCGCTTAGACTTGCAGGAAATAAACTACCTATCACAACAAAAATCATTGCTAAAGAGGGACTGGATTTATGAAAATTTCTGAACTCAGGGAAATGACAAAAGAAGAATTGAAATCAGAACTCGAAGAAAAAAGAGAAGCACTCTTTAATCTTAGATTTCAAAAAGCAAAACAGATACTGACAAACAATCACGCTATCAGGCACACGAAAAGAGATATTGCGAGAATACATACTCTGCTGAAAGAGAGTGAGTAGTGAGTAGTGAGTAGTGAGTAGGCAATAGGCACTTAGGCATAAGGCATAAGGCATAAGGCATAAGGCATAAGGCATTAGGTATTAGGTAATTATGGAATTTATCAAAGATGTTGTGATATTTGTAGTTTTTCCATTGTTTTTATGGATATTTTCTCACTTTACGAAGAAAATCAAGGAATTAGAGGACTATTGCAAAGAATGCAATTCAGAAAGACAGAGATTACACTATGAGATAAAAAAAGAAATCCTGTCAGAAGAAGATATAGTCAACTTCATAGAAACAAGACTAAACAGATTTGAGTTGAAACTAATGGAAAAAATAATGACCGAAGTAGATGTCTCGAAAATGCTTGAAGCTAGACTTACAGAGTTTGAACTTAAACTTATAAAAGAAAAACTGAAGTAATGTAAAGATACATTCATTAAGATAAAGGGGAATTTTTATGCAATCTAAAGATGTGAGAAAAGGAACTAAAAATGCTCAGCAACATACTGTTGAACCAGAAGCTGGAAGTCCAAACATAGAAGATGAAAAATTAACTGTTTATTCAAAAAAGGCTATCTTTGATTTACTTGATGAAAAATTTGATGAATTTGAGGAAAGACTTTTTGGTAAGATTTCCAAGTCAAAATGAGCTTTATACAGTATTTAGCAGAATTTTGTCATAATGTATTTGTAATTTGAAAAAAAGGTGGTTTAAAAAAATGGCAACCGAAAGAAAGGTAAAAAAGGTAGGCACAGTGGTCAGCGACAAAATGGACAAGACAATAGTAGTCCGTGTTGGTAGACAATTTATGCATCCTTTGTATAAAAAGGTCGTGAGAAAACATAAGAAATTTATGGCTCACGATGAAACAAATGATTGTAAAGAGGGCGATGTAGTAGAAATCACTGAATCTCGACCTCTCAGTGCAAGAAAAAGATGGACTTTATCCCGTATCATCGAGAGAAGTAAATAAGGAGAAGCGATATGATTCAAGTCCAAACTATATTGAATATAGCAGACAATTCCGGAGCAAGAAAGGCAATGTGCATAAAAGTTCTCGGTGGAACAAAGCGAAAATTTGCCTCCGTTGGCGACATCATAGTAGTAGCAGTAAAAGCTGCTTCAAGTGGCGGTAAAGTAAAAAAAGGAAATGTCGAAAAAGCTGTCATAGTGAGAACTGCGAAAGAAATTCGCAGAGCAGATGGCTCATATATTCGTTTTCAAGACAATGCAGCTGTCGTCATAGATGACAGATTCGAACCTAAAGGCTCTCGTATATTTGGTCCAGTAGCGAGGGAATTAAGAGAATTTGGTTATGCGAAGATACTCTCTCTGGCACCGGAAGTATTATAAGTGAGTTAGGAGTTCAGAGTTCGGAGTTCGGAATGATGGAATCCGAAATCAGAACGAGAAGTCTATCATCCATTTATAACGGAGATAAAATGAAAAATAAATTAAGAATAAAAAAAGGTGACAAGGTCGTAGTCATTGCTGGAAAAGACAAAGGCGTAAAAGGTCGCATTTTGAAAGTCTTTCCAAAAGATAAACGCGTGATAGTCGAAAATGTCAACTTTATCAAGAGACATTCAAAACCTCGAAGTCAAACACAACAAGGTGGTATCATTGAAAAAGAAGCACCAATCCATATATCTAATGTTATGCTTTTTAATGATAATTTAAATCAAGTTACTAAGCCCGTCATTAGAATTATCGGTGATAATAGAGTTCGTGTTTGTAAAAAAACAGGGGATGAGCTATCTTAGCAAATTACAAATCACAAATCACAAATTACAAATTCCCTACCCAATATACAATTGAGCAGGAAATAACTTGTAACTTGTAACTTGTATCTTGTAACTTGAATAATTGGAGAAATAATGAATCGATTGAAAGAAAGATATCGAAAAGAGATAGTAGCTACGATGAAAGAAACATTCAGCTACAAAAATGTAAATCAAGTGCCAAGAATGGAAAAGATAATTGTCAGTATGGGCGTAGGCTCTGCTACACAAAATAAGGCAATACTTGATAATGCGGTAAAAGACCTCACCCAAATTACAGGGCGAAAACCTTTTATCACAAAGGCAAAAAAATCTATCTCAAATTTTAAACTGAGACAAGGCGTCCCTATCGGATGTAAGGTTACACTCCGAGACGAAGTAATGTATGAATTTATGGATAGATTGATTTCCATAGTTATTCCAAGAATCAGAGACTTTAAGGGAGTTCCTTTAAATTCTTTTGATGGCAGAGGTAATTATTCTATGGGAATAAAAGAACAGACAGTGTTTCCAGAGATAGACTACGATAAAATCGACACTATCAGAGGAATGAACATCACATTCGTTACAAATGCAAGATCAGACGAAGAAGGTAAAGAACTTCTAAAACTACTCGGATTTCCATTTGTGAAGAAAGCTAATTGATTTTGGAGTTGATGCAGGCAAGATGCCTGCGTTCCCAGTTTTAGTAAAGGAGAATAATTTGGCAAAAAAATCATGGGTAATAAAAGCAAGCAGGAAACCTAAATTTAAGGTTCGTGCTTACAATCGTTGTCAAGTGTGCGGGCGTTCAAGAGGTTATTTCAGAGATTTTGGTCTCTGTCGTCTCTGTTTTAGAAAACTCGCTTCAAATGGAGAAATACCAGGAATCACAAGAGCAAGCTGGTGAAAAATGAGTTGTGAGTAGTGAGTAGTGAGTAGTGAAATACTATCCCCTATCCCCTAACTCCTATCCCCTCATTTGTGCCACGCAAAAAAACCTAAACGGAGGAAAAAGAAAACATGAGTGTAAGTGATCCGATAGCTGATGCGTTGACAAAAATTCGTAACGCATATCGTGCCGGGCATAAACAGGTCCAAGTCAATCATTGCGGAATAGTAGAATCAATAATGAGAATACTTTCCAATGAAAACTATATCAACAATTTTGATTTAGTAGAAAGGGACCCTGAAAAAAACATATTTAGAAAAATAATCAATATAAATCTACGCTACACCCACGATGGTAAACCCACTATACGCGGAATTGAGAGAGTTTCTAAACCCGGACGAAGAGTTTATGTAAAGGCTGCAAAAATGCCTTCAATATTTAATAACACTGGAAATGCAATCATTTCTACAAGCCAAGGCGTCATGACTGATAGAGATGCTCGCAGACAAAATATCGGTGGCGAATTTGTTTGCAAGGTCTGGTAGGAGGTAAAGATGTCAAGAATAGGTAGAAAACATATTGCCATTCCAAAGGGTGTAGATGTCAAAGAAGAAAAAAGAAAAATCATCGTCAAAGGTCCCAAAGGACAGCTCGATTATGATTTACTTGAAAAAATTATAGTAGAAATTACTGGTACGGAAATTATCGTCAAAAGAGAAAATGACGAGCCAAGAATCCGTGCTTTTCACGGTTTAACACGTGCTTTACTTCAAAATATGGTAACAGGCGTATCTGATGGTTTCGAAAAGGTTTTACATATCATCGGAACAGGATATACTTCAGATAAAATAGGTCCATGGCTAAAGATAGCAGTAGGCTATTCCCACGATGTTCTCTTGAGAATACCAGAGGGGATAGAAGTTTCTACTGAAGTTGTTCCACGCGGAAAAGGTGGAAAACTCGGTATCCAGTCAATAGTTCGCATAAAAGGTTTTCATAAAGAAAATGTCGGAAAATTTGCCGCTGAAGTGCGAAAAGTCAGACCACCAGAGCCTTATAAAGGAAAAGGTATCAGATACGAAAATGAATTTGTCAAGATTAAGGCTGGAAAGTCGGGGTCTAAATAAAATGGAAAATGTAAATCGAACTTTCAAGTTCGAGCAACGATACAATTCGTCAGCTGGAAAGCTAACGATACATTTTAAATGAGAAATAGTATCAATTATCCATAAGGAGTAAACATGAATAAATCAATAACACTTGAAAAGACTCTCGCTCGAAAGAGACGGGTCAAAGCTATACGAAAGAGACTAAGTGGCACTACAGAAAAACCAAGGCTTGTCGTCTTTCGTAGTCTAAATCATATATACGCACAAATCATCGATGATATAAAGGGACATACATTAGTGTCAATGTCTACAAAAGCAAAAGATGAAGTATTTCAAGGAAAAACTAAAACAGAAAAGAGCCGTGAAGTAGGACTCAAAATAGCTCAAAAAGCCATCGATGCAGGTATCACAGAAATTTGCTTTGATAGAGCTGGTTTTAAGTATCACGGAAGAATTAAAGCTCTCGCAGAAGCCGCCCGCGAAGGCGGACTAATATTTTAAAGGAGGACTACCTTGAATAAAGTTAAACTAAATCCAGATGATGTTACTTACGAAAAAATCGTAGATACAAATAGAGTTGCTAAAGTTGTAAAAGGTGGTCGAAATTTTAGTTTCAATGCTATAGTTGTCGTTGGAAATCAACAAGGTGTAGTTGGCGTAGGCACTGGAAAAGCAAATGAAATAACGGATGCTATCAGAAAAGCAAGAAATAAAGCTACATTAAATGCTTTCAGAGTTCCTATCGTAAAAGGAACTATTCCGCATGAAGTTAATGCCAAATATGGACCTAGCAAGATACTCGTCAAACCTGCTTCACCTGGAACAGGTCTCATTGCAGGTGGAACAGCCAGAGCACTTTTTGAAGCTGCAGGCATCCAAAATATACTTGCAAAGTCTATGGGATCAAATACACCCTGCAACCTCGTTAAAGCCTGTATAGTCGCCCTGACCGAATTACGAACACTTTCCCAGGTCGCTAAAACAAGAGGAAAAACTTTTGACCAACTGAGAGATAATCCGAGTGTATCTGTTACTTCCCAACCGATGAAAAAAGAAGAGGAAGCAACAACACCAACTGTTTCAGAAGAAACTATAACATCGTTTACTGCGGAGATTCACACTCCTACCTTTATAAATGAAGGTAATCAGGAGGCACCAGATGAAGCTTAGTGTAAAACTAATCCGTTCTACAATCAAAAGAGTAGAAAAGCAAAAAAGAATAGTAAAAGCTCTCGGTCTTCACAAACTTAATCAAGTAAAGATACATGATGACACCCCAGTCATTCGCGGAATGATAAACAAGGTTTGTCATCTTTTAGAAGTCAAAGAGTTTGAGATATAAGGAGAGTGCAGATGTTACATGAAATCAAAAGACCTTTTGGTATAAAGAAAAATAAAAAAAGACTTGGAAAAGGTGAGGGAACAGGACAAGGTAAACAAGCTGGAAAAGGGCACAAAGGACACAAAGCTCGTAGCGGTGGACAAACAAAACGTTATTTTGAAGGTGGTCAAATGCCTATATATCGTAGGCTACCAAAAAGAGGTTTCAAAAATCCTTTTCATAAAGAATTTCGCATCGTAAATCTCTACCAACTAGCTGACCTCGATATCCAGACAATCGACATAAAATGTCTTGAAGATAAAGCTATCATTCGTAGTCAAGGTCGATACAAAGACATGGCGGTGAAAATTCTCGCTGACGGTTCACAGGAATTTAACAAAAAAATCCATGTTGTAGCTAATGCCTTTTCACAGACTGCAAAAAAAATTATTGAGGATAATGGCGGTAAAGCGGAGGTAATTTAAATTGTTAGAAACTATCAAAAATATTTTTAAAATACCTGCTCTAAAAAAGAAAATTCTTTTTACGGCATTCATACTTGTTTTGTATAGATTTGGTTCATTCATTCCCACACCAGGCGTCAATACACTCGCTCTTAGAGAGTTTTTTGAGGGAACTCAAAATACCCTCTTTGGTTTGTTTGACCTTTTTGTCGGTGGAAACTTTGAAAGAGCCTCTATCTTTGCTCTTGGTATTATGCCCTACATCACAGCTTCCATCTTGATTCAGTTGCTCGGTGGCATCATTCCATATTTTGAAAAGCTAAAAAAAGAGGGACCAGCAGGGCAAAAAAAAATAAATCAAATAACAAGATACGGGACTGTGCTGATAGGTATTTTCAATGCAATGGGTATGGTCGTCTTTTTACAAAATGCAGGCTCTGATGTCGTTACTATCCCAGCAGCACTTTTTGCCTTTACAACCATTATATCGATGGTAACAGGAACGATGGTAATCCTCTGGCTGGGTGAACAAATAACGGAGCATGGCATCGGAAACGGCATCTCTATGATAATCTTTGCTGGTATCATAGCAAATTATCCTGAGGGATTTTTACAGATGGCAATGATGGTTAACACAGGGATCATGCCTATTTTGACAGCTCTGCTCGTCATCGCTATCATGCTCTTTGTTACAGCTGCTGTAATCTTTGTTACAGAAGCAACAAGACGAATACATGTCCAATATCCCAAGAAAATCATCGGTCGAAAGGTAGCTGGGGGTAGAAGCACATATATCCCTCTGAAAGTGAACTCAGCAGGTGTCATACCTATCATCTTTGCACAATCAGTCATTATGATGCCAGCAACCATTGCTACTTTCTTTCCGACTGCAAACTTTGCCCATGTAATAGGAAGATATTTTGTTCCAGGTGAAGCACTATATACTATCTTTTTTATGGCACTCATTGTTTTCTTTGCCTATTTTTATACTGCTATCGTTCTTAACCCAACTGATATGGCAGAAAATATGAGAAAACAAGGTGGTTTTATACATGGTCAACAGCCAGGTAAAAGCACTGCAAAATACATCAACAATATCCTGACAAAAATCACTTTACCTGGTGCTGTTTTCTTTGCAGTCATAGCAGTGATACCAGAATTTATGATGAGGTTTGCTAACTTGCCTTTCTATTTTGGAGGGACAGGAATCATCATCATCGTAGGTGTTGCACTCGAAACCTTGAACCAAATCCAGACACATCTACGAGAAAGACATTATGACGGATTTATGAAAAAAGGAAAACTTAGAGGACGCTCTATGTAGAGCTACCTTTAGGGGATAGGGAATAGAGGATAGGGATTAGGGAATAGAGGATAGGGAATAGGGAATAGGGATTAGGGAGTAGGGAATAGGGAAAACGAAGTTTTCCATTATCCATTATCCATTATCCATTATCCATTATCCATTATCCATTTTAAAAGGAAATTAATATGCCACAATCAAAAGAAGGTGTAATCGAAGTAGAAGGCATCGTAAAAGAAGCCTTACCAAATACTACTTTTCGAGTTCAGCTCGAAAATGGACACGAAATATTAGCTCATAGCTCTGGGAAAATGAGAATGAACTATATCAGAATCCTTCCTGGAGATAAAGTGAAACTCGAACTGTCACCTTATGATTTAAATCGTGGCAGAATAACTTATAGGTATAAATGAATTAGGGGATTTCAGTAGGGAAAGCATTTATCCTTTCTGTTTATTGATTTAACGGAACGGATAGATGCGTTCCCTACTGGTCGGAACGGATAAATGCGTTCCATACTGACATAATTGTCTAATTCATTTTTAGCAAGGAGAAAACATGGTCGTTAGAGCATCAGTGAAAACAATCTGTAAAGACTGCAGAATCATCAAGAGAAATGGTAAAGTCAGAGTCATCTGCCCGACTAATCCGAAGCATAAGCAGAGGCAAGGGTAGAGACAATTTATAATTTATAATTTACAATTTATAATTTATAATTTTTAATTGTTAATTAGTAATTATAAAGTATAAATTTTGAATACGGAGGAAACATAACTTGGCACATATAGCAGGTATAGAGTTACCAAAGAATAAGAGAGTTGTGATAGGATTGACCTACATTTATGGTATAGGTCTTTCTACTGCTCAAAAAATTCTTGCAAAAGCAAATGTAAATGAAAATATCAAGATAAAAGACTTGAATATAGAACAAGAAAAAGTCCTGAGAGACATCATACAAAACGATTATATAGTAGAAGGTTCATTGAGAACTCAAGTCTCTCTAAACATCAAAAGACTTATGGAAATAGGGTGTTATCGCGGTCTCAGACACAAAAGAGGACTACCCGTAAACGGACAAAGAACACGCACAAATGCGAGGACAAGAAAAGGACCTAGAGCAGGTGCATTAAAGAAAAGGAAATGATTTATAGGGGATAGGAGTTTTCACCATTCTCCATTATTCATTTCCCATTAAAAAAAAAGGAATATATATGGCAAAAGCAAAAGCTAAAACATCAAAAGTAAGAAAGAAGAAAGTCAGATTGACCATAGATGAGGGAATTGCTACTGTTCATTCAAGTTTTAACAATACTATCGTGTCTTTGTCTGACCTCGCTGGTAATGTGCTTACTTGGTCTTCTGGTGGTAAGATAGGTTACAAAGGTTCTCGTAAAAGCACACCTTTTGCTGCACAGATGGCGGCAGATGAAGTAGCAAAAACAGCTCTCGAAATGGGACTAAAAAAAGTGAGAGTCATTATCAAAGGACCCGGTGGTGGTAGAGACTCCGCAGTAAGAGCTATCAATGCAGCGGGCTTGCAAGTTACAATGATTAGAGACGCAACCCCTATCCCACACAATGGTTGTCGTCCCCCAAAACAAAGAAGAATATAAAAGGAGGCTCAAAAAAAATATGGCTCGCTATACTGCTCCGAAATGTAAATTATGTCGCAGAGAAGGTACCAAGCTCTATCTAAAAGGATATCGCTGTAATACAAATAAATGTGCCTTCGAGAGAAGAAAATTCTTTCCAGGTCAGCATGGTCCGAATTCCAGAAAAAAGGTATCAGATTACGCTATACACCTGCGTGAAAAACAAAAAGCAAGAAGGATCTATGGTGTCCTAGAAAAGCAGTTTAGAAAATATTTCAAAGCTGCTGACAAAAAAGTTGGCGTTACAGGTGAAAACTTGATGGAAATACTTGAAAGAAGGCTCGACAATGTAGTCTACCGAATGGGTTTTGCAGTTTCAAGAGCATCTGCTCGTCAAATTGTCAGACATGGACATATAAAAGTGAACGACAAAAAAGTAGATATTCCATCATACTTAGTTAAACCAAACACCAAAATAGAGATAAAAGAAGATTCACGGTCAAATAATCAGATTCAAGAAGCTCTCGAATCAATCTCTGATGTAAATAGATATGGCTGGATTTCTGTAGATAAAGCCCAATTTAAAGGAGAATTCCTTTATATCCCAAAAAGAGAAGAAGTAGGACTCGAAATAAATGATAGTCTCATTGTAGAGTTTTACTCAAAATAAAGACATGGAGAAAATGTTATGATGCTTTTAGAACCCATTCAACTACCTAGTAAGGTTGAATTTGACAAGGATTCCTATACCAGAAGATATGGTAAATGCGAAATAGGACCGCTTGAACCTGGTTATGCTACTACTATCGGAAATACACTCCGTAGAATTTTACTCTCTTCAATCCAAGGAGCAGCTGCCCGTTTTGTCAGAATTGAAGGCTTGCATCACGAGTTTGCTCCTATACCGGGAACTGATTCCGACTTCAATGATTTTATCTTGAATCTAAAAAAAATAATTTTTATTTCATCTACTCTAAATGAGGTAAAGCTCGAATTACACCATTCTGGTTCAGGACCTGTTACTGCTGCTCAAATCATAGAGACAGGCGACATCAAAGTAGTAAACAAAGACCTAGTCCTCTTTAATGTAATCGAAGAAACAGATATCAGTATCGAAATCTGGGTCGGTATCGGTAGAGGTTATATGCCTGCTGATAAACAATTACTCGATGATAAACCAATAGGAGTCATACCTGTCGATTCTATATATTCACCTATTACGAAATGCAATTTCTATACAGAAAATCAAAGAGTAGGCGAGAGAACAGATTTTGATAAACTAGTCGTGGAAATCTTTACAAACGGAGCAATTGAACCCAAAAATGCACTATATCTATCTTCAAAACTACTAAAAGATATTTATGCCCACATGGTTCAATTTGAAGGTGATGAGCCTGAATACGCTACTCTGTATGAAGTTGACGAGGAACTAGAAAAACTCGTAATATTATTTGGCAAAGATGTAAAAGACCTCGAATTGACAGTCAGAGCAACAAATTGTCTTACAACCGCCAAAATAGAAACTATAGGTGAGCTTGTATCAAAAAATGAATATGATATGCTTAAATATAGAAATTTTGGAAAGAAATCACTCGATGAAATAAAAGCACTACTTGCCAAACTCGATTTATATCTGGGAATGGATGTAGAAGGCATAATGCTCGCTTATAATGATGCCAAAAACAGATCAAATATGATAAAGAAAGGATATGATTATGAGACATAAAAAAAAAGGAAGAAAATTTGGTATCGAAGCTGACCATAGAAAAGCTATGATGAACAATCTCGTCATTTCTTTACTCACTCACGGTCGTATTGAAACCACTATCTCAAAAGCAAAAGAAATGAGAAGTCTCGCTGAAAGAGTTATCACTTATGGTAAAGAAGGTTCTTTACATCATAAAAGACTCGCCTTTTCAATACTACACAATCATCAGCTAGTCAAAAAACTCTTCGATGAAATTGCTCCAAAATACACTAATAGACAAGGTGGATATACAAGAATCATCAAAACAAGGTTTAGAAGAGGTGATTGTGCACAACTTGCCTTTATCGAACTAGTAGAAGCTGATGTAGTCGAAACAATCAAGAAAACCGATAATATAAAAGCTGCTGACCTCGATAAATAGTAGAGAGTAGGGGATAGGGGATAGGGAGTAGGTTTACCCCCCCATGAAGAATTAGTGGGGGGGCTATTTGTAAGATGATGCAGGCAAGATGCCTGCGTTCCCAGTTGATAAGTCAATTATGAACACAGATTTCAATATATCCAGCTTAAAAAAGGCATCAGAATCTTTTTATAAATCATTGGATTATGCTCAAAAAAAAGAGAAGAAAGGTTTAAAAAACCTTGATGAATATGAGTTTGAAACTGTCAGAAGTTCTGTTATTCAACATTTTGAAATAGTTTATGAACTTTGCTGGAAAACAATGCAAAGGTTTATAAAACTTGAAGAGGATGAATCTGTAAGGATTTTCACAAGAAAGGACATTTTCAGATTATCTGCCCAAAAAGGATTGATTCACAATTTTGACAATTGGATAAATTATCATGAAGCAAGAAATAAAACTACCCATTTGTATGATGAAAAGATAGCCAATGATGTTTATGAAATAATAAAAATATTTAAAAACGATTTAAAATTGTTTATTCAGACTATGGATGAGTTTCTTGTGTTTTTAAACGATTGAAAATGAATAGAAATCCTATAACTCTTTTAACGGCTCAAATCCCCCCTATATCTCCCCCCACAAATACGGAGTTAATTAGGGGGATTTCTTTATCAAATAAAGAAATCAACATCATACTCAATGTCATAAAAGATATAACACCAGAATACTCTGTTTGGCTTTTTGGGTCAAGGTATTGGGGAACGAATAAAAAGTTTTCTGATGTAGACCTCGCTTTTATAGGAAATGAAAGACTGACGATAGAAAAGAGAGCTAAATTGCTTGATGCTTTTTCAGAATCCGATTTACCTTATTTTGTAGATATTGTTGACTACAATTCAGTTTCACAAGAATTTAGAGATATAATTGATAAGGGGAGTTCGGAACTCCGAATTTCGAATTCCGAACTCCGAATTCAAAACACTTAATTCACAAAATTCACTTTCGTTTCTAGTGGTTGTCTTGGAGAAGCCGCTGTTGTAGCGTCAACCCCTTCTTCTTCATAACCAATCCTGATGACTATTTTGGCTCTGAAACTATCATCAGGTAGCTCTAATCTTTGTAGCAAATTTTCGTTTATGTTTTGGACTGGAACTGCATACATCCTGGCTCCAAGACCGAGAGCTTGTGCAGCTAGGAAAATGTTTTGACTAGCTAAACCGCTGTCAAAATTCATACTGAATCTACTATTTGGGTCTTCAGGTGGTCCAGAAACAACTATCAGGACATTTTCTTCTGTAACATTGGACATGATTTCCTCAATCAGAGCTCGATTGCGAATGACCGTAAAATGCCAGGGCTGTGCATTTCTCGCACTACCAGCTTTGTGTCCGACTTGGAGAATCTTTTGGATAATCTCATCTGAAATTGGTCTCGAAGAAAACTGCCTCTGTGAATACGAAGCCAGCATGAAATCAGCAAAATCACTGAAATCTGTGGTAGCAGCGATGCTTTCGCTACATGATGTAGTCGCTATGCTCACAAAAAGACAGAAAACTACATAAAGAAAAATTACACTTTTTCTCATTAAATTTACCTCACATTGTTTTATTTATTGTTGCCATTCTTTTAAAATTGCTTATTTTGTCAAGCATTTTCATAATTCCGTATTGTAGTGGCTTATTGCATAAGCATATTTTAATCTATACAGAGGAGATTAAGGCTTATGCAATAAGCCACTACAATCCGAACTTCGATTTTGTAAAAATGATATTTTTGTAACATTTCTCAAAATAATGGTTTTGTGTTAAGATGAAAAATAAATTCTTTATGGAGGACAATTATGAAGTATGGAAAACTTCTTGTCGTTTTAGTGTCTCTATCAGCCATTTTCTTGTTTAGTTGTTCAAGCTCAAAAACAACAAACCCAGAGAATAAATTCTGGGAAGAGCTTGAAAATGCTGATTATATAGTCGGACTAATAATGGATTTATATGTTGATGGTGTAAGTACCCCTGTAGTAATCACTTATTATTCTGACAATCCTACCTATCCTCAAGCTACAATGAGAATAAACAACGAACTTGTGAATATAGAGTGGAGTTTTATGAATGGTGGACAGTGGCGGGGACTAGTAAGGGGTCAGCTTGATTTTAAAGAAGGTGATGATGTAAAAATACTGCTTTCGACACCAGAAAGAACCTCAAATCAAACAATCAGAATCCCTCATAAACCTCAAATCACAAACACAGATTTTCCACCAATAGCTCACACTGATTTCAATTTAACTTGGCAGCTTAATCAAAATGCTGATCTACAGATAGTATATGCCGATGGTGCTGTAATGTATGGAGAACAATCGCATTATTACGAGGTGATAAATCGTAGTCATCGCTCTCATATCATCCCAGGATCTACATTTCCTGTAAATATGATTGCATGGTTGGTAGAAATTAGAAATATAGAATTTGAATCAAGTGTGAACCATTTCTTTTATAGTGAGAATGTAGATATTCGTTCATCAGTGAGTTTCAATGATTTAAGGCAACAAGATTTGCATAGTAGATTTAATGAAATATATCAGATATTGAAAAATCAGTAAAGTCATTGTTGACCCCCCCATGAAGTATGAGTGGGGGGGAGGAGGGGGGGGAGCAGTTGACAGTTAAAATAAAAAAAATAATAAAGTTACCTTACACATGCCTTTAGGTATGTGAAGCTCTGTAGAAAATGTTTTTGCTGTATGTAGCCCCCCCCTTCCCCCCCCACTCCACAAGCTACATGGGGGGGGCAATAAAGACTTTTCGGAGTGGACTCATAAATCAGTTCTCTATCATAAAATATCTCATAAACTTTTTAATATTTTTTTTATTTATTGGCTTATTATATAGCCAAAATTTCTTTTTATCACCTACTATCAAGACTATACAGTTTGAAGCACCGATACCTGAAATTATCCGACTTGATGAGGTTAATTTATATTTAGGATATATTAAGGTATATGGAGATAATATGCTCCTAGTAGAGGGGGAGGAATATAAACAAATTACAAATTACAAATCACAAATTACAAATAATCCAACACCCCCTCTACATGAAAGCACAGAGGCAAGCTCTGGCTCTACAAGTGGGGGGCAAAACGAAATACATATTTTCAATCCTGAAAGGTATCAAACTCTCACTATCGAATATGCTATATATCCAGAGAACTTATTTCAAGAATATAAAGTGTATGAGCCTTTTGAGATGTCTGATACCTTGAGAGTAATACCTGCTCGGACAAATTGGGAAACCCTCCTCTTTGACAGCCACAGCCTCAATATCACGGGAAATAAGACTATATCAGTATCTACTTCAAATCACAATATGCTGGACTTAAATCAGTCTCTTTTTCTGCGTATAGACGGAGAATTGTCCGAAAATGTCCATATCCAAGCACAATTAAATGATAGTCAGTCCCCTATCACTCCAGCTGGGGATAGCCGAGAATTAAGTTCCCTTGATGAAGTGTATTTCAAAGTATATGGTCGAGAATACGAAATAGCCTTTGGAGACCTCGACATGAATGTTTCTGGCACACAATTTATAAATTTTAATCCGCAATTTGAGGGATTAAGATTGAGTTATTTTAAAAATAATTCCCCCCCCTTCCCCCCCCACTCATACTTCATGGGGGGGGCATATCGAGAATCACCCCTCCCCACCTCCATAAATGTGGGGGGAAATTCACCTCCCATAAGCCGAACAGATTTCGGTGCTACAATGGGTGGGGCAGATAGAATAATAGGTGGCATTGCCATATCGAGCAGTAAATCAGCATATTTGAGTTTTGTAGGTTCTGAAGGCAATCAAGGTCCATATTATTTACGACCAGACGGGATACATCATAATGTCCAGATTTTATCGGGGTCAGAGACAATATGGCTTGATGGAGTTCAAGTTTTTCGTGGGGATGATTATCGTATCGATTATAGCGAGGGTTCTATAGAGTTTACTTTAAAACATTTTATTTCGTCAAATTCACGAATTCAAGCAGCTTTTCAATATACAGATGAGTATTATAGAAAGAATACCTTACTGGGAATGGTGGAATATCAGCTTTTTGAAAGGCTTAGGTTTCGTTCTGCTGTAATACATCAAAAAGATGATAGAGACCGACCTCTTGCAGAGGTTTTATCTGAGTCAGATATAGAAATGCTCAAAGCAGCAGGTGATAGTCGTCCTTTTATCAGTGGTGAGGTGTATGTAGGGGGAGGAATGGGGATGTATAGGAGAGTAGAGAAAGTAGAATGGTCAATGGATAATTATCCATTATCCATTATCAATTATCCATTTTATATGGGGGGGCAAAACGAAAATAAATATATTTATATATATGCGGCTGGTGAAGAAGATGCCGACTACAATGTTTATTTTACCTTTGTAGGTAACGGAAATGGTGATTACAATCAGATTACTCCATCTCGTTTTGATTATGTTGGTGAAAATCAGGGGCAATTTTTACCTATTCGTGAAATTATAGCACCTGAGATGCGAGCAAATTACCAATTTTCAATAAATTATGATTATGATTTTTTTAGTCTTTATGTGGAATCCCTATTGTCAGATTTTGATAAAAACACTTTTTCAGATTTAGACAATGAAGACAATTTTAGTCATATTCATCACATCCAAGCTACATTGAGACCAGATTGGGACAATTTTGAGCCTGTTCTCAGCACTTGGTATAGATATCGACAGCAAAATCTTTTTACCTTTGCAAATATCAGAAATACTGACGAGGCTTTTCAATTCTATTCTTTTACTCAACCAGATAGTCTTAGTTCAAGCGAGTTTTATGTAAATTTAAAGACTTTTTCTTATGGTCTTTTAAGGCAGGAAACATCATATAAACTATCAGATTTTGAAAATGAAGTGAGACAAAGCTATCTGTTGCTCAATCAAAGTATTAGACAGTCTGGCTTTTTCCCTGCTATGAGTTATAGATTTAATCTTGCGGAAAGCAAGGAACAAATCACAAATCACAAATCACAAATCACAAATATATCCAACTCAATCACTATACATGAGCCAGCAATAGAGTATAGATACAAGGCTGCTGCTATAAAGGGAAATGCGAGGCTATATGAAAATTTAAATGAAGAGTTACAAGTTACAAGTTACAAGTTACAAGATAATTCCCTCCCCTCATATCCATTAGAAGGCACAGAGGCAAGCTCTGGCACTACAATACTAGGGCAATCAGTATTTGTAAATGGAAATAGATTTAATCAATATACTGCTCAATTTACTCTTGATGATATTTTGAACTCAGGGATAGCGATTTCGTATCATTATGAGGAAAATGAACAAATCACAAATCACTTATCGCTTGCGCACGGAGTGAAATCACAAATCACAAATCACAAATCCTTTCCGCTATCATCACCGCAAGAGTGTCAAACCAGTCAGAAGTGGGCAATACAGGAAGAGGCATCCTGGGAGCAGCTCCGCCGTTCTGATACTTGGACATTTCAGACATATACTCGTATCAATAGACAGCTTTTCACAGCATTGTATTCACATAGAGTAGTTCAATCATTTTCTGAGGAAACAAGTGATGAAAAATTTGATATAGCAGAGCTGCGTAGTGCAAATAGTTTATTTAACAATGGTCTACAGCTCAATTTATCTTATTTATTAAAAAACACTGAATTTTTTCCCAAAGCGAGAGAATTGCAATATGTAGGTCAAGGTGCGGGTATGTATGACAGCACTGGTGTCTGGACAGAAAAAGGAGACTGGGATTGGGTAATAGTGATAGTAGGTGAGCCGACACGGAGCATTGAAGTGCAGGCAAATCTAAATGCCTACACTTACCCAGCTCAATTTTTTAGTAGAGACAATGAATTATATGATTTTTTTAACAAAATAAATCTTGAAACCAATATTTCTATATTAGAACAGACTGAAAATCCTGATAGAATAAAGGTTTATTTTCTGTTTCCAGAGGCTCTGATGAATGAATTTTCACTTTATTCACAACAAGAATTGAGGCAATCTATCTGGTATAATATCCAGAGAAATCGCTGGATTTCAAGGTATACATATAGAAATAACAAAACACAAGACAAAAGGTATCAATATCTCCAGACTTACGGTATTACAGAACATGAGGTATCTTTAAGATTATTAAGGTTTTACAATTCAGACTTCGAGACCTTGTTTAGATTAAGTAATCAAACAGATTCCCGCTATGATATGGAGTCTGATACTATGTCAAGCGAGTTAAATATTAGGACAAGTTTTGGACACAATTTAATTTTCACTACAGGCATAGGATATGAGCAAGAAAATGTTTTTTCGCGTTCAAACAGTCAGCTTATTGATAGATATATGATTTCAGAGGATATTATGTATTTTTTGGGGCAGAGATATAGGTTTAATGGCAATATTTCAATAAGATATAATGTCATAGAAAATCCAATAGAGACATACCTGCCTTTTGACAAACAACAGGGTGCGAATTTGAGGTGGGTTGCAGGAATAAACTATAGAATGAATAGAATAGCGACTATGAATCTGGACTATTCGGGATATAAACATCCTACACAAGATGCTTTTCATCAGGTGAAAATGGAGGTGCGAGCGGAGTTTTAAGAGCAGGCACAGAGAGTAAATTAAGAATTAAGAATTAGGAATTAAGAATTAAAAATATGGATAATTATCCATTATTCATTGTTCATTATTTCATAACTCTATATTTTACATTCTACTTATAAACGCTCCTTATTCCCTTCCTAAAGCGATCCTGTAGATACCCTATTTAACTTATACAAAAATAATGGGATTATAATAATTTGGCTTTAGGTAGTATAAAAAGATTCAATTTATAATTTATAATTCTTATTTCTGCATTCTGCATTCTTATTTCTTATTTCTTGAAATTCTTATTTCTCATTTCACTTTAAATTTTGAAATTTCATCAAATAGTATCTCTATATGCTCCCTTGTTTTGATACTTATGTCGCTAACATGTTTCACGGCAGTATTTATATCATTTGTTCCCTCAGCTACATCATTCATGCCTACAGAAATTTCGTTTGTTGCCTTTTCAAGATTTCTACTTTCTGAAATGACTTCTTTACTCCCCACCAGCATTTCGTCTGAAGCTGTTTTAACGAGTTGTGTTTGTTTATTTAAGTTTGAGAGAGCATCTATAATCCTCTGGCTACCTTGTCCTTGTTTTTCCATAGAGTTTCGAATTGAAGTTTCTTGTTCAGATACCGTATGAACTCGCTGTTGGATAATTTCAAATTTTTTCAATACGGTGTCGGTAGAAGTAATAATCGTGTCTATAGCGTGCTTTATTTTGGTCAAGACATCTGAAATGATTTTTGACTGGTCTGATGAATTAATAGCAAGTAGACGAATTTCACCTGCTACGACAGCAAATCCCTTTCCTGCATCACCAGCATGAGCTGCCTCTATTGCGGCGTTCATAGAAAGTAGGTTTGTCTGCCTTGCAATGTTTTCTATGACTGCATTGATTTCGAGAAGACCTTCAGATTCACTTGCTATTTCTTGAATATCCTCTGTTACTTTTTGGAGACTACTACGACTTTCGTCTGAAACTATCATCAGCTCCTCTACATTTTCGGCATTTTGTATCAAAGCTTGCGTAACGGTCTGGACATTTGCGAGCATTTCTTCAATGGCGTGAGATGACTCCGCAACGGTTGATGTCTGAGCTTTTACATTGCTGCCAAGCACATTTATGTTTTGTGTAACCATTTGCATGGTATGATAGGTTTGCGAGACTGAGGTAGTCTGGTGATTGACTTTTTCTTTTATTGTTTGCACATTTTCTGTGATTTGATTTACAGAACCAGCTGTTTTGACCATATTTGAAGCAAGTTCATTTCCTACATTGTGGAGGTTGTCAGCTTCTTCTTTGATTGCGATGATGAGGTTTTTTATCTTATCGAGAGTGAGATTAAAATACTTGGATAGCTCACCGATTTCGTCATCTTTATCGACCTTGATTCTTTTTGTCAAATCGCCCTCACCATGTGAAATTTCTTTTAATATGACATTTATGTTATGTAATCTCCTAAATATCAATCTTAAAAAAAGCATAATCATTATCAAACCAAGAGTTATTGAAATGCCACCAAATAAGATTTGCTTTTTTTGTGCTTCTAATATCGTAGTTCTTAACGATTCTCCATCAAAATCGACACCTACGACACCGACCACTCTACCTGCCGAATTTATTATCGGGGCATAGATAGAAACAAGCCAGCCCCAGTCGCCTTGTTCTGTCAATTTAGCTGCTTCTATCTGACCAGAAGCAAAGACTCTGAGAAAAGAGTCGTCATATTCAGAGATATCTTCTTCTTCTCCTATAGGTGAAAACCCTTCCTCGTCCTCTGGCTCCGTGCTACCATCGATGATAAAAAGCCATGTATCACCCTCAAGAGGTGCCATCGTATAAAGATACATACAGCCTGAAGAGTTTTTTAAATCAAGTAGCTTTACTCGCGTCTCTTCATAAAAAGGGTCTTCTTCATCTAAAGATATTGTGAGAGCCTCAAAAGCATCCCCATCTATAAATGATACCGCACGCTTGACTATGTGAATGCCATTTTCAGCAAACACCATTTCTACTGCTTCTGCAAGCTGCCTCAAACTCAAGATTGAGGTAGTTGCCACCAAAGCAAGTATAAATATCGAAAATATCAAGACAAATTGAAAATTTAGTGAATTGTAAAATTTCATTTTTTCTCCTTAAAGTCATTTTTGCCCCCCCCATGAAGAATGAGTGGGGGGGGTAAGGGGGGGGCATATCGAATACCCTACAAAACCATTTCTATTTCCGTGTTATCACCTCATTAAGCCTTTTTTAACAAGTTATCAATAAAAATAAATTGATTTTCCTTATAAATATCTCGAAGAGATTATCTCTTAATAGAACTGAATTCCACCCACAGTATCTCCCCCCCCTCACCTCACACACCGCTGAGGCGGTGTGTGAGGTGAGGGGAGGATAGGGATTATTTATTCATCTTTTCTATTAAGAGATAACAACTTCGTTGTATTTTTAAGGAAATAATAATTATTTTTTCTTTGCATTCTTATTTCTGCATTCTGCATTCTTATTTCTGCATTTTTAAACCTTTCACCTTTTTCATCAACTCCTCAAACTGCTCAAAATTTAGCATCTGTTCGCCATCTGAGAGTGCTTTTTCTGGTTCTGGATGAATTTCAATCATAGCACCTTGAATCCCTGCCACGAGGCTAGCGAGAGTCATCTTTTCTACTAGATTTCTATCACCTGTAGCATGTGAGGGGTCTGTGATGACATTATAACCATAGTTTTGACTGACATAAACTGCGCTTGCGAGGTCAAAAGTATTTCGCAAGCAGGTCTCAAAAGTCCGTATGCCACGCTCACAGAGAATGATTTTTTCGTTTCCACCTTGGGCTAAATATTCTGCTGCGAGTAACCATTCTTTTACAGTCGCTGCCATACCTCTTTTTAGTATGATAGGTTTGTCAAGGTTTCCAAGCTCTTTAAGTAATTCATAATTGTGCATATTCCTTGTCCCTATCAGCATTATATCAATATATTTCTCTATTAAATCAAGGTCTTTTACAGATGTAATTTCCGTAACAGAAAAGAGGTTGTAATCCCTTGCTACCTTTGAGAGCAAAAGGATACCCTCCTTTCCCATACCTTGAAAGCTAAAGGGAGAAGTTCTAAGCTTAAAAGCTCCACCCCGTATCATTTTGACACCATTTTTTACGAGCAATTCTGCCGTTTTGACAAGATATTCCTCATTTTCTATAGCACAAGGTCCAGCTATGATATTGAAGTCATTTTCTTGAAATAGCAGAGTGTCTTTTAGATATATCTTGTTCATAAAATTAGAATGCAGAATGCAGAATGCAGAAATGTCAAGAAAGCAGAAAATGGAAATACAGCCTTTTGTAGGGAACGCATTTATCCGTTCCGATAATATTTTTTTCGGAACGGCTGAAGGCGTTCCCTACATGATTCCATTATCCATTATCCATTATCCATTCACAACTCAATACTTACACACCGCTTTCACATCAATAGCCTGTAGTCCCTTGTCCCATTTACCAATAGTGAACTCAAAAATTGTGTCTCTATTGGGTAGTGTGTTTATGTCGGTAGCTTCGAGCATTCTTGTTTCATGCACAAAAATAGTGGAATATGCCGAGTCATCTTTACGAGTATCGTAGACCCAGAGACAGCCATCTATTTTCTTTATAAAGCGAAAAAATCCATAGCCTTTATCACGAAACCACAAATAGCAGATTCCTCTGACCCTACTACCGACATCGCCCCAAACCTTACCGTTGGAATCGTTTTCTGTGTCTATGAGACCTGGAACGAGATAGCCAGATGTAAAGACATCCGCCTCTCTTTTCAAATCACTTGAGATGTTTTTAAAAGCGAGAACTTCCACTCTACATCCCCTGTTTTGCAATGTCTTTACTACTTGAGTAAAGTCACCATCACCTGTTGCGAGAAGGACATAATCCAATCTGTCGGACTGCGATAGAGAATCGACAGCCATATCGAGATCAGCATTTGATTTTCCTATCTTATTGTTATTTTCGTCAAAATACCATTTAACTTTTTTAATAATAACCTTATACCCATAATCCCTTAATACAGAGTGAAAATTACTCGATTTTGTTGAATAATCTGGATTGGTTTTTGCTTTTTCTTCGTCATAAGCGACATAAGCATTCAAACGCATTGCGTTTCCATGATTTCTACATGCAAAGTCTCTTAATACATCATAATGCATTCCATAGCCACCATTTTGTGCTATATTCGACACATCAATATAAACTCCTACTTTTACATTTCCTTTGTTTTCCATCGTTTCTCCATTAATATTTTTTTCTCTGGGAACGCAGGTGTCTCGCCTGCATCATCTAGGAACGCAGGCGTCTCGCCTGCATCATCTAGGAACGCAGGCGTCTCGCCTGCATCAATTTTCCCCTATAATCAATATAGGAAAATTAAATTCCGTTTCCCAAAGTATTGCTGTCATTGTTCCCTCAATGATATACCTCAGATTTTGAGCGTCACCCAAGACATCATCATGTATCCTAAATCTCAAAGTCGAACTCCTTGTGGGATGATTGCTTGAAAATCCAATAGGCTCAAAAGAAATACATCTACCATCCGAAATCCGATTGACATTGATAATTCCCTCAAAACTATTGATATTCAAGTCAAAACCTGTTCTATTAAACACATTTATATCGCAGTCCAAAAAAATTAAACTACCCTCTTCTGTCAATGAAATATTTTCTACCGAGATTGAATTCTTAAAAGATTCACCTAAAAAATTATTAAATAGCTCTTTAATATTGATTGGAATATTGTAATAAACTTTTAGCTCCCTACTAAAAAAAAAGGTTTTTACTTGAATCGAGCCTATCAAAATAAATGAGTAGGCATCAATAAAATCAGCTATCAACCTTTCAAAAATGTCCCTATTTAAGGTGGCATTGACTTCAAAAATTGAGCTGGTAAAAGGGTTTATATTGACTGTATCATAAAGATATACATTGGCTATAGTTCTCTCAAATTCAAAAAAATAAAGTTCAGCATCCCGTATTTGATAAACTACATTTGACATGTTTTGGGTCTGAAATACCAGCTCCAAAAAAAAGTCCCTATTGTTCACTCCAAGTAGTCTCGCTGAAATCAAATTTTCAAATTCTGGCTCTGAAATATTGACAAAAGCATTTACATGTATAAATATGCTACCACAGAGCAAAATGATAGATGCGACTATCAGGCAGAGATTGATTATTTTGTAAGTCATAATAGTAGGGAGTAGGGGATAGGGAGTAGGGAGTAGGGGGTAGATACTCTACTCCCTAATCCCTACCCCCTACCCCCTAAATAACCTCATCAAATCCTTAAAATACGGATACGAGCTCCATAAAAAAAACACAAAGTTCGCACAAAAGAAAACAAGAGAAACAAAAAAAACTATCTTTTCCTTTTTTACTTTTCTCTGTGCTTTTGGTAGCTTTGGAGCTTTTATCACTTTTAGACCTAATATTGTAAAATCTTCCTCAAAAGGAGATGAGTATGGTTTAGTCTGTATATATTCTGTCAAAACAAGTTTATCACTCAAGGCTTTTATGCTTTGGTTTAAATCATTTCCAATGAAAGTCTTGAGTATCTCCTCTTTTGTTACCCTCTGGTAAACTCCTTTGGTTATCATCAAAATCTTGTCATTTTTTTGAAAATGAAGATTTGCTTGTATTTCTGGCTCAAAATATGAGATACCGAGATTTTCCCCCCCCTGCCCCCCCCCCAAAAATGGGGGGGGGAACCCCCCCCCCTTTTTGGGGGGGGGGGGGGGGGGGGGGAGGAAAGGGGGGGGAGGGGGGGGGGGTTGCCCGGCTTTTTTTTTTTTATTTTATTTTTTT
>Ga0099364_10002675_pt1 | contig 28200 bp, 22 predicted proteins | sample TergutTh196P3_FD_73070 | JGI IMG/M metagenome (GOLD analysis project Ga0099364, IMG submission 73070) | Microcerotermes parvus P3 segment gut microbial communities from Pointe-Noire, Republic of the Congo - Th196 P3 | ecosystem: Host-associated > Arthropoda: Insects > Digestive system > Gut ... | reverse complement strand
CATACGACCGCATTCATACAATGGATACCTGACACCATTTGAGAAGAGGAATTCTTACAGGTAAATATTTCAGCGTAAGTGTTACAAAAAAGCTTGACCAGATCAATCTGCTTGGCTCGCAGTCCGCGTGTTCGAAAGCATTTTCTCCTCGTATCATGAGTGTAAGGGGCTTGACCGCTGTCATTGCGGGCCTGACCCGCAATCCGCTTGGCTCGCAGTCCGCGTGTTCGAAAGCTGCCGATTCATCGTCCGGGCCGCTTTCGCTCCGAGAGAAGCTTTGCGTTACATAAACTCACAAAGTACGTGAGTTAAGTAACGAAGCTTCTCAAGGCCCGGTCTCATGAATCGCACTTTCTCCTCGCGTTATAAGTTAAGGGGCTTGCCCGCTGTCATTGCGAGCCTGAGCCACAGTCATTGCGGGCTTGACCCGCAATCTAAGCACTCGTTAAAGCCACCGCTTTTTCCTTCTTCAGAAATAATATCATCGCCACGCTCACTAACCCGATGACGAGAAACCACTTCGGGTGGATTCCGTCCCCGGTTTTGGGCGTATCGTCAATAATGCCGGAATGCAGGTTATCCAAGTCGGCATAAATCACATAGGGTGAAAAATGGGTTGTCGTAAAGGTCACGCACGGGACATTGTCAATCATCGAAAAGCGGGGATTTAAATGCTCCAAAGTTCCGCCAAGCGCGGAAGCAACCCGGTTACTTCCACCATAAGGGACTTGGTCATTAGGAAGCGGCATCGTAATTGTAATCGAAAGCCCGGTTGTGTCGGTGATTTTGTGAATCCCACTCGCGTCATATAGGGAAATATCCATCGGGAAATAGCGGATATTCGAAATATCGCCATAATGCTTAAGCAATGCACTAATGACATCATCGGTTGCGGACTGGCTGTCAGAAATACGGATTACGAAATCATCTAACGCCCCGCTGACCGTGGCCGAGGCAAGCTCATGGTTAGGGATGCCGGGTTTTGTAATCAGGACGGTGGTATTCGTCCGGTTAGTGGTGTTGCTTCCATCTCCCCCGCCAATATCCGTGCTTCCGCTGCTTTCATTCGTCTGAGCCTGGCCGCCCCCGGTGCTTGAGGATAAAGCATTGCGGTATGTTGCGGTAACGGTGACATTATTGCCCGGCATTGTAAATGAAGTAATGGCACTATTGGCATTTTGGAAGCCGACCCCGGTCGAAGCCGTTGTCCAGCGGTCGAATATCCTTGAGTCAACGCTAGCATAAGCAGCAATAGTGACGATTGCTCCCGGCGCATAACGTCCGCTTCCGCTGCCGCCGGAGACGGAGACGGTATAAGTGCCATGTTCGTCTGCGTCATTGCTTCCGTTACCATTTCCGCTTCCACCTGAGCCGTCATCGGCCTTATATAAAGCATTGATATTTACGATTGATCCCGCAGGACCGATAACATTTTTCCAATCATCCGAATCCCAACCATCAAATATATATCCTCTTCGAGGTGGAACATATGGTTCAATTGCATTTTGCCCAATGGAGACAGACTGGGGTTGACCAAGTATTTTCCTTTCCCAATCACGAAAATTAACCGTTACTTTCTCCATATGATCATTAAGTATCGCTATAGCACTAACCGTTGTATTTTTTGTAATATAGGAGAAATCTCTATTCCAATCAATAAATGTATGATTAATATTTTTAAGTTCCTGAAGATATTCCGCAAATAGCGCGCGATCCTCCGCACTCGCATTTGATGAATTGGGAGCAACTGCACCCTGACCGAAATCACGGCGCTGTGTGGTTAGATCATCACCATTATGTTTTAAGAAATCTACTCTGAAGTTATCTGGTACTATCCTTACATCCATAGTACCCAATGTATTTTTATAATGAAGACCATATTCTTCCGCAGAAGTTCCTTCATATGTCTCAATAGTGCTTACTGGCGGTGGTCCGCTATGATCAAAAGCATGAGTCTCAATGAATACTTCAAGACCAGGGATAAAAACTGTGACTGACTGCCCCTTTCTTAAACCAAAGGCACCCTCTTCAATTCGTCGGACTGTTTCCGGAAGGTCTACTCGGTTCAGACTGTCACAAGCAGAAAAGCAATCTTTCGGAATAACCTGCAATTCTTTTGCATCACCTAGCAAAACTTGCATAATACGCGTACACTCTGCGAAAGCACTAGGGATAATTTCGCCGACCTTGGCGATATGAGGGTCAGTTTCAAGTTCGATTACTGGTTCTAATGTCTGCCTTCCAGCCATAATTAAGCTTCCACGAGTAGCAAGCACCTGTTCAATGACATAGGTACCCTCTTTTCCGGGTTTTGCTGAATGGGAGTATATTATCCCATTATCTTGAAAGTACTTTTCATTATCTTCGTGGAATAGTACTGTACTTATCATAGCACAACCTCTAAACGGCACGATACCAATATTTTCCATTGCCTTTCCGAATGTGACTCTTTCTAATTGCTCACAACTATCGAAAGCATAAGGTGGTAAATAAGTAACGGTAACCATGGAAATGGATTCCACGTGGTCATTACCCTTAATCATTTTTTCATTATCATTGGCAGATGGAAAGTCTTTATAATAACCGCTAAATAAACCGGGTACTATTTTATTGCCATTCTCATCATTTACATTAGATCCACCCTCTACCATTTGGTAGCTGGCTGATTTAGTGTCAAAGTAAGCGGATCTGTTCACATTGTTTGCGGCTGTGGTAAAATATTTATGGGCATCAATTGATGTAACTCCTGCTGGAATATTAATATGTTTAGTCGCGTTAACCATCTGTGGTAGTGGGGCAACATATTCTTCCCAAGGTTTTGGTGTTGTATTGATACTATTTTGGGTAATACTATAGCGAGTATATCCATTATCATAATTCCCACTATTAATCGGTGGAAGCTCGTATTTGAAATAGTGCATAGCCTTTTTTAGATCAGCGATTTTGACTATCTGCTCATTAGTAAGGTCATCGAGCATGGTTTTATCAAAAGGAAGCCATGAGGAAGAACTATCAAATAGGCGTTGGCGTTCTTCATCTTTTGCGTCTTGGCCAGCAAAAGACATATCATCCTCAACAGCTTGATATTTGGCAATGAATTCCGCAAATGAATTGAGGAAGGAACGGGTTATCCAAGGTCCAAAAATATTATCATTATAGGCATCATCGTAATTAAACGTATCTGCTGAGATGTAAGCTTCAACGAATTCACGGCGAAGTCTCTTTATATTATTATTGTGCGGTTGGTTGGCCGAAGTATTTTCTCGTAAATCATATTGAGATTCATAATTTCGTTGTTGATTTTCAATAAAAGACTTATTATCCGTATCAAGTGTATCGAATCGGGGATAATCTAATAGCACGTTTTCACCAGTCTCATTATCGATCATTACTGTCAATAGACCTGATCCCAAAAGACCCTTATAACGAATACGCAGTCCTGTATATTCACCAGTGAAAGTATTTCTTGCAACAAAGCCATCATTGAAGTCCATCGCGTAATTAAAAGCGGCATACCGATCATCAATCTCACCGTAAAACGTCAGTCCTCCACTGATAGTATTAGTTAAAAACGCATCCTTTTCAATTTCTAAGCCGCTTCTGTTTGTATAACTATAAGGGGTGTCCGGAGGATTAAATATTATTTCATTTAAGTTTTCACAATTTTTAAAAGCATCTTCTTCTATAAGCGTGATAGAGTTACTAATTGTTACTTTCCTAAGGTTTACCAAGCCTTCAAAGGCACCTGCTTTGATGGTCTGGACTGCTGGTCCAGTTGCATCACCATCTTGCATGATAACTTCTTTTATCCATGCACTGATATCAGGGTCGTTTAGAACTCCTTTGGTAATAGTGTTAATGCGGTATTTACCAACCACCTTAGGAATGACTAACCGGCCCTCTTCCGAAGCATCAGGGAGCAAAGTTATCTTTGATAACTCACCTTTATCATTTGCTCGAAGCAAATAATCCCCTTGGCTAACTTCATATTGCTCTTCGCCACCATCCATATAGATATAGGGAATCATATAGTTGGAATTGGCGGTAAAAGCTTTCCATGTCGATTGGCGTGGTAGGGCATAGCCAGTCGGGTCAAAAGCGGTAGGTACTGATCCTGGGCCATAAACTGTGAACTCTTTGCCTGGCTCGGTTGAAGCATCATAAAACAGCAAATAACCTTGGTATTGCTCTGTCCCGTTAGTTGCCTCATATCCTAAGAAAGACGCTCTACTTGCCGAATCCGGAAAAACGACAAACTGCAATCCGAAGCAGTCGCGGAAAATACCAGACGGAATCAATACATTCTCACTTCTTCCATAACTTGCAGGCATGGTGACTCCGATCAGATTTTTACGGCCTTCAAAAAGATAGTTGCCGAGCATTTCTTCCGCAATGTCTGACGGCAGTTGAATACCGACTGGCCAGCCATTGGCGCCCACTCCTCTTTCGGTTCCCCATGTACCAGTCACATCATGACGAACTGCAAAAACTGCATCACCGAGGCTTTTGACTGAATTATTGTTCCATTTAACGTCATCAAGCCCGGTGCAGTTATAAAACGCATATTTATGTACTTCCGCTTCCGATATCGTACCGAAATCAATTGTCTTTATGTTTCGACATTCAGCAAATGCGCCAGGACCAATTGTTTTGATTCTTCCTGTCAAGGGAAGTATGGTATAAGATGCGTTTTCGAGATAAGAAAACGCCTCCGTCCCAATTCCCTCTAAAAAAGTCCCAAGGATAATTTCCCCTAATCGAGGGCAGCGTGAAAATGATTGGTTGCCAATATATGCAACTCCGCTTAAATCAATTGTATTAATGAATGAATCGTAAAATGCCCGGTCTCCAATATATCTGAGTGATGGTCCTGTCTTAATGTTTTGAACATCCTTGATGCCGTTAAAAGCATCATTCCCGATTCCAACCAGCATATTAAAATCTGTGTCATATTTTACCAAGAATCCATTATTATCACCCCATTCAAGCAGTCCTGCAGGTTGCCCACCTGCGGCTTTTAGTAAATATGTGGTCATAGAAGACCAATCATCATCAGCTAACCAGCTAGGCCTATCTGTCATTGATATGAAAACTTTGTGTAGCCGATAATCCAGGTAAGGAAGTACTGTGGCGTCAGTATCCAAAAACTCCAGTTCGATAAAATTATTAACGAGATTTGGCTGTTCCATTACAAAACAATAGAAACGCATTTTGTCATGTCCATCAGCCTCAACATCACGTAGTACAGACGGATTTCTATTAAGTGGGTCGGGCATAGCTTGAGTGCCTTCTTGGTTTCCAAGGAGATTATAGGCTGAGTCATTTATATCCGGTTTGGCGGGATAGAGAGGAGTTCCTGAAGGATATGGAAAATTGACAATATTTTGCGGATCAATGTTCCAATCATTATCAATTGACCATTGATTAAACGCAGAATTCCATAAATTATATAGATCTATATAAGACCAGTACTGATCAAATTCACGCTTTTTTCTATCAAAATCGTCTTTCCAAAATTCTGAAAGAATTATATGTGTAGCATTTTCAATATGCGTTAATGAAGCACTGTTTCGTAATTTTTCATAAAGATCATAAGAATATATATAAGTCTTACCTCCAGGGCCTTTTTCACTATAAAAATCATCGAATGTACCTGACGAAACAGTAAAGTACTCATTGCTGAGCCTAGGGTCGGAAAAATCAATCGTTTGCTCACCATAAACATTTAAATACTTGTAGAGAATAGCATTAGTTGGGATAGCGAGGCTTTCATTTGACCCATAGCGAAAACGATCCACAAGATAATCAGTGCCACCGAAAGTGACTACAGTATATGATGTTTTCATCGTAACATTATTATTATCATCACCATCATAATATGGATCTCTTAAGTCAGGGTAATTTGGTTGATAGTCGCGCCAGTTAATATAATCAGATTTTTCATGATAATAATCGTAAAAAGACGAGCTTGAAACTGCAACCGAGCCATAAGTTGGTTTAGTATTAACAGATTCAGGTGTAGTATTTATGTTGTTATCATAATTAGCATTGCCCCTATGATCTACTCCTGATCCGCCAGCAGTAAAATCTTCACGTCTTGCTTCAAGTTCTCCCGGCGGAATTGCCGCAACAACAATCGCCGAAATCAAAAAAACTGAAGCGAGCGTCAGCCTGATTGCGCGTATTATCTTCGGATTTATGCTTTTATTCCCATTCTTTTGCGGGGCTTTTTTCTTCTTGGCCATGATAATTCTCCCATGAGACATAATTCTATGTGTTTACGTTCAGTTCACTAGTAACTAGAATAATCAACTCGCATATTTTTTCAATATTGTTATCCAATCTTCAAGCTCTTTTATATCTAAATAGACTGTCTCTTTTCTTCTAGCTTTATTCTGTGGATTTGTTCTAGCTTTATTATGTTTATTACAAATAAATTGTAGCTTTGAGGCAACACGGTAAATTTCGCTTGTTTTGGTCTTTATTTCCGAATCAGAAAATGAAGTGAGCTTTAGCTTTTTTTCAAATCCAGCAGTATCTTGCCAATCAATATTTTCGATCTGAAATAGTTTATTAATCCTAAGCGTAATGCCAAGCATCAAGGTTTGATGTAATATAGGCATATATTTGGCAATGCGATATGGTTCAATAAGGGATTCACCGCATTCAGCCTCTATCACTTTTAATGTTCCTTCATGAATATCAAACTCCGTATGAAAATGATTTATATAAGGGCATCCATTATAAGCTGATTCAGGAATCTTTTTTATATTTTTTTTAATCTCTGCAGTCATTTTACTTATCCCTTTAGTAAAGCTTTCTCCCAAAACATTAAGCTGCTCAGAAATTGCCATGTGCTTGAGCCTATTTAGCTCGTCTTTAAAAAAACAAGCGTAATCTGGGATAAACCCACCAGAATTAATTTCAAATTTACCAATCATAATGTTTGCAGTATTATAGTTTTCAAAAAAAGTTTTAATGTCTTTTGCTTTTTCCAGTTTATGTAAAGTTTCAGAAATAGCAATAAGGTCATCACGGGCAAATTCGAATTCATCAACAATATTTCCCCATTCTTCCCCCTTGTAGGTGGTAGCACGAGTTTTTTCTTGCCAGTTATGTAGCGTATTTTTGCAGTAGCAATCTATGCCTTGATAGGCAAATCCTTCAAATACCATTCTTATTCCATCTGCATCTCGAGGAAATAGTTGACAATATTGACTATGGATGCCAAGGGATTTGGCTACTTCGATATGATCTATACAAAAATCTGCAATCAGGAAAAAATGCCTCTTCCCTCTCTTTATGCCATCTTTTTTTATCTCACCTTTTTTTATTTCAGTCCTTATCTGAGCGGCGATTCTCGTAAGGCCATCCGGAGGCGGAAATTTCTTGCTGGCATTTTCATAACCATCAGTAATAATGAAATATAATACATCAGATTTCGCGTAGTCGAATCCGGTAGCAGTCGTTTTTTGATCTTTTTTCTTATTTACTTCAGAAATCGCTTCATAAATAGCGTCATATAGCGCAGTATAATCGCCAATTTGATAATTAAAATTACGTGCTGTTTCTAATGGTGTTTGCCACGCACTTTTGCTTATATTGGAATCAAAAAGGATGATTAAAATAGGAAATTCCTTCGGTATTTTAGACATGAGCGTGGTGAACGAGTGTGAAAGTGCAAATTCAAATCCGCTCATTGAGCCACTCTTGTCTATGATGAAAACAATCATTGCGTTTCTTTTTCCATTTATTATTGTACCAGCAGCCATGCTTTAGTTTTTCCTTTCACTCACATTTAATGGGTCTAATAAATAAAATTCATAGCACTAACTGGCGCTAAGTGCCGCTTGTTTAGAGGTAAAGGAAATTATGTGAAAAACTTTGCAGAAATTTTGCTTTTTTTCTTGACAACCATAAAACATAGCTTTACAATAGCATTATAACTATTCGGGAATGCTTAATTCCCCGGTGCAAAAATGCACCATGCGACGCAAAGGCTTGCTGACAGCCCTTCGCGTACTTTGGGTGAAATTCCATAATTTCACCGCCGCGGCAACTTCTGCCAACCATTAACCACATAACTAAACCGATTGGCAGGGGCCCGTTAAGCAATTTACTTGATGTGTCCTGCCACAGGCAACGTGCAAGTTGCCAGAAAGGACACGATGATGAACTACCAAATGGACCAGACATTTTTTGCAGGGGAACCCGGCCCCTTAATCAACAGGAGGCATAAAGACCTCCTCTTCGGGTACATACTGGCGGACAGCAAAACATTGCTGAAACTCTATAATGCCTTAAACGGGACGGATTACAGGGACGAAAGCGAGCTCACCATCACCACCTTGACGGATGTCATATACTTAGGCTATAAAAATGACCTGTCTTTCATCATTGGCAATACCCTTAGCCTTTATGAGCATCAATCGACCGTGAACCCGAATATGCCGCTAAGGGGGCTGGCCTACATATTGCGCATATACAGCGCCCTGATCGCAGAAAATGATGAAAACATATACGGGACGAAGCTCATCCGGCTGCCAAGGCCTGAGTGCATAGTATTTTACAACGGGAAGCCCGCGCATGATGACATGGAAACCCTGCGGCTGTCCGATTCGTTTTATGAAAACACGATGAACAAGACTCCCCCCTGCCTGGAGTTCACCGTAACGGTGCTTAACATCAATTATGGGCATAATAAGGGGCTTTTGGGCAAATGCCGTGAGCTGGAAGAATACGCCATCTTCAACCACAAGCTGAGGGCATATCTGGATAGCGGCATGGGCCTTGCCGGGGCTGCCGGCAAAGCTGTGGATGAATGCATCAGCCAGAACATCCTGCATGACATCCTATCGAAAAACAAAGCGGAGGTAATCAACATGATCCTGACTACTGAATACGACCGGGAAGCACACCACCGGGTTTTACGGAATGAGGGCCGGGAAGAAGGCAGGGAAGAAGGCGAGGAGCTGGCCAATAAAAAGTGGGAAGCGATAGTTGCGGGCAAGGATATCCAGCTTGCCGATAAAGATACTAAGATTGCTGACCTAGTTGACGAAATAAAGCGTTTAAAGGAGCTGCAAGGGCTTAATGAGTAAATATTACCACTTAGATGAAGATGACGGTATTTCTATCCTAATTGCCTAATTATGCCAATTAATAATTTTCTATTGAAAAATTTTTTATATGCTCTATAATGGTAAAGGGATAGCTTTACAAGAATTTCACGATATCGTAAACTCCCCAAGTTTACGATATTGGCAAGGGCAGGTTTTAAGGTTCAATGAATGTTATGTATGCGGCTGATGACAATTATGCAGAGATAGCAAGCGTTTCAATAGCCTCGCTTCTCGAAAACAATAAAGATGCCGATGAAATAACAATTTACTTCGTGGAAGACAATATTGCCAGCGAAAATAAAGAAAAGCTCCACAAGACGGCAGGTAAATATCAGCGGGCCATGGTTTTCATTCCCAAGCCGGACATAAGAAGCAAGGTGCAGACCGAGCTTAAAACATTGCGATGGAGCGACAGCTCATTTTCAAGGCTGTATCTGGATGACGTGCTTAAAGAGCATCCCGGGGTGGAGAAAATCCTGTACCTTGATTGCGACACTCTAGTCCTCTCGCCGCTCAAAGAATTATGGGAAGAGGATATTGACGGTTATCTTGGGGCCGCCGTATTGGAATGTATGGGCAATGCCCACAAAAAGATAATCGGGGCGCTGCCGCAAGATAATTATATCAATTCCGGGGTAATGCTGATTAATGCCAGGAAATGGATAGAGGAAAAAGTAAGCGCAAAGGCGACTGAGTTCATCAGGCGGCATGGCGGGAAAATTGAATATGTTGACCAAGGCGTGATTAACGGGACAATCAGCAACAAGATGAAAATAATCAGCCCGAGGTACAATTTGACGTCCCTTGCATGGGATTTTTCTTATGAGGAAATGCAAGTATACAGGAAGCCGGAGTTTGGTTACAGCAAAAAGGAATGGGAGGAAGCATTAAATGCCCCTTCAATCATCCATTTTACGACCAGCTTTCTTTCAATCAGGCCGTGGCATGAAGGAAGCAAGCATTTTTACGCGGACTGCTGGAAAAAATACCATGGCTTGTCAGGCTGGGGGGAATTTAAGCCCCGGAAGCTAGGGGGCAGGTTCAAAAGGGATTTTCTGGAAAAAGGCTATAAATTGCTGCCAAATGGCTTGGCGGCAAGGATTGCCGGGTTTTTCCATGCCCATGTGAAGCCGGCATTATTTAAAATTAGGTGATTTCAAGGGGAATTTACTTGGAGGACAACAATGGCAAAGACAGTTTATCTGACCACCAGCACGGACACCATCCACGGCGGCCACATCAACATCATAAAGAAAGCGGCAGAGCTTGGGGAATTAACGGTTGGCGTCCTTGCTGATGAGGCGGTGGCGGGTTATAAGCGGTATCCCCTGCTTTGCTATGAAGAGAGAGCGGCGCTTTTTGCGGGGCTAAAGGGGGTGGCGCGGGTCGTCCGCCAGGAATCGCATGGCTACAGGGACTGTTTGCTTAAGTACAGGCCGGACATACTGGTGCATGGGGACGACTGGCTCGAAGGCAACTTAAAGCCGCTTAGGGACGAAGCAATTTTCGTGCTTGATTCATATGGGGGAAAGCTGGTGGAGTTCCCTTACACGCGGAAAGAGCAATATGATTTAATCGAGAACATAAGGGAGAGCCAGGCTTCAATCCCCGATGTGCGGCGCGGTAGGCTTAAAAAGCTGCTTGAGCTTAAGCCACTGGTCACGGCAATGGAAGCCCACAACGGCCTGACTGGCCTAATTGTGGAAAAGGCAAAACATTTTGAGGCGGGAGGCACAAGGCAATTTGACGCGATGTGGGTTTCAAGCCTCTGTGACTCTACGGCAAAAGGAAAACCGGATATTGAGCTAGTTGATTTAAGCTCACGGGTCAGGACAATTGATGAAATAATGGAAGTGACAACAAAGCCAATCATCGTTGACGGTGACACGGGCGGCTTGCTTGAACACTTTTCCTATACAGTCAGGACGCTTGAAAGAATGGGCGTTTCAGCAGTAATAATCGAGGACAAGACCGGGCTTAAGCGTAATTCCCTGCTTGGCGACGAGGTTTTGCAGACGCAATGCGACATACCGTCATTTTGCGACAAGATATCCGCAGGCAAGGCTTCATTAAAGACCAAGGACTTCATGGTCATTGCCCGCATTGAAAGCTTCATCTTGGGCAAAGGGCAAGAAGATGCCTTGGCTCGCGCGGCAGCATTTGTTGAGGCCGGGGCAGACGGGATCATGATTCATTCAAGGCAGAAAACACCGGGCGAGGTTTTTGGTTTTGCGGAAAAGTTTAGGGAAAATAACAAGATTACTCCGCTGGTAATCGTCCCTTCGTCATTTTCAACGGTGTCAGAGCCTGACTGCCTGGGCAAAGGGATTAACATCGTGATTTATGCCAACCAGCTGATCCGGAGCGCTTTCCCGGCAATGATGGGCACGGCACAGTCAATTTTAAAGCACCAGAGGGCTTTTGAAGCGGAGGGGGATTTAATGTCAATTAATGAAATAATAACGCTTATACCGGAGAGATAGATATATACAAAATTAAATATTAGGAGCTTCAAGATATGAAATACCCGCCATCATTTTTCAAATCCCACCTGCCTTATTCCAAAAATAAAACAGGGCCGCTATATGTGCAGTACTTTTGCCGCCCTATTTCTTACATCACGGCATCAATATTTGCGCAGTTTTCGATTCAGGCGAATGCAGCATCATTAATAGCTGGAGTTATCGGGCTGATCGCGTGTTCTTTATTTTATGTGTCCGACCTCACTCTAAATATAATCGGAGCTTTACTTTTGATTGTCTGGATGATATTGGATTGCACGGACGGAAATTTGGCCAGGGCAATCAAGCCACAAAAATATGGTGATTTTGTAGATGCTAGCAGCGGTTACTTTATCCTTGCGTTTGTGCCAATATCGTTAGGCTTTTCAGTTTATCATACCGGGGGAGCATTAATTGGCGAAAATAATATCTGGATGATTATGCTGGGAGCTTTTGCCGCGATTACTGACAGTCTGGCACGGCTCATTTATCAGAAATTCCGAAATGCAAGTGAAAAAAAGGTCATCGAAGAAGACATAAAGAAAATGAGCAAAAAAGAGAAAATATTTAAGTTCATGACTAAAAACTTTAGTGTGTCAGGGATGTTGCCGTTTGTCCTTGTTGGCACGATTTTAGGAGCTCTTGATATTATTATTATCTTTCAATTTTTATTTAATTCATTTGTATTGACTGCCAGTTATCTTTGGTTGCTTGTGAAAGTTCATAAAGAAAATAAAGAAATGGCATTTTGATAAAAAATAACAAGCAGGAGAAACAAGAAATGAAAGCAATAATTATGGCAGCAGGCAGGGGGAGCAGGATATCCAGCGAAATAGGCGAAGCGCCTAAGTCAACGCTTCCCATAAATGGAAAACCCATCATCAGGACTACGGCCGAAATTTTCCTTGCCCTGGGCATTAAGCCAGTCGTATGCACCGGCTATAAGCCCGGCGCAATCAAAGAAGCTTTGGCTGGCCTTAATGTTTGTTATTGCCACAATCCATTCTACGACATAACGAATAATATTGCCAGCCTGTGGTTTGCCAGGAAAGAACTTAACGATGACACCATCATCTTAAGCGCTGACGTGGTATTCGAAAAGAAAATCATCGGAAAGCTGATGGCGCAGGATTACCCATTGGTAATGGCTGTTGACAGCAAGAGGATATTGGATGGCGATTTCTTTTTCCGGCTGTCGCCGGAGGGTCATATTTTGGAGTACGGGCCTGACTTGCCGGAAGAAATAAGGAGCTGTGAATCATTGGGTCTTTCCAAAGTAAGGCGCGATGCACTCCCGGCATTTACCGAAAGGCTCAACCTAATGATAGATGAGGGCAAGCACGCCCTTAATTTTGAGCGCGTGTTCCATTCTTTTAATGATGACCCCCATCTTAGGAACAGGACAGTTGATGTCTTGGGCCTTAATTGGCGGGAAGTTGATTTTTACCATGATTATTTGAAAGCGCAAGAGCAATTTGCATAAGTTAAAGGGAAACCGCATGAAGCAGTATTCAATTTCATCAGTAAGGGAAACAATCGCCCGCGTCCTTATGAGCCATGGGATAAGCAATGAGGATTCAATGCTCACGGCCAAGGTCATGATTGACGGGACGCTCAGGGGACATAAGAACCATGGGATAGAGCGGATCTTCCAGATGGTTGACGGAATAAAGAGCGGGAGCCTTTGCGTGACGCCCAATTTAAATACCTTAAGCCATGGGCCTTCGTTTGCGGTCATTGACGCCAATTTTTATATCGGCCAGCCAGTAGGCCATAAGGCCATGGAGATGGCGGCAAGCCTGGCCAGCAAGACCGGGGTCGGTTTTGTCGGGGTCAGGAATTCCGGGCATCTTGGCGCAATGTCATATTATTCCGAAATTGCCTCCAAGAAAGGGATGCTTGGCATTGCGATGTGTACAACCTCCCCGGCGGTCACGCTGCCCGGGGGGACAAAAGCCCTTCTTGGGACAAACCCGGTCTCGTATTCGTTCCCGTCCGGGCAAGGGGCATATACGGCAGATTTCTCAACCTCATCTGTTTCAAGGGCATTTCTTGTTGAGGCCGACAAGGCGCAAGCACAAATACCGGATGGCCTTGCGGTTGATTCTAACGGGAACGCAACGAACGACCCGAAAGAGGCTTTAGCCGGGGGCCTGCTTCCATATGGGGGCGGGGTAAGGGGTGCTTTAATCAGCATCCTGATTTCCATCTTGGCCGGCCCTTTAATCGGCGGCGTGGCCAATAGTGATGTGCTAGGGACAAGATACATGGACAAAAGCCCAAACAAGGGCGACGTTTTCATCGCCATTGACATTGGCAGTTTGGCCGATTTTGAAGAATTCAAATCACAATCCGCAGCTTTCATTGCGGAGCTGATGGCTGATTCGCCAAGGCTAGAGAAAAAAGCAAAGGGGCTTTTGGATGACACTGATTGGGAAGAGACGAAAATTGCTGTTTCGGAAGAGTTTTATTTACTGATGAACTCAAATATTTAAAGGACAGGGCATGAAAATAAGTAAGGACAAAAAATTATTGCTTTTATATAGGCTAAAATTCATTAATGCGTTTAGAGTTTTGTTTTATCCATACATGAAATATAAACGTAAAAGATTATTACGTAATTATTATGAATGTGGTTATGGTGACAGGCTTTTGCCTTTAAAAAATAAGTTTGATGGGAAGAGATGTTTTATAATCGGCAATGGACCGAGTCTTACGCCGGAAGATTTAGACAAAGTAAAAAATGAATATACATTTGCGACAAACAAGATATTTTACATTTTTGACAGGACCAGCTGGCGGCCGACATTTTATTGCTGCATGGATATGAATGCTTTTGAAATGCTTGAAGATAAGATTGCGTTATCTGATACTGAATATAAATTTTTAAATGCAAGAACGCATCAGAAATTCAACCAAGATGACAAATTTGACAAAACAATTTATTATCTTTTGAATTGCTTGGAAAATAAAATTTATTTAAATGTAAAGAAAAGGGCCTTGGACGAGCCAGTAGTAAGCGAAAATGTCAATGAATTTGTTTACCAGAACGGAACAGTAACCTTTACAGCCATTCAGCTTGCTTTTTTCATGGGCTTTAAAGAGATTTACCTATTGGGAATAGACCATAATTATCCTTTAACACGTATGGCTTCAGGGAAAATCATCAGCAATGAAAACAAGAATGAAAGCTATTTTGAGGGAATGCCAAAAACTGATTATCAGCCGGGCTATTCATTTTATACGGCAACGAAATGTTATCAAGCAGCGAGAAGTTACGCCGATGCCCATGGCATAAAAATAATAAATGCCACCCGCGGCGGCAAGCTGGAAGTATTTGAAAGAGCAGATTTTGATAGTTTATTTGAAAGCACGGAGGAAAATTAAAATGAAAATAATTGGTGTCATTCCTGCCCGTTATGCTTCAAGCAGATTCCCCGGTAAACCATTGGCCGATATATGCGGGAAACCGATGATTTGGTGGGTATATCAGCAAGCAGGCAAAGTGAAGGAGTTTTGTGAAATTTATATAGCTACTGATGATGAGCGGATTATTTCTGTTTGCAATCAATATGAAATGAACGTTATTTTAACCTCGGATCAGCACAAGACCGGGACAGACAGGGTATGTGAGGTGGCAAAAAAAGTAAAAGCTGATTTATATGTGAATGTCCAAGGTGATGAGCCGTTAATTGAGCCCGAATCAATATCGATGGCAATAAAGCCTTTTTACGAAAATAGCGATTTGCAAGTATCTAGCCTCATGAGCAAGATAAAAAATCCCCTTGATGTAATAAATCCTAATGTGTGCAAGGTAGTAACAAATAAGGATGGTTTTGCCCTTTATCTGACAAGAGGGATTGCGCCATACACAAAAAAGCCCATCACTTATGATTTGTATAAAGCGTTAGGCATATTTGGGATAAAACCTGAGGCAGCCGCTTTTTTTAGCCAAGCGGAGCAAAGCCAGATCGAATTAATCGAAGAAATTGAAATGCTTAGATTTATCGAAAATGGGTACCGGATTCATTTTAAGGAAGTTGATTCAAAATCAATCGGGGTTGATACCGCAAGCGATTTAGAAAAAGTACGCCAAATAATCACAAAGGAGCTGGCAGGATAATGAAAAGCCAATTGTTGGATTGCACGCTCCGTGATGGCGGGTATGTTGTTAATAAGGATTTTGATGACAAAGTCATGCTGGGCATAATCAATGGTTTGGAAAATTCAAATATTGATTATATTGAAATCGGATTTTTGCAAGATGATATTTCTGGCGGTGAATCGACAGTTTATTTAAATGCCGAAATGGCAAAAAAATGGATTCCTTCCGCCAAAAAATCAATATATGCAGTCTTGGCGGATCTAAGCCGCTATTCAGCAAAGAATCTTGAGATTAACGACGGTACATCATTTGATGCTGTGAGGTTATGCTTTTTTAAGCATGAGCGAAAGGACATAATCTCTTTTTCTGAAGAGATAATTAAAAAAGGTTATCGTTTATTCATTAACCCAGTTGATACATTGGGGTACTCCCATATGGAGCTGCTTCAATTGATTGAAGATGTGAATAAAATTAATCCGGACGGGTTTTCAATAGTTGATACATTCGGTTCAATGTATTTGGATGATTTGCGGACGATATTTAATGTCGTCAACTATAATCTTTCCGCAAATATCAAAATGGGATTTCATAGCCATAACAATCTGCAAATGTCTAGCTCGCTTGCGCAGGAGTTTTTTAATCTCGGACAAAACCAGCGTGATATAATTGTTGATACGACCTTATTGGGGATTGGCAGGGGGGCAGGGAACACACCGACGGAATTAACCGCCCAGTACCTTAATGCAAAAATGAAAGCTAAATATAACATGGATTTGATCTTGGACACGATTGATAATTATATTGCTAGCATTAAATCAACAAATGATTGGGGTTATGATGTCCCAATGTTCATATCCGGCTGTTACAGCGCCCATGTTAATAATATTAGCTATTTGCAGCAAAAGCCAAGCCTCCGTTTCCAGGATTTGAATTACATCTTAAACAGGATTGGCAGCGAAGAACGCAAAAGATATAATTACCAATTATTGGAAAAAGCTTATTTTGATTTTATCAGCTCAAATATTGATGATAGCGAAAGCATTAAAAGCCTTGCTGGAGCTTTCCTAAATAAAGAGCTGCTAGTCTTAGCACCGGGGAAAAGCATTCTGGAAGAACATGAAAAAATCAATGATTATATAAATAAAAAAAATCCAGTCATTATTTCAGTTAATTTCATTCCCAGCGAAATTGCGGCCGATTATCTTTATTTTAGCAATAAGCACCGCTATGAATTTTGGAAACATGATCAAAATTTTAATAACATAAAAAAGATTGTCACCTCAAATATTGATTCTGAAAAAGCAGAATATGTCATCTCACTAGTTGGCTTAGTTAAAAGCGGCTGGAGTAATTTGGATAATTCGGTGATTTTGCTGCTCCGCTTATTAGATAAGCTAAAAGTGAAAAATGTTGCTTTGGCTGGATTTGATGGATATAGCCAGAATGGCAAAAACTTTATTGCGCCGGAGCTTGAGCGGGACATAAAAGATTGCCATCATTTAAATATGGAAATTTCGCAAATGTATTTGGATTTTATTAAAGCAGCAGATATGAAAATAAGGATAATTACAAATTCGATAATTAATGATATCGTGCAAGGAAAAGCGAATGAATAATATTAAAGCAATTATTATGGATGTTGACGGCACGCTGACAGACGGCAAGCTTTACTTAACTGATGTTGGGGAAGCATTTAAAGTTTTTGACGTAAAGGATGGGCTGGCAATTAAGGAAAAGCTTCCTCTGATGAATATAATTCCCATCATTATCACAGGCAGGGAATCCGCAATCCTAAAAAAGCGTTGTGAGGAGCTTGGCATTTTGCATTTATACCAAGGAATAAGTGACAAGGCAAGCATAATCGAAACAATCATTAATGAGTTGTCGCTACCAAAAGATAGTTTGGCATATATCGGTGATGATGATAACGATCTGGGCGGCATGGATTTGGCGGCAATCATTGGCTGTCCGGCAGACGCTTCAACAAATGTAAAGAAAAAAGCTGATTTTATTTCAAGTAAAAATGGCGGCGACGGAGCTGTCCGTGAGTTCATTGAATGGCTAGGGGGTAACGCATGAATATACTTTATGCAAGTGATGACAATTATGCTGAACTTGCCGGGGTTTCCGTTTTATCATTGTTTGAAAACAACAAAAATGTTGAAGAAATAAATATTTTTATCCTTGACAGCGGGATCAGCGAAGTAAATAAACATAATATTTCAAGCATTGCCCAAGCTTATGATAGAAAAGTATCTTTCCTGAATAATTTTGATGTTGAAAAATCGGCCGGACAAAAACTGTCTGTTTCAAGCAGATGGAGCGTGACTGCTTATGCCCGCTTATTTTTATCAAAGCTCCTGCCTGAAAAAATAAAAAAGATTATTTATATTGATTGTGACACCTTGATTTTGGGTTCATTGCTTCCATTATGGAATGAAAATGTGGATGATTATGTTTTAGGCGGGGTGTTAGTCGCCCGCAAATCGATCAGCATGAAGACATATGCAATGAAAAAAACGGAAAAATGGATAAATACCGGGGTCTTATTAATTAATATGGAGTTGTGGCGGAAAACAAATATCGAAGATAAATTTGTTGATTTCATTAACCTTTATTGCGGAAACCTTATCAGTGTTGATGAATCTGTTATTAATGGTGTCTTAAACGGCAGAATTAAGCCCATTAAAATGAAGTACAACTATATGGGTTTGGCAAGCAGGTATTTTATGAGAAGAACGATGGTCAAAAGGCATTATACTCAAACCGATTATGACGAAGCAGTAAAAGAACCTGTAATTGTTCATTTTATGGGCAGCTGGATGCCAAGGCCATGGATAGATGGGGACAATAATCCCGTTTTTCAAGAAAGATATATGGAGTATCGGGGCCAGTCTCCTTGGGGCGGTAGCCCCTTAAGAAAAGGCCGGAAAAAAAGGGGGCTAAAGCTAACTGCCAGCCAGGTATTAAAAGCACTTCCTGAACCGGTATATTTCATTTATCTAGATATTAGGAGAAATTTTAACAAGAAACATTTTTTGTATTATTTATATGCCAGAAAATGCTTGCGGAAGTCAGATATAAAACTAGACGATTGCCGCTTGGGAAGATGATAATTTATGAAAATCGCAATCAAAAAATATGATAATATGATCCAGGCAAATATCATCGCGTGTCTATTTTTGCTTTATTTTTGCGCTATTTATGGGCATCCGCATATCGAAATATTTTTTGCCTGGGGCGGGTCAATCATAGTTTCGCGGGCAATCTTACTGGTTCTCTTGGCTTTTACATTAGTAAACTTCATCGTAAACATCATTAAGAAGAAACTTTTTTTAAACCAATATGGGTTCTTATTATGGTATGGCTTATTTATCTTTTATTGCGGCCTTTCTTTATTGTGGACGGTTAATATCCAGGAATCGATTGATTTATTTAATTTATTAATCGAAAACTTTGCCATTCTGTTTTGCATTGTTTTTTATGTCAATACGGAAGAGCGATTCTTAAAGGTAATGACAATGCACATCGTATCTATTTGCTATGCCTCTGTCCGGCTGATCATTTTCTTGCCGGAGCTTCGGTTTTTTGGCAGGAGATCGATGATCCTACATATCCGGGATATAGTCGGCGACCATTACAACATTTTAGCGATTAATTTGGCGGTTGGCTTAATGCTGATTTTATTTTTCTACTATAAAACCAAAAAAGTCCGGGTTCTTGTGCCTGCTTTTTTAGTTTTTTATGCGCTATTGCTTGCAGGTTCACGCGCTGGTGTTGTTGTTGCGTCATTATCTATTCTGCTGTTTTATGTTTTATTAAATGGAACCAAAAAAATGTATAAATCTTTGCTTATTCTTCTTGTCTTCATAACTTTTGCTGTCCTTTATCTTAATAGCAAGCTGGCCGGGGCGGAAATAATACGCAGCCTGATAGTAGGTTTTTTGGGCGGAAGCTCTGATTTTAGCTTTAATGAAAGGGCATTTTTCCGGGAAATAGCGGCAACAATGATTTCACAAAAGCCATTGATCGGAAATGGCTTGCGTTCTTTTACTGATTTTCTGGCGGACATAATGTACCGGAAAAGATATACCCATGCCCATAATGGTTACTTAGATATCTTAGCTTCTTTAGGAATAGTCGGGTTTATTCTTTATTATTCCATGTATCTAAGAATTTTTATTGCGGCAGTAAAGAACTTTGCTTCAACGCATATATATGTAGTTTTTTCTTTAGTCGTGTGCCTGGCCATCTTTATGTATGAGTTTAGCGAATCTCTTTTTGCAATAGCCCGGCTCTCTAGCATTACGGTTACATTTTATGCCTATTACGCATTAAAAGTATATGATACTAAAAAAAATCAAGTGGGAATGCCTAATGGAAGGATTGATTAGTGCCAAGCTTAAAGAAAAACATATTTTACCAGAACCTCTATCAATTATTTATTGCTTTGACCCCCTTAATTACCGCTCCCTATATTTCACGGGTATTGGGGGCTTACAATATTGGCATTAATTCATATGTGACTTCAATAACGTCATTTTTTGTCCTTTTTGCAATGCTGGGGATAAAAAGCCACGGCAGCAGAGCAATTGCCATCGTCCGCAATGACAGAAAAAAATTAAATAAGACCTTTAGCGATTTGCTTACTTTGCATTTGATCATTTCGCTAATCGTTTTTTTACTGTATATCATTTTTATTTTATTAAGCACAGATGAATATAAACTATACTTCATTATTTTAGTCTTAATGGTTTTGTCGGCGGTATTTGATATTAATTGGTTTTTTGCCGGAATTGAGCAGTTTAAATTAACAGTAACTCGCAGCGGGCTGGTAAAGATTGGGTCAGTAATCCTTACTTTTGCCCTTGTAAAAACAGAGAATGATTTATGGCTTTATATACTGATATCAGCAATGGGAATTTTTCTTTCCAATGCGATAATATGGGCTTTCTTAAAAAAATATGTTACATTCGTAAAACCGTCATTGAGCGGGATTTACACTCATATACGACCTGTCTTTTTATTGTTCATATCAGTTTTATCAATCAGCGTTTATTCTAATTTGAACAGAATAATGCTTGGCAATATGGCGGGTGAAGTGCAGTTAGGTTTTTATACAAACGCCCAAAAAATAATAGGGGTCGTCTTAAGCTTCATATACGCATTTAATGGAGTCATGATACCGCGGATGTCCAATGTCAGCAACCAGGGCAACCTGGCCGAGGTAAAACGCTTAATTTCATTATCAACTAAATATGTCATGCTGCTGGCTTTAGCTTTTGCTTTTGGCATTGCGGCAATCGCAAAAGATTTTACGCCGCTATTTTTTGGCAGGGAGTTTAGGGAGGCTGGTTATTTATTAGTTGGCCTTAGCACAATGATACCGTTTATCGCTTTTCAGAACATAATTTCGACCCAGCACCTTATCCCCAATCAAAAAGATAAGGAGTTTACATTAGCATATATAATCGGGGCGGTAATCAGCATTCCGCTTAATTTAATTTTAATCCCGATCTATCAAGCAATGGGCGTAGTTATTACAAGAGTAGTTGTCGAGGTTGTAATATGTATAATAATATCAATCTTTGCAAGAAAGGATTTTTCGATTCTTTTATATTTGAAAAATGCGCTTTTTTTCTTTTTTGCCGGCATGGCAATGTTGCTTTTAGTGAAGCTGGCCGGATATTACATGGGCTATAACGTAATGACGTTGTTATTACAAATAACTATTGGCGCAATATTTTATCTTGGCATATGCGGAGGCTATCTTTATCTTACCAAGGATGAATTTTTGCTGAAGAATTTGAAACTTTTGCGGCGAGGCAAGTGAAGTAATAATTTTTACATTGCAGAAAAGGTTTTCGGGGTAAGCTAATCAGCCCGGTCTTAAGCAAAAGGGCGGGCTAGATTTCACATAGAAGCGATATGCCAAAATAATCGTTAGTTAATTATCAAGAAACAATTCGATCATGCTAAAGAGGCGGTTTTGCTCTTCCTTTGAGAGCTTCCCGATCCGGTCAAGGTACTCCGAAGTCCGGCTGACATAGCTTTTATCAATAATATCTGATAAAACCTCATCGGCTGATAAATCAAGAGCATTCAGAATCTTGACAAAGCAAGGGATTTTGGGAATCCGTTCGCCTCTTTCCAGCTTGCTTATGTAATCAACGCTCAAATCCACCTTTTCGGCGAACTGGGCTTGATTAAGATTAAGAGATAGCCGCTTTTGCCTAAATTTTTTGCCGACATTAGTAAAGTTCATTTTATAACCCTCACCCTAAAAGTATTTTCCAATACCATAAGTATAAGCAAAATCAATTAATTTGGAAGAGACTGACAGTATTGCATAACTTATGATGCTGATTTCACTTCACAAGGCGGAACTCTAAACCTTTATTTCCGAAAGCAAGTTAACACTATCCTTGGAATAATTTACTTTGCTCGTGCGTGTGGATTAATCGCGAAGATTTTTTCGCATTCCTCTGTGATTGATAAATCCGCCGAAATGCGATTTCCGCCGCGGTGTTAAAGCGGGTTGAAATTGTGGAGCAAAGAAAGCATTCCCTGTCAAATTCAATCTAATTGCTCAATATATGTAATTGCTTTCTCGGTTTCCTCAACTAGCACTTTGTAATGCTCGTTGATATTTTCCGGGGTGTTGTTGCGGATATCCAGCATTAAGGCAGTGCCAAATTCGGTCACTTTGTCAACTCCAAGATTGGAAGCGACACCTTTTATCGCATGGGCGCAAGCTTCTATCTTCTCATGGTTATTTTTTTCAACAGCTTCTTCAAGTTCAACGAGCAGGCCTTTAACATTTTCGGGAAACTTACGAAGGAATTTTTTATATAATTCTTCTTTTCCCATAAATAAAACATCAATTCGCTTTAAGTCAAGGTCAATAAATTGGGCTATTTCTTGTAATTTCATAAAAATCTCCATCTCTAAAATTTTTTATATACTTTTACTGGCTCGCCACGTTCCAGTTCCGCGACATCCTTAAAACGTACCCGCTAATTTGCCAATTTGCTAATTTGCTAATTTGCCCAGCTTTGCCGCCTGGTCGGCGGCGATGAGGCTGTTGATGATTTCGTCCAAGTCGCCGTTCATGACTTGCTCTAAGCGGTGCAGAGTCAATTTGATGCGGTGGTCGGTGACGCGGCCTTGGGGAAAGTTATAAGTGCGGATTTTTTCGGAGCGGTCGCCTGTGCCGACTTGGCTCCGGCGCATTTCCGATTCAGCGTCATGCTGTTTTTCTTGTTCGATTTCAAATAATTTTGCGCGTAAAATCTTGATTGCTTTATCTTTATTTTTCAGCTGGCTTTTTTCGTCCTGGCAGGAAATGACCAGCCCGGTCGGAAGATGGGTCAAGCGGACGGCAGAATCTGTCGTATTAACGCTTTGGCCGCCATTTCCCGATGAGCGGAAAACGTCAAACTTGCAATCGTTTAAATCTAAATCAACTTCGACATCGCTAGCTTCGGGCATAATCGCCACGGTAATGGTCGAGGTATGAATCCGCCCGCCGGATTCGGTTGCCGGGACGCGCTGGACGCGGTGGACACCGCTTTCGTATTTGAGGAGCGAGTACGCCCCCTTGCCATTGATCATAAAACTGCAATCTTTCATTCCGCCAATGCCGATTTCGTCAGTATTCATTGTTTCGATTTTGAAGTTTTTGCTTTCAGCGTATTTCACCAGCACCCGGTACATTTCGGCGGCAAAAAGGGCGGCTTCATCTCCGCCAGCCCCGGCACGGATTTCAACAATGACATTCTTGTCATCATTTGGGTCTTTGGGGAGCAAAAGGATTTTTAGTTCATTTTCTAGTAACAATATGCGTTCTTTGCTTTCATTCAGGGTGTCCTTTAACATTGCCCGCATATCTTCATCGGCTTCATCTTCAAGCATTAAAAGAGAATCTTCAATATCTTGCCTGCATTTTTTGTACTCACGGTAGGCTGAAACGATTGGGGTCAAATCGCTCTGCTCTTTCATCAAAGTGCGGAAACGTTCTTGATTTGATGTAACGTCAGGCTGGTTTAGTTCGCTTAGGATTTCCTCAAAGCGGGTGAGCAGGTCTTCTAGGCGGTCAAACATTGGGTTTCTCCTTACAATAAACTACAAACTACTCTGTCATTTCCGGCAAGATCCTTTATGACATTGGTGTCATAAAAGCCTTTTTCCGCCGTCATATTGGCCACCACTTCTGCTTGGTCAAAGCCGATTTCCAAAAATAGCATTCCGCCTTTGTTTAAGTGTTGACTGGCTCGGTCAATTATCTTCCGGTAAAAATAAAGGCCGTCTTTTTTTCCGTCGAGGGCAAGCAGCGGTTCATATTGGCGGACCTCCGGCATCAACTCATCAATCGTCTTTGTCGGAATATATGGCGGATTGGCAACAATTATGTCAAAGCGTCCGCTTACCTTGGCAAACAGGTCACTTTCAATCCAATTAACTTTTTTGATTGGCGGGGCATTCCGCGGCAATGAGGTAATCCGTTCTTCGTTTCTGGCGGCAATTTTCAGGGCTTCTGCGGAGATATCAACGCCAGTCCCTTGGCAGTTATTGGAGTAATAAAGCAAGCTTAGCAAAATACAGCCCGTTCCGGTACACATATCAAGAATCGTCATGCCATCGTAAAGGTGGCGTTTTACTTCCTCAACTAATGTTTCGGTATCTTGGCGGGGAATCAATGCCGCGGGGGTCACGGTGAAGTTTAGGCCCATAAATTCTTGTTCGCCAAGGATATATTGAAGAGGGACATGATTCCCACGCTTAAGAATGTGGTTTACATAATCTTGCTCCTGCCCGGTTGTAACTTCGCGTTCGCCATTCACCAGCAAATCATGTCTTTTGGTCGTGCATACCGATTCCAAGAGAAGCCGGGCATCTAGTTCGTACTCTTCGATTCCGGCGGCCTTTAGCTTATTTTTCCCTATTTCGTATAATTCATTATATTTCATCTTCCAGCCAAAACTCATCAACATCATATTCAAAATTTTCTTTTAAATATGCTTTCCAATCAAAAATTGCTTCTACGGCCTTGATGGCAACCAATACCATTCCCTCATCGGGTTCTTTGGTTGTCATGCGCTGGATCAGCATTCCGGGAGCTGACAGGATTTTAACCAAAATATTGTCACTCCGTCCTGCCCAGCGGACAATTTCATAAGATATCCCGGCAATCAATGGAATCAGCGCAACGCGCAATCCGGCGCGTAACCAGATATTGTCAACTTGGATAAAGAAAAAGATGATAATGCTGACAAAAATAACAAAGAATATAAAACTCGTTCCACAGCGGCGATGAAGCCTTGAGGAACTCATGGCGTTAGGGACGTTTAAAGGGCGGCCTTTTTCAATGCAATTAATACATTTGTGTTCCGCGCCATGATAGGCATAAAGCCGTTTGATATCTTTCATCAAACTGATGGCGGAAACATAAATGAGGAATATGGAAATCCGTAAGATCCCTTCGATAATCAGCACTAGTGAAGCATTATTAATAAAGCTTCTAAACCAATTTGACATATAAAACGGCAAGAGGATAAAAATTCCGATTGCCAGCATAATCGCAAAGACTGTCGTAAAGCCCATTAATACTTTTTCGGCTTTTGCGCCAAAAATTTTCTCCAGCACTTTATCAAATTTTGTTGCTTCCATTTCTTCATCAACATAAAATGTTGCCGAATAATTGATCAGCCTTGTTCCTAATATCATGGAATCAATAAAATTGAAAATGCCGCGGAAAAAGGGGATTTTTTTGATTAGTTTGTCGGCGAGGATTCCTTTGTAAAAATCAACGTCTAACTCAATTTCACCGTCCGATTTGCGGATGGCGACGGCATAATCGTCTTTCTTTTTCATCATTACTCCTTCCAAAACGGCTTGGCCGCCGATTTCAGAAGAGCAATTTCTTTTTTTGTTGGTCATCGTAATGTCTCCATTGTTGGGCTGGGCTTATGCAGGGCTTATGCAAGCTTTTCATGCAATAAGGTTGAGACAAAACGCCTGTCTCAACCTTTGAATTTCGTTCGTATTAATATGCAGTAAGCTACTGGTTTGCAACGCCATATTTGCGGTTAAACTTGTCAATACGGCCGCGGGCTTGGGCAACCTTTTGCTGTCCGGTATAAAAAGGATGGCAGGCCGAGCAGATTTCCGTCCGGATCTCGCTTTTGGTTGAGCCTGTCGAAAATTCATTGCCGCAGTTGCAACGCACTTTGGCTTGTTTATAGTTTGGATGGATTCCTTCTTTCATTTTTCACCTCGTTTTGTAGATTGTTATAGTAAAGTGTACATTTATACTGAGTACAGTTACTTGCGTAACGATACAGTTAAGCTTTCATCTTGATGATTACGCTTTGCGTAATCATCAAGATGAAAGGCTTCGCCATATGTCTTTACACTAAGATATGCCTGGATAAGCAAGCTTCTCCATTCATATCTTAGTGCAAAGCACATGGCTTAACTGTATCATGTTTGTGCAAAGCACATGGCTTAAATGTATCATGTTTGCACAAAGCCATATTGCTTAACTGTATCATAGTACCATAATTAAAAAAGATATGCAAGCATTAAATGAATTTAATTTTTTTGACCATATTAACAAATTCTTGATTGTTCCTTGTCTTTGAGAACATATCGAGAATGCGGTCAACTGATTCTTCGGGCTTTAGGCCATTTAAGGCTTTGCGGATAATGTTTATTGCTTCTAGCTCATCAACGGCAAGAAGCAGGTCTTCTCTTCTGGTGCCGGATTTGGGGATATCAATGGCCGGGAAGATTCTTCTTTCCTGTAGCTTGCGGTCAAGAATCAGCTCCATATTGCCTGTGCCTTTAAATTCTTCGTAAACAACATCGTCCATTTTGCTGCCTGTCTCAACTAACGCTGTCGCAAGGACGGTCAGCGATCCGCCCTCTCTCATGTTCCGGGCTGCGCCAAAAAAGCGTTTCGGCATATGCAGGGCGGCCGGGTCAAGCCCGCCGGATAAAGTCCTGCCGCTGGGCGGGACAACTTGGTTGTATGCCCGGGTCAGGCGGGTAATGCTGTCAATCAAAATCACAACGTCACGGCCATGCTCAACGAGGCGGCGGCCGCGTTCGATGACCATTTCCGAAACACGCTTATGGTGTTCGGGCAATTCATCAAACGTTGAATAAATAACCTCAACATTCGGCCCTTCAATTGCTTCGCGAATATCTGTCACTTCTTCCGGCCGTTCATCAATCAGCAAAATAATCAAATGTGCGTCCGGATTATTGCGTTTGACCGACCGGGCAACATCTTTTAACAAGGTTGTCTTTCCTGCTTTGGGCGGGGAAACAATCATTCCGCGCTGGCCTTTGCCAACCGGGCTAATCAGATCCATGATTCTCATCGCAACGCTTGCGCCGGGAAGCTCTAATTTCAGTCTTTCATTGGGGAAAATGGGGGTCATGTCTTCAAAATTGGATCTTGTTCCGGCTACTTCGGGGCTGTAGCCATTAATTGATTTGACAATCAATAAAGCGGCAAATTTCTCGCCTTGGGTTTTTATCCGTGTCGTCCCCTCTAGAATATCCCCGGTTTTCAAGCCAAAACGGCGGATTTGGCTGGGAGCAACATAAACATCACGCTCACCCGGCAGATAATTCTCACAACGGATAAATCCGTAACCATCGGGCATTACTTCCAAAATCCCATTGGCGACAATGCCGCTGTCTAAATCGGCAGGAAAATCATCACGCCGCTCTGGCCTTTCTGGCCTTTCATAACTTGATTGCGCTTGTTCGCTCCGATCAGAAGTTGGCTGGGCGAAAGACCTTGTTTCGTAAATTCTTTTGTTTTCTACGAATTGTTTGGCTTTTTCGCGCTTTTCCTGCTCCTTAAGCTCTTTTTCCTGCCTGTCCTTTTCGTCTGCTTTCAGCATGAGCTCGACTACTTCCGCCTTTTTTAGCAATGAAATGCCTTTCAGGCCCCTGGCTTTAGCAACAGCTTTTAAGTCCAGCACTCCAAGTGATTCGTATTTTTCCCTCATAAAAGCTCCTATCTTAATTATATAAAAATAATGGTTTATCTTGGATTTCAAAAGATTTACGTGATGGTTATTTATTTTAGGTCAAATCTATTATACACAACTTCAATCCACTTTGCAAGCTTATTCAAAAAAATATACGCCAGCCCGCCCCAAAACATTTATCGCCACTTCCGGGTCGGACGTTTTGATGGCTAAGGCGGCTTCTTTAGTCCCGGTTAAAAGGGCATACATATATTCAATATTGATCCCGGCATCACAAAGCAAGGTCAGGATTTTTTGTAGCGAGCCTACCTCATGGGACATTTTGACGGCAATTATTTCAGTCAATGTCGCGGACAAATCATTTTCGCGTAAGACCTTTCTGCCCTCCTCCGGCTTTGATACCAATAGGCGGAGCATTCCATATTCGCTGGTGTCGGCCAGGCTTAATGATAAAATATTGATGT
>Ga0099364_10002674_pt1 | contig 28202 bp, 20 predicted proteins | sample TergutTh196P3_FD_73070 | JGI IMG/M metagenome (GOLD analysis project Ga0099364, IMG submission 73070) | Microcerotermes parvus P3 segment gut microbial communities from Pointe-Noire, Republic of the Congo - Th196 P3 | ecosystem: Host-associated > Arthropoda: Insects > Digestive system > Gut ... | reverse complement strand
ATGAAATTAGGACAGTTTTTACTGTCCTAATTTAACAAGCCGTAAATTTCAATAATCATATACGCGAACAGTGAATTTGCCCACGCGAACCATTCGCGTGTATATTGTCGCGGGTTATCGCAATGAAAACTTTCATGCATACAAAATGTATCCGCGTCACATGAGATGAGCGTGTCGATTAGCGCCTGCTTCTCTTGACCGTCAATACTTGTTAACGCCTGCATACAAAGGCTGATCGGCCATATGTAGGATTCCGGCGTGTGAGGGCTGCCGATGCCTTCGGCATGTTTCCCTTTGAAATAATAGGGGTTTTCATCGCTTAGTATAAACCGGCGCGTATTTTGATATATCTTATCCTCCGGCGAACAATATCCCAGATAAGGCAGCGATAATAAGCTGGGCACATTTGCGTCGTCGATAAACAGATGATTACCTAAGCCGTCCGTTTCATACGCGTAAATGAGTCCGTATTTTTTATGCTCTGCTATGCCGTATGTATCTATACCTGTCTGCACCTCCCGTATCATAGCCGACGCCTTTTCAAAGAGAGGCTTATTACTCGTTACCGAAGAAAAAATATCGCGTATATATCTGAGTATAACGACAGCGAATTGATTCGCGGGGATCAGATAATGATAAACACATCTGTCGTCGCTCGGCCGGAACCCGCTCCAAATCATTCCCGTGTATGCCGTGACAGACCCTAGGCCCTCTCTCGGCAGCGTGTCGGTAACAGAGCAGTTTTCACGCATGAAACGGTATTTCGACTGTGTTTCATGATGCTGTTCAATTTGAAATATACTCAATATTAACGATACAGTTTCTTCAAACTTTTCGTCAAAAACAGAGGTGTCGTTTGTTCTTTGATAATAGTGATACGCAAGCCAAATGGGATAGCATAACGAATCCACCTCGAATTTGCGCTCCCACACCAATGGCCCGCACGGGAACACGTCATTATATCCCTCTCCCGTCGGGTTTTTGTTGAATGAATTTGCGTATGGATCTGCCAGAATATAATCAAACTGTCTGCGCAACAAACCTTTGATCACTTTTTTCAGCTCCGGCAGCGATGAACACAGATCCAAGTAGTGAAACACCTGTGCGCTTGAATCTCTCAGCCACATGGCGGGGATGTCGCCGGTAAATACATATGACGAGCCATCCGCCGGAAATTCAAGCGTAGTTTCATAGGTACTCATAAAGCACTTCTCAAATATCTTCCGCAGTTTGTCATCTTTCAATTTATGTGACATTTTTTGACATTCGCTGTAAAGAATACCAATATCCATATATTACTCCTTCGACATATGGCGTCAATGTTTTTGAACGGGATATAAGCAGTTGTAATATGCTCCCTGTATCTGATACATTGCGAACAACATTATAAGCTGTACCGCGCCGCAAGCGACCGCAGAAATCCGGCGGCGGCACGGATGTCGTCCTCCGGGTTTGCGCCCGTCTCGCGCTCAATAGTGAGAAAACCATTGAACCCGGCCTTCTCCAGAGCGTCCAGATAACGGGGGAAATCCACGCCGCCCTCACCCAGCGGTGTTTCGAGAAAATACTCCTCCAGCCGCAAATCCCCGATGCCATCCTCGGCAAAAAAACCGTATATCACTTCGGGGTCGGTCTTCTTGAGCATACGCCCATCCTTAGCGTGGGTATGGATGATATACGGCGCAAGGATATTTACGGCTTCGGCAGGGTCTTCCCCAATAACCATCACCAGATTGGCAGGGTCGAAGTTGACGCTAATGCCTCCACCGCAGTCAAGGGAGTCTATAAACCCGCGTAAAACGGCCGCAGGTTCGGGCCCTGTTTCCACGGCGAAAGAAACTCCCGCGGCTTTGGCGTACAACCCCAGCTCACGGCAGGCCGCCGCCATAACGGCACGGCGCGGATGTTCGGGATTAAACGGCACAACGCCGATGTGCGTAGTGACGACGGCACACTCCAAGTCCAGAGCAAGGTCTATAATCGCCTTTGAGCGTTTGATTTTTTGCGGATTTTCGTCTTCCCGCTCAAAGCCGTATCCGCCCAAATCGCCGCAAATCGCCGAAATGACCAACCCCTGTGAGCGGATGAACGCCAACAGTTCGCGGCGGCGCTCACGGGACAGGTTTTCCGGCGCCGCTTCACCGGCGGAGGCGTAAATCTGTATGCCCTCCGCGCCGATTTCACGCGCTTTTATAATGCCTTCCCTCAATGGCAAACGGAACGAATCGACCAAAACCCCGATTTGAAAACGGCTCATAACGTCCCTCCCAACACGATTTCCCTGTGCTGTTCGGCGGAATCGTAGATCGCCTGCATCATTTGCGCGGTTATGATGACGGTGTCGATATGGGACGCGAGCTTTTCTCCTGTCTTTATACAACGGACGAACGCGTCTATCTCATTTTGGAAGTAATCCCTGCTTTTGATTTCGGGCTTGTATGCCGCCAGCGCGCCGTGTTCGGCGGTGTATACCGTGAAATCCTGACCGTATATCAGGCGTATCCCGGCTTTGTCCCCGATAAAGTCAATATACTGCTCCTCCGTTCCGATATTCTCCGCCCAAGCGCCGTTGACCGTGATAACGGGACCGGAGGTGCGGATTAACGCGGTCACCGAGTCGTCCACGTCGCAAACACCGGAATAGTCCGGCGGTCCGGCCCACATATCCTTGTAAACGTAATTTTTTATATCACTGCCCAGCTTACAAAAGGTTTCGCCGGATACGGTGAGTACCTCCGGGTCGTTACAGCAGTACATGACGATGTCCAGATAATGCACGCCCCAGTCAATCAGCGCTCCGCCACCCGCGATGGCTTTGGTGGTAAACGCGCCGCCAAGTCCGGGAATGGAGCGGTGTGCCCTGAAGCTGGCATAGACGCGGTACACATCGCCCAGTTTGCCGCTGTCAATATATTTCTTGATGAGGTTGACGTTGTCGTTGAACCGGTTGACGACGCCGATGACGAGGGTTTTTCCTGTCTCATGCTGAACCTTTTGCATCTCCAGGGCTTCGGCATAGGTGCGGGCCGCGGGCTTTTCGCACAGGACATGCTTGCCCGCCCGCATTGCGTCGATGGCGATAGACGCGTGCGTGTTGTTGGGCGCGCAAATCGAAACGGCCGTTACTTCCCCGTCCGCTAAAATGTCGCGGTAATCGGCGACGGCAGCGCCGCAGCCGTATTTCTCCGCCGCCGCCTTTGCCCGCTCAAGTCGAATATCGCAGAAATATTTGATTTCAACCTCCGGGTTATTGATGTAAGAAGGGATATGCGCCGCATTGGCGATAGCCCCGCATCCGATAATCGCAGCTTTCATGAAACAACCCCCAATTATACTTTTATCCACTCGCCGGGCGCCGCCGATGCCTTTATTGCGGCTTCCCGCAGCGCGATAGCGGCGACGGTCTCCCCGTGGGGAACTTTAACCTCCCGTGTGCGGAAAAAATCTGACATACCGTTGATTAAGCCTTTGTAGCAATCCGATTCCACCGTAATGATTTTTGTCGTGCCGCCGGTAAAATCCAGAGCCATCCCAAACGGGCACTCCCAACCGTGATGGCTGACGACCGCCCTGCGCCCGTCTCTGTATTCGCAGATATAAGAGGGCCATTTGGCGGTGCCTGTATACTGCACCCGTATAAAATCCGTTCCCATCAGCGCGACGACCGGTTCGAGCTGATGTACGCTGTAGGCGTCAACCGGCCCCGGCCCCCGGCTTATAATGTTTTCCACCAGTTTGCGGTCAATACCACGGAACTCCTCCGCGTAACGCAGGGCGGAGGATGAATAGCAGGGCGTGTTATGGGCTTCTCCGAGCGCGAAAATCCGCTCAGCCTCCGCTTTCGTTTCGGCGAAGGTTTTGTCTACATAGACCGGCTTTCCGCTTTGCATAGGCAAGCGGCACAATTCCCCGTGCTGTTCGGGGTTATCGGGAGCGAGGACGATGATGCCGTCGCTCTTTTCAATCAGGTCTTCCATGGAGCTAAGCTGTCGGATGCCGTAAGTCCCGCACCACTGTTCCGTAGTCATGCCGCCCTTGGGGGAGTCGATTTTCGCATAGGCATAAGCCACCTGAAGCTCTCCGCCTGTTGCTTCCTTAATCCATTTGGGGTAGTTGTTGGCATGGTATTCGTCTAAGTAATAATCTATAAAGCCCAGCTTCATGTATAATCTCCCCTTTTAGTAGTTTTATATTATACCACATTTCCATAAAAAAGCAATTGTGTTTTAATTCAAAAAATGCTCAAAATCAGCGAACGGCTGAACATACCATCTATCCACAGACGCCTTGCCGTCCGGCTCCAGCGTAGCGCAGCCGTATGCATAGGTATACTTTTCCTCCCGTCAAACAACAGAAATTTCCATAACGCAGCAGGCGGGCATCAAGAACCCGAAGCCGTCGCCGTTAACATTTATTTCGCCGAAGCCTTTGATTGTTATGTTGTCCGGCGCGCCGAAATCATTGTACGAATCCATAGCGCCCGACAACACGCGCGCGTTAACCGACTTTGGGGTGAATCCTGTGACACAGTCAATGGGATAGCTTTCTGAAACCGAAAGGTTTGCGAGAGTGATATGAATTGTCTCGTCGTGGTCAGCCGAAGCGGAGACATGCAGGTTTGGTACCTGCGTTTCGCCGCCGATTATGCTTGTTTCGACATAGCTCTCGATCAGCGTCGCGTCCTGATGCGCTTTATAAAGGTCAAACACATGATAGGTGGGGGTCAAAACAACCTTGTCGCCCTCCGTCAGAATAACGGCTTGAAGCACATTGACGGTCTGCGCAAGATTCGCCATCGTTACGCGGCGGCTGTGATTATTGAATATGTTCAGAGTACAGGCCGCGGCCAGCGCGTCGCGCATGGTGTTCTGCTGATACAGGAAGCCCGGGTTGGTGCCGGGTTCAACGTCGTACCACGTTCCCCACTCATCGACAATAAGGTCAACATTGCGCTCGGGATCATACAAATCCATTATGCGAGAGTGGGTTGCGATCAGCTCATCCATTCGCAGCGCTTTGTTCAGGGTTTCGTAATAATCAGCCTCTGTGAAACGGGTGGCGGAGCCTTTCTCACCCCAAGTATGGGGGACGGTATAGTAATGCAGGCTCAGCGCGTCCATATATTTACCGGCGCGTTCCATCAGTATTTCCGTCCACTTATAGTCGTCGGAGTTCGGGCCGCAGGCTATTTTGTATATCTTGTTATCTCCGTAGGAACGGACATAAGTTTGATAACGGCGGTACTCGTCGGCGTAATATTCAGGCCGCATATTGCCGCCGCAGCCCCAGTTTTCGTTGCCGACGGCGAAATATTTTATTTTCCAAGGTTCTTTTCGTCCGTTATCCCCGCGGAGCTGTGACATCGGCGAAACGCCGCCGAAGGTCATATATTCCACCCATTCGCTCATCTCGCGGACGGTTCCGCTGCCCATGTTGCCGTTTACATACGGCTCGCAGCCCAGCTGTTCGCACAGCGCCATAAACTCATGTGTTCCGAAGCTGTTGTCCTCGGTCACGCCGCCCCAATGGGTGTTGACCATCTTCTTGCGGCTCTCTTTTGCGCCGACGCCGTCCCGCCAGTGATACTCGTCGGCAAAGCAGCCGCCCGGCCAGCGCAGGACAGGAATCTTTAGCTTTCTCAGCGCTTCAACCACCGGCATATTTATCCGGCCGTTCAGATACAGCCCGCCGTATATACAGCGCCCCAGATGCTCGGAAAAATGGCCGTAGATGTTTTTGTTGATCCTGCTCTTCCTCAAATCCCTGTTGATAATCAGCTTGCTCATGATCGACGCTCCTTATATTATTTATGTGGGTTCACCATACCCGTTTATTATATCATACTAAGTCCGCCTGTACCAACTATACATTGTAATTAACTCAAACTCCCGTGTAAATCCGCAAAAAAGCATGACCCGCAACGAGGCCATGCGCTCTTCAATATCCCCAAACAACAGCCGGCTCACTCCCGCTTCTCGGCCAGCACACCCAATTCCTTGATTTTCATAATCGCCTCAAGACTGTTCCCCACGCCCAGCTTATTGTAAATGAGATCGGTGTGGGTTTTCACGCCGCTCGGTTTAAGCCCCATCTTTTCGGCAATCCCTTTTTTGCTGTAGCCTTCGCACATCAGGCGCATAACCGCCTTTTGCTTATCCGTGAACGTCAGGTTTTTAGACGCCCTGCCGCCCGTAAGCCCCTTGGTGCGCTTTGATTCGCCGAACGCCGATACATACAGGGTTTTTGCAAACGCGCTGGAAACATTCCCCGAATAATCCTTTTGAACCGTGCGCTTATGCAGCCTGTGCAGCATATTAAAAAGCTCGGCGCCCTCGTTTGTAAACTGCTGTATAAAGCCGTATTGCTGCGCCGCCTCGGCGGCCTGCTCTATACAGTCCATGGCGACGGATAGCCCGCCCTTGCCTTTTTTCCAATGCGCGATGGCAAGCAATATGCGATGCTCGATCACATCAAGCGGACGCCTGTAGCGCTCGCTGAGCGCGAGCAGCTTTTGAAGCAGCAGAATCGCGGCCGTATATTCGCCTATGGCGATACACGCCCTCGCGGTGGTGGAATACTGGTACATTTTATAGAACGACAGCTTATCGTCAAAGTCTTTCTTATGAACCCTCAGCCAGTCCCGCGCCGCGTCCGTGTCGCCGCCCGCCAGCTTAATCCTGCACAGATAAGCCCTCAGATTGGCCTTTAAGTAAAAGGCTTTATCACGCTCGATCATATTCTTAACATTGCCCAAAACCTCATCCGAGCCGTCTGTCTGCCCGTCAGCGTACAGCGCGGACGCCAGCATCATCATGGCGCAAAATCTGATTTCCGCGGAGCAGCCGTCAGGAATGTTCCCGCATGCCGCGAGGGCATGCCGGCACGCGTCGCCTAAATTCCCTTTTTCGTAATGGAACCCCGCATATAAACATTCTTTAATCACGGCAAATTCCGCGCCGATGATAGAGCCCATAGCCCTTCCAAACAGGGCTATGCCCTTGTCAGGCTCAAGCGAGAGTTCGGAAAAATCCCTGACGGAACGGTGAAAATAGGGCTGATTGTTGGTTATGCTCGGCGTGGACGCCTTGATGTTGGCGATGTCCCTCAAAGGAATCCTGCTCACCGTTTTCATCATGTTGTTAAAGGGTTTTCTGTAATCAATACACAGCAGCAGGATTCCGACAATCACCGATCTGGGGTTTTTAAGCGTGATTTTCGGCAGCAGCTTATAATACCGGTCCAAATACTTTTCAAAGTCGGCGGGCCGTCCCTCCACAAAAGCGGCCCACGCATGAACCTCCAAAAGAAACGGATGCCGCTCCACAACAGGATCGCTGATCGCCCTGTGTATGACATAAAGCGTATCCTCTATCGAGGCGGAAACGGAGTTGTAGTCGTACATGTTATAAAAGGCTTTTGCCACGCCGTCGTCGTTTTTGCCGTTCAGATAATACTCGGCGGCGCGGAAATAATCCTCTTTGGCAAAATAGTAATCACCCGCCCTGCTGTACTGAGCGGCCTGTTCGCCGCGTTCCTCAAGCATATGCAGCAAGAAGTCGCGGAACAAGTCATGAAACCTGTATGTATTATTTCCTGTCTCCCTTAAAAATGCGTTTTCTCTGGCAAGCTCCGAAAGTATTTGCATACCGTTCGATTTTTTGAACAGCTTGTCGCCGCCCGCAAGATGCTCGCACAGCTCTGGCGTAAGCTCGGGACTCACGGACACAAGCTCCAAAAATTTTCTGGTGCGTTCGTCCCACCGCTCCCATACATGGGCCTTGAGAAAATTTTCAAGATATTGCCCGCTTAAATTTATGCTGTATGATTTTTCCTCCGACAGCAGCAGCGCGCGCAGCGCTATCGCCCATCCTCCGGTTGACAGGAAAATCTCCTCAGCCTGATTTTGTGTAATATTACGCCCGCTTTTATTGAAAAATATTTTGATTTCCTCGTTTGTAAACTGTAAGCATGCCGCGTCCACAACGGGGAAATCGCCTTTTATCACCATCTCGGAAAAGCTGTTCGGCGGCGCGTTGCGGCTGAGCAGCATAACAACGCAGTTCTTAGGCAATCGTTTCAAAAGACAGGGCAGCGCCGTAAGGATTTCTTCGTTATTTATGACATGCAAATCGTCGATAACCAAAAAGCACGGTATCCGCGGCGCGGTAAAAGCGCTCGGCGCGCGCATGGCAAATTCCACGGGAGCAATGTTAAAGCCCGGATGCGCCGCAAGCTCGCTCAGAGCGGCGTTTTCCGGTTGCAGCCCCGACAGCGCGGAAACGAAGCGCTTACAGAAAGCGGACGTTTTGTTGTCGTGCCTGTCAAGACTGAGCCATGACTGCTTTACGGGCGACTGCTTTTCCCTGTGTTCCAGCCACAGCAGGGCGGACATGGTTTTTCCGAAGCCCGCCGGCGCGTGCATATACAGGACAGAGCTTTCCAAAAAGCTGTCCAGCAATTTCATCAATGCCGTTCTCGGCGCCTGCGCTTTCAGCAGCATCTGTCCGCCTCCCGCTATTATAGCACTGTTCTGTATTTTAACCGATATAAAACCACCGTTCAACAATTGACAGGCTATACCAGGTATAGTATAATACCACCTATAGAATTGGAGGGGGAAGCTATTGAGCTATAATAACGCGATTACTTCGGGCGTTTTAACCGAAACCGTTCCGCGTACGGCCCTGCTTAAAAAAATGAAGGAAATATCCGCGGAGAGGAACATATACATGTTCGCGCCGGGCGGATACGGCAAATCGGTCGCCGCCGCGCAATGGCTTTCGTCCGTGCGCGGAAAAACTGAGCGGATAACCGTAAAAGACAAGGACAACGACCAGAGGATTTTTTACACACGGCTGGCAAAGGCCCTGATAAAGCTCGCCGCCGGAGAGAAACAAAATTTACACCAAACCGCCGACTCGGTTGACTCGTTCGATAAGCTGCTGGATATTATCGGGCTGCTGCCGAACAAAAATCCGCGCTGCTATTTTGTGCTTGACGACCTGCATATGCTAAAAAACAAAGAGATCTTAGCCGGAATACCGGCTATAGTCTCCCGTCTGCCCGGCTGCATACGCTGCCTGCTGGCCGGAAGGTCGGAACCGGCGCAGGGGCTTACGGAAACCGGACTGTTCGGGGTCATTACAAAGGATGACCTGCTGTTCTCCCCCGAAGAAATCGAATGGCTCGGAGCGGAAAAAGACCGCGAGCTGAATCCTGAGCAGATCGGCAAGCTGCTTAAAATAACAGGCGGCTGGGCGATCTATCTTTCGGCGGTGCTGTCGGGCCGCGAAGCGCCGGACAAACGCGGAAAAACTCCGCAGACATTAACCCAGTATCTGGAATCGCGGATATGGGAGCAGTGGGATCATGAAACGAAAATCCTGCTTTTGCGCCTGTCCGTCCCCGACGAGATCACACCTGAGCTTTGCGGGCGTTTGACGGGCCAGCCGGACGGGCGTGGCGTGCTGGAACGCCTGACAAAAAAGGAAAACGCCTTTTTGATTCATGAAAGCGCCGACCTATACCGCTTTCACGATGTGTTCCATGATTTTCTGACGGAGCATATCGGCAAACTCCTGAGTAAAGACGAAATAAGGCGGCTTAACGGCATCGCCGCCGAATGGTTTTATGAACAGGGAATTTTTTACACAAGCGCAAGGCATTGCATCCGCAACGGCGACCATGAGGGAATCAACCGCTGTATGGACGCGACGACCCTGTATAATAATAAAACTAGCGTCATGTCCGTGCTGAACAGGCTGGATTTTTTCAAACAGCATGTTTTAAGCCTGTCGCCGGCTTTCATCGCCGAAAATCCTTATCTGGTCTCCAAATGCGTTATCGCGGCGTATTATGACGGCGACATTGAAACATATCTTCATTACACCGATATACTGTACGGGAGAGAGCATGAAATCAGCTCAAAGCATCCAAATCTCATGGGCTCTTACTTTTTCGTCACCAATTTAGATTTCAGGGTGCCGCTCAAGGAGGGCGTCAAAAAAGTATACCGGGCAATGTCGTCAATGCCGCGCGGCGGAACCGCGGCAGAACCCAAAGAGGCCAAGACGACGACCATAACCCAGAACCTGCCCTATTTCCACCGCTCCATGCGGGATTTTTCCGAGTATCACGATTTGCAGGAAAAAGACCTCACACTGCTAAGAATCTCCTTCGGCACTATGATTGGCAGAGATTACGCCGTGATGGAGCCGCTTATACCCGCGGGCATTCACTATGAGCGCGGCGAATTGCTGGAGGCGGCGCGCCATTCCCTGGCTTCGTATAACCTGTGCCGCGGCGATACGCACCCCGAAACAGCTTTCAGCGCGCATATGATTCTATCGGCTGTGCTGTACGCGATGGGGGCCTTGCGTGAATCGGAGCGCGTCATGGAAATCACAGGGAGCTTTATTAACCAAAAGGCCGAATATCTCCGCCCGAACTTCTCCGCGCTGACATTTGAGCGCGCGATTCGCGGCGGCGACAAAAGCGCCGCGCGGGAGTGGCTGACCGTTTACGCCAACCGCTCCGCCCGACTGCCGTTTTATCAGCTCTGCCGCCATTTCACCACGCTGCGCTCCCATATCGCCGTGAAGGATTATGCGGAGGCCGCCGCGTTTGGAACGCGCCTGCTGACGCTTGTGACGGAATACAACCGCCCGCTGGATCAAATCGAAACCGGGCTGCTGTTAGCCATAGCGCTATGGCGGAACGGCGAAAACGCGAAAGCCGTCAAACAGCTGGAACAGGCTGTGAATACCGCGCTGCCCTATGGTTTTAATCAGCTGTTTATCAGCGACGGAAAAGAGCTTCTGCCGATTCTGTGGGCATCGGGCCGCGATCAGGACAAGCCCGCCGAGCTTATAAAATTTACGGAAAACCTGAAAAATAAAATTTCCCTAACCTATGGGTTCAACCCGAACGCCGGCACGGCGTCTAAGCTGTCACGGCGCCAGCGCGACATGCTGACTTATTTAAGCAAAGGCATGACATATAACGAGATCGCCGCCGCGACCGGCCTGACGCGGGGAACGGTAAAAGCCCATGTGCTGCTCGTTTACAAACGGCTGGAGGTCCACGACGCGGAGGAAGCCGTCATAAAGGCCAAAATGCTCGGAATCATTTGAACCGCCGAAAAACAACCCGAGCCGCCGGCAGTCTGACAAAAACCACAGGCGGCTTTTTGCCGTGGCTCCATGTTATTTGTCAGAAAAATCAAAAGTACACCCCCATGGACGTTATATTTGCGTATTTATCTTTGCTATAATAAATACATCCACAAAATAAGGAGGAATGAAATGAGTATCCCAAAACGGTCGAAACTGCTGCCGCGCCTGGTATTGCCGGCGCTTTGCGCTTCGTTGCTGCTGTTAGCGGGCTGCGCCTGTCTAAGCGCTCCTAAGGAGCCTGACGACGCACTGCCCGAGGGCTTTGTCTATGTGGCCGACGCTGTGCCGGACGTAATCCTCGAGATACGGTACTACAGCACATATAACTTTGTCGGCGCGCGCGTGGACGACTACCTCGCGCCGGTAGCTATAATCAGCGAACCGGCGGCCGCGGCGCTCAGCAAGGTCAACGCGGATCTGCAAGCGCAGGGCTACGCGATAAAAGTGTTTGACACATACCGCCCGCAAGGCGCGGTGGATCACTTCGTGCGCTGGGCGGCAGACGAAAACGACGTCCTGACAAAGGAATACTTTTACCCTGACATAGACAAAAGCCGGCTGTTCCCCGAAGGGTATATCGCCGAGCGTTCGGGACATTCCCGCGGCAGCACGATAGACCTGACCCTTGTGGACAAGCAGAGCGGCATAGAAGTCGATATGGGCACGCCGTTTGACTATTTCGGCGTTGCCTCACACCATGAGAGCGATCTCATAACGGCCGAACAGGCAAGCAACCGCCTGATTCTCAAAAACGCGATGGAAAAAGCGGGATTCAATCCGTACTCCGAGGAATGGTGGCATTATACGCTGAAAGATGAACCGTATCCCGAAACATACTTTACATTTCCCGTGAAATAGTGTAAAATAGAGAAAATCAAGAAAAAAGGAGAAAAAAACATGGAAATCAAGAAACACCAAAACGGCGATACCAACATCCTGAGCCTTAGCGGACGGCTGGATACGGTAACGTCCCCGAAGCTGCAAGAGACGTTAATGGCCGAGCTGCTGACATCCGCGTCAATCGAGCTGGACTTTGCGGAGGTGGACTACGTATCGTCGGCGGGCCTGCGCGTCCTGCTGCTGGGCGAGAAGAACGCGAAATCGTCCGGCAAGAGCATGACGCTCAAGAATGTCTCCGCGGAGGTTCAGGAGGTATTCGAGATCACCGGTTTTTCCGGCATCTTAACGATAGTCTGACGGTAGCGAACAATGAGAACTGATATTTACACGGAAAGCCACGGTATCGAAACGATACTTGCGAAGATGGAGAAGGTCGGGCAGCTCTGCGGCCTGTCCGCTTCGGAAACCGGAAAGCTGCGCCTGCTGACTGAGGAGATGCTGACGCTGACGGTCCGCCTGTTCGACAACCTGAGCTACGAGTTTTTCGCGGAGAGCAGCGAGAAGCAATTCAAGCTGAGCCTGACCGCCGCGACAAGAGTGAGCCAAAGCGACAGGGAGAAGCTGCTCTCGGTGTCGAAAAGCGGCAAGAACAAAGCGACGCAGGGCGTATTCGGAAAGATCAGCGGTATATTTGAAAGCCTTGTCATGGAATCCTGCGATTACGAGCAGCTGATAGTCCCCACCTATGACAGCATGGGCCTGATGCCCTACTTTGTGCTGTCGTCATACCGCGACGAGATCCCCAAGCTGGCAAAGGAAGAGCAGGATGAGATGTGGGACGGTCTTGAGAAATCCATCATAGCGACGCTGGCCAAAGATGTTATCATCGGCGTGCGCAGCAGCAAGGTAGAAATGGTAGTGCTGGCGGAATTTTGAATTCCGCGGCTATAAAAAGGGGGGCAGGCCCTGTGCCGGCAATCACAATTCCCGCGGAACACTCCCGTCTGAGCGAGCTGTTTGATTTTATCGGTGCCGCGATGCGCGAAACGGGAATACCCGAAACCGACCAAAACAAAATTAATATCGCCGCGGAGGAGATTTTTGTCAATATAGCGAGCTACGCCTATCCTGACGGCGCGGGCGAGGTCGCTGTGGATCTGTCCGCGGACCCGCGCCGGTTCACGCTGGAGTTCCGTGACGGCGGTATCCCATACGACCCTCTGGCGAAGGAGGGCCCCGACACAACGTTACCTGCCGCCGAGCGGGAAATCGGCGGCCTGGGGATATTGATGGTCAAGAACCTGATGGACCATGTGGAATACCGCTATGAGGACGGCAAGAACGTTTTACTGATCCGCAAGACGCTATGCTGATGCCTGCCGACAGCGGAGCTTTCATCAAGCGCGTTTTCCGCAAACACGCGGCGCTCAACATTCTTGCGCTTTTGGCGTCGGTTGCGGCGCCCGTTGTCTGCGCCGTTTTGACGGGCGCGTACTACGGCAGCGCGGGCTTGGCGATAGCGGCGCTCTGCGCGCCGCTGTTCCTCGCGTCGGTGTTTTTCGGGTTCATGATCTCCGGTGGCGCCCAGATCGTAAGCTCGGGGTTCATCGCTAAGGACGAGCTTGACAAAGTCGCCGAGGTATACGGCGCGGCGGTCGTGCTGACCGTTGCGGCCGACAGCTTGGTATGCGCCGCGCTGCTGATATTCAAAACCCCTCTGCTCACGCTCATGGCGGGTGAAATAAGCCCCGCGCTGTCGGCGTACTATTCGTACTTTGTGCTGTATGCCTTCTTCACAATGCTGATATACCTCCCGCTGTTTTTCTCAAGAATCGCGGGAAAGCCCGGGATCGGCGTAATAGCGACGGTCACGATGTCGTCCGCGGGTATAGCCGCAAGCCTGCCGCTGATACAATTCATGGGCATCGAGGCGATAGCGCTGGGTCAGGCAATCGGAACCGCGGCAGGCTTCACGGTCTCCATGCTCCTACTGCGCCGCCATTTCCGTTTCCGTTTCCCCAAGCAGCTGTATATCAAACAGATATTAACCGCGGGCAGCCCGCTGGGGCTTTCGCGGCTGTACACCCTGATCACCACGCTCGCGCTGAACACACTGTTCCTGCGCTACGGCGGCAGCGCCGCGCTGGCGGTATGGGGCGTGGTGTCAACGCTGAACCGGTTCGTCACGGCGTTCGTCGCGGGCCTCTCGCAAACCCTTGTGCCGCTGGCCGGCGTATTCCACGAGGAACAGGACGCTACCAGCGTCCGGCAGACCGTGAAAACCGCGTTTGTATACGGCAACGTTATTATGCTGACGCTGGGCCTTATCCTCTGTGTTTTCAGGGTTCAAATCGGCGCCGCTTTCGGGTTGTCCGGCGACAGCGGCCTGTTTATCCTCGCCATGCCGTTTTACGCGGCGTATATCGTACTGCTGATGAACACGAGCATATTCTCAGCCTATTACAACGCGTCAAAACGTCTTTTGCTGGCGAATATTATCCCGTTTGTTCAGGAGTTCGCGGTACTCTGCGCATACATGTTCGCGGCGCTGTCCGGCATAACCGGCATATGGGCGGCGTTCCCTGTTTCCGGCGCGGTCACGCTGGCGGTACTGGCGCTTGCGCTGCTGGCCGTCAAACGCAAAAACGCGGACCTCACTGTTCCGCTGCTGCAAAACCGCCGCCTGGAGCGGGACGGCAAATACATATCGTTTTCCGTAGCCGGCGCCCCGGCTGAAGCGAGCGCGGCGGCGGAGAGGGTCAGCGTATTCTGCGCCGAACACGGCGTTTCACCCAAGCAGACCATGCTTATCTCCATGTCCATCGAGGAGATTATCACACTGGTTATCAATAACAGCCGCAAGAAGGACCTCTCGGTTTCAGTCCGGCTGTTCCTGCTGGAGGATATGATTGTATTACGCATCCGCAGCGCCGGCGAGAAATTCAACGCGATAGAATACTATGAGCAGAACATTGCGGACGACCTCGAGAAAAGCCTTGAGGTAATCGGCATGAAATACATAGTCGAGGCCGCGAATGTCGTGTATTACCGGCAGACATTCGGAGTAAACAGCCTTGTAATCATCTTATAAGGAGCGCGCATATGAGTTTGAATAAAGCGGCGCCACCGCCGCTTGAGCTGAAATTTCTGTCCGGCGAAGCGGCGGCGGCCGTCACGGCAAGCTGCCTGCTTTCGGTGTACGCAAAAAAAGAAAACTATGTGTACCCCGACATGCTGGACAAAGAATACCTCGCCACAAAAATCCGCGACGGCGGCATACAGGTATTCGCCGCCGTCGGCGGCAGCGGAACGCCCGCGGCCACGCTGTCGTGCAAAAAGGCGCAGGGTGAACGCGCCGTGGAGATCACCGCGCTGGCCGTCCATCCCGAGTACAGAGGCTTCAACCTGGGCGAGCGCATGACCAGACACCTGCTGAGCGAATGTGAAAAAGCGGGCGCGTCGCGGTTTTACGCGCTAATGGTGATGTTCCACACCCAAAGCGCGGCGCTGTATGAAAAGCTGGGCTTTGTGCCGACAGGCTTCCTGTTCGGCGTCTGCGACGCGAAAAAGCACCTGACACAGCTGGAGTTCGCAACGCAAAAACACTCATGGTGCTTATATGTAAAAAATAACGCCGCGGCGGACGCGGGCGCCGTATATGTCCCGAAATGCCTGAAAGCGCTTGTGAGTGAAATATACGCGTCGGCCGGCGCGAGCGTAAATATCGCGGCCGATGCCTGCGCCCCAGCCGCGCCGGGCCGTTATTCATACGCGCGGGACGAACATCACCGGACTCTGTACATAACCGTCGCGGCAAGCGGCACAGATTTGCGCGAATGGCTGGAAACACTCGAACAAGAGCATACGCTCCAGACAGCCGTGGCGTATCTCAATATAAGCGACCCCGGCGCGCCGCACGGCTATGAGACGCTGAAAGCGGCTGGGTACAGGTTCGCCGGCTTGAAGCCGCTCTGCGGCGAGCATGAGTATATGATCCTGTCAAAAACCGGCCGTGTGCTGATTGACCGCGCGGAGTTTCAAATAACGGAATCCGTCCGCCGCCTGCTTGAAAGGATTAGTGATCAGGAATGAAAAAAAGCTCAATCCGCAAAAAATTATCATCGCTCACCGTCAGAATCTCCCTGATCGCGGTCGTCGTCATCGGCGCGGTCGCGGTTGCGGGACTCTTGATACTGCGCGAGAACACCGTCAATATCAGCGGCGAGCTGGGCGACATGGCGGCCGGCGACAGCCAGAGGGCGCTGGAGGACCGTATGACCGCCGCGCTGACGACGCTGGCTGAAAACATGGCGTCCCTCAGCGACTCAAAGCTGCTGGTTATCCAAAACTCCGTTGAAATGATCGCCGAGGGCGCGTCGGAAATCCTGCGCAGCCCGAATGCGTTTCTGCCGAACCCCGTGCCGCCGCCCGACGCCACGAACAAGGACGTGATGACGGCCCAGTTCTTGGCGGCGGAGGTAACGGACATTGCCGCGATCGCGGGCGACACGGCGCTGATGGGCAACATACAGGGCCTGCTTCTCAACATCATCGGCAATAACGTCAGCGCGACCTCGAACTATATCGGCTCCGAACACGGCTATATCATCATAGTAGACGAGGCATCCGATAAAAAGACCGAGTTTTTCGACCCCCGCGAACGCCCGTGGTATATCCAGGCGGTGCAGAACAACGGCCTCACATGGTCCGACGTGTTCGTGGACGCTTACGGCCGCGGTCTGGGCATCACCTGCGCCAAGCCGTATTACGACAGAAACGGGCGTATCGCCGGAGTAGCCGGAGTGGGCACGATCCTGACCGAGCTGACCGAAATCGTTATCGGAACAAGGGTCGGCGAAACCGGATACGCGTTTATGCTGAACGAAGCGGGCCAGATCATCATATCCGAGGACATGGAGATCGACACTGACGGGAACATTGTGCGCGAGGACCTGCTGAACAGCGATAACGCCGGGCTTGCCGCCGCCGCTCGGAACATGACCGCGGGGAAAAGCGGCATCGAGCGCGTGCATATCGACGGCAGGGAGCATTTCATCGCGTACGCCGCGCTGGAGACAATCCCGTGGAGCCTTGCCACCGTCATAGAGGTAAGCGAAGCCGTCGCGCCCGCCACGGAAATAGGCGGCCGCATTATCGACATGAAGAACACCGCGCTGGGCGACATCAACCTCATCATCATCACCGTCATTATCGCGTTCGCCGTGATTGTCGCGCTGACCGTACTGCTGGTCGGCTATTCGTCGCGGCGGTTCGCGGGCACGCTGACGGAGCCCATAACGGCGCTGCAAGCCGGCGTCAGCCAAATCGCCGGCGGCAATCTGGAACACGTCATCGCTATACAGTCCGGCGACGAGATCGAGGAGCTGGGCGCGTCGGTCAACAAGATGGCGCTGGACCTCAAGGAGTACATAACGAACCTTACGGCGGTCACCGCTGAGAAGGAGCGCATCGGCGCGGAGCTGGACGTGGCGACCAAAATCCAGTCCAGTATGCTGCCCTGTATCTTCCCCGCGTTCCCCGACCGCGCCGAGTTTGACATATACGCCAGTATGCAGCCCGCCAAGGAGGTCGGCGGCGACTTCTACGACTTCTTCCTTATCGACGAGAACACGCTCGCGGTGGTCATGGCCGACGTATCGGGCAAGGGCGTGCCAGCGGCGCTGTTCATGGTCATCGCCAAGACCTTGATAAAAAACAACGCGCAGTACGGCAAAAGCCCCAAGGAGGTCTTTGAAACGGTCAACAACCTGCTGTGCGAGAACAACGAAGCCAGCATGTTCGTCACCGTGATCCTCGGATATTTAGACATCCCCAGCGGCAGGTTCACCTACGTCAACGCCGGCCATAATCCCCCCCTGCTGAAAAAAGCGGGCGAACCCTTTGAATGGCTGAAGTCACAGGCGGGCTTCGTCCTCGCGGGCATGGAGGACATGTTCTACAAGCAGCACGAGATCACCCTAAGCTCCGGCGACGAGCTGTTCCTGTACACCGACGGCGTGACCGAAGCCGTGAACCGCGAGAACAACCTGTTCGGCGACCCCAAGCTGCTGGAGGTCGCAAACGGGCACGCCGGTCTGCCGCTGAAAGAGTTCACCGTATCAATAAAACGTGAAATAGACAGATTCGCCGAGGGCGCGGAGCAGGCCGACGACATCACAATGCTGGCGCTGCGGTATAAGGGAGTGTGACGGCATGAGCAAAATACGGATTCCGTTGATTCTACTGCTTGTTCTGTTTACGCTCGCGGGATGCGCCGGTCAGGAGGACCTGCCCGAAGAACAGCTCACAAGCCTCGCGCAGCTGAGCGAACACGGAATGAAAATCGGCGTACCGACCGGCGCCAAATCGGACGAGGTCGCCCGCGAACAGTTCCCCGACGCCGAGATCGTCCAGTACAGAAACATCGGCGAGGGGTTCATCGCGCTCAAAACGGGCAAGCTCGACGCGTTTTGCTTCACTAAAAACATCATGCAGTATGTGGTGAACCAGAACCCCGACCTGACGCTGATAGACGAATCCGTCGCGCTGAACGATATGGCGATAGGCGTTAGGCTGGACGACACGGCTTTGATGGCTGAGATAAACGGCGTTATCAAGACATTTAACGAAACCGGCGTCCGCGCGGAGCTGGAAGCCAAATGGCTGGGCGGCGTGATTTATCCCGAGCTGCCCGAACCCGCCGCGAACCCGTCACGAACGCTGGTCGTCGGGATCCCCGACGAGAACCCCCCGATGTCGTATACCGACGCCGACGGCAATATTACCGGCTTTGACGCGGAGTACGCCTTGCGGCTCGGCAGCGCGCTGAACGCCGAGATCGATTTCCGCGTGATGGAATGGCCGGCGATCATACCGTCGCTGCAATCGGGACGGGTCGATATGATCATAGCCAACCTGAACATCACGGAGGAACGCCGTCAGAGTATGCTGTTATCGGACGTCTATGTGACGACCGACATCGTTATGATGGTCAGGAACACAGTGTCCGGCGCGCCGGCGGTGTTCCGCCCCGAGGATTGGGCCGGCTCGAAAATTGCCGCCATTACCGGAACGGTTACGGATAAAATGATCGAAGAACACATACCCGGCGCGGAGCCTGTCTATTTCAACAACGCCGCGGACGGAATCGAGGCGCTGAAAAACGGCAGAATAGACGCGATTATCGACGACGACGCTCTGCTTCGTTTTTATATCGCTGAAAATCCGGAGCTGCGAATGCTTGAGCCATTTGTTGTCGAAACCGATTTCGGAGTCGTTGTTTCAAAGGATAATCCGGCGCTTCTCTCCGAGCTGAACGAGTTCATCGCCCTGATAAAATCCGACGGAACCTACGACGATATGCTGGACCGCTGGCTGCATGCGGCCGGGCCTGCCGTGATGCCGGAGATTGCGGCGGGCGGCGGCCAAACGCTCAACTTCGGCACAAGCGGCGCCGCCGACGGGTTTTCTTTCTTCTCGCATGGAGAGCTTATGGGCTTTGACATCGAGTTTGCCAAAAGGTTCGCGGCTTTCACGGACAGGGCGCTTGATATATCCGTTATGGACTTCGGCGGTCTGCTTCCGTCGGTTCTGTCCGGCAAAATAGATTTTGCCGCCTCGTTATTCACGATTACGGAGGAACGCAGACAGTCGGTAGACTTCACCGACCCGTATTACACCGGCGGCATGGCTCTGGTTACGATGAAGCCGGAAAGCGCGAACGTATTCCGCCCCGAAGACTTCGCCGGAAAAAATTTCGCCATCATCACAGGCACTATATGGGATACGCTTCTTGCGTCGAGTATGCCCGACGCGAATCCGGTGCATTTCAATTCACTGCCGGAAACCGTAATGGCGCTCAGACAGGGCAGGGTTGACGCAACCTTTACAGGCGCCGCGCTTGCAAAACGGTTCGGCTTCCTGTACCCCGACTTGGAGCTGCTTTACCCGCCGGTTTTTGAAACCGACACCGCCTTTATCTTCGGCAAGGAAAACCCCGCGCTCCGAGAGTCCTTCAATGTTTTCCTGCGGGAGATCCGCGCTAACGGCGTCTATGCCGATATGGAAGAGCGCTGGCTGAACACGGTTGACACCCCCGATATGCCCCAAATCACCGGCACAGGCGAAAACGGCAAGCTGATATTCGCCACCATGGGCACGATCGACATCTTCTCCTTCGTTCAAAACGGCGAACCGGCCGGCTTCGAGATCGAGCTGGTCTATCGTTTCGCGCGGCACGCGGGTATGGAGGTTGAGATTCAGCTGATGGATTTCGCCGGCATAATCCCCGCCGTCAGGTCCGGCAAGGTCGATTTCGCCGGCTCAAGCATTTCCATCACCGAGGAGCGCAAGGAATCCGTCGATTTTTCCGACCCGATTTACGTAGAAGGGCTTTTGGTCGCCGTCCGCAAGGATGTCGTCCTGGCTTCCCCCGGCTTTTGGGAGAAGCTGAAAACCGACTTCGGGCGCAATCTCATCCTCGAAGACCGCTGGAAGCTGATCGTTGACGGCCTGCGCGTCAGCATGATTATCACGATTTTCGCGTTCGCGCTGGCGACGCTGCTCGGGTTCGGGGTCTGCGGGCTGAGAATGAGCAAAAACCCGATACTGCAAGCCGCCGGTAAACTCTATGTCACGCTTCTGCGCGGAACCCCGATCGTCGTGCTTTTAATGATCACCTTCTATGTCATCTTCGCCAAAAGCAGTATAAGCGCCGTAACCGTCGCGGTTATCGCGTTCGGAACCAACGGCGCGGCGTTCATCGGCGAGATAATCCGCAGCGCGATCCTGACCATAGACAGAGGTCAGGTCGAGGCGGCGCGCAGCATGGGCTTCTCCAAAACCGGCGCGTTTTTCACCGTTACATTCCCGCAGGCGGCGCGCGTGGCGTTCCCCGTGTATATGTCCGAGTTCATCTCGCTGTTCAAAATGACCTCGGTGGTCGGATATATAGCCGTCGTTGACCTGACTAAAGCCGGCGACATCATCCGCAGCCGCACATACGACGCGTTCTTCCCGCTTATCATCGTGGCGCTGGCGTACTTGGCCGCGGCGTCGGCCATGATCTGGCTGTTTAACCTTATAAACCGCGCGACCGACAAGCGTTACAAGCTGAACAAACGGCGGTCGAAGCTCGCTGTCTCCGCCCGCGGCGCCGGTGTCGGCGCGGCTGCGGCCATCATCGGCGCCGAGGTAAAGGAGGGTGAGACGCAATGATCACAGTCAAGAACCTGCAAAAAAGCTACGGCAGCGTCGAAGTGCTGAAGGATGTCACCGCGACCATCGAAAAGGGCGAGGTAATCACCGTCATAGGCCCGTCGGGAACCGGCAAAAGCACATTCCTGCGCGCCCTGAATATGCTCGACCCGCCCACAGGCGGCACTATCGAGTTCGAGGGCAAGCCGCTCACCGACAAGCGCGCCAACCTCAACGATGTCCGCAAGAAGATGGGCATGGTGTTCCAGAACTTCAACCTGTTCGCCCACATGAGCGTGCTGGATAACCTCTGCGTGGGCCAGATCAAGCTGCTGGGCATCCCGAGAGCCGAAGCGGAAAAGACCGCGCGGGAGCTGCTGCAAACCGTGGGCCTCGCCGAAAAAGCCGACGCGTACCCCGACGAGCTATCCGGCGGCCAGAAACAGCGCGTGGCCATCGCGCGCTGCCTGTCGATGAAGCCTGAGCTGATGCTGTTCGACGAGCCGACCAGCGCCCTCGACCCGACGATGGTGGGCGAGGTCACGGCGGTTATCCGGCGGCTGGCGCGCAGCGGCATGACAATGGTAATCGTCACACACGAGATGGAGTTCGCTAAAAACGTGTCAACGCGCGTCATCTACATGGACGAGGGCGGCATCTACGAGGAAGGGCCGCCGGAGGTCGTCTTCGGCGCGCCGGCGCGTGAGAAAACGCGGGCGTTCATCGAGCGGGTCAAGCGCTTCCGGTACGAAATAAGCTCGGAGGACTTTGACTTCATCGAGCTGACCAACAGCCTCTTAAACTTCTGCGCCGCCAACGCGCTCTCAAAGCCGAATATGAACAAAGCCGGACTGCTCTCCGAGGAGCTTACAGTCAATCTCATAAATAAGAAAAACCTGCTCGGGCTGGAGTTCAGCTTCCCCGACAGCCAGGAATCGTTCGAGCTGACGGTCACATACGGCGGCGCGCCGGATGACGTCACACAGACCGACGGCATGGCGGCAAATATCGTCAGAGGGCTTGCCGGCGAGATAAGCCATGAGTATGACGGCGTAAACCGCCTGTGCCTGAAATGGTGAGAGGTGACGATATGCGGAATAAATTAAAACCCCTCCTGCTCTGTATATGTATATTGCTCACGGCCTGCGGCCCCCAAAGCAGTTCGGGTTACGGCAACGAACATAAAATCCCGTACCCGTCCGGCGGCGTTTTAGAAGGGGCGGCAGGCATTGACCGCCAGTTTGACGTGCAAGCCTCGGATTATTATCCCTCTCTCGATTTCTACAACATGAAGTCCGGCGGCAGCCTGACGATACTGGAGAACTTCAAGACATACCAGCAGACGACCGAGGTCACCTGCGGCCCCGCCTGTCTGGTCATGCTGCTCGAATACTACGGGCTGTATGAAGGTCAGGACGACAGGGAGTGGTACGAGCTGCGCGAGAACAAGGAGAAGCCCGAAACCATGCTCAGGGACTTGATCACAATGCTCGAAAGCCTCGGGGAATGGGATATTTTCTCTACATATGACTTAGACGACCCCTCCCTGATTCCCGGCGACTTGATAATAAACAGCCTGCGCGAGGGCAAGCCGGTCATCATCGGTGACGACGACTGGGGCGGGCACTGGCGCGTCGTTATAGGCTATGACGACATGGGCGACGGCATCGAGGCAAGCGACGTGCTGATCGTCGCCGACCCTTACGATACGACCGACCACAATCAGGACGGTTACACCGTTATCCCGTTCCAGCGGCTGTATTACAACTGGAGCAACCGGTTCGACCCCGACTTTTCCGGCAACCTTTTTCTGATAGCGTCGCCAAAATGACACGCCTTAAACGGCGATAAATTTATAGAAAACGAGGATTAAGACATGAGAACGCGAATACCGAGGACAATCATTATTTTCCTGCTGCTGTGCGCCATCCTTTCCGCGAATGTTTTCGCGGCGCAAGCCTACACGGTACATAGCATCGTCGTGCCGGCGGCGCTCCAGCCGGGCGCCAAGGTGGGGATCGTCGCGCCCGCGAACAGCGCGCCCGCCGAACGCCTGAGGCTCGCCGTCGAGTTTCTGGAGTCCAGAGGGTTTGAGGTCGTCGTTGCCGACGACATCGAGGTCCAGTCCGAGCTGGGGGTAGGCGACGGCACCGATCAGATGCGCGCCGACGCCTTTAACAAGCTCGCGCGCGACCCTGACGTCAAAGCGATATTCTGCCTGCGCGGCGGCTACGGCTCCATGCATCTGCTGCCGTTCATTGATTACGAAGCGCTCAGGCGCAACAGGCCGATCGTCGTCGGCTACAGCGACATCACCGCGCTGCAAACGGCGATACTGCAAAACGCGGGGCTTGTCACATTCCACGGCCCCATGCTGTCGTCCAATTACGGGCAGGAGGAGTCCTTCGACCTGCTGTTCAAGCTGCTGGAGGAGCCAAAGGAATCGTTCCCGCTCAGGAACATAGAGGGCACTGCGTTCTCGACCGTCAACAGCGGAATCGCCGAGGGTATCGTCGTCGGCGGCAATATGACGCTGATAAGCGTGCTGATGGGCACGCCCTATGAACCGGACTTCAAAGACAAAATCCTGTTCATCGAGGAGGTCGGCGAAGCTCCGTACAAACTGCACCGCTACATGTCGCAGCTGAAGCTGTCGGGCAAGCTGGACGGCGCCGCCGCCATAGTGATCGGCGACATCTCGCCGGACAGGGAGTATGACGACCCCGATATTTCGCTCAAGGTCATTCTCGAGGTGCTAAAGGATGTCAAGGTCCCGATCGTGTACAACGTCCGCGCGGGCCACGACGAAAACCCCATTACCATACCCATAGGCGCGGCGGTTAAGATCGAGGGCAGGAGTATAACGGTCACGCAAAAGGTTGTGGAAACCGCGGAACAGGTCAATAACCGTATAATCACCCGCGGCGAATTTGCCGCTATGCTGATGCACGCGCTGGACGGCAAGCCTGATAACCCCGCGGCGCCGTTCGACGATGTCGCCGAAAACTCGCTGTATTACGCCTCCGTGACGGCCGCCAGAGCAATGGGTATCGTTTACGGCACGGACGACAACAGGTTCATGCCCGACGCGCCGCTGACAGCCGAGGATATGCTGGTGATGGGATACAGGGTACTTGACAGTCTGGGCAAGCTGCCGGAGCTGCAAACAGACCAGTGGATAGAGTTCGAGGATTGGGCCGCCGTGTCGGAACACGCGCAGACCCCGATCCAGACCATGGCGAAGCTGTACGGCCTCGGCGGCGAGTTATCGCCGGCGAAGCCGGTTACCTACGCCGAAGCGCTGCTTCAGCTCGCGCAGCTGATCGGCTGAAAAAATCGGATAAAGCTCGGAGCTGCCCGATTATCTGAGGGCAGCTCCTGAATACCGTTGTCATGTTCATTTACGTAATTTCAGCGACACCCCTTTTTGCTCCGCCGTTTCGTTAAACAGACGGACGGCGGCTTTCGCTCTGTCTTTTATGTCCGACGCGCCGCCGACCGCGCCGTCAAGCCGCTCCATGACGCCCTTTATATCCGGCAGCTCCAAGAGGTTGACCGCCAGACAGTAAAACCCCTTGCGCCGCCCGTCGTCATAGCGTTCGAGAAGTAAATTCAACAGCTCCATCTTCTCATTCAACCCGGCGGCATAGGCCTCCATACCCATTTGCCCGGCCCTGTCCATATCCCGAAACTGATTCTTATGCGTGGTAAAAGAGTCGGAAGTATCCGCGCCGTCATATTTTTTGCACGGATATTCACCGCACTCAAAGCAATACTCTATCCCCCTGCGCAAACAGCATGACAGTATCCCGCACGGCGGATGCACCTCCGAAAACCCCTCTCCGGCGCAGCCTGGGCAGCGCGACGGACCGGCCGTGTGATAGCGCGGGCACAGCCCGCAGTTCAGTCCGCAAGCGGAAAACTGAGGATATGCCCTTGTTTTATAATTCATATGCTCCCATCCTTTCTCCCTCTGTATTTATGAAAACCGTTCCCGCCGTCAGATCGGTGAGACGGCTCTGAAGCGCGGGCAGCTCCTCCGAAACCACAGAAAACCGCAGAACCGCGTCCGCGCCGAACTCCACCGCTGTAATCTCCGCGCCGCCCGCTGTCAGCAGCTTCTTTACAACCTCGTACAGCGAATACGGCATCGCCGCCGCGCACAGCGTAAGTTCGCGCATAACGCCCTCGCCGGACGCCTCAAGCGCAGCCGAGCCGCAGCGCGCATACGCGCGCACCAGCCCGCCGGCGCCCAGCATAACGCCTCCGAAATAGCGGGTGGCGACACAGCAGAAATCATAAATATCCCGCTTCAGGAAAACGTCCAGCAGCGGCATTCCCGCCGTGCCGGAGGGCTCTCCGTCGTCGCTGTGGCGGCAGATGCCGCCCTCCCTCAGACGGTAGGCATAGACATTATGCGACGCTTCACGGTGCCCCGAGCGGATACCGCGCAGAAAAGACAGCGCCTCCTCCTCCGAGAAAACCGGCGTAATATGACTGATAAACCGGCTCTTTCTCTCGGTAAACTCCGCCCGCGCGGCACGAAACGGGAGCTTATAGGGCTTAATCATGCTGGTTCGCCCGGCTCATAAACATCCGCCTCTTTTCGGCATTTCCCGACCATTATATCAATCCCCCGCAAAAAAATCAAGCCGGAAAAACCTCCGGCCCTGCGGGGCCACCTCCTTTACGAAAGGAGGCAAAGAAAGGCGCGTTCCATCTCCTGCCCTCTTTCGGTAAAGAGGGTGGCGGCCCGAGGCCGCCGGGTGTTTTATCCCCCCCCCGCTTTTTGTAGGGGCGGTCATTGCGCGTCCGAAGAAAAACCTCCGGCCCTGCGGGGCCACCTCCTTTACGAAAGGAGGCAAAGAAAGAGCGTTCCATCTCCTGCCCTCTTTCGGTAAAGAGGGTGGCGGCCCGAGGCCGCCGGGTGTTTTATCCCCCCGCTTTTCGTAGGGCGCGACGCCTCGGCGCGCCGTCTTAAAATTAAGAAGCCGCCCCTCAGGCGGCTTCTTGACAATATCACACGTTATGTCACATCTATTCTCCTGTCGCCGCCGGCGCCGCTATCTCCGGCATCGCAAGCGTTTGCGGCAATGACGCGGGCTTTTTGCCCGTCGCGGCTTTCCAGATGGTCACGCTCGTTCCGCCCGCTATCTCCTTCGTCGGGTCCGTCACCGTATGTACGATGGTGATGTCCAGCTTCGCCGTGGCCGAGCCGAGAGGATTAGCCGCGCCGTCAAACGTGACTAAATCTCCTTTTTTCAGCTTCAGCAGCGGCTTTGCGGCTGTGGGCGCTTTATACTTCGGCACTTTCCCAAAGGGGTTGACCTTCAGCTTGACAATCTTGCTGGCGGGAGTGTATGTACCTTCACTCTCATCAGCGACCGCTTTCACGCGCACAAGCCAGGTCGTTTTTGCCGCGGGAATGTCGATTCCCTCCGCGGGCATATCCTCCCAGTCGCCGCTTGGGTCCTTGCCGTTTGATGTTGGCGCGTACTCAAAATCGCTGTCGGGCGTAACGAAAGTCTTGCCTTTCTTGGACAGCACCCACTTCGTTTCGTCATCCGCGCCATACCATGCCATCACCTTTTCCGCCGCGGGACGCTTGGAAATTTTGGGGAACTTCACAATCGCCGCGTCCTTTGCGACGCCTTTCGGCTCGACAACGGTTTTGCCGTCCTTGACGGCGCTGTCGTTCCACTTGTCGGCTACCCACAGCGTCAGGTCCTTGTTGAACAGCTTACTGAACGCCGCGCCGGCAGGCAGAGCGCCTTTTTTCCACTTATCGCCGCCGTCCACGCTATACGCCGCGACGGTGAAGTCGTCCGGCAGCGCAACCGTCTCTGCCGCAAGGTTCATGTGCGCCCTGCCGGACACGCCGTCCGTAAGGCTTATAGTGCCGGCGATGGTGCCGGGCGGCGTCGTTGTTGGAAATACATACGAAACCGTTACCGTGCCGTCCTGATTGTGCGTGACCGCCGCGCCGTCCCCGTTAATTGTCGCGGTGAAATCATCGGTGAACGCATAGCCCTCCTTCGCCGTCAGCGTAACCGCGGCGGTATATTCCTTGCCGACCGCGAACGGGTCGTCGTTCGGTTCCCACGTCACCGCGCCGATTTCAAAATTACCCGTGCCGGTTGCCTCCGCGTCCGGTTCCTCGTCTGTTAGCGGAGCCGTGACGGTGAGGGCGGCTGTGGAAACGGGTATCAGCGTCGGAGGGAATTTATAAGACAGCGTAATCTCCGTTTCTGCGCTCTCTTTAACCGCCGAATGCCCGTTTATGGTCGCGTTGACTTCGAGCGTGGTAAACTCATACCCGTCTATCGGCGTGACCGTAACCGTCGCGGTATACTCCACGCCGCTGCCGAACGCGTCGCCCTCCACGGCAGGAGCCCACGTCACCTCGCTGCAGTCAAAGTTTTCCGCCGTTGTCGTCGCCGCTCCGGGCGCCTCGCCCGTCATCGGCGTGGGGATAAGCACCGGAACATCCTTAATCGCCGTGGTAAAATTATATTTGACAGGCTCCATCGTATTCCCCACAAAGTCCTGGAATCCCGAGATTTCCAACTCGTACAGCATACCGTTCGCAAGATCTTTGAGTTGCACCTCGCGGCGCTTATCTCCATCACTCCAGCCTAGGAGTTCCACGTCCGCGCCCTTCAGCGTCACCGTCCCGGCGTCCGTTTTCATCTCCTCATTGAAGGTGATATTCATATTGTGGGTCGTACCCGTAAAATCGAGCTTGCCGCCGGGGTCGGGTTTTAAGTCCACAGCCTCAAGGTCCATCACCGGCGGCTCGTTGTCGGCTTCGAGCCGCACATACCTGAACCCGGCGTCGTTAGCAAACGCGCCGCCGCCCGTCTTTTCGCCGGGTGCTGCCGTCCATGTGTTTGTCCAGTAGTGGTATAATCCGCCGAAAGTGATTGAGCCGACAGTTCCCAATCCCAAGGCGCCTGCAGGCGGCGTCGCACCATAGCTCGCGCCTATTGCCAT